>Ga0209233_1000071_pt1 | contig 363290 bp, 354 predicted proteins | sample AraplaCL_Cvi_mCL_FD_184269 | JGI IMG/M metagenome (GOLD analysis project Ga0209233, IMG submission 184269) | Arabidopsis root microbial communities from the University of North Carolina, USA - plate scrape CL_Cvi_mCL (SPAdes) (version 2) | ecosystem: Host-associated > Plants > Roots >... | reverse complement strand
TCGCGATGCCCGCGGCACCATGGTTCTCGCAGAACCGGATGGCCGTAAGGTAATCAAGAACTACTTGCCGAACGGTCTCTAAGACTATTCGTAACGCTATAGACTAAGGAGATCATGAAATGGCACGCGTAAAAAGAGGCGTTACCGCCCACGCCAAGCACAAGAAGGTTCTGAAGGCAGCCAAGGGCTTCTACGGCCGCCGCAAGAACACCATCCGCACAGCCAAGGCCGCTGTCGATCGCTCCAAGCAGTACGCTTATCGCGACCGCAAGGTTAACAAGCGCAACTTCCGCGCCCTCTGGATCCAGCGTATCAACGCTGCTGTCCGCGAACACGGCCTGACCTACGGCCGCTTCATCGACGGTCTGACCAAGGCTGGCATCGAAGTTGACCGTAAGGTTCTGTCCGACATGGCAATCCATGAGTCGGAAGCTTTCGGTGCGCTCGTTGCTGCTTCGAAGAAGGCCCTTGAGTACCTCAAGGAAGCTGGCACGAAGAACGAGTTCGAAGCAGCCGTTAACTAACGCTGCCTCGCACGTCTTTCGTAAATTCATTATGAAACCCGCGCTGGCGAAACCGGCGCGGGTTTTGTGTTTTGCAGCATACGCTTTTCCATCGTGTCAGGCCGTCTTGTCGGGCGAAGCTCGAAAAACGGGTCGCGCATCGGGCGACAAGTGCCAGGGACCGCATTCTCGGCGTGTTTTTGTCATTTGCCCGGTTGATTGGCCGCTTGCACATGGATAGTGATCTGCAGCGCCTCATCGTTGCCACAAGCTGTCTGATGCGGGCGTTCATCCATTATTCCGCGGAATGAGCGGCGTTCCAAGCCCGCCGCCCGCAAGGCAGGATCAGATGACGGAACTCGTAACACTCGAAACCCAACTTATGGCCGAGGTGGCCGCGGCGACCGACGAGCAATCGATCGAAGCCGTCAGGGTCTCCGCGCTCGGTAAGAAGGGCTCGGTCTCGGAACTGTTGAAGACGCTGGGCTCGATGTCGCCGGAAGAGCGGCAGACACGCGGCGCGGCGATCAACGCCCTCAAGAATTCCGTCACCGATGCGATCAATGCCCGCAAGGGCGAGCTGCGCGATGCTGCGATCGATGCGAAGCTGAAGGCCGAGACCGTCGATGTCAGCCTGCCGGTGCGCTCATCGCCTGCCGAACGCGGGCGCATCCATCCGATCAGCCAGATCGTCGATGAAATCACCGCCATTTTCGGAGACATGGGCTTCTCGATCGCCGAAGGCCCCGATGTCGAGACCGACTACTATAACTTCACGGCTTTGAACTTCCCGGAAGGGCACCCGGCCCGCGAGATGCACGACACCTTCTTCTTCCAGCCGGACGAAAAGGGTGAGCGCAAGGTGCTGCGCACGCACACTTCGCCGGTGCAGGTGCGCACCATGGAAGCGCAGAAGCCGCCGATCCGTATCATCATCCCCGGCAAGACCTATCGCCAGGATAGCGACGCCACCCATTCGCCGATGTTCCATCAGGTCGAAGGCCTGGTCATCGACAAGACGGCCAATGTCGGCAACATCCGCTGGGTGCTGGAAGAATTCTGCAAGACCTTCTTCGAGGTCGACAATGTGACGATGCGTTTCCGCCCATCGTTCTTCCCGTTCACGGAGCCGTCCTTCGAGGTCGATATCCAGTGCGACCGTTCCGGTCCGATCGTCAAGTTCGGCGAAGGCACCGACTGGATGGAAATCCTCGGCTGCGGCATGGTGCATCCGAATGTGCTGCGCCACGGCGGTCTCGATCCCGATGAGTACCAGGGCTTTGCTTGGGGCATGGGCCTCGACCGCATCGCCATGCTGAAATACGGCATGCCTGACCTGCGCGACTTCTTCAACGCCGATGTCCGCTGGATGAACCACTATGGGTTCCGCCCGCTCGATATGCCGACGCTGTTCGGCGGTCTGAGCGCGTAAGGAAGGGATAAAGCACATGAAATTCACACTCTCCTGGCTGAAAGAGCATCTGGAAACCGACGCCACGCTCGACGAGATCTGCGCCCGCCTGACGATGATCGGGTTGGAAGTGGAAGAAGTCGACGATAAGGCCGCGTTCAAGCCCTTCGTCATCGCCAAGGTTCTCTCGGCCGAAAAGCATCCGCAGGCCGATCGCCTCAAGGTGCTGATGGTCGATACCGGCAGCGGCGCGCCTATCCAGGTCGTCTGCGGCGCTCCGAATGCGCGCGCCGGCCTCGTCGGTGCCTTCGCGGCGCCCGGCACCTATGTTCCCGGCATCGACGTGACGCTTGCCATCGGCAACATCCGCGGCGTCGAGAGCCGCGGCATGATGTGCTCGGAAAAGGAGCTGGAAATCTCCGACAGCCATGACGGCATCATCGATTTGTCCGAAGATGCGCCCGTCGGCACGAGCTTTGCCGCCTATGCCGGCCTCGACGATCCGATGATCGAGATCAACCTGACGCCGAACCGCCCGGATTGCACCGGCGTCTACGGCATCGCCCGCGATCTCGCCGCATCCGGCCTCGGCACGCTGAAGCCGCGCGGCACGCCATCCTTCGCCATCGAAGGCGAAACGACGACGGAACTCAAGATCGACCTGGACGATACGCGCCTTTGCCCCGGCTTTGCGCTTCGTCTCGTTCGCGGCGTCAAGAACGGCCCGAGCCCGAAGTGGATGCAGCAGCGCCTGCTCGCCATCGGTCTGCGCCCGATCAGCGCGCTGGTCGACATCACCAACTACATGACCTTCGACCAGGGCCGGCCGATGCACGTCTTCGACGCTGCCAAGGTCAAGGGCAATCTGGTCGTGCGCCGCGCCACGGACGGCGAGACCGTGCTGGCGCTGGACGAGCGCGAATACAAGCTCAACCCCAGCAATGTCGTCATTTCCGACGATAATGGCGTCGAGTCGATCGGCGGCATCATGGGCGGCGAGCACTCGGGCTGCGACGAGAATACCACGGATGTGCTGATCGAGTCCGCACTATGGGATCCGATGAACATCGCCAAGACCGGCCGTAGCCTGGGCATCATCACCGATGCGCGCTACCGTTTCGAGCGTGGCGCCGATCCGGAGTACATGGTTCCCGGCCTTGAGCGCACCACGGAACTTGTGCTCGCCTGCTGCGGCGGCACCGCTGCCAAGGCGCGCGTCGAAGGCTACAAGGGCTATGATGCCAAGGTCGTCGATTTCCCGCTTTCGGAAGTCAAGCGCCTGACCGGCCTCGAAGTCTCCTCTGACGAGAGCAAGTCCATCCTGGCGAAGCTTGGTTTCTCGGTCTCCGGTTCGGGCGAGCGTATCTCGGTCGCTGTTCCCTCTTGGCGCCCGGATGTCGACGGCAAGGCCGATCTCGTCGAAGAAATCATGCGCATCCACGGCGTCGACAACATCAAGCCGCAGCCGCTTGAGAGTCACAATGCCGTCAATGGCAAGATCCTGACGACGCTGCAGATCCGCACCCGCACGGCCAAGCGCGCGCTCGCATCGCGCGGCATGCTGGAAGCCGTCACCTGGTCGTTCATTTCGGAAGATCAGGCCAAGCTCTTCGGCGGTGGCTCCAACGCGCTGAAGCTTGCCAACCCGATCGCGTCAGATATGTCCGACATGCGCCCGTCGCTGTTGCCGGGCCTGCTTTCGGCTGCGCAGCGCAACGCCGATAAGGGCTATGGCGACGTCGCGATCTTCGAAGTCTCCGGCACATACGAGAGCGACACGCCCGAGGGCCAGCGTCGCGTGGCAGGCGGCATCCGCCGCGGCACGGCAACGCTCTCCGGCGCTGGCCGCATGTGGTCGAACGCCGCCAAGGGCGGCGGCAAGCCGGTTGATGTCTTCGATGCCAAGGCCGATGCTCTCGCCGTGATCGAAGCCTGCGGTCTGCCGATGGGCAATATCCAGATCGAGCAGGGTGGCCCGGCCTGGTATCATCCCGGCCGTTCCGGCACCATCAAGATGGGTCCGAAGGTCGTGCTCGGCTATTTCGGCGAATTCCATCCGAAGACGCTGGAAGCGCTCGACGTGTCGGGCGCTCTCGCCGGCTTCGAAGTCTATATCGATGCCATGCCCGAGCCGAAAAAGAAGGCGACCCGCACCAAGGCGGCACTGGAGCTTTCTCCGTTCCAAGCCGTCAAGCGCGACTTCGCCTTCGTGGTCGATAAGTCGGTGGAAGCCGGCGCCATCGTCCGCGCTGCCATCGGCGCCGATCGCAAGCTGGTGACCGGCGTCAACGTCTTCGATATCTTCGAAGGCGCGTCGCTCGGCGAAGGCAAGAAGTCCATCGCCATCGAGGTACAGATCCAGCCCGCAGAGCGGACGCTCACAGATGAGGACTTCGAAGCACTGACCCAGAAGATCGTGGCGAACGTCACGAAGTCGACGGGTGGCGTGCTTCGGGGTTAATCTGCCGGCTTTTGAGTTTGCGGAGGGGCGTCAACCCCTCCGTTGCTGTCGCGACATCTCCCCCCACATGGGGGAGGTTGATAACTCGCGGAGCGCGCCTGCCTCAGGGAAGTATCGGGTCCGTGGAAACCGCAGCGTGTCGTTTTACGGATAAGAAGCTGCAGATCCCCAATGATCTCCCCCCAATGTGGGGGAGATGTCACGAGTGGCAGAGGGTGGGTATCAGAGGTGTGGCATATCGAAAGCAATCGATTCTACCGATGCAGATGATAGACCTTGTTGACGATGCTCCAGCGTCCGTCGATCTTCACCAGTGACAGATAGTCCGAAAACCGCATTCCGGCGAATTCGTCGACGACCTTGACGCTTGCGGCATCGCCTTCGATGTCGATCAGCTCGATCTCCATCAACGGTATAGTACCGGGGGGTGCGCTGCCTTCTTCGACGATCGCCGCGATGAACTCATCCCGCGTCATCCATTCGACCGCGCCTTGATAATTGCCGATGATATCGGCGCGCGGGTGGAGTGCCTTGCGCAGCGCCGGCTCATTCGCGAAGGCCATGCCATCGACATAGAGGTGAACAACCGCACGGATTGCCTGCTCTTCCGACATCTCGCCATTCCTCATTTGAGTTACGCCTAAGATAGCATAGACGATACCGGCTGACAAAAATGCGACGGCGTGATCGCAATGATGTGACGGCTCTTACTCGACGAAGACGCGCACGCTGGCGGCACGGCCCGCCGCATCGATGACCGTCAGCGTCGAATAGCCGGCGCCATCGGGCGTCCACTGATTGGTACGGCGACGAGAGAGTTCCGGCAGCGGCTTGCCATTGGCGAGCCACCGAAACGGCGCCCGCCCACCCTGCAGTTTTAGCGCCAGCGGCGCGATCTGATCGGCGCCGGTGCCCGCTCCGAGATCGACGCGCGCGCCCTCAGGCGGGTAGACGATCTGTGGCGCCGGCTCGCGGCTCGACGCGGCCAGCAGGCCTGCGGCGGTAACGGAAAAACGGCGCTGGCTGATGGGCAGCTCGGTTGCGGAAATGCGCACCGCACCCATGGGAGGCGGAGGGAAGGGGGTAATGGCGACGCCCGATTTCGCGAAGGCTTCGAACAGGATGGGGGCGGCCGAGACATAGCCCGCCAGTCCTGGCACGGCGCCATTGTCTGGCCGGCCGACCCAGACGCCGAGCACATGCGCGCCGTCATAGCCGATCGACCATGCATCGCGATTGCCGTAGCTGGTGCCGGTCTTGTAAGCGATACCAAGCTGCTTGCTGCCGCGCGGCGCGATGATATCGGAGAGAATGTCGGTGATGTTCCAGGCGGCCACCGGCTCCATCAACGGCTCGCTGTCGATCGGTCCGGGCTGATCCTGAACGCCGTCGCCGATCCGCATCGCCTTGCCGCGATTGGCGAGCCCGGCATAGAGCTGCACCAGATCCTTGAGGGTGACGCCGACGCCGCCAAGGCCGATGGCAAGGCCGGGAGCTTCGTTCGGCGGCAGCTTGAGGTTCACCTCGGCGCGGCGGAAGCGCACCAGCAACCGGGTGGGACCTACGGCATCGAGCAGGCGCACGGCCGGTACGTTGAGCGACAGCTGCAGCGCCTGCCGCACGCTGACATCGCCCTGGTAGTTCATATCGAAATTGCGGGGACGGTAGCCGTAGAAATCGGCGGGACGGTCCTCGATGATCGTCTCCTGCGCCACATAGCCCTGTTCGAAGGCGAGCCCATAGATGAAGGGCTTCAGCGTCGAGCCGGGAGAGCGCAAGATGCGGGTCATGTCGATCCAGCCCGCGCGGCCGGAATCGAAATAGTTGGCCGAGCCGACTTCACCGATGATCTCGCCGGTCTTGGCATCGGCCATGACCATGGCCACGGACACCTTCGGCCCAAGCCGTTTCGCAGCCGCATCGGCAACGGCCTCCAGCCCCTGTTGCACACCGCGCCGCAAGGTGGTTCGGCGCTGAATGACGTCGGGCTGCTTTTTGAGAGCTAGCTCGGCGAGATGGGCCGCATAGGCCGGCAGCTGCCGCCTGTCGGCCGGCACAGGTGTCAACGCTGCGCGTTCGGCCTCCCCTTCGCCGATGATGGTCGCGACGGCGGCGCGTTCGAGGACGCGATGGCGGGCTGCCTGCGCCGCTGAGAGATTGCGGTCCGGCCGGCGCTTTTCCGGCAGCTGCGGCAGGGCGACGAGAAGGGCGGCTTGCGCAACGCTGAGATGGCGAGGCTCCTTGCCGAAATAGGCAAGGCTTGCCGCCCGTACGCCCTCCAGGTTGCCGCCATAGGGCGCATGCGTCAGATAGATATCGAGGATCTGCTCCTTTGTCAGGCGCCGCTCGATCTGGATGGCACGAACGATTTGCAGAAGCTTGGCGGTCATCGAGCGCTGACCGCGGGGCTCGATCAGTCGGGCCACCTGCATGGAGAGCGTCGAGCCGCCCGAGACGATGCGACCATGCGTGACGAGCTGCACGAAGGCGCGTCCGATCGCCATCGGGTCGATGCCGTGATGATCGTAGAAGCGTCGGTCTTCATAGGCGACCAGCATGCGCAGATATTGCGGATCGACATCGGCAACCCCGGTCTTTAGCCGCCAGCGCCCCTCAGGCGTGGCGAAGGCGCGCAGGAGATCGCCATTGGCGTCGAGCACCTCGGCAGACACAACGCGGGCAGCGTCCAGCGGCGGCGGATAGGCGCGGTCCGCGGCCTCCAGGCCGAAGACCAGAGCCACCGCCGTCAAGGCGGTGGCTCCAAAACCGATCGCAATCTTCCATCGTGCTTTCATGGCTGCACTTACTGCTGGGCTGCCAGCACCTCCATGCGGCCCATTGCGGTGCGGGCCGAGAACTGCGGACGATACATGTCCTCGACGCTCGCCGCCGGGTGGTCGTAGACGCCGGGGGTCACGGCGCGCACGACATAGGCGAAGCTCATGTCGCGATTGGCGCCGTCTGTCTGGTCGAAGGCGGCGACGAAGCGATCGCTGCGGAACTCGACATGGGCGGGCTGAACATCGCTCAGCCAGTCGAAGTTCGAGAGCTGGGCGCTGCCGACGATGCTCGGATTGTCGATCTCGAAGCCGGCGGGCAAGAGATCGGTCACAAGGATGCGCTGCGGCCAGTCATTGGCGCCCGTCACGTGCAGCACGACGACATAGCGCTCGTTCTGCTGCGCCTGGCTGACGTTGGCCTCCTCGCCATCGAGCGTGTAGTACTTGCGCTCGATCTTGAAGCCGTTGCCGCCGGCCGGCAGCTGCGAAGCCGGGGCTGCCACGGTGGTCACGGCAGCCGATAGCGGCTGGCGCGTCGTGTTGGTGACGGTCAGCGGATGACCCATCAGGGCATCGCCCGACATTTGCGCCATGTAGGTGCCGGTATGGGCAGCCCCGTTGACGTCGAGCGTCAGGCCGTCATCGCCGTTCTGCAGGGCGCGGGCGGCAAGCAGCATCCAGGTCTGCTCCTGCGTGCTGGTATATTTCCGGCTCTGCCAGTCCTTGGCGACGACGCTTGCCAGATCGGGAATGATCGGCGGTACGGGGCGGCTTTCGGCGGCAAGCGCCAGCACGGCGGCACCGTCGCGCAGCGACGAGCCGTAATCCGAGCGAGCGAAGCTGACCTTCGTGACTGCCGCCTTCTGCGACATCTGCAAGGCATCGATGAAGATGTTGCGCGAGCGCTGGGCATCCCCATAGAGCGCCAGAGCCGCGGCCAGATGCGCCTTGGACAGTGGTGTCGGGAAGTCGTTCAGCATCGTGTCGGCATAGTAGCGCAGATCGCTGATCGAGGCCTTCTTGTTGCGTGCCAGCACATAGAGCGCATAGGCGATCTCGTTGCCGTTGTCCTTGACGTTGGTATTGGCGCTCAGCGCGTTCTGGAGGTTTTCCAGCGCCTGCACCATGGCCTGATCCGGCACGGCATACTTCTGCTCGCGGGCACGGGTCAGGAAGTCGGTGATGTAAGCGTCGAGCCAGAGGTCGCCCGAGCCCGGGCCCCAGAGGCCGAAGCTGCCGGTCGAGGACTGGTAGGACATTTCGCGATAGATGGCGTCCTGCACCCGCTTGCGGATCTCGGCGTCATCGGCAAGGCCGTTCTTGACGGCCATGTCGCTGAAGTAGAGCAGCGGCAGCGCGCCGCTCGCGGTCTGTTCCGCGCAGCCATAGGGATAGCGGCTGAGGCTCATCAGCAGCGCCGGCACGTCGAAGGCGCTGGAACGGCTGACATTGACGCTGACCGAGGCTCCGGGCAGCACGCTGTCGGCGAGAAGGTCCGAATTGACCGTCAGGCTCTTGCCGGGTGCGAGCGCGATCACGCGGCGTTCGGTGATCGGAAGCTGTGCCGGGCGAACCGGTATATCGACCGATTGGTCCAGAGACATGCCCGAAGCATTCGACAGCTTGATCGAGACCGTGCCGTCGCCCGGTTGGCCGCCGGTGAGTGGGAGGGTGATGTTGTATTTGCCGCCGGCCTGCAGGTTGATCTTCTGCTGCGTGGCGCTTTCATCCACCGTCACGGCGCTATTTCCCGTCACGGCAAGCGTGTACTCGCCGGCAGGAGCGTCGGTATTGGCGACATCGAGCCGCAGGTTCGCCTTGTCCCCCGGTGCGAGGAACTTTGGCAGGCTGGCGGTCACGACGACCGGATCGCGAATGATGACATCCTGCGTCGCATGTCCGACGCCGGCTTTCGACCAGGCCACTGCCATGAGGCGCGCCGTACCGTTGAACTGCGGGATATCGAAGCTGACGTTCGCCTTGCCGCTGGCGTCAAGCTTGATCGGGCCTGAGAAGAAGGCGACCAGCTTTTCCTTCGGAGGGCTTGCCTGCAAGGCGACCTGCCCGCCGTCGCCACCGGTACGCAGCTTGCCGGTCGCACCGAGCGAGCCGTCGATAAGACGACCATAGATGTCGCGGATTTCAAGGCCGAGCTGGCGCTGACCGTAATACCAGTCATCCGGTGCCGGCGGCTGGTAGCGCGTCAGGTTCAGGATGCCGACATCGACGGCGGCGAGGGTAACGTAGGCATCCTCGTTGGCGCCTGCGCCGGCAACCTGAAGGCTGATATTAAGCGGTTGGCGCGGCAGGGTCTTCTGCGGCGCGTCGAGCGTGATCTGAAGCTTGCGCTCGCCGGGATCGACAGGCGCCCACTTGATGCCGATGGCGCGCATCGGCATGCGGCTTTCCTGTGCGTCGCCGGGACGGAAGAGGGTGGCGGTCAGATAGGTGCCGGCACCCCAATCAGCGGTCACGGGAACGTCGACTTCGCCACCGGTGGCGCCGATATCGGCATTGGTGACCGAGATCAGTGTCTCTGAGCCGGCAGTTACCATCAACTGGCCCGCATAGCGCGAGGTTACCTTCAGCTTGGCGGTGTCGCCGACATGATAGCTCTGCTTGTCGAGCGCGATTTCCAGCGCATCCGGCGTCTCTGTCGAGCTTGAAGCGACATACCAGCCGGCATTGAATTCAATGCTGGATTCCGGCCCGTTCGCGTCGGCGGTGGATACCTCCAGCCGGTAGCGACCCCAGGTGACGGGCATCGAAATCGCCGCGCCGTCCGTCGTCGCGGCGACCGTGCCGACCGCCACCTGCTTGGTCGACATGATCGGCTCGAACTTCCAGCTGTTGCCGTCGCGATACCATTGATAATTGCGCTCGACACTGAGCAGCTTCCAGGTCAGGCCCTGCATCGCCTGCTTCTGGCCGTTCTCGTCGATGGCGATGACATGGAATTTGCCGACGGAATTCTCACCGAGGTTGCCGTCGAATTCCGGCTTGATGCCGATGCGCGGACCATCCGCCTTGACCGGCAGCGTCAGCGAGCGCTCGACGGCACGGCCGCCGGCCTCCTGCATGCGCACGGTAATGTTGGCGTTCAACAGCTGCGTGGTCGACGGCGTGTCCTTGATGGTGACGTCGAAGGTCGTCTTGCCATTCTCGTCCAGCGCCTGCAGGTCTTCGAGCGGCACCTGCGTGTTTTCGGCCTTGCTGTCGCCGCCGCTATTGTCGTCGTCGCTGTTGGCCTTGCCGGCGCCCTCGTCGGCGAGGCCGAACAGATAGCCCTTGTAGGCATCGCTCTGGCGCGTCGGCTTCAGCGTCACTTCGCCTTCGAGGTTTAGACCGGCCGCCGGCGCGCCATAGAGGTAGCGTCCATCGACATTGACCGGTGTCGGCTGGCCGACTTCGATTTCCTTCGCGTCGCTCTTCATGTCGAATTCGATGCGATCCGGCACGAAATCGTCGACGATGAAGGTCTGCGAGCCGATGGAGGAGCCCTTCGGATCGGTATAGATGTTCATCGTCCAGGTGCCGCGCATGGAAGTCTGCTGTAGCGGCAGGTCGACATTGTAACCGCCGAGTTTGCCGCCGTCGGTGACGATGCGGCGATCTTCGACGCCGTCGGGGCGCAGGAAGACGAAGGTGAGCGGCAGGCTTTCGACAGCGGTCGAGCTGACATCGCGAGCAAGTGCTGATGCATGGACGGTTTCGCCGGCGCGGTAGATGCCGCGTTCGGTCCATGTCAGCAGGTCGATCGCGCCCGGCGCGGTTCGACCAGCAACACCACGGTCGGAAAGATCGAAGCCGGCGCGCGTCATGTCGAGGAAGACGTAATCCTGATCGCCATTCTGAGCGGTGATGACGGCCGGGGTCATGCCCGCCGTGCCGCGCATCAGGCCGGCGCTGAAGACGGCGCGGCCCTTGTCGTCGGTCTTGGCGGTGCCGAGGATTTCATTGTTCTTGGCAAGCAGCTGCAGTTGCACGCCGGAAAGCGGCTTGGCGCTGCCGAGCGAGCGGGCAAAGACGCTCAGGCCGTCGGTGCCGGCATAGGTGGTGACGCCGATATCTGAAACCACGAACCATTGCGTCGCCTGCGGATCCCATTCCTGGCCGCCGCTGTTGGGCGCAACGGCCGTCAGCACATAGACGCCGGGCTTGCGCTTCGGCAGGGCTTCGTCGACCGGGAAGCTGGTCGCGACTTCCTTGTTGAGTTCCTGCTTGATCTCGATCGAACCCTGCCAGACCAGCTCGCCATTGGTGTCCTGAATGGTCTGGGCGTTGTAACTGTCCACTTGCGTCAGGAACTGCGAGTTGTTGAGGGTCTGCGCAATATTGCGATCGCCGATGCGGTAGAGCTTGAGATTGGCCGTGTTGGCATTGACGGAGACGATCGGGATGCCGCGGCGTGCGGTGGAGGGCAGCACGAAATTGTCACCCGTGAAGCGCAGCGAAGCCTTGCGGTCCTTGACGTAGACGTCGACATTGACCTGCGCGGCAAGGTTTTCGCCAACGGAGGAGGGCAGGCCGGCGCGCAGCGAGATGCGATAATGCTGGCCGAACTCCAGGCCTTCGACGCAAATTTGGTTGTCCTTGGCGTCGACGCCCTTCGGTGCCGCGCCATTGACGGTGACGAAAGGCGTATAGTCGACGCCGCTCTTCACCAGCTTTTCGGAGAACTGTACGCAGGCCCGCGGCGAGGCGTTATCGTTGTCGAGCGTGTTGCCGGAGACGCGGAAGCCCTGGCGCGCCAGCAGATCGTTATAGGCCGCCTGCACGGCGGCGGAGCTGACGAGATTGAGGCTCGCCTTGTAGGCATTGAGCGCGGGGCGGTAGTTCTGCGCGTTCTTCAGCGCCTCGGCGAGAACGGCGAGCGCATCGGCGCGGCTCGTCGTCGTGCGGGTCAGCTGATAGCCGTTGAGCGCCGCATAGGCAGCCTTGGTGGCGAGAGACGTATCGTTCGTAACGGTGTTGGCGGCGCGCGCCATCTCGATCCAAAGGTCGCCATCATCAGGGCTGAGCGAAAGCGCGCCCTGGAAGGCGTTCAGCGCATCATTGACGTTGCCCGAGGTCAGCTCGATACGGCCGAGCGCGATCAGGCTTTCGACGCCTTGTCCCTTGAGTTCGTCACCGAGCGTCAGCGTGCTCTTCGCGTCGCCGGCGCTTTTGATGAAATCACCCGTCAGGAAGGAAAGGGTGGGGGCGGCGCCGATGTCCGGCTCGCTGGTTGCGGCGGTCTCGACGACCTTGCCGGCGATCGCGCCGGGGAAGCTGTTCAGCTGATTGAAGTCGGACTTCATGAAGCACCACTTCACCTTGGGATTGTAGGTGAAGGCCTTGCAGGACTTGTCGCCGATACAGGACGCTGAGCACTGGTCCAGCGTCACGTTCTGCTCCGTGCGCAGATCGAAGCCGAAGTAGTCGCCGTCCTTGGTGGTCACCACCTGACGCTTGACATCAGCGGCCGCAGAAGGGCTCAAGGATGCGAAAGTGGCGAGAAGAAAAGCAGAGAAGCCTATAAACGCGCGCTTAGACATAAGTCCTCCCAACGCTACCCCATTTTTGATGCGGCAATCTTCAAATTTCGGGCCGGTTTGTCAACCGAGCGTGGAGGGACGAACGCGTTTTACGCCTATGACGATCTGTCTAGAAGATTGAAAAAGACTGAAAATCAGGCGGTTTGCATATTCCGCTGTGCCTTGATGGTACTTCACTTTTCTTTTCAGTCCCGGAATGACACCGGCCCTTTCGGCCGGTGTCCTTGGCTGCGCGTGTTCAGCGCCTCGATAGTCATATATTCGTCATGGCAAGTGAGGCATCGCTATACCGCTTACCGGCAACGTTCTGCGGCGCGATAATGTCGCCAAGTTCGGCAAGCTCCTGCGGCGAAAGCGCGATGTCGGCAGCTGCAGCATTCTGCTCGAGGTGATGCAGCTTGCGTGCGCCGGGGATAGGCACGATGTCGTCGCCCTGGTGCAGCACCCATGCGAGCGCCAGTTGTGCCGCCGTGACGCCTTTTTCCTCGGCAAGGGATTGCAGCCTGGCGACGAGAGCCGCATTGGCATCGAAATTCTCACTCTGGAAGCGTGGCAGTGACCGGCGGAAATCGTCGCTAGCAAGATCATCCGTCTTTTGGATCGCACCGGTCAGGAACCCGCGGCCGAGCGGGCTATAGGGCACGAAGCCGATACCGAGTTCGCGGCAGGTCGCAAGGACGTCCTCCTCCGGGTCGCGGCTCCAGAGCGAATATTCGCTCTGGACGGCGGCGATCGGATGGACGGCATGGGCGCGGCGGATGGTGGCGGAACCGGCTTCCGAAAGGCCGAGCGCCCGCACTTTCCCCTCTTTCACCAGCTCCGCCATTGCGCCGACGGTGTCCTCGATCGGCACGTTGGGATCGACGCGGTGCTGGTAGAAAAGGTCGATGACATCGGTGCCGAGCCGCTTCAGCGAGGCTTCGGCGACCTCTTTCACATGGTCCGGCCGGCTATCGACGCCAATCATCGCGGCCGGGCCGGTTTTGGTATGGTCGAGCTTGAAGCCGAACTTGGTGGCGATGACCACACGGTCGCGAACGGACTTCAGCGTGCGGCCGAGCAGCTCTTCATTGGTGAAGGGGCCATAGGTTTCGGCGGTGTCGAAAAAGGTGACGCCGAGATCGACGGCGCGAAGGAGCGTCTTGACGGATTCGTTGTCGTCGGTGGCGCCATAGGCAAAGCTCATACCCATGCAGCCGAGTCCAACGGCGGAAACGGTGAGATCCTTACCAAGCCTGCGGGTTTTCATGGTCTATTCCTCTTGAGCCTTATGGGAGCGGCAGTGGCTCATGTCCTCTGCCTACGAGCTCAAGGTAGGGATCTGCATAATGAATGAAAATCCATGCAAATCCTTACAGGCTGTTCTATAATTTAGATCAATGAACAGGACACAGCTCTCCCAACTCGCGGTTTTCGCCGCTGTCGCCGCCCATCGCAGCTTCCGTGCTGCGGGCAAGGAACTGTCGATCGCGCCGTCTGCGGTCAGCCATGCCGTTTCCAGCCTCGAGGAAAGTCTTGGCGTGCGGCTGCTGGCCCGCACCACCCGCAGCGTCCTTCCGACTGAGGAGGGGCAGGCGCTGCTCCAGCGGCTCGCGCCGGCTTTGGAGGAAATCGATATCGCATTGGAGGATGCGCTCGCCACCCGTGGCCGCCCGGCGGGTACGTTGCGCATCACAGCCCCGCGCTTTGCTTCCGATCTTCTGATGGCGCCGCGGCTCGGCGATTTCCTCAATACCTACCCGGACATCACGCTGGAAATCGCCAATGAGGACGGTTTCAGCAATATCGTCAAGGAGGGCTACGATGCCGGTATTCGCCTGGCTGAGAGCATTGAGGGCGACATGATCGCGGTGAAGGTCTCGCCTGACATACGCACGGTCATCGCCGGCTCCCCGGCCTACTTCGAGAAACATCCGAAGCCTTTACATCCCCGTGATCTCGTTCATCACCGCTGCATCAAACGGCGATTTACCGACGGTTCGCTCTACCGCTGGGAGTTTGAGAAGGATGGCCGCGAACTGGTCGTCGCCGTCGATGGTCCCCTGATCGTCATCGAGGATCGGCTCGGGGTTCTGGCCGCCGTCAACGGCGCAGGCCTCGCCTATCTCTTCGACATTCGCGTGCAGCAGGAGCTGGCCGAGGGCACGCTCATCCGCGTGCTCGAGGACTGGTGCCCGCCCTATCCAGGCTTCTGCATCTATTATCCGAGCCGCCGCCAGATGCGCCCGGCGCTGCGAGCCTTCATCGATTTCTTCAGGTATACCGGGCCATAGAGCGATTTCAGGAAAAGTGGGTACCGGTTTTCCGTCCTAAATCGCGTAAATGAGTGGCAAGAGCGACTGCTGACAGAAATCGGGTGGCGGCAATGTCATAACTCGTCTCGACCGATCGGATGGTTTCAGAAAGGAGAGTGCGGTGATGAGAAAACCGGGGTCGATGAAGGGGCTTGAGGATCTCGGTCGCGTCAGGCTGTCGAAGAATTTCTTCTTCCGCGATTTCCTGCATTCTGAAATCGCGGATTTCTATCGCATCCCGAATATTCCGGAGGATCCCGATCTCGCGATCGAGACGGGCCGCAGGCTCTGCGAGGAATTGCTGGAGCCGCTGGAAGCAACGTTTGGCCGGCTACATATCCGTTCAGGCTATCGCTCGCCCGAGGTCAACGCCTTCGGCAACCGGAACGGGCTGAACTGCTCGACCAATCCCCACACCGCCGCGCACCACATCTGGGATATGCGCGATCTCGACGGCTGCATGGGCGCGGCGGTCTGCATCGTCGTGCCGTGGCTGATCGATCACCACAGCCATGAAGGCGACTGGCAGAAGCTGGCCTGGTGGATCCATGACCATCTGCCCTACGCATCGCTCTGCTTCTTCCCGAAGCTGTGGGCCTTCAACATCCAATGGCACGAACGGCCGAAGCGAACCATTCAGAGCTTTGTCGGGCCGCGCGGCATGCTGACCAAACCGGGCATGGCGAACTGGGAAGGCGATCATTCCGCCCATTATGAGGGCTTTCCGAAGCTGCGGTAAATTCGGGCAAAATTCTCGGCGTCTCTTGGCCTCCATTTAGTAGCATATGCTGCAAATCCGGGTGACTAGCTAATAGGATGCTTAAGTGAGCGAAGTGCAAAAGGTGGGATCAGTCGCGATATACCTGCATGGAGATGATCTGGAGCCTCAGAGGCTTACGGAGCTCCTTGGGATCGAGCCGGATACGAGTTGGAAGTCTGGTGAGGAAAGGCGGCTCAGCAGTGGAACAACTGTAAGAGCAAAGACAGGATTGTGGACGTTATCCGCGCCCGTTACAGATCACGATGCGAATGGAGCCGTGAAAAGATTGACGGATGCGCTTGGAGAGAACTTTCCAAGAGTTTCCTCCATGCCCGGCGTTGAGAGTGCCTACATGGACATATTTCTCTGCATTACTCAGGAGCAATCCGATGCAGGCTACACATTGGAGCTGTCCAATTCGAAACTAGCAGCCATCGCCAACGCCGGCCTAGGCTTGCAGATGACAATTTCACTGGACAAGGCTGATGTGTAGGCCAACTCGTTCTTAGTTCAGATACTGACGCGATAGCGGATATGTCCGTCCGTCTCGACATAGGTGTCGTAGAGCTTGCGGGCCGTCGTGTTGGTTTCTTCCGTATGCCAGTAGAGACGCGCCCAGCCGTTTTTCTTGCAGAGCGAGACGAGATCGTCGAGCAGCGCCCGGCCGACGCCGTGGCCCCTGGCGCTTTCATCGACGAACAGGTCTTCCAGATAGCAGTCGGGAGCGAGTGTCCATGTGCCTTCGTGCGTGATGCAGAGCGTGAAGCCCTTCACCTCGCCATCGACTTCGGCGACCCGCATGAAGATGGCCGACGCCGGATCGAAGACCCGGCGCCAAGTTGCATCGGTGATCTCGGGCGCGATGGTGACGCGGTAGAAGGCGAGGTAGCCGTCCCAAAGAGCACGCCAGCGGGCTTCGTCTTCAAGTCTGGCGTCTCGGATCGTCACGGTCATCGGCCTGCCTCTCTTATTCGCCGGCTGCGTCGAGCAGGCGCATGGCTTCGTCGGAAAGCGAAAGCTTCGCCGAGTTGATTAGCGCGTCGAGCTGGCCGAGGCTAGTGGCGCTGGCGATCGGCGCGGTAACGCCGCGCTTGCGCAGCAGCCAGGCAAGCGCGATCTCGGCGGGCTTCGCGCCGGTTTCGGCGGCAACCTTGTCGAGAGCAGCGAGGATGCGCAGGCCCTTGTCGTCGAGATAGGCGGCAACCCGGTTCTCGCGCGCCCGCCCTTCGGTATCCGCCTTGGTGCGGTATTTGCCGGTCAGGAAGCCGGCGGCGAGGCTGAAATAGGTGATGACGCCAATCTCTTCCTTGACGCAGAGATCCGCCAGCGGTCCCTCGAAACTGTCGCGAGCGTAGAGATTATATTCCGGCTGCAGCACGTCGTACCGCGGCAGGCCGGCTTGGGCAGCGGCATCGAGCGAGGCCTGGAGCTGCGTCGCATCGAGGTTCGAGCAGCCGACGTGGCGGATCTTGCCCTGTTCCTTCAGCTTCGCATAGGCAGCAAGCGACTCTTCGTGCGGCGTCTCGGGATCGGGCCAATGCGAGAGATAAAGATCGATATGGTCGGTCTGCAGCCGCTTCAGCGAGGCTTCCGCTGCCTCGATGATGTAGTCGGCCTTGAGGCCTTTCTTGCCCGGACCCATCTCCGATCCGACCTTGGTGATGATGATGGCCTTGTCGCGAGAGACTCGGCCCTGCTTCAGCCATTTGCCGATGATCTCTTCGGAATCGCCACCCTTGTTGCCGGGAACCCAGCGGGAATAGACGTCGGCCGTGTCGATCGTATTGAAGCCGGCGTCGAAGAAGGCGTCGAGCAGTGCATAGGAGGTCTTCTCATCGGCCGTCCAGCCGAAGACATTGCCGCCGAAAACGATGGGGGCGACAAACAGATCGGTTCGTCCAAGCTTGCGCATGTCCATGATATTTCTCCAAGTCACTTGAGAGTCGGTCCGGCGAACGGGCGCCGGAGGGGAGGGATACGGCAGGCTACCGGCCTTTCCGGCCAAAGGCTACTAACGATTTCTTTATTCGGTCGTCGAGCGCCGATAGTGGCTTGGTGGCAGCGTGTTGTATTTCGACCAGACGCGCCGCATGTGGCGCGGCGATGCAAAGCCGGATTTCTCCGCCACGCGCTCCATGTCCAGCCGCGAATTGGCAAGCACGTCCCGCGCCAGCGTCACGCGCATCAGATTCACATAGGCCGTCACCGAGAGGCCGGCATGTTCCTGAAACAGCCGCGAGATATGGCGTGCGCTCATCGCACCAATGCCGGCAAGCTCGGAAAGCGACCAGCCGTGGGCCGGATCGGCCATGATCGCATCCTGAACGCGATGGATGGCTGGATGCACATGGTTGCGGCCGCTGAGCCAGGGCGAGAGCTGTGGCTCGGCGCCGGTCCTTCGCATATAGACGACCATGTGCCGGGCAATCGTCAGCGCCGTCATCGGCGAGGTCAGCTTGGAGGCGAGGTGCAGCATCAGGTCTGTGCCTGTGGTGATGCCGGCACTCGAATAGCGATCGCGATCCTCGACATAGAGCCGGTTGTCGAGAACCCTTGCTGTCGGCGCGTATTCCCTGACTTCGTCGAGGCATGCTGCATGGGTGGTGCAGGCATAGCCATCCATCAGACCTGCCCGCGCCGCAATGACTGCACCGGAGCAGATGGTAACAAGGGTGATGCCGGGACGGATCGCGCTTCCCAGCCAGGCCGCGAGCTTTGCCAGTTCCGGCTCTATATCCTCAGCATCGTCAGGCGGCGTGACGCTGCCGGACAGGATGACATAGGCGCCATCGGGAATGTGATCCGGCAGCGGCTTCAGGTCGGCAAGAATCAACCCGACCGAAGTCGTCTGTGACGGTTGAGCGGCGATGAAGCGATAATCGAACAGGACGTCGTCCTGTTCGATATTGGCCCGGCGCAACACCTCCACCGGCCCGGCCACGTCCATCAGCAGCGTATAGGGCGGCAGAAGCACGTAGACGGGAATGATCCGCCGATGGATGAGCCGGTCGCCTTGTGTCACGCGGCGCTCCGGATCGATGTGCCCGCAAGCGCTTCCTCGACGGTTGCGATCCGGGCAAAACGGCCTGATAGCACCAGTTCGCTGCGCTTCTTGATATCGTCGACACTGAAGACGGTGCCCGAGGCATGCGTCATCGGGAAGGTCAGCGTCGCCTCTGTGACGTAATCGACTTCGTAGCCGAGATCTGATGCGTGACGGGTGGTGGTTTCGCAGCATTGCTCGGTGCGGATGCCGGAAACAATGACCCTGCGGATGCCGTTGGCGACTAGCCAGACATCGAGGCCGGAGCCGACGAGGGCCGAATGACGGCGCTTGTGAAATACGGCATCGGCCTCAAGTGAAACTTCGTCGAGCCTGCGCACATAGCCGCTCTTCAGGCTGAAATGAGCGTCGCTATCCTCGACGTGGAAAATCTGGACGACGGGAATGCCCTTCGCCTTGGCTCCGTCGATCAGAGCTTGCAGGCGGCTGGTGAATTCAGGCAGGTCGTCTACTCGCCAGTAGGGGCGCTGGCGAAAGGATTCCTGAACATCGATAACGAGTAGCGCGGTATCCGTATGGGACATTTTCGTATCTCCTGTGCTTGAAGGATAGCCGAAACTAGGCTTGCCTTGAAAGCTTCGAAAGCCATCTGGCAGACAGAAAGGGGACAAATACGGCCATAACGTATTGGCTGTCGTGCTGCTATGTTTGCCTGCGCTTTCAGCGCAAGGCGTTGCGCGCTGGACTATGGCCGCATAAGGTTGGCACCGGTTTTGTTCAAAGCGAAATGCCCTCGTTTCGCTTTGCCCACCGAGTTCACAAATGGATCCCGTCGGAAAGGCAGCATCGCAATCACGCATGCCGCCGCCGCTTCGGGGAATGCTTCAGGAGAGACATCATGCTGCGTTTCGGAATTCTATCGACGGCGAAGATTGGCCGCGACGTGGTGGTGCCTGCCATTCAGGATGCCGAGAATTGTGTCGTTACCGCCATTGCCAGTCGTGATCTTGCCCGTGCCCGGCAGATGGCGGACCGCTTCTCCGTGCCGCATGCTTTCGGCTCTTATGAGGAGATGCTCGCCTCCGACAAGATCGACGCTGTCTATATTCCGCTGCCGACCTCGCAGCATGCCGAATGGACCATCAAGGCCGCCGATGCCGGCAAGCATGTGCTCTGCGAAAAACCGATCGCACTCAAGGCCGAGCAAATCGACAGCCTGATCGCCGCTCGCGATCGCAACAAGGTCGTGGTGACGGAAGCGTACATGCTCACCTATACGCCGCTTTGGCGGAAGGTTCGTTCGCTACTGGCCGATGGCGCCATCGGCCGCCTGCGTCATGTCCAGGGTGTCTTCACCTATTTCAACCGCGATGCCGGCAACATGCGCAATATTCCGGCGCTAGGCGGCGGTGGTCTGCCCGACATCGGCGTTTATCCAACGATCAGCACTCGTTTCGTCACCGGCCGTGAACCCTTGCGTGTTCAGGCAACCACGGAGCGCGACCCGGAATTCGGCACCGACATCTACTCCAGCGTCAAGGCCGATTTCGGCGATTTCGATCTCAGCTTCTACGTCTCGACGCAGATGGCCAACCGCCAGGTCATGGTTTTCCACGGCACCGAAGGCTTCATCGAGGTGAAATCGCCCTTCAATGCCGACAGGTATGGTGCGGAAGAGTTGGAGCTGACCAACCGCAATCACCTCGAATCGCAGATCTTCCGCTTCCCCGACAGCCGGCAGTACAGGCGCGAGGCGGAGGCCTTTGCGTCGGCTGCTTTGGGCCAGGGCGCAGAAGTCGTGTCATTGGAAAGCTCGAAGCTCAACCAGAAGGTCATCGACGCCATCTACCGCGCGAGCGAAAAGGATGGCTGGGAAACGCTCTGACCCAGTGTCTCAGGGATTTTGCCGGTGGCGGAAGACGAAGCGTGAATAGCCGAAGAAGCTGAACGCCGTCGCCGCCGCCGAAGCAAGTGTCAGGGCGATGATCGGCCGCAGCGACGGTTCGGTCATCAGGAGCGAGCTGAACAGGCCATAATTCAGCAGGGCCGAGGTCAATCCGACCGAGCCATAGCGAAAACCTTCTGCCGCCAGCGACCGGTCGGAGCGACCGAAGGTGAAATTGCGGTTGAGCACCCAGGTGGCAAGCAGCGCGCTTGGAATGGAGATGGCGCGGCCGACAAAGGGGCCGACAGGTGTGAACCAGAGCAGGAGATGCAGCACGCCGGCATCGACCACAAAGCCAACGCCGCCGGCGATCAGGAAGCGAAAGAGCTTCTTCATGCAGCTTTCGCCCTCTTCTTCCGGCTTGCGGGCTTTTCGAGTTCCGTCATGTAAACAGTGCGCTCATTGCCGATCTGCGGGGATGCCAGTTTGGGCAGGCTCATATAGTGGATACGCAGATGCTCCGCACGGGCGCGGGCGACCGAGTCGAGGATCAAGCCGGCCGTAAACAGCATGAAGGCGATCATCGTCAGCCCCACGGAGAGGATCCATGTCGGCATCCGCGTCACGAGGCCGGTCTCGAAATATTCGACGAAGACTGGGATCGAGAAGCCGATGCTCATTTCCATGCAAATGACGCCAAGAATGCCGAAGAAGGCGAAAGGCCGCGTTTCCTTCATCAGCATGGCGAACATCCAGAGGATTTTCCAGCCGTCGCGGAAGGTGGAGAGCTTCGAATGCGATCCTTCCGGCCGTCTGCCGTAATCGAGCTCCAGTTCGCTGACGGGCAGCTTCAGCCGCGAGGCATGAACCGACATTTCCGTCTCGATCTCGAACCCGCCCGATACGGCGGGGAAGCTTTTGACGAAGCGGCGCGAAAAGGCGCGATAGCCGGAAAAGATGTCGGTGAAGTCGGCGCCGAAGATCGAGCGATAGAGCCAGTTGAAGATGCGGTTGCCGAAGGCATGGCCCTGCCGGCCGGCGTCGTTGTGAACGTTGCGGCGGGTGCCGACGACCATGTCGGAGCCTTCGGTCAAAAGCGTGCGGATCAGCTCCTCGCCATCCTCGGGCGCATAGGTGCCGTCGCCATCGGCCATCAGATAGATATCGGCCTCGATGTCGGCGAACATGCGGCGTACCACATGTCCCTTGCCCTGCCGGCGCTCACGCACCACGTTCGCGCCCGCGAGCATGGCCTGTAGCGCCGTGCCGTCGGTGGAATTGTTGTCATAGACATAGATGCTGGCTTGCGGGATGGCCTGGCGAAAGCCGCGTACGACATTTCCGATCGTGGCTGCTTCGTTGTAGCACGGCAGCAGGACGGCGATGTTCAGCTTGTCATTCCACATGGTCTTGGCCGCTTCCTACGCGTGATATCAATGAGGCCCGATGGACGATCCGGACAAGAGCTTATCCCGCTGGCTGTTAATAAGACCCTATGGTTGCGAAGGAAAAATGGCGGGGTATCTCCCTTGGGAAAAACATTATCGTGATGGATCCGCAGCTGGCGCGCGCTTTACTTTTTTTTGATGGGCAGCCGTTACTGTGACACCCCGAACATCCTTCCAATCCGGGGTTTATCCGTATGACGCAGACGCTGACAATGTCGCCTGAAGCAGCGCCTGCACCAGGCAGAAATGCCTCCACGCGCTGGTCGCATCCGGTCCTTGTGCCGCTGATCTACAGCATCCTGCTCATCGTTGCGCGGCTGATCATTCACCGCAACGTCGCCGATTATGTCGGCCCTGACAATGATGATGTCATGCGCCTGGTCGAGGTGCGCGATTTTCTCGCCGGTCAGGGCTGGTTCGACATGATGCAATACCGGCTCGGCCTCGATGGCGGGACGCTGATGCACTGGTCGCGCTTCATCGATCTGCCGATTGCAAGCCTCATTCTCTTCTTCCGGATGTTCTTTTCGCCAGAGGGCGCCGAGGCAGCGGCGCTGACCGTCTGGCCGCTTATATTGATCGTTCCGCTGATGTCTTTCATGGGCCTTGCGGGTCGCCGCATTGCCGGCACTGAAGGCATGCATTTCTCGCTGCTGATGACGGCATTGTTCGTGTTGCTCTCGCCGCGTTTCGTGCCGGGATCCATCGATCACGACAACGTCCAGCTTGGCCTTGTCGCCCTTGCTGTCTCCATGCTGGTCGACGAAAAATACAAGCCCAGAAATTTCGCCATCGCCGCCGTCGCCCTTGCCATCCAGCTCGGCATCGGCGCGGAAACAACACCTTTCGTGGCCTTCGCCTGCGTGGCGGTCGCCTGTCTGTGGGCTTGGGATGGGGAGCTGTTTGCCCCCGCCGCAAAGGCTTTCGCACTGACGCTGACGATTGCCGTCAGCATCGCTTTTTTCTCGCTGGTGCCGCCGCGCTTCTATTCGATGGTCACCTGCGACAATCTCTCGCTCGGCTTTTACGGCATCATAAGCGCCGGCTGTGTCGGGTTGCTGCTGTCTGCGGCTTTCGCCAGCCGCCTTTCGCGGCCGTGGCGTCTGGCGGTGCTTGCCGCCAATGGCGCATTCGTCTTGGTGACGACGGTTGCGCTTGCACCGCAATGCCTGCGCAATCCGCTTGCCGACCTGGATCCCATGCTGGTGGACCTCTGGTTGAGCAGCGTAACGGAGGCGCAGTCGATCGTCTCTATCGGCCATCGGCAGCCGGAGACACTGGGCACCTTCTACGCGGTAGGATTGATCGCGATGCTGGTCTGCGCCGTCCGCATATTGCGCGGGGAGCGGGCTCGCCTGCACGCGGTTCTGATTGCCCTGATCGCGATCAACTGGGTTATCACGCTCGTGCAGGTCCGCGGCGCGGAATTCGCCAATCTGCTGGCTATCCCGCCGCTGGCGCTCTTGCTCACGGAGTTGCGCCGGATTTCGATGGTCGATACCAAAAACGTCCGGGCATCCCTGATCTATGTGGGTACGGCGCTGATCTCGGCGCCCATGGTCTGGGCTGTAGGCGGCACGCTGGCGGTCAAAGGTGTGACCAACGGCTTTATGGAGCCCAAGGCCGAGGAAACGGCGGATTGCGCGTCGAAGGATGTGCTGGCGCCTATCGTCGGTCTTGAGCCCGGCGTGGTTGCAGCAGCCTCCAATATGGGAGCACCGCTTCTGCGCTTCACACCGCACCGCACGCTCTCCGGCCCCTATCATCGCGATCCCGACGGGATGCTGGCCGAACTCAATATCGGCCTTGCTCCACCGCCCGAGGCGGAAACGCTGTTGCGCAAGGCGCATGTGACGCTGGTGGCCTTCTGCAAGGGAGACCCGCAGGTGCAGCTGTTATCCGAGCGCAATCCCCAGGGGCTGTATGCCCGGCTGAGCGCCGGCAATATACCGTCCTATCTGGAGCCGATGCCGGCATCGCCCAAGTCGGACGTGCAATTCTTCCGCTTCAAGCCACAGGGTTGACCGGCAACAATTTCAGGAAAAGTGCAGACCGGCTTTCCGGCCGGAACGGCGTGAGCACACTAGAGCAGAACGGCTAACAGAGCCTCTGAAGGGCGGGTCCGCGTCAGGCGCGGCGGCGATGCTCCACCACATCGGCTGTCACGAGATAGCCGATGAATCCGAGATTATAGCCCCCTAGCGCCAGGAACAGCGTTGTGAGCGGCGGCGGAGTGACCGATATCGCGACGGCCGCCATGAAGGCGATGCTCATCAGTGCCACGCCCAGCAAAGCGCCGATAGTCGAGCGCTGCAGGCCGGCGGCAATTCCGATGATCGTGGCGGTCGCGAATATCATCGCTCCATATCCTCTTTACCAAGAACCAGTTTGCACAGGTTTACGCGCGGATGGCTAAAAAAGGCTTTGTCAGTAGGGTTAACGCTTCATGAAACAATTGGCTCCATGCGTTTATTGAGACATCGAACAGGCATCAACGTTTTGAACCGGCGCCCGATTCTTCCTTCGGCGGATTGCGGTTGAAGGAATGATGCACCGGGCTCCGCATTTTCCACGACTTGGGCTAGAAAGAAGCCATGAGCAGCTTTTTTGAGAATGATTCGCCCTCGAACCTGACGGAATACTCCGTTTCGGAATTGTCCGGATCGATCAAGCGTACCGTTGAGAACGCGTTCGATCAGGTGCGCGTGCGCGGGGAAATCTCGGGCTATCGTGGGCCGCATTCCTCGGGTCATGCTTATTTTTCGCTGAAGGACGACCGGTCCCGCATCGATGCGGTCATCTGGAAAGGCAGCTTTTCCAAGCTGAAATTCCGCCCCGAAGAGGGGATGGAGGTCATCGCGACCGGCAAGGTGACGACCTTCCCGGGCTCGTCGAAGTATCAGATCGTCATCGAGAGCCTGGAGCCGGCCGGCGCGGGCGCCCTGATGGCGTTGCTGGAGGAGCGTAAGCGCAAGCTCGGCGCCGAAGGTCTTTTCGATGCGGAGCGCAAGCGCAGGCTGCCCTTCATGCCAAAGGTGATCGGCGTCGTCACCTCGCCGACCGGCGCCGTCATCCGCGATATCCTGCACCGCATCTCCGATCGCTTTCCCGTGCATGTGCTGGTCTGGCCGGTGAAGGTGCAGGGCGAGGGCTCGGGAGACGAGGTGGCGAACGCCATTCGCGGCTTCAACGAGTTTGGGCCTGACGGCCAGATCCCGCGTCCGGATGTGCTGATCGTCGCGCGCGGCGGCGGTAGTCTTGAGGATCTCTGGAGTTTCAACGACGAGGCGGTCGTCCGTGCCGCTGCTGCAAGCGAAATTCCGCTGATCTCGGCCGTCGGTCACGAGACCGACTGGACTTTGATCGACTACGCCGCTGACGTGCGTGCGCCGACCCCGACCGGTGCTGCTGAAATGGCGGTGCCGGTCAAAGCCGAACTGGAGGCGCAGCTTGCAAGCCTCGCCGCGCGTTTGCAGAGCGGCGTAAGCAGACAGATGGATCAGCGCCGGCAAGCGGTGCGTGCGCTGCTGCGGGCGTTGCCGTCGCTCGACCAGATCCTCGCCTTGCCGCGCCGTCGTTTCGATGAGGCCGCTGCCGGTCTCGGCCGCGGACTGGAATTGAACACGCTGAACAAGCGCCGTTCCTTCGAACGCATGGCCTCACAGCTGCGCCCGGATATCCTCTCGAACCGCATCGCCGAGCGTCGCCAGCAGCTGGGCGAACGAATGACCCGGGCGGAACGGACCATCGAGCGCATGCTTGATCGTTCGCGCGCCCGTATCGAACGGGCCGATGCCGTCTTCGCCACGCTGCCGTCCCGGCTTGAAGCGCAGACCGGCCGTTCGCGCGACCGCCTCGGCAATCTCGCGCGACAGGCTGATACGGCCATACGTCATCAGTTGGCGCGGGCGCGCAGCGAACTTGTCGCGCAGGAGCGCATCCTGCAGTCGCTCTCCTACAAGAACGTTCTGAAACGCGGTTATGCGGTGGTTCGCGATGAGGATGACCGCCCGGTCTCGCTTGCCGCAGCGCTCACCACCGGCGCAGCCATCTCTATCGAATTCGCGGATGGTCGTATCGGCGCGGTCACCGGTGAGGGCGAGGCATCGCCGACGCCTTCTCCGGGCGGCGCCTCGCCAACGAGAAAGCGTAGCGCCAAGCCTGCCGAGCCCGCCGCTCCACCCAAACAGGGAAGTCTGTTCTGATGCGCGTCTTGCTGGTCTTGGCCCATCCGCTTGAGGATAGCTATGCCGCTGCGATGGCGAAGGCCGCGCAGGAAACGCTTGTCGCCGGAGGGCATGAGGTCGACCTGCTCGATCTCTACCGCGAAGGCTTTGATCCCCGCCTGTCGCAGGCCGAGCGCGGCGGCTATTTCGATCAGCCCTATGACACCTCGGGTGTTGACCATATCGTCGCGCGGCTGCGGGCGGCCGAAGGGCTGATACTGGTCTTTCCGCAATGGTGGTTCAATTTTCCGGCCATCCTCAAGGGCTTCTTCGATCGCGCCTTTGCGCCCGGTGTGGCCTTCACGCACGATCCGGCCGGCGGCCGCATCGTGCCGCAGCTCACCAATATCCGCCTGTTTTGGGCGCTGACAACAACGGGCTCGCCTTGGTGGATCGTGCATCTCTACATGGGCAATCCGGTGCGGCGGCTGTTGAGACGCGGCATCGCCGCCTTCTGCGCCAAGCGGCTGAATTTCCGGATGCTGGCGCTGCATGACATGGATCGCGTCAGCGATGCCGGACGCAAGGCGCATCTTGACCGCGTTAGAAAAGCGCTGGCGAATATCCGATAGGAACTTCGAGGCACGCCGCGGCGATGCGCAATGAGCCGACGTATAGCGGCCATCTTGATTCCACTTTCCAAATCTGAGAGGTTTATACCGTCTGAAACAGGTTAGGTTGGTGCGGTTGGCCCAACCCCCGCCTCACGCGGGTCCTTCCGCTGCTTCGGTAGCGGCCCAAGGCCTTGAACGGCTCGCAATCTCGCGAGGCGAAAGAAAGGGCTTGGTTATGCAACAACAGATTTCCGTCATTACCATCGGTGTTCTCGATCTCGACCGATCCAAACGCTTCTATGTGGAAGGGTTCGGCTGGACGCCTGTCTTCGAGAATGAGGAGATTATCTTCTACCAGATGAACGGCTTCGTCCTCGGCACATTCAAGCTCGCGTCGCTGGAGCAGGATATGGGCCGATCAGGCCTGAAAACGCCCGGCGCCTTTTCGCTGGCGCACAATGTTGCGCGGCGTGAGGATGTCGACACCGTCATGGATCAATTGGTGCTTGCAGGCGGGAGCATGCTTCGCATGGCCGATGCACCGCCACATGGCGGCTTTCGCGGCTATGTGGCCGATCCGGACGATCACGCCTGGGAAATCGCGTGGAACCCCTTCTGGCCGATCGATGAAAACGGCCTGGTGACGTTCGGCATCTAAATGCAAGAAAGCGGGCTCATGGCCCGCTTTCCTTTCTCTGAGATCGCCGCCAGAAACGCTCTATCTCTTTGTTGCTACGCAATTCCGGACGGAAAACCGTTGCGCACTTTTGCGCGACATACTCTAGGCCCACTCGCCCTTGCGCATGACGGGCACGCGGGAACCATCGGCATTGATGCCGTCGATATCCACCTTGTCGGAGCCGATCATCCAGTCGATGTGGATCAGGCTGGAATTGCCGCCCTGCGCCTTGATCTGCTCCTGGCTGAGCTTGGCGCCGTCGATGAAGCACTTGGAATAGCACTGGCCAAGCGCGATATGGCAGGAGGCATTTTCGTCGAAGAGTGTGTTGTAGAACAGGATGCCGCTTGCCGAAATCGGCGAGGAATGCGGCACCAGCGCCACTTCGCCGAGCCGGCGGGCGCCTTCATCGGTGTCGAGCACCTTGTTCAGCACTTCCTCGCCGCGCGTTGCCTTGGCTTCGATGATCCGGCCGCCTTCGAAGCGCACCTGGATGTTGTCGATCAGCGTGCCCTGATGCGACAGCGGCTTGGTGGAGGAGACATGGCCTTCGACGCGCAGTGCATGCGGCGTGGTGAAGACTTCTTCCGTCGGGATATTCGGGTTGCAGGTGATGCCGTTCTTGGCTGTCGAAGCGCCGCCATGCCATTCATGGCCGTCGGCAAGCCCGACCGTCAGGTCGGTGCCCGGTCCCTGGAAGTGCAGGGCCGCGAAGCGCTGACCGTTCATCCAGGCCGAACGCTTGTGCAGATTGGCATTATGCTCAGCCCAGGCCGCGATCGGATCTTCGACATCGACGCGGGAGGCTGAGAAGATCGCCTTGGCAAGCTTGGCAACAGCGATCGCTTCCGGGTCAATCGGGAAGACCAGCTTCGCCCAGGACGGGTTCGGGTAGGAGACGATGTTCCAGTTGGTGTCGAAATTGGAGATCTTCTCAAGCGCTGGCTTGTAGGCGGCCGAATTGGCCCGGTTGGCGCGCGCCACCTTGGCCGGGTCCTGGTTGGACAGCAGCATCGGATTGTCGCCCGCGATAGCAAGGCGCGCCGTGTTGCTGGAGAAGGCCTTGGCCATGCCCTCGTACAGCCAGGTTGCGGCGCGGTCGAAGCTTGCATCATGGCCGTATTCGTAGCGGGCAAGCGTCGTCTCTTCGTCGGAATAGAAGGTGGAGACGAGGCCGGCGCCGGCCTTGTAGGCCTCGCGCGTGATCAGCCGCACCAGCGGCATTGCCGCAACCGGCGCCGTCATCAGCAGATCCTGACCGGCCTGTAGCTGCAACCCGATCTTGACTGCCACTTCCGCAAGCTTTTCCAGCTTGGCGTGATCGACGGGATGATGGTTGGGAGAGGCGGATGTCATGGCAAAACCTGCTTGGCTGATATCGAAGATGGTGAGAAGACTTAGACCGCTTTGCGGCGAAATTGAAGGCGGTTTGTCCGATCCTGAAGATCGTCAGGCAATCAGCGGTGCAGCCTTGGCCTTGAGCGCCGTCAAGGCATCCTGCGGACTGAGGCGCACCTGCAGCCCTCGCTGCCCGCCGTTCATATAGACATAGGTCTCGGTCATCGCCTGCGCCTCGATCGCCGTCGGAACGATCTTCTTCTGGCCGAAGGGGCTGATGCCGCCGACATGATATCCCGTCAGACGTTCCGCATCAGCAGGCTTCATCATGTTGGCCGACTTGCCGCCGAAGGCCGCGGCAAGCTTCTTCATGCTGACCTCGTGGTCGGAGGGCACGACGATACAAACCGGCTTGCCGTCAACTTCCGCCATCAGCGTCTTCAATACGCGATGCGGCTCCTCGCCGAGCGCCTCTGCCGCCTGCAGACCGACGCGCTCCGCATTCGGATCGTAGTCATAGGCGTGTACGGTGAAGGCGACTTTCGCTTGGGTCAGCACTTGTGTTGCGCGGGTGGTTTTGGACATGCTTGCCTCTAGGCGGTTTTGCCGAATGCAGCCGCATAAATATCCGGCTTGAAGCCGATGAGCAATTTGCCGTCCGCTTCCAGCATCGGGCGCTTGATCATCGATGGCTGCGCCATCATCAGCTGAATGGCCTTGTCCTTCGTGAGATCTGTGCGATCTGCTTCCGGCAGAGCCTTGAAGGTCGTCCCTGCGCGATTGAGCACGACTTCCCAGCCGGCTTCCTTCGTCCAATGTTCGAGATGCTCCCGGTCTATGCCAACCGCCTTGTAGTCGTGGAAATCATAGGCGATGCCGTGGCTTTCAAGCCAAGTCCGGGCCTTCTTCATCGTGTCGCAGTTCTTGATGCCGTAAATGGTAATCGTCATGGCGAATCCGTCTCTTGCTGTCTGATAGGGCATAGCATGCGAGCAAAGCCGGTTGAAAGCCGGCCGGAGGCGGAAGCGGTTCTCTCGTCCATTGCAGTCACCGCCCATAATCCTGTAAATATGCAGCGTGCATATTTATCGCGCGGGTGAGCATGGCGACGGACAAGGAAACACTACGGCTGGAAAACCTCTTCGGCGCCATGAGCCTCGCTCTGGTGGACAAGATGGAGAAGGCCTTTGCCGATGAAACAGGCCTCGGCCCGAGCGCCGTTGCCGCCATCATCCAGATCGGCTCCGAGCCGGGTCTGACGATCGAGACGTTGCGCCGAATGATCGCTCTCTCTCATTCGGCCACCGTGCGCCTCGTGGATCAACTCGTGGCGTCTCATCTCGTGTTGCGCGCCGGCGGTGTCGAGGGCGACAAGCGTGCCCGCTCGCTGCAATTGACAGCGGCCGGCCAGGCATTGTTTGACAAAAGCCTCACCGCTCGCCGCGCCGTCATTGGGCGCGCTTTCAAAGCACTTGAGCCTGAAGAGGCCGAACAGCTCGGCCGTCTGGTGGAGAAGCTGTTGCCGGCTCTGGTCGATCTCGGCGACGATCAGGATGTGGTTTGCCGCGTTTGCGATCAGGGTGTCTGCGATCAGGATCGTTGCCCCATCGCCTTCATGTCGTAACCTCGGAGAGGCAGACTTGACATGCCGCTCAAGTATATGCACTATGCATACATATACTTGAGAGGGTGCCCAGTTTACTTCTGGATGCTCTGAACACCGCCTGCATCGCTTCGATCGGAGGCATGATCTCAATGGAAAATCGTTCGATTCTCGCCCGGCTACCGGGCAGGGCGCGCGCAGCATTTGTCGGCGCAATGGATCATACCCGCCGCCTCGGCACTCTTCTTCGGGAGGCAGCGGCGATCGCTTTCACCTTGCGTTGCAGGGTGATCGACCGCCGCTAACCACGTCAGTCTTCCAGCGTGCCCGGCTTGCGGGCGACAGAGCTTGGCTTGTCGGAGCCGATCTTCATCAGATCGCCGCGCCGACGCACGAGCCGATCCGAGACGCGGGTGACGATGAGGCCGGCTTGCGGCGCGCGTATCTCGAGGGTCCCGTCCGGCATGCCGGGTGCGGTGATGATCGTCGCCAACAGGTCGCCTTCCGCAATGCGTTCGCCGATGTTGCGATGGAAAAGTACGGTGCCCGCCTGCGGCGCGCGGATCATCTCGACATTGTCGAGCGGCACTGCTGGCCCGGCAAAGGCAGCGAGATTTACGCTGTCGTCGCGCACCGCGCCGCGGGAAGCAAGGAAGCGCCAAAGGCCTTCGGCATCTTGCTTCGCCATTTCGGGATAGACATCACGCGTGCCCCGCAACTCGACGGTGACCGAAAGCTTGCCCGGCAACCTGGCCTTCTTTTCGCCCGGCACTTCGTATTTCCAGGCAAAACTGACGGCTTCCTCGAAGGCGGAGCTTTCGCCATCCGAAAGCAGCACGGCATCCATTTTCAAGGCGGCAGCGAGATCTGAAGCCTCGGGCCAGAATGCCTCATCTATATAGGCATATTGAAGGGATTCGTCGTCGCAATGGAGGTCGATCACCAGATCGGCGCCCAGCGCCATATGGATGAGCTGACGCTTCAGGCGGTCGACGGCAGGATAGCGCTCGAGGTTTTCGATCAGCAGGTCGCGGTCTCGCAGCGAGATCAGCGGAAAATCGCGGTTGAAATTGGTGCGGGAACCGAGGTCGAAGCGGCCCTGCATTTCGCCAAAATGCGATTGCGCTGCACCGATCGGGTTGGCGTGTGGCACGACAATGATGTCGCTCTGAATGGTGCCTTCGCTCTCTGCTTGTCGTAGTCGCGCGCAGAGGAAGTGAACCAGTGCAGTTCCCGGCAACTCTCCGGCATGCAGCGCAGCCTGAATATAGATCTTCGGCGCACCCGCCTTGTTGCCGGCGAAATGCAGAACCGGAAATCGCCATGCAATGCCCGGAGTGTCGCCTTCAATGACGATTTCGGTGATATCCATGTAACGGGTTCCTCCAATTCATGATCGGAGACCCATAACAAGCCAAAGCGGTCTTCCGCAACCGTTGCTGTAGACTGGACGCGGAGGTGTCGATAGTCGTCAGGAACCGTCGTGCCTGCGCAGACCGAGGCTCAAGACGAGGCTGAGGAGCACTGCGCCGACCCCAAGAGAGAAGGGAGCGGCATAGCCGAGATGATCGGCAGCGATGCCGGCAATCGGGCCGGTAGCGCCGAGCGAGACGTCGAGGAAGATCGAGTATAGCCCGAGCGCGACGCCGCGGTTCTGCGGCGGGATGCGCACCATGGCCTCGTTGCCGAGCGCCGGGAACACGGGTGCAAAGCCAGCGCCGGCAAGAGCCGCGCCAATGATGGCGACCGTCGGCGACGGGGCGAGCGCCAGTGCGGCGAGGCCGATCATTTCCACAACGAGCGAAATACGCACCAGCGGCAGGCCGCCGAACCGGGCAACGGCTTGCGCAAGGCCGAGACGAACGCCCATGAACGCGAGACCGAAGGCGCTGAGTGCGAAGGAGGCGCCTTCCCAGCCGCGGCTATGGAAAAACAGGGCGACAAAGGCCATGACGACGCCGAAGCCACTGGAGGCAAGGGCCAGCGCTACGCCGAAAGGTGCGACGCGGCTCAAGACCTGACCGGTGCCGATGCCCTTTTCCTTCACGCCCGGCACCGGTGGCCGCGTTTGTGCCAGCATCAGCCCGGCGACGGCAAGGATCATCGTCACGGCGCCGATGGAAGAGAAACCATATTGTCCCTGCAGCCACGCACCGAAGGGAGCGGCGAGCGCAATGCCGCCATATGTGGCGATGCCGTTCCATGAGATGATGCGCACGGTCTCGCGCGATCCCATCAGGCCGATCGCCCAGGTGATCGCCGCGGTGCTGACCCAGCTTTCACCGATGCCAAGCGCCAGTCGTCCCGCAAGCAAAAGGGCAAGGCTCGCTGCCGGGACGTGGATCGTGAAAGTCGATGCAATCGTCAGGATGCCCGAGAGCCCATAGGCAAGAAAGCCGAGGAGGACAGAGCGGCGCGGCCCGTATTGGTCGCAGAGCCGCCCCACATGCGCGCGACTGATGATAGTCGCCACATATTGCGTGCTGACGGCAATGCCGGCCCAGACGACACCGAAGCCGAGGCCGCTATCGACATAGGTCGGCAGCACCGCGAGCGGGAGGCCGATGGCTATATAGCCGAAAAATGTCAGTGCAACGATGGAAACGAGGGCCAGGGTCGAGTTGGACCGGATGGTCTGGGAGGCAGTGTTCACGGGATGTCGCCTGCGGGCACCGGTAGGAAAGGTGCCCAAACTGTTTGCCACGAAGGGTCGGGATTTCTTAATCGAATAGAGATGGCGGCGATACCCGAATGGCTGCGCGTCGCCATGAATAACAGCTATCAGGCAAATACGGGCAGGGTCAACGAATTGCTGCCTTGCAGCAAAGTTCATTGACGGCATGGCGAGAATGTGCGTGCTGCGCCGAAGATCCAGCCATGGAGCGGGGCTGATAGCCCCGCTCAGCTGAGCTTCACATTGTCAGAACGACGCTGGCGGTGGTGCGGCCTGCTTCGAGATCCGCATGTGCCCGGGCCGCGTCCTTCAGCTCGTATTCGGCGCCGATCGGGTTGATCAATCCGGTCCGCAGGTGCTCCATCAGGGCCGCGGTGCCCTGGCGATAAAGCTCCGGGTCGTTGGCGTAGGTTAGGACGCTGGGTCGCGACAGGGCGATGGCGCGTGGCGCCGTCAGTTCCTCTATTTCGATCGGCGGTATGGGGCCGGCGGCCTGGCCGAGGCTGGCCACCATGCCGAAGGGGCGCACGGCGGCAAGCGTCTGCGACAGCATCGTTCCGCCGATCCCGTCGACGGCCAGATGGACGCCGCGACGATCGGCGATGCGGCGGGTTTCCTCCACCCAGTCTTCGGATGTGTGCAGAAGAACGATGTCGGCACCGGCCTCATAGGCAAAGCCTGCCTTGGCTTCCGATCCGACCGTGGCGATGACGTTGGCGCCGATCCGCTTGGCAAGGCGCGTAACGAGCTGCCCGAGACCGCCTGCGCCGGCATGAACCAGCACCCACTCGCCCGCTTTGACCGGGTAGACCTTTTGCAGCACCATATGGGCGGTAAGCCCGCGCAGCATCGTGCTGCCGGCCACCCGTTCGCTGACGCCTTCGGGCAGCTTCACGAGCCGTGCCGCGGAAAGCGTGCGCACCTCGGCATAGCTGCCGAGCGGATGACCGATATAGGCGACGCGGTCGCCGACCTTCAGCCCGTCGACGTCGGCAGCGAGCGCTTCGACAACGCCCGCACCCTCGAAGCCGAGTACGCTCTGGCCGGGCGGCAGCGGATAAAGGCCGGAGCGCACGTAGATGTCGACGAAGTTGACGCCGGATATGCTCTGGCGGATTCTCGCCTGGCCGGGACCAGGGTCTGTTGCGGGGAGATCAACGGCTTTCATGGCCTCGGGTCCTCCGGGGCCGGTAACGGCAATCGCTAGGGGCATTGAGAAGTCTCCTTTCCCGAGATCTTTGACCACAAACTCTGGTCTGAATAAATTCGGTATGAACTCACCGCATCTGTGCAATAATGCACCGATGATCGACTGGCAGGACCTCCTTCATTTCGCCGCCCTGGCGCGAACGGGCTCGCTCTCGGCGGCGGCGCGCGAGCTGGGCGTGGATCATGCAACGGTCGGCCGGCGCATTGCCGCATTGGAACGCTCTCTTGATCTGCGTCTGATCGATCGGCGGCCGCGCACGTCGCCGTTGACGGCCGATGGCCGCGCCATTGCCGAGCTCGTCTCCGGGATGGAGGAAAATGTCGAGGCTATAAGGCGCTATTCGAAGAGCGCCGTCGCCGGTCTCTCAGCGGCCGTCAAGGTCAGCGCGCCGCCTTCGATCGCGGCCCATCTTCTTGCGCCGAAGGCGGCGTTATTTCGCGCCGAGCATCCGGATATCACCTTGACCATTGCTGGTGTCACCCGCCGCGCGGCGCTCAACTACGGCGAGGCCGATATCGCCGTGCGCATGACGCGCCCGGAGGAAAGCGATCTTCTTGTGCGGCGCATCGGCGTCATGCGTTTCGGCCTCTATGCCGTACCCACAGTGGCGCAAATGCCCGAGAAGGACTGGGCCTTCATCGGCTATGATTCGGCGATGGAGCATTTGACGCAGCAGACCTGGCTGCGCAGCCTCTTGGAAGGCCGCCCGATCGTGTTTCGTGCGACCGATGTCTTCGGTCAGCTGGAGGCAGCGCGTGCAGGTATTGGTGTCGTTGCCCTTCCGGCCTTTCTGGGCGATGGCGAGGCAGGATTGGTGCGCCTGCCGGTGGCGATCCAGTCGCCCACGCGCGATTTGTGGCTCGTCACTTATCCCGATCTCCGCCGCTCGCCGGCGATCCGCGCCGTGATGGATTTTGTTACCGACACCATCGGCAAGAGCTGTCCATCGCGCGACAGCGCAGAGGGAGCCGCGTAGGACGAGATCCGGGCCTTATTTTCCTGTTGCAGCTTGCCGGCGAATCTCTATCGATAATCGGATGAGCCTCCTACAACATCGGCCCGAAAATCGGTTCCGATTTTCGGAGAGCCTGATGCGTAGATTCAAAGGGTTAGAGCGTCTTTGTGCTTCTGAAAAGAGCACGACGCTCTAATGGTCGGTGATCGATGACGAAGCTGGGCAGTTGGTTCATGGTGGACAGGGCAGATCTGGTCGCGGGCATATCGGTTGCCGGATTGATGCTGCCGGAGGCGGTGGCCTATGCCGGCATTGCCGGGTTGCCGCCGCATCGTGCCATCCTCGCCGGCATCGCCGGATGTCTGGTCTATGCCATATTCGGCCGCAGCCGTTTCGCGATCATCTCTCCCACATCTTCTTCCGCCGCCATCCTTGCAGCGACGCTGGCGGTCGTACCCGGTGACGCCACGGTCAAGATGGCTCTTGCTACCGTCGCCGTAGCACTTGCCGGCGCCTTGTTCGCCGTTGCCGCGTTGCTGCGCCTTGGCGGCATCACTGGCTTCATCTCGCGGCCGGTTCTGCGCGGTTTCGCGCTGGGACTGGCGATAACAATCATTCTCCACCAGCTGCCGATCCTGGTTGGCGTTCCCGTGCAGGGCTCCAATATCTTCACCTATGCGGCCGCATTGTTCGGTGCGATCCTGCAATGGAACCCGATCAGCGTGACCGTTGGCGTCGTGGCGCTCGCGGCATTGCTCATGCTCAAGCGCATGCCGGGCATTCCGGGTGCCTTCCTTGTGCTTGTCGCGGGTATTTTCGCTTCATATCTGTTCGGCCTCGAGGCGCATGGTGTCAAGCTGGTCGGCGCCATAGAGATCCTGCCGCAATGGCCGTCGCTGCCCGATGCCGGCTGGACGTCCTATTCGCGGCTGGTGCAGTTTACAGTGCCTCTCGTACTGATCCTGTTTGCCGAATCCTGGGGCACGATGCGGGCATTGGCGCTGCGTTATGGCGAGACGCTGGAGGTCAATCGCGAGCTCGGCGCGCTGGGCGCCGCCAACATTGCCAGTGCGCTCGTCCAAGGCATGCCGGTCGGGGCGGGCTTTTCCGCCGGTTTCGCCAGCGAGGCGGCCGGCGCGAAGACGCGCGCAACCACCGTATTTGCCGCCATCGGCCTTGCCATCCTGATTGCGTGTGCCGGTCCGCTGGTAGCTCTCCTGCCGGAGCCGGTGCTAGCGGCCGTCGTCATCGCCGCACTGACCCATGCGCTCGATCCGAGCCCCATTCTGCGTCTGCGCCGCCTGCATCGCGATTTCTACGTGGCGCTCGGGGCTGCGATCGGTGTGCTGATCTTTGGCGTGCTCAACGGCATGTTGCTGGCCATCGCGCTCTCGCTTGCCGCCATGATGCATCGTCTGGCGTCGCCCTATGTCGCCCGTCTGGGGCGGCTTGGCGACAGCCATAATTTCGTTGATGTCAGCCGTCACGACGACGCGTCCGAGATGCCTGGTATCGCGGTCTGGCGCCCCGGCGAGACGCTGTTTTTCGGCAATGCCGACACGATCTTCGGCGAGATTCTATCGCGCAGCCACAGCGATACAGGGCTGCGCGCCGTCGTCCTCAGCCTGGAGGAGAGCTTCGATCTCGATAGCACTGCGATGGATGCCCTGATGGAATTCGATGGCGCCATGCGTCGCGCCGGCATCCGTTTGCAGTTCGCCCGCGTGCATGACCGCGTCCGCGATCTCATGACCGTCGCCGGAGTTACCGACGTCGCCAATCGCTGCAGCTTTAGCGTCGATGATGCCGTGGCGGCGGTGAAGGGAGCGGCGAACCCGGTGAAGGCCTGAAAGCGGCGCTCAGTCGTGCAAAGTCCAGTAGCAAAGATGCTCGTGGATTGACTGGCCCTGCAGGCTGTTGATGAGAACGAAGTCCTTGGGCGTCCAGATCACAGGTTCATCGAGCATAATGTCGGGAACCACTCGGCCTCGATAGAGCAGCGTCATATGCGGTTCGACCCGCTTTTCCTTGGCAGGTGTAATGCCAGTGAGCCGCATGGAATAGACCAACTCCTCATAGATTGCCTTTAGCTCGGCATTTCCATTCTCGTTCCAAAGAACGAGAGGGCGATTGTCGCCATTGCCGAAGCTGACAGCCCGATCGAAAGTCACCGAACAGCGCCGCCTTCTGACCCAGGAAGCCGCTTCCATCGCCGCAAAAACCGTTTCTTCAGGCAGGTTACGAAACGATCCGATCTCATAAAGGGTCACATGGAAAAGATCAGGTCTTCTAGGCTTTGCGAAAAACCGGTGTTGTCGATAGAAATTGCTTGCGAGCCTATGGCTTTGCGCGGCGATCTCCGGGTCGGGAAGGATTGCAAAATAGAGTTCGCTGATCGGTCCTTGATCGGCCGGCAGTGGTGTACGGCTGGACGATCCGCCGCTGAGATAGAGTGAGAGCTGGTTCTTGTTCTTCATGGGTTTGCTTCAAAGCATCGGCGCTTTGCCTCCTTTTGTTCCGAGCGCGCCATAATAGGATCAGGCGATTATTGAATCAAGAACAAATCATGAACATTGTAATTCCTTGAGTAGGCTGTCTGCCGCTCTAAAAATATGGCCGAATAAAAAGCCCGCCTGATCTGTTCATGCCAAGTTCGGGCCCTCGTGCCCATCGTCAGCAACAGGGAATGACAATCATGTGCACCAGATCTGTCTTTACGGTCCTCTTCCTCGTTCTCATCGGCCTTGGTGTCGCGTCTTGCTCTACCTCGGGCGATCACAATTCCGGCGGCGGTATGACATTGAACGCTCCTCCGACCGGCGGCGGATATTGATTTCAGTATTGCCGGTGCCTGAGCCTCGCCCCATCGCTGTCAAAACGGTGGCAATTCCGGTTCTTCGCAAGAATCGGGTTGAATTCGAACCGCCTGAGGACGATTTTCATGACAAGTGGAAACACAGGAGCTTTTCGTCATGAACGAGGCATCACAGCATTATCTGATTTTCGAAACCGCTGGCGGCTTCTGCGGCATCGCTTGGAACGATGTCGGCGTGTTGCGTTTTCAGCTGCCGACAAAGGACGCCAGCGCGACCGAGCGTCTGCTTCTGCGCCGCCTGCCGAATGCGCAGCCGGGAACTCCGACCTCCGACATCGAGCAGGTGGTGGTGCAGGTGAAACGCTATTTCTCAGGCGAGGAGATTGATTTCTCTGGTGTCACGCTCGACCTCGGCGAACAGGATGAGTTCTTCAAGCGGATTTACGATGCTGCCCGGCAGGTCACCTGGGGCCATACGACCACTTATGGCACGCTTGCCAAGCAACTCGGCGCGGGACCGGAAGCGGCGCGCGATGTCGGCCAGGCCATGGCGAAGAACCCGGTCGCATTGATCATCCCTTGCCATCGCGTTTTGGCCGCAGGCGGCAAGATCGGCGGGTTCTCCGCTCCGGGCGGCTCGAATTCCAAGGCCCGTATGCTGGAGCTTGAGGGCGTTCAGCTGGCACCACCGAAGCCGGTCCAGCAGTCGTTGGGATTCTAAACCAAAGTCCGGAGAATGACGCCGAGCCTAGTTCTGCGCCATTCGGCGGAGGCGCGAGAACAGCATTGTGTCCTTGTCGTTGAGACGGACAGGCTTCGGGTCGCAGTAACCTGCCTTTTCGGCAACGCGGATCGAGGCCGTGTTGTCAGGCGAGATCAGACAGACGCTCCGCTCGAAGTGCGGTTGCTCATCCAGCCATGCGGTGGCGGCGCTCAGCGCTTCGGTGGCAAATCCCTTGCCATAGGCCCATGCTGCAATCGCCCAACCGGCCTCGGGAATACTGCGGATCGACGGCTCCATGACCCGGTGAAAATCGGCAAAGCCGAGATCTCCGACATAACGACCGGAAGATTTCTCGCGGATGGCCCAGTAGCCATGGCCAAGAAGCGGCCAGAGTCCATGATAGGACAACATCCGCATCCACGATTCTCTCGGCGTCGATACCAGATTGCCGAAGATGTGCTTCACGACCAGCGGGTCGCTCCACATCGCCGCAAGAGGGCCGAAATCATCGACCGTATGCCCAGTGAGCAGGAGGCGTTCGGTTTCCAGCCGGGGAGGGGATGTCGTCGGTTTCATGTGGGCCGCTCTTCGGGTCTACTTTTGGGAATTCTGCTGCAGTCGTTCGGTCAGAGCATTTTCGCTCGGCAGGAACCAGACTTCGCGCCCCTTGTTCGCTTCGTAGACGAAATCCCGCAGCGCATCGCTGTCGGCGACCCATCGTGAGATATCGCCGATGACGGCAAGCTGGCAGCGATAATTGACGAATTTCTGGATGATACCGCCGGCGATGCGGGTCGAGAGCCGGAAGAATTCGTCGCTCAGCCGCGATACGGGGACGGCGATCATGGTCGCCTCGGCGTCCCACGCAGCACTAAGCCAGTCGTTCACATCTCGCTCGCTGGCCAGCAATGGCCCGTTTTCATCACCGATGATGACTTTGTAGCCGGATAAGTTCTTGACCGTATGCATGCTGTTCGACTTCGCTTTCTGTTGGAAGATATGTCGTTATTCTTGTCTCTTATCGCCAGAGCGTGGTGCTGAAAAGTATGGGCGGTCTTCGGACGACATCGCGCTCTGCTTATCGTTGCTAGAGGGGATTCAGGCAGGATCCGTCCGTTCAGCCGAAGTCGGAAGGCCTTTGCCGGATAGCCGCAGCACGGCGGCCACGAGCGCTTCAGGATCGGCGCCGGGATCGAATTGTCCATCGATCATCAGCAGCGCAAGGCCATGTGTCAGCGACCAGAGGAAGAGTGCGGCCGTGCCGATCTCCTCGGTGGGAAGACGCCTCGACAGTCCCGTCTTGATAACTTCGTAGGCATCCGAACGCAGCGCGCGTATTCGGTCATGGGCCGAAAAAGCCCCTTTGAACCCCTCGCCGAACATCAGCCGATAGAGGCCGGGATTGTCGCGCGCAAAGGCAACATAGGCCATCCCCGCTGGTGCGAGCTGGCCCTTTGCGTTGCTCGGCGCCGCTTGCAGACGTGCTGCAAGCTCCCCAAAGCCTCGCTCGGCCAGCGCCACGGCGATGTCATCCAGTCCGGAAAAGTGATGATAGGCCGCCGGCGCGGAAACGCCAACACGGCGGGCGATCTCCCGGATGCTGAGCGCGGTTGGTCCTCCCTCTTCAAGCAGGGCACGGCCCGCCTCAAGAAGGGCATTTCGCAGATCTCCATGATGATAACGTGCCGGAGTGCCGGCTTCTCTCGTCGTCAATGCTCTCGTCTCATATCTTTACGGCGTTAAGATTATCGGCTAATTCTCTTTCGACTGCAATCCTGCCGTTACGGAGTTTCGGCGATGTCTCATATCCCGGCCTATGTCTACTGTCTGTTTCTGCTGTTGCTCTGGATGGGGATCTCGCGGTGTCTGCCGCGCACGATCCGGGTCGAGCGTCTTGCGATCATGCCAATCCTTATGGCCATACTCGGTTTTCGCGGCTTTGAGGGGCTTTTCTCGCAAGCGACCATGTTTGACTTGCTCACGGGATCCTGCGGCCTATGTGCCGGCATGGCGATCGGCTGGCAGCATGTCAGAGCCTGGAAGATTGGCATCGACAGAGAGAAGGGCTCACTCTCCCTGCCTGGCGACGTCATGATGCTGGTCATCATCTTGGCGACCTTTGCTTTCGAATTCCTGTTGCATGCCGCTGCGGAAACCCATGCCGCCTGGTTTGCAGCGCCTGCCGTGCGGCCGTTTGCCGCCGCGATCTGGGCTGGCTTCATCGGCATGTCCCTCGGCCGGAACCTGCATCTCCTCTCGCGTTACATGAACGTTCCCGCCGACCCCGTCGATCAGGCGGGATAGGGCGCCTCAGGCTGAACCACGCTCCCTGTCACCTTGCGTCAGCGGCAGTTTGCCGAGCCCATCGGCGAACCGGCGCACAAGCCGTGTGAGCGACTGCCGATCCTCATCCGTCCAGTCAGCGAGAACCTGCGTCAGGGCACGCCTGCGCGCTTCGCGCACGGCATTGAAGCGAGCGTTGCCTTCTTCGGTAATCTCGGCGATCGACCGGCGCCTGTCTTCGGTATCGGGGCTGCGGGTCAGTAGGCCGAGACTGTCAAGCCGAGCCAACTGGCGGCTGACTGTCGTATAGTCCCGACCGACCTGCTCCGCGAGTTCGGCGACACCAAGCGGCCCTTGCATCCCAAGGCGTGCGAGCAGAGGAAACAAGGCGCGATCGAGCTCGACGCCGGCCGCCCGTAGCAGGGCCTCGTCGCGCTGCGGAGCATTCAGGAAATTGACGATATCGAGCAGGCCGCCGGCCAGCTCATCGAGAATATGTGTATTTTGCACCTTTACAGATCCTGCTTTTTCAAATTAAGTGTATTATGCACATAAATAGCGAGGGCACCATGCCTATGCCATCCAGAATTCTCGTCATCGTCGGCAGCGTCAGGCCGAACCGCATATGCCCTGCCGTGGCCGAGTGGGTGACAGCGGTCGGACGCGAAATCCTGCCTGCTGAGTTCGAGATCGTCGACCTCCGCGACTGGCCTCTGCCGATGGACAGCGAGCCGAGCATCCCGGCGACGGGAGACTATCGCACCGGTCTCACCAAGGCCTGGAGCGAAAAGATCGCCAGCGGTGACGCTGTCGTCTTCGTCAGCCCGCAATACAATTGGGGTTATCCGGCCGTATTGAAGAACGCGCTCGATCACCTCTATCGGGAATGGGCGGGCAAACCGGCGATGATCGTTACCTATGGCGGTCACGGCGGCAATAAATGTGCGGCACAGCTTCATCAGGTGCTGACCGGACTGAAGATGAGGCCGCTCGAAATCATGCCGGGTTTCACCCTGCCGCGCACCCTCATCGAGGCGAATGCCGGTGAGCTGGACCCGGCTGCGGAATTCGCCGAGGGTCGCGCGATGCTCGAGCAGGCTTTTGAAGAGATGGGCCAAGGCTGAGCCCGTAACCCTGCCGCTTCCATTTCTCCGATCGGTCGTTACGGCGAGGCTCCCTGGGGTCATGAGAAAGCTGCAATCGATCGCCACCAAAGGTGAGCTGCCTTTGTTCAGCACCAGGAATCGATGCTCGTAGCGAGGCAAATCGCGCCATGCAGAAATCGACATTCGCACTTTCCTTTCTCCTGCTCTTTGGTGCCGCTTCCCAAGCGCACTCGGCGGTCTGGCAGCCTTCGGCAGGTCATGTCCAGGTGCCGATCTGGCCCGGGGCCGTGCCGAATGCCGTGCTTGACGCCAAGCCCGAATCCGTTAGCACGGATGGGGCGACGGTCAGTGATGTCAGCCGACCGACGATGACTGTCTATGCCCCTGAAGGCGCCAATACCGGTGCAGCTGTGGTCGTGTTTCCTGGCGGTGGTTACAAGGTTCTGGCCATGGGCATGGAGGGCACGGAGATCTGCGATTGGCTGACCTCGCGCGGCATCACCTGCGTGCTGTTGAAGTATCGGGTTCCTCGCTCGGGACCGACATGGGAGAAAGGGCATCGCCATTATCCCAAGGTGGAAACGGCCCTGCAGGATGCCCAGCGCACGCTGGCGCTGGTGCGCCAAAACGCCGAGCAGTGGCATGTCGATCCCCATAGGATCGGCGTCATCGGCTTTTCGGCCGGCGGACATCTTGTCGCCGCCGTCAGCACGCATTTCGCTGAACGAACATATGCGCCGGTCGATGACGCGGACAAGCTGAGCAGTCGGCCTGATTTCGCCATTGCCCTTTATCCCGGCCATTTATGGGTGCACGAGGACGAGGAGCGAGGCAATCGCAACGAGGCGGATATGAGGCTGCGTCCGGATATCCGCGTCAGGCCCGACACTCCGCCAACCTTTCTGGTGCAGGCAGAGAACGACGATGTCGACGGCATCGAGCAGTCGCTGGCCTACTACATCGCGCTGCAAAAAGCCGGTGTCTCGACGGAAATGCACCTGTACGCGCAGGGTGGCCACGCCTTCGGTCTTCGCAAGGCCAACCTTCCCATTGGCCAATGGCCGATGCTGGTGGAGCGGTGGCTGCATACGATCGGCGTGCTTGAGCCGCAGAAAGGCAACTGATCGCCGCCATCTGGCTTGGCCATGCGCTGGTCCGGAAGCGGCAACTATGTGACGACAGACTTATCGCGTTCGATCGCCAACTTCAGTTCGCGATAATGCTCCGTCAGTGTCACCAGATCGAAAGCGCGATTGAGGCCGCTCGGATTGGGGAGCACCCAGATCGAGGTGCCGGCAAATGCCTCTGGTTGCTTGCCCCAGTCGACATCGGTCCGAAGGCTGATTGCGGCGTAAGCCGCCTTGCCCAGAAATGCCAGATTGGCCGGAGCAAGCTTTCGGATCTTGTCTTCCAGCACAGGGGCGGCGGCAATGTAATCGCTCTTTTTCAGCTCGCTCGCGCTCTTCGTCGGGCGGGAGACCGCCGATGTCAGGCCGAGACCATATTCCAGCATCTCCAGCTCTTCCTCAGCCCGCAGCAGGCGAGGGGTGAAGCCGGCAAGATGCAGCACCCGCCAGAAGCGGTTGCTGCGGTTGGAAAAATTATGGCCGTCCCGTTGCGCCGAAAGCGCAGGGTTCAATCCGCAGAAAATCACCGACAGACAAGGCGCCAGAATTTCCGCCAGCCCGTTTGTCGGTTCCGCGTTGTCGATCGGCTCATTCATCGTTTGCTGCGCGACACCAGATTTTCCCTGATCTTCTCGAGCCAGCCGATGACCCGGCCGACCGTTTGTCCGCCTGCGCCGAAGAGTTCGGCTAGTTCCGCTTCGGCTTTCTCACGCAGCGTTGTTTCCTGATCCGGCAGTGGCGGCAGGATATGCGCGAAGTAGGTCTTGTCCAGCAGCCGATGAAGCAGTCGTTCGCCCGGAAAGGGCTCGTCGTTGTTGAGCGCCCGGGCTGCCTTGAGGAGGGTGCGGATGTCGTACTGGACGGGGCTGATGTCGGGCACCTGCTTGTGCAGGCCCAGAAGCGTGTAGACGCCGACGCGGGCTGTGCGGATCGAGCTGTCCATCGTGAAGATGATATCGTTCGACGTTTCGACGAACTGGCCCATCAGCGCCAGGTTGGTGCATCCTGCCGGCACGACATGCGGCCTGTCGCCTGCGGCACGCGGCATGAACATGGCGGTGATGTATGGCATCAGGGCAAGGCGCGCCTTGGTGTTGGCGACAACAGCATCGAGCTGATCCTCGATCCCCAGATGATAGCAGAGCTCGGCGATGATCTCCCGGCCGGTGCAGGCGGGCATCGGCTTCTTGATGTAATTTCCCTCCTTGTCCATCAGCAGCGCATACACCCAGACGACCAGCACGTCGTCCGGCTGTTCGGGGAAATGCGGCTGACGGTTGCAGGTGAAGCTCAGAACCCAGTTGGAATCGGTGAAGGTGATGATCCCGCCGGTGACGGTCTTTCCCGAATAGGGGTCGTTGACCGAAAGCTCCTTCAGCTTGTCCACGAAGGGGGAAGGCTTGCAGGTCAGCGTGACCGACTCCCACATCGATTTTTCGGTGTCGCCGTAGAATTTCTCCGGCTTGCCGAAGATTGGCGACTTCTGCGCAAGGTTCTTCCACAGTGTCCAGTCGCTGGCCTCGCCGGGCTCGTACCGTCCGCGCTGAAGCACGGGCGCGGTCTCCATGTCGCCATAGGCGGTGCCTTCCGTCATCGATCCGGTCAGCGCAAACACCACATCGTTGGGCCCGACGGCGATGACATCATCCTTGCCGTCGATATCAGCGCGGATCGCCGTTACGGCGCGCGCATCGCCGTCGACCGCCATGTCGAGGTCATAGGCGCGAGTGCCGAACTGAACCTTGACACCATGCTCCTGAAGGTGCCGGACGAGCGGTCGCACGAAACTGTCATACTGATTGTATTTCGGAAAGATCAGCGCCGACATATCCTTTAGCCCATCGAGCGCATCGAGGAAGCGATGCATGTAAAGCTTCATCTCGAGCAGGCTCTGCCAGTTCTCGAAGGCAAACATCGAACGCCAGAGGTACCAGAAATTGGTTTCGAGGAAGCCGGCGCTGAAATATTGCTCGATGGTGATGTCGTCGAGGTCTTCCTTGCGTTTCAGCAGCAGCCGGATCAGCTCCCATTGCTGCGAGCGCGTCAGACCAAGTGTCGAGAAGTCGCGGATCTCGCCGCGTTTGTGCATCAGCCGGGCTTTGGAGAAATTGGGGTCGTTGTCGTTGACCAGGCGATACTCGTCGAGGACGCTGTAGCCTTCGGGCAGTTCAAGCGCCTGAATGTCCTGGAACATGTCCCACAGGTTATCGTAGTTCCAGTTCATCTCGCGGCCGCCGCGGATGATATAGCCTTCATCGGCATTGCCCGCGCCGTCGAGCGAGCCGCCCTCGATATCGATCGTATCGAGGATGGTAATGTCTTTTCCCGCCATGCGGCCGTCGCGGATCAGGTAGAAGGCGGCGGCAAGACCGGCGATGCCGCTGCCGATGATCCAGGCCTTGCGTCCTTCCATCTGGTTCCCAGGCACTGGGCGGTTGCGCATATAGGCGCCCATCATGTCCGGCGGCGGCAGGGTATTTTCCGGGCGGTGGTGCCAATAGCCTGCGGTGGTGTCGTTCTCCACCGCGAATGCCTTGCTGCTATCCTGGCTGGAGTTTGGCGCGCGTGTCATGAAAGCCTCCAATCTGTCGACGATGTCAGTGGTTCAAGACGTCGGACCCGACCTTGAGGCCGGAGTGTATCTCGTTCCAACATATATCACAGGGCGTATGCGTCCATGACAGGAATGAGGCAAAGCCAACTCCTTTCGAGACAGCTTACGCAGCGTAGTAGATCTGCGCCACCGCGCTTCCCGGAAAGGCTTTGGAGCTTGCAAGCTTGAGGCGCATCGGCGCATCAAGTTCCGAGAACAACGACAAACCCTTGCCCAGCACGACGGGACAAACCAAGAGGACGTACCGGTCAATCAATCCGCGGGCGATGAGGCTACGTGCAAAGCTTACGCCGCCATGGGCTATGATCGGTTTGCCATCCTGGGCTTTCAGCCTGCTGATTTCTTCGGTCAGATCGCCGTTTGCCACATAGGCCTCCGCCCAGCTCTCAGCACCCGACTGCCGCTCACCGGACTGCCTACTCCCCACATGGGGGCGGACTTCATCGAGCGTCGCGGGTCTTTGCCGTGAAAAGACGGCCTTCGGAATCTGATTCATCGGCGGAGCGAACATGTCTGTGGATGTCGGCCACCAGCCCGCCATGCTTCGGAAGGTTCGGCTGCCCATGATGTGAAGCCCGGCGTCCCACAGGGTTTCAACGGACCAGTTTTTCGCTTCCTGATCGGCGCCGAACATCCATTTGTTGGTGCCATCCATGTCACTCACGAAGCCGTCGATCGATATCGACATTTTCAAGATCAACTCTCTCACCGCTCTCTCCTCGTTTCGGTTCTATTCCGAGGACGGTCGAGATTGGTGATTGCCGACAGCTTATTGTGATTTTCTAGGAGGATTCAGGAAAAGCGTGCGGGAGCTTTCCGTCGGGATTTGCATGAAGCAAGGCGCCAGAACGGTTCTCGCATTCCGTGAGGAAGATGAGCCGCCCTGGCGAACTATACGCCTATTCCCACTCGATCGTGCCGGGTGGCTTCGACGTGACGTCGTAGACCACGCGGTTGATGCCGCGGACTTCGTTGATGATGCGGGTCGCGGCGCGGCCGAGGAATTCCATGTCGTAGTGATAGAAATCCGCGGTCATGCCGTCGACAGAGGTCACGGCGCGCAGTGCGCAGACGAATTCGTAGGTGCGGCCATCGCCCATGACGCCGACGGTCTGAACCGGAAGCAGCACGGCGAAGGCCTGCCAGATGGCATCGTAGAGACCGGCCTTGCGGATTTCGTCGAGATAGATGGCATCGGCTTCGCGCAGGATTTCCAGCTTCTCGCGGGTGATGCCGCCCGGGCAGCGGATGGCGAGGCCAGGGCCTGGGAAGGGATGGCGGCCGATGAAGCTGTCGGGCAGGCCGAGCTCCTTGCCGAGCGCGCGCACTTCATCCTTGAAGAGTTCGCGCAACGGCTCGACGAGCTGCATCTTCATGCGCTCGGGCAGGCCGCCGACATTGTGGTGCGACTTGATGGTGACCGAGGGGCCGCCGGTGAAGGAAACGCTTTCGATGACGTCGGGATAGAGCGTGCCCTGACCGAGGAAATCGGCGCCGCCGAGCTTCTTGGCTTCTTCTTCGAAGGTCTCGATGAAGAGGCGGCCGATGATCTTGCGCTTGGTCTCGGGGTCGGAAACACCCTCCAGCTCGCCGATGAAGCGCTCGGAAGCATCGACATGCAGCAGATGCAGATTGTAGTGCTCGCGGAACATGGCGACGACGTTTGCCGCCTCGTCCTTGCGCATCAGGCCGTGGTCGACCAGGATGCAGGTCAGCTGGTCGCCGACCGCTTCGTGGATCAGCAACGCAGCAACGGAAGAGTCGACGCCGCCTGAGAGCGCGCAGATGACGCGCTTGTCGCCCACCTGATCGCGGATCGCCTGAACGGCCTTGGCGCGATAGGCCGACATCGACCAGTCGCCTTTGATACCGGCAATGTTATGGATGAAGTTGCCGATCAGCTTGGCGCCATCGGGCGTATGGACGACTTCCGGATGGAACTGCACGCCGTAATATCTACGCTTCTCGTCGGCGATGAAGGCGTACGGCGCATTCGACGAGGTGGCGACCACTTCGAAGCCCTCGGGCAGCGCGGTGACGCGGTCGCCGTGGCTCATCCAGACCTGGTGGCGCGAACCGTTCGACCATAGGCCTTCGAACAGGGCGCAATCCTTGTCGACTTCTAGGAAGGCGCGGCCGAATTCGCGATGGTGGCCGCTCTCGACCTTGCCGCCGAGCTGCATGCACATGGTCTGCTGGCCGTAGCAGATGCCGAAGACCGGGATGCCACTGTCGAAGATGATCTGCGGCGCCCGCGGCGAGCCTTCGTCCACGGTCGAGGCCGGGCTGCCGGAAAGGATCACGGCCTTGGGCTGCAATCGCTTGAAGCCGGCTTCGGCGGATTGGAAGGGTACGATTTCGCAGTAGACGCCGGCTTCGCGCACGCGCCGTGCGATGAGCTGCGTAACCTGGCTGCCAAAATCGACGATGAGAACGGTGTCTGGATGTGCTGTCTGGGTCATGGCGAGCCTTTAATGAAAAGCGCTTTCCCTGGCAATCGGGCAAATCGAGCCGGAGCCGATTTTATTGTCCCGATTGTCCTACATTCCGTGTCTTTTTACGCAATTCCAGACGGAAAACCGCTCCACACTTTTCCTGGAATTGCGCTGATGGTTTCCAGTCTATCAGAACCAGAATACGCCGTCTTCCAGCGCGGTAAACAGACCGTCGACCGCGTAGGACAGTTTGCGGTCGATCACATGCAGATATTCGGTCCAGTCGGAAATACGCTGCAGCTCCACCTGTCCATCGGAAATGCCGCGCAGCCCGATCAGTGGCCGGTCGTAAGCCTGGCAGGCACGCAGTACCGCGAAGGTTTCCATATCCACCATGTCGGTGCCGATGCGCTCGTAGGCGTCCGTGCCCGAGACGATGTTGGCGCCCGTCGACAGGCTGCCCTCGGCAATGGCGGGGATACGCAGCGGCAATTCGATCGTCGCCGGCAGGTCGAGGAAGGGCGTGCGGCCCTTTTCGAAACCGAGCGGCGAAGCATCCATGTCGCGATAGGAAACCGAGGTGACCTGATAGACTTCCGTCTGCTCCAACCGGGCGGAGCCGGCCGAGCCGAGCGAAACCACCAGATCGGGAAGGTCGTCCTGGGCCTCGAGCTGGGCGAAGGTGCGGGTGAGCGCGATCGCCGCTTCGACCGGGCCGACGCCCGTCATCAGCGGATCGATGCGCGAGCGCAAGAAAGGCCCGTATTCCGCCTCGGCCGCCATCACGAACAGGATCGATTTGCCCGAGACGCGCTTCAATTCGAATTTCATCCGTTGATACCCTCTCTGCCCCGGATGACCATCATCGTTCCCGTCATCGAGGCAATCAGCTTGGCCGGCCCGTCGCCGATTGCATAACCTCGGCCGTCGGCAACGATGATCGTCGTGCCGGGCTTGGTGACATCGCCTCGAAACAGGAAGCGCTCGCCGCGCCCTGGAGACATGAGATTGATCTTGAATTCGATCGTCAGGATCGATGCGGAGGGATCGATAACGCTATAGGCGGCAAAGCCACAGGCCGAATCCAGCGCGGCGGCGATGATGCCCGCGTGCAGTATTCCGTGCTGCTGCGTCAGCTTCACATCGAACGGCAACTCGATCTCGACCGTACCGTGCTCGACGCGCGTGAGTTCCGCGCCGATCGTTGCCATCGCCGCCTGCCGGTCGAAGCTCGTCCGGATGCGCGTCCGAAAGTCGCTGCTGTCTGCCCCTGTCATGCCGTCCCCTTTCGCGGGTGCGAAATTGGCATGGAGCAGCGGTTTGGACAAGGGACATCTATCGCGAAAGGAAAACCTTTTGAGCGCCGCTGCTGCGTCTCATCCAGCACCACAGCGCCGTGCGCCATATATGACGCGCAAAGGTCGCTATAGCATTTCAAGTCTGCCGCATAATTCCTCAAATCGATTCCGATTTAAGGAATGCAGCAACGACGATCTCGTCTAGGCTCGCCGCTTGATCCGCACGATATGCTGATCCCACGCGACATCGCTGTGTTCCCGCAGGAAGTCCCCATCATAGGAGGAGACGGCAAAGCCATGCTGTGCCGGCGCTATGCCGGCCGCATCACGCACGCTTTCCACCTTCAGCACCTTGCCTGTTATCGCATCGAGCGTCACAGCGGTTCCCTCGACAGGCGATGTCACGCCGACCAGGTCTTCGGCCCGATTGACCGCGATGGCGCCGACATAGTTGCCAAGCGCCCGGGTCGTGTCGTCGGGCAGCGTGACGAAGGTCAGATCCTCGCCCCTGGCGAAATGGCCGACAAGCGGCGGCAAGTCGTTGCGGTGGCCTTCATACTGGCACGCAAACCAGACCCGGCCGCTGGCATCGATATCGACGTGACGCGTCGAGACCTGGGCATATTGTGGCGGCAGCGTGTGTTTTTCGATCAGATGGCCACTGATGGCGTCGATCAGCGTCAGCGACGGTTCCATACGGTCGCGGTTGAGCTTGGTACGGCCGAAATCGGGATGCGTCTCGATGCCACCATTGGCGACGATCAGGAACCGGCCGTCGTCAGAGACGGTCATATCGTGCGGGCCGACGCCATAGGTTTCATATTCACCGATGCGGGCGAAGCGGTTGCTGCTGTCGTAGAGCCCGATAATGCCGCGATTGTTGTCAAAGTCGTTCTCGCTGGCATAGAGCAGCCTGCCGTCGGGCGAAAACGTGCCGTGCCCGTAGAAATGCCGACCCTCTTTGGCTGAGATGACGATGGGCTCGGCCTTGTTCCATGGATCGAAGATCATGGCATAGGTGCCCGGCCGACGGGCGAAAGCGACGGTCTTGCCCGTCGCCTTTGAGAAGGCCATGCCGTGCGCGCGAGCGGGAAGGGCGACCTGATCGACGATGCGGCCTTGCTCGGTTACTGTCGCCACGGCAAAGGAGCCGTCGGCGGCCCGGATACCCGAGGCGTAGACCGCGTCGGCCCGCTCCAGCGCCATCAAGGCACTGGGCTTGAGCGCGGCGAGGAAGGTTAGGCCTGCGCCCCTAACGAAGGCTCTGCGATCGATGAGGCGGCTCCGCATGGCGCTTAGTCTCCATCTGCGAAGGAGAAGCCCGCCGAAAGTCCGATCGCGCCGCCATACTCGTCGCTGAAGCTGGTCGCGAGATCGCGGCTGACGGCAAGCAGCTTGTCGATCTTGGCGCGTTCGCCGTCGTTGCCGATGGCTGCTTCGATATCCGGATTGATCGTGGTTGCCGTTTTCGCCAGTTCGTTCAGCAGATTGTCGATCTTGCCGGCGACATCACGCTTGTCCGCCGGCAGCAGGCTCGCCATGTCGGCTTTTTCCCAGAGCGTCCTCAAGCCTTCGATATTGCCGGCAAACGAGGTCCAGGTGTTGGCCGAGCGCCAGTAGATCGCCATTTTCGGGCGCGCTGCCGCCTGATCGCCCTTGTAGAAGGTTTCCAGCCGTTGGTCGCGGACATTGGCGGCGCCATGCACGAGAATGCCGAGCAGCGCCGTAACAGCTTCCTTGTTGTCCATGAAGTCATTGCTGGACTTGCCAGGAAATTTCCAGGATTTCTGCACGCCATCAGGCGCATCCCATTCGTCGGCGATCTCCTTGGCTGTCTTTTCGATGTTGCCGGCAACGGCGGCACCATAGCGGCAGCGGAAGTTCTGCTTTTCGCTGGAAAGCACATCCGAGCCATTGCCGTCGAGCACATATTCCAGCGCCGTCATGCTCATCAGCGCCACGCTCTTGCCAGCAACGCCCTCGACGGTCGTGTCCTGTTCGTCCGCCTTGGCGATCAACGCCTGCACCTGCTTGAGGCCGACGCCCTTTCGGTCGGGATAGAACAGGATGTGCTCGAAGCGGTTCTTTTCGATGATCGGGCCGGTGTCGACGATCTCGATACGCGACCAGCTCTTCACCGTATCGCCGAAGGCCGACTTGGCGCTTGAAAGCGTCGCGGCGCTGGGGTCGGCGCAAAGCGCATTCATAGCCAAGGTCAGTTTCGAGGCAGAGTCATGCATGGCGCGGTAGCCGGGACGAATGACGTCGTCGACGGCCTTCTGCAGGGTTGCCGGCACCGCCGCTTCGTTCAGGCCGGCGCCGTTGGCCGTCGCGTCCTGGGCATGGGCCGGCATGGTGGCAACGGTGACGAGAAGGCTGGCGGCAAAAGCAATTCCAGCAAAACTGCGCAGCGGTTTTGCGTCCGGAATTGCGTGAAAGCAAATGGACGGAGCATTTTCGTGACTCCGTTCAGAGCGGGAATGCTCCGGGCTTTTCCAGTGGCGCATCAGAGAGACTCCAGAAAGTTGATGAGGGCTTGCCGATCGTCCTTCGAAAGATCGGCGAATGCGTTGCGGGCTTTTTCCGCCTCTCCTCCGTGCCAGAGGATGGCTTCGGTCAATGTGCGGGCGCGGCCGTCATGCAGATAGGCCTGCCGTCCGCTGACCGTTTGGGTCAGGCCTATACCCCAGAGCGGCGGGGTGCGCCAATCGCGACCGGATGCCACGCCCACCGGCTGCCCATCGGAGAGGCCTTCGCCCATATCGTGCAGCAGGAAATCGGAATAGGGCCAGATCAGCTGGAAGGCCTGTGGGGAATCCTTGCCGTCTCTGCCCTTGATGCCGTCGCGGGTCACGAATTTCGGCATGTGGCAGGAAGCGCAGCCGGAGCGATAAAACATCTCCTTGCCGTGCAGGACATCCGGAAAGCTTGCCTTGCGGCGAGCGGGCACAGCGAGATTTTCGGAATAGAAGGTCACGAGAGGCAGGACCGGATCCGGCGCCTCCGTATCGCCCAGGCGCTTCTGCACGCCGTTCGGCATGGCAAGGCATCGCGGCTCCTTGGCCGTGCAATCGCCATAGGGGTTCGGGCGGTCCGGCGTCGAAATGCCGATATCGACGGAAAAGGCGTCGGCCGCCTGGTCGCGCACCGAAGCATTCTGTGCCTTCCAGCCGAAGCGGCCGAGTGCGATCGCACCCGTGCGATGATCGCGAACGATGGCGGCCTTGCCATGGATGCCGTCGCCGTTCTTGTCGTCCGGGGAGGCATTGGCGAGGATATCTGCATCTGGAATGGCCTCTATCAGGCCGAGGCCGATCATCGGCGGAGCGATGCGGGGCGAGAGTGTCGTCGTCGGATCCATCGGCCCATAGGCAAGGTCGCTTACGCCATAATGCGGCTTGCGCAGCGTTACTGTCTCGCCGCCGGCAAGCGTCACGGTTTCTTCGCTATAGGCGACCGTCAGCTTGCCTTCGGCTGAAAGGCCGGGCACGGCGAGATCCTGCAGTTGAGCGCCATAGGTGGAATCCGGAAAATTGAGCGCCTGGAAATCCTCGGCAGCCTGTTTTTCTTCCGGGGTTTCCGCCGGTCGCGCCAGCCGCAGCACCAGCGAGGTTGCATCCACTCCCGTCTTTTCGAGCCCATGTCCGCGCCCGTCGCGAAGATGGCAGCTCTGGCAGGAGCGTGCATTGAACAGCGGCCCGAGCCCATCGGACGCCTGCGTGGAGGATGGAGCGGAGACCCAGAGCTTGCGAAAAAGGGCATTGCCGAGATGGAAATCCTGGCCCTGTTCCAGGCTGAGATTGGCCGAAGGTTGTGAGAAGATATCGCGGGTGACGGGATCGATCGACGTCAGTGCGCCGCCTTGCATCGCCTCATACTGCTCGGCCTTGGAAAAATCCGTGGTCGCGCGGGTCACGTCGCGCACCCGCTCCAATTGGTCGGGAGAAAGATCGGTTCGCGTCGCCGGGAAGTCGAGGATGCCAGCTGCAGCCAGGGTGATGGAAAAAACCAAAAAACCCGCAGCAAAGGCGGGCAGGAGGGCGCGATTGGCCTGGATATTCATCATGGGTGTCGAGGGTGGCAGCGCCTTGTCGCGCTGCCACCTCCCTCATTACTTCTTTTTGAAGACAGCGTTCGGATCGTCCAGGCTGGCCGAGCCTTCGAGCTTGATCGCGCCGAGGTCGAGAGCGGCGATAACGCGCTGGATGCTCTTCGTCTGGTCGAGCAGGCCGTCGATCGCCTTCTGTATCGTGGCGTTGCCTTCCTTGTTGCCTTCGCCGATCATCTGGTCGTACTTCTCGACCGTCTCGCCGCGATGAACCAGCGCCTTCATGGCATCGAGGGTGGCGTTGAGCTTGCCCTCCATCTCCTTGTCGAGCGCCGGATCCTTGGCTTTGACGAGGTCGTGCAGCGAAGGGCCCTTCATCTTGGTGCCGTCGACGCGCGTGTAATTGCCGTTATAGGCAGACGCGATGCCGATGGCGTCGCCATTGTGCTCGTTGTAGGTGTTGTCGGAGAAGCAATCCTGCTCTTCTTCCGGATCGTGGAGCAGGAGGCCGAGCTTCATGCGCTCGCCGGCAAGTTCGCCGTAGGAGAGCGAGCCCATGCCGGTCAGGATCGTGGTCAGGCCGGCCTTCGGATCGGCTTGGACATGCTTGGTGGCTTCGCCATCAGGCGCCCACTTTTCCGCCATATCCTTGAGATCGGCAACAAGCAGCGTCGAAGCGGAGCGCAGATATTCGGCGCGGCGGTCGCAATTGCCGTGCGTGCAATTCTTCAGATCGTAATCGGTGGCGGGCCGCTCGCCGGCGCCCGGTCCGGTGCCGTGCAAATCCTGGCCCCAGAGCAGGAATTCGATGGCGTGATAGCCCGTCGCGACGTTGGCTTCGACACCGCCGGCCTGATGCAGCGTGCCCGACAGGAATTCCGGCGTCAGATGCGAAGCGTCGACATCCTTGCCGTTGATCTTGATCGTCTTGTTGGCGATGACGTTGGCGACATAGAGTGCGTTTTCGTCGCTTTCGGTGCCGTAGGAGGCGTCGACATAGTCGATCAGGCCTTCATCGAGCGGCCAGGAGTTCACCTTGCCTTCCCAATCGTCGACGATCGGATTGCCGAAGCGGTAGACTTCTGTCTGAGCGTAGGGAACGCGAGCCTTGATCCAGGCCGCACGCGCTGCCTTCAGCGTCTTGTCGCTAGGATTGGCAAGCAGGGCGTCGATCGCCTTGTCGAGCGCCTGCGCCGTCGTCAGCGAGTCCTGATACTTGGCGTGTGCCAGGTCCGTATAATGCTTGAGAACGGCAGCCGGCTCGGGAGTGGCGGCGCGGGCGGGAAGGCCGGATGCGGCACTCATGGCAACAGCGACCGCAAGCGCGGCGCCAAAATTGATTTTCACCTTCATGTTCCTCTCCTGTGACGGCGGGGGCACCGTCGAAACTTGGCATTTTGTGTCATGTATGAAAAATAAACTTGTGTCAAACGCTCTAGTTTAGAATTGTTTTAAGGCAATAATTCATCGGCTCCGGCGTTGTAAACGCGGCGGATTTTTCCCGGAAGATTGTATGGGGAACGTTGAAAAAGCCGGCAATTGCATTTCCGTTGAGCCGTAAAGATCACCCTGCGCAAAAGGGTGCCCGGTCTTGCGGCTCGACCTGCGTAAAATCAAAGAGCGGAAGCACAGGAGCTGAGTCTGAGAGATCGCCACGCACCCTGGAATGCGAAACGCCATTCTCGCTCGCATCGAGCTGAGAAATTACCGGTAATGCATCTTCAATCTGTCGCTGCCGGAGCCGCCGTTTGACGGTCCGGAATGTTTCCTGGCGATCCTTGCAAAACGGCCGCATGGCTGCTGGCCCGGATCAGGGCGGCTCAGGCCTTCCGCTGCAACCGGCAGAAAAAGAAGCCGTCCGTGTCGGTGGAGGCGGGCGTCAGCGTAATGGTCTTGCCGTCCGAAGAAAGCGGCCTTGGCGTATCCTTGCCGAACAGCTTTTCCCAGGCGCTCAGGGTTTCCACGATTTCGAAATCGGGGTTCTGGCTGGCGAAGCGAGTGACTTGCGCTTCGTTCTCCTCCGGCAGTACCGAGCAGGTGACGTAAAGAAGCGAGCCGCCGGGGCGGACGAACTCGCCAGCCTGTGCGAGAGCCTCTTGCTGCTGGCTGGTCCGCTCGTCGAGATTTTTCTGCGTCAGCCGCCATTTCGTATCCGGCCGCCGGCGCCAGGTGCCGGTGCCGGTGCACGGTGCGTCGACGAGAACCTTGTCGAACCTGCCGCGCAGCGCCAGCAGGCCATTGCGCTCGTCATGGACCTGGACGTTGCGGGTTCCGGCACGCTTCAGCCGCTCGATGATCGGTGCCAGCCGCCGGCGATCGCTGTCATAGGCGTGCACCTGACCTTTGTTGTGCATGGCAGCCGACATGGCCAACGTCTTGCCGCCGCCGCCGGCGCAATAGTCGAGCACCTGGTCGCCCTCTTCCGGCAGAACGAGATCGGCCACGATCTGAGAGCCTTCGTCCTGCACCTCGAACCAGCCTTTCTGGAACGAAAGCTCGGCTGTCACGTTAGGAAGACGGGATGCGCCTTCGCCGGCTGGAATGCGGATGCCGAAACGAGCGATTTTGGATGCTTGTGCGCCTGCGCGCTCCAGCGCCTTCACCACCTTGGTGCGGTCCGCCTTCAGCGCGTTGGCGCGAAGGTCGAGCGTGGGGCGCTCTGAAAGAGCCTGTGCCTCGGAAAGCCAGCTGTCGCCGAAAGCGCGCTGGAATGAGGCTTCGACCCATTCGGGGATGTCGCCCTGGATGTGCCGGGGCGCGTCCTCGAGCTTGCGAGTGACAAAGCCGGCCAGAGCCTCGGCGCCTGGCGCCTCCGGAGCGAACTTGTCGCCGTCGAGTTCTGCGGCTAGCCCGTCCGGTGTCAGGCCCCATTGACGAAAGAGCACGGCATGGGCAAGCGCCGAAGGGCTGTCGTCTCCCATCAGCCAGGCATGGGATAACCGCATGCGCAAGGCGTCGTAAACGATGTTGCCGATCGCGGCCCTGTCGCCGGAGCCGGCGAAGCGATGGGCAAGGCCCCAATCCTTCAGGGCGTCGGCCACCGGTCGCTTGCGCGCTTCTATATCGGCAAGAACTTCGATGGCCCCCTGCAATCGGCCGCCCAGACGCATTCACTCTTCTCCTGCTTGCACATGATCCCGAAACTCAGCGGAGCTTATCGGGAAACGGAATGCGCCGCCAAAATATCGCTGACGTCTCATCAATCCGCACGAATGCCGTACATGGCGGCAGATTATTGAAACGTCGCAACCGCGTGGTAGCCGCGATTGGCGGAGAGAGCAAGCGTCGTGCCGAAATGCCTTACGCTTCCAACCCTGATCGACGATTACTTCGAGGCGACGACCTCGTAGCAGACCTTGGCGGTGCCGGAAGAGACCATGCCGATGTCCTGAGCGGCGGCGCGGGAGAGATCGAGAACGCGTCCGCGAATGAAAGGCCCGCGGTCGTTGATGCGAACGACGACGCTGCGGCCGTTATGCTTGTTGGTGACCCTGAGGCGCGTGCCGAAGGCAAGCGAACGGTGGGCGGCAGTAAGATTTCTGGAACTCATACGTTCCCCGGAAGCAGTCTTGGAGCTTCCTCCGTACCATGAAGCGCCCCCGCAGCCAGCGGATGCAAATGCCGGAGTCGAAACGACAGCAAAGGAGGCGGATATAGTTGCGGCGATTGCCAAAGAACGTGCGATTTTCTTCAAACCGTTTTTTCCCTCAAGCTATTGAACTTGCGCCCTGGGTAGGCGGTGGGGCTTAAATCCGGCCAAAAATGGCGAAAAAGTGCCGCCAGTGATCACGGAATATTACAGACTGTAACATTTGTGAATCATGGCAAATACTGTGACTATTCAGCGGATTTGCTCGGTTATGGAAAAAACCTAATAGAATCAGTTAAAATTGGAATGATTTTTCCGACGAGCATGCCGCAATGCCCGGGATCACAAATTTCGGAAAAATAATTTTGCGGCTTCGCCACAATTGCTGCCGCACTTGTGCCAATTTAGAGGTCGTTAACCATAAATGCGGGGAAAATTGAACTAGGGTAGCCGGCCAAGTAGGAATTTTCATGCGAATTCACTGATGCGTGAAGGCGGTTTTTCAACCCTGCCAGCGTCCGGAAGACCACAGTTCCGCAAGGGACATGCGATACTCTGGGTAGCGAAATGCAAAGCCCAGCGCGCGCAATTTCGCATTCGAAACACGCTTGTTCTCACCGTAGAAGGAGCGTGCCATCGGGCTCAGTTCAGCCGTTTCGAAGGGCTGCTCCGGCGGCGGTTCGATGCCCATCAGACGAGCAGCTTCGGCGACCACGTCCTGTGGCGGCGCCGGTTCGTCGTCGGTGACATTATATATGCCGCCGAGCTTGCGATCGGACAGGAAGCGGGCGCAGGCGCCGATATCCTCGACACGGATGCGATTGAAAACCTGGTTCGCCTTGATCAGTCGCCGGGCCGTGCCTCTTTCCAGATTGCAGAAAGCGTTGCGGCCCGGGCCATAGATACCGGAAAGCCTGAGAACGGAGACGGGCAGATCAAGCCTGACGCCGACGCGCAGCCAGCCGTCTTCTGCCTCGACACGCTCGACGGAGCGATCGGCGATCGGATGTAACGAGGTTTGCTCGCTGATCCAGGCGCCCTTGTGGTCGCCATAGACGCCGACCGTCGAGAGATAGCAGACCCATTCCAGCTTCGGCATCAGCGCCTTGAGATTCAATTGCGCCAACCGCAGCAGCGGATCGCCCGATTTCCCCGGCGAGATCGATTGCACCAGATGCGTTGCCGATTGCATCGCCTCGGCCAGAGCGGGGGCGAGCGTCTCGCCATCGAAGACGAAGGCTTCGATGCCTTCCTTGGCCAGCAATGCGACCTTCTCGGCAGAGCGGGTCGTGCCGGTGATGCGGACGCCGTCTTCGGCGAAAGCTTTGGCGATGGCGGTCCCAGAATAGCCGCAGCCGAAAATCATCACATGCATTATAATACCCCTGCCAGTTTCCACTCCGCGCGAACCTCTTCGTCCGCTTCGTCATGCCTTTGTGCCGCAAATACCTGGAACTCGCCAGTCGTCATCAACCTCGACAATGCCCAGACTGCCATTCCCCGCACGACAGGCGAGGCATCGCCAGCCAGTTCGCGGCATTTCTCTATGAGGGACCGTTCACCGGAATTGCCGGCGGCGATGAGGACATTGCGGATGAACCGGTCCCGGCCGATACGCTTGACCGGCGAGCCGCTGAAGAACGTACGGAAGGTTGGGTCGTCCAGATCAAGTAGAAAGGCGATCGATGGCTCCTTCAGGTCCTCGCGCGCGACCAGCTTCATCTCCGAGGCAGAACTTGCAAACTTGTTCCATGGGCAGGCGGCAAGACAGTCGTCGCAGCCGTAGATGCGGTTGCCGATCATCGGCCGAAGCGCCGGATCGATAGGTCCTTTATGTTCTATGGTGAGATAGGAGATGCAGCGGCGCGCATCGAGCTGGTAGGGGGCAGGGAAGGCCGCCGTTGGACAGGCGTCGAGACAGGCGCGACAGGAGCCGCAATGATCGACTTCAGGCTGGTCCGGCTCGAGATCGGCCGTGGTGAACATCGAGCCGAGGAACAACCATGACCCGAAAGCGCGGCTGACGAGATTGGTATGCTTGCCCTGCCAGCCGAGGCCGGCAGCACCGGCGAGCGGCTTTTCCATCACGGGTGCCGTATCGACGAAGACTTTGACATCTTCTTTCGACTTCGCGGCAAAGCGGGTCGCGATTTCCTTCAGCCGTCCTTTGATGACATCGTGATAATCGCGATTGCGGGCGTAAACGGAAATGGCGGCCTTGTCGGGCTTCTCCAGAATGCCGCGTGGATCTTCGTCGGGACCATAGTTGAGGCCAAAGACTGCGATGGAGCGTGTCTCGCTCCAGAGGACACGAGGATCGGCCCGCCGGTCACGCGTTTCCTCCATCCAGCCCATCGTCCCGTGATGGCCTTTGTCCAGAAACTCTCCGAGCCTGACCGCCGCCTCGGGAATGGCATCCGGTCGCGTGATGCGGCAAAGATCGAAACCTTGCGCCCGCGCTTCCTCGCGCAGGAAGGCGGTCAGCGCGCTTCGCCGCTTTCCGGCTTTTTCCGCTTCACGACCCACGGGCATGACAAGCCCTCGCTAGAGCAATTCCAGCAAAAGCTCGCGGCGGTTTTGCGTCCGGAATTGCGTGAAAACCAAGAGACAGAGCATTTTTCGCCACTCCGCTCAAAACGAAAAGGCTCTAGAAATCCAGATCGGCGTAATGAGAAACCGGAGTGACGCCACGCACGCGTTCCGCCAGGATCGGCCGGAAGGACGGGCGCGACTTCAGCCGCTGATACCATTCCTTGGCGATCGGTGATTCCGTCCAGTCGATCTCTCCGAGATAATCCAGCACGGAAATCGAGGCGGCGGCCGCAAGATCGGCATAGCTCAGCCGATCACCGGCGAGCCACTGCCGGGAGCCGGCGAGCCAGGACAGATATTTCATATGCTGGCGGATATTGCCGCGCGCCATCCGCATAACCTTGGAATCGGGCGCGCCGCCGCCCTGTTCGGCGGTCATCTGCAGCTTGAAGACACGTTCGCGCGTCAGCGGCCGCGTGACGTCCTGCTCCATCTTCTGCATGAACCATTCCGTCAGCCGGCGAATCTCGGCCCGCTGGAAGGGGTCTTCGGCCAGAAGCCGGCGGTCGCGTTTCAGCACGCCATGCGTCTCGTCGAGATACTCCGAAATGACGGAGGCGCCACAGAGCGCTCTCATGCTGTCATCGACGTAGACGGGCAACGTTCCCGCAGGGTTGAGCGCCAGGAAGTCGCGGCGCTTTTCCCAAATCTGCTCGTCGATCAGCTCCGTCTGATAACCATATTCGGTCAGGATCAGCCGGACGAACCGAGATGAGGATGACATTGGGTGATGATAAAGCGTCGGCATTGCTACTCGGGTGTTTCTGATTGGTGCTACGGAGTTTTTCGGGTCGCGATCTCGCGGCCCTAGTCATGTGTCATGGGTTGAAGCTATAGGAGCTTGGCCTAGTTTGCACAAGCGAATCGGGCCGCCCTGCCGTTTGACAAAGGACACGATATGGCTGAACAAATTATTATCGCGTTGGTTTTGGGTCTTGTGGAGGGACTTACGGAGTTCATTCCGGTCTCCTCCACCGGACATTTGATATTGCTCGGACATTTTCTCGGCTTCGAAGAAGCTGCCACTTTCGACGTTCTCATCCAGCTCGGTGCGATTCTCGCCATCCTGCTCGTCTATTTCAACCGGCTCGTTCAGATCGCCAAGGCGCTCCCCGTCAGCGTCAAGGCCCGCCATTTCGTTCTGGCCGTCCTGTTCGGCTTCCTGCCGGCGGCGGTGATCGGCGCTCTCGCCCATGATTTCATCAAGACCGTGCTGTTCGATTCGCCGAAGGTTGTCTGTATTTCGCTGATCCTTGGCGGCTTCGTTCTGCTTGGCGTCGACAGGATCAAGTTCAAGCCGAAATACACCAGCGCCTACGAGTTTTCCTGGCCGATGGCGGTCAAGATCGGCTTCTTCCAGTGCCTGGCGATGATTCCGGGGACATCGCGCTCCGGCTCCACCATCGTCGGTGCGCTGTTGCTCGGCGCCGACAAGCGTTCGGCCGCGGAATTCTCATTCTTCCTCGCCATGCCCACAATGGCAGGCGCCTTTGCACTGGATCTGTGGAAGAGCCGGCATGATTTGAGCATGGACCAGGGCCTGCTGATCGTCATCGGCTTCGTCACCGCCTTCGTCTCGGCGCTGTTCGTCGTGCGAGCCTTGCTCGATTTCGTTTCCCGCCGCGGCTTCGCCCCCTTCGCATGGTGGCGTATTGCCGTCGGCACCGTCGGCTTGATCGGACTTTACTTCGGCTGAAGCAAACGGTCCGCCATGGCGATCGTGGAAACAATTAAGGCCGGTGAGAACCGGCCTTTTTCATGCCTATTAATTTGAGGAGGCGTTGATAGAGCCCGTGGTGCAGGGGTCGACGCCGTAGGTCGGCGCGCATTCGCCCTTCACCGAGGCGATACTGCCGCGGGCGACGAAAGAGCCTGCGAGAATCACCAGTGCCGCGCACGCAAACAGAAGCGCGATAGACTTGCCCATCGAAAAATGCCTTTCCGCAGAAGTGTGAAGCGCGCCACGATCGGTTCGTTATGCAAGCTCGCGACGCGCGGCCTTGTTAGTCAGTGAAGTGAGCAATAGCAATAAATGTTCATATTAAATTTGACGTTAATGCCACTATTTCCGCAGTGCGTCTTTTAGGCAACGCTAAGCTGTGTATCGCGAGGCTTCAACGAGACCTAATGCACCCAGTTCGGCCGTTTTCGGCAATAAAAAACGCCGCACGGCAAAGCCGGGCGGCGCTTGGATGCGACGGAAATTCCGAATCGTTAGGCTGCTTTGCCCGAGCCGGTGAACTGACCCTGCGGGCGATAGCGCACGAGATAGGACGGCAGCACGGAGACGAGCAGCGTCGGCAGCAGGCCGATGCCCTTCAGCGTCCGTCCCTCGGCTTCCGCCTGCTTGGAAACGACATTGTCGCTCTTCAGCAGCGTGACCTGGTCGGAAGTGATCGGCGGCTTGACCAGCGGGATCAGCGACGCGATCGAGCCGATCAGCGAGGCGAGGCCGAAGGGGATGGAAACGAGCGCCTTCTTCCGGCTGATGACTGAAAGCGTGGTATCGAGACATTCGCGGAAGGACAGGACTTCCGGGCCGCCAAGTTCGTAGGTCGTGCCGGCCTTCAGCTTGCCGTCGACGCTGCGGGCAACGGCTTCAGCGATATCTTCGACGTAGACGGGCTGGAACTTCGTCTTGCCGCCACCGATCAACGGCAGGAAGGGGGCCGTGCGCGACATGTCGGCAAACTTGTTGAAGAACTCGTCTTCCGGTCCGAAAACGATCGATGGGCGCAGGATCACGACGTCAGGCTTGATCGACAGGATGGCCGTTTCTGCGCGAGCCTTGGTGCGGGCGTAGGCGGACGGTGACTTGGCATCCGCGCCGAGCGCCGAAATATGCGTCAGCGAAGCGCCGACGCCGCGAGCAGCCTCGGCGATGGCCTTGGCACCGAATTCCTGTACGGCGTCAAAGGTGTTGCGGCCGCTTTCAGCCAGGATGCCGACGCAGTTGACGACATGCTGCGCGCCTTCGACGGCACGGTCGATGGAGTTGCGGTAGCGCACATTGGCCTGAACGATCGAAATCTGGCCGAGATTGCCGAGCGGCACCAGGAAACCCGCAAGATCGGGACGGCGCACGGCAACACGGATGCGATACCCGCGCTTGGCAAGCGCACGCACGACGTGCCGTCCGATGAAGCCTGATCCTCCGAACACGGTAACGAGCGGCGGGAGGTTGGACAGGGTCATGGCAGGCTCCTCGAAAGGCTTTGAGTGGGCTTATATGGTTTCGTCTTAGCCGATCCGAGCGCCGAGGTGAAGTGCAATCGCGCTGCGTTGCAGCGTCGCGTTTCGAAGGGGCTAAACCCCTTCGACGACGACCATTTCCGCATCGGCCACCTGCTGGCGGATTTTGGCGGCAATCTGGTATTCCGGCGAGTTGTAGCAATCGACGGCATGCTGGAGCGATGGAAATTCGATGACGACGTTGCGGCCGCGTGCAGGCCCCTCAAGCGGCGTGAAAGCGCCGCCGCGCGCCAGGAAGTTTGCGCCGTATTTTTCGAAGGCGGGCTTCGCGGCGGCGACGTAATCCTTGTAGTGCTCGGGGTCGCGCACATCCACGCGTGCGATCCAATATCCTTTTGGCATATGTTCCTCCCTGCTTGCTGGCGTATTTTCAGATTGCGGCGCCCATCTCGGCGAGGATCGCGCGAGCGGCCTCCTTCGGATCGGCAGCCTTGACGATCGGCCGGGCGACAACGAGATGGCTCGAGCCTGCCTTGATGGCCGCAGCCGGCGTCATGACACGCTTCTGGTCGCCCTTGTCGCTGCCATCAGGCCGAATGCCGGGTGTGACGAGCGCCATGTCGGGGCCGATGATCTTGCGGACCGCGGCAGATTCTTCCGCCGAACAGACGATACCGCCCATGCCGGCGAGATGGGCCTGCTCGGCCCGGCGCAGCACCAGCGTATGCGGATCATATTCATAACCGGCGGAGATCAGATCCTGTTCGTCCATCGAGGTGAGCACCGTGACGCCGAGCAGGCAGAGGTCCGAACCCTTGGCCGCCTCGACGGCCGCCTTCATCGCCTTCGGATAGGCGTGCAGCGTCAGCATCGACATCCCCATCTTGACGATGTTCTCGACGCCGGAGGCGACCGTGTTGTCGATGTCGAGCAGCTTCATGTCGAGAAAGATCTTCTTGCCGTCAGCGGCAAGATCGCGGGCGAATTCGAGGCCGCCGGCAAAGGCGAGCTGATAGCCGATCTTGTAATAGAGAATATCGTCGCCGAGGGCGCCGACCACCTTCTCGGCCTCCTGAAGGTTTGGAACATCCAGTCCAACGATCAAGCGGTCGCGTGCGGTCATATCAAGCCCATCCAATCCAGTCTTCAATGGGTGTCCAGTCGCATGAGACGGCGCGCTTCGCAAGATCGAAACAGAAAAGATTGCCGCCACCCGGCGGCTGGTCGCCCTGTCGCGCGATCGGCTTTCCCTCGAGATGGCATTTCAGCAGCGTACCGACGCCGCCGTGGCCGACAAAGGCGATCGGCACTTTCGGATCGTGCCGTGCCAGAACGGCGTCCACATTGGAAACGATCCTCGCTTGCGCATCGATGGCGCGCTCCCAACCCTTGAAGCTCTCATGCGGATGGGCAAAGAACCAGTCTGCCGCCCTCTCGAATTCGGGAGGTGCCAGGAAGCCGGTGGCGCTGCGGTCGTTCTCGTGCATCGCCTCGATGATCTCGACGGGCGCACCGCTCGTCGCTGCCAGAATTTCGGCAGTTTCTATCGCCTTGCGTTCGGCGCTGGAGACGATCAGCCCAAGTTTATAGGCCCAGGGATGAATTGCCGCCGCTCTCGCCCTTGCCGCTCCGATCTCGGAAAGTCCCCATTCCGGCACAGGAACGTCGGGATCGATGCGCACCTGCGGGTGCGTAATATAAAGAGCGTGCATGGACTGTCTCAGCCGCGGCTATAGACCCAGAGCTGGGCCGGAGGAATGTTTCGCACGATGAAGTCGAAATGGCGGATGTGGTAGCGATCGGGTTTGGCGATGATCGGCGACACCGGCCCATAGGAAATCTGCACGAAGGGACGGCCCGCGGGCATGCGATCCAGCAGGCTTTCGAGCAGCGCCACACGCGCCTTCATCGGGAAATTGAGGAGTGGAATGCCCGAGACGACGGAATCGAAGGTCTGGCCGCGCAGCACGCCAAGCGTCTTGTCGAGATCGAAGGCATCGCCATTGATGAAATGGACGCCGGGATAGAGTTTGACGAGATGATTGTAGAAGTCGGTCGAATATTCGATGGCGACCAGGTTCTTCGGCTCGACGCCGCGTCCGAGGATCGCCTTGGTGATCGCTCCGGTGCCCGGTCCGAGTTCCAGCACCGGCAGCCCTGACTGCGTGTTGATGACGCTCGCCATCTTGCGGGCAGTGATCGACGACGTCGGCGCAATCGAACCGACGGTTTTCGGCCCTTGCATCATGCCCTTGAAGAAACGGATTTCCTCGTCGAATTTCTTGCCAAGCCGTTCCTTGAGACGCAGCGCCATGCTCTCCCCCCACTAGATGTTACGGTCGCGACTTACATACCGCTTATCTAAAATCTTGCAATGCGATGACGCAATAACAAGAGAAAATGTCGCAATCCGAAAAGGACCAAATAAAAGCGCCCTCGCGTTGAAGAAACGCATGAAAGGGCGCTTTGGTTTCGTTTTATACGCGCATCGGCATCAGGACATAGAGCGCATCGTCGCCAGCCGTGTCGCGAATGAGCGTCGGAGAGCCGGCGTCCGCCAGCAGGAACACGGCTGAATCACCCGAAAGTTGAGCGGTGATGTCGAGCAGGTACTTGGCATTGAAGCCGATTTCCATCGCATCCATCTCGTAGCCGACCGCAACTTCTTCCGTCGCACTTCCCGAATCCGGGTTGTTGACGGTGAGGAGCAACTGGCCGTCGGAGAGCGCCAGCTTGACGGCGCGGCCACGCTCGGACGAGATCGTCGAGACGCGGTCGACGGCCTGGGCGAAGCTCTGGCAATCGACGCGCATTTCCTTGTCGTTATTTGTGGGTATGACGCGCTGGTAATCGGGGAAGGTGCCGTCGATCAGCTTCGAGGTCATGACGATGGAACCGATCGTCAGGCGGATCTTGGCGTCTGAAACCTCGACGGTAACGATCGCATCCGGAGAGTCCACCAGCTTCTGCAGCTCACCGACCGTCTTGCGCGGAATGATGATGCCGGGCATGCCTTCCGAGCCCGAGGGAGCGCTGACATCGGCGCGGGCGAGGCGATGGCCGTCGGTGGCAACGGCGCGAAGCTTCAGATCGCCATCGCTTTCGATCGTGTGGAAGAAGATGCCGTTCAGGTAGTAGCGGGTTTCTTCGGTGGAGATCGCAAACTGCGTGCGGTCGATCAGCATCTTCAGATCCGCCGCCTTCAGTTTGAAGGAATGGCTGAAGCTGCCGGCGGTCAGATCCGGGAAATCGGATTCCGGCAGGCATTGCAGCGAAAACTTGGAGCGGCCCGAGGCAACCGTCATCGAGCTGCCGTCGGCATTGGTGGCAAGCAGCACTTCCGAGCCGTCGGACAGCTTGCGCACGATGTCGTAGAGCAGATGTGCGGGAACCGTGGTTGCACCGGCCTGCTCAACGTTGGCCGGCGTCGCCTCGGTGATTTCCAGATCGAGGTCGGTTGCCTTCATGTCGAGGCTCGCGCCTTCGGCTTTCAGCAGGACGTTGGACAGGATCGGGATCGTATTGCGACGCTCGACCACGCGATGCACGTGGTTCAGCGACTTCAGGAGGTTTGACCGCTCAATTGTAATACGCATGGATGCTACCGCTTTCGACCGTGACTTGCCGGGCAGCCCGAGGCGCCCGAGCGACATGTTTTCGGACGAGGCCCGAAAGATTGGACAGGCAACTTGGCAGACTTCTCCATGCGAATGCAAGAGGCATGGATCAATTGCCAAGGGCCAATTCGACATTTCGTCGACAATGCTCCACAGGAATTGCACCGCTCTTGCCGTCCGTGCGCGGCTCGCCCATAAAGGCTGCTTATCCCAAGCGAATTCAGGATCGGCATGAACGAAGAGCAATCCAGCGGCGGAACGCGCAGTTTCCGCCTGCACAATAACCAGATTCCGGCCCGTCCGCTTGAGCCGGCGCTCTATCTCGTAGCCACGCCGATCGGCAATCTCGGCGATATCACGCTGAGAGCACTGGAGACGCTGGCCGGCGCCGACGTTCTCGCCTGCGAGGATACGCGCGTCACTCGTGTCCTGCTCGATCGTTACGGCATCCAGAACAAGCCCTATGCCTATCACGAGCACAATGCCGATGAGGCCGGTCCGCGGCTGCTTCAGGCGCTGGAGGCTGGCCGTTCGGTGGCGCTGGTGTCGGATGCCGGCACGCCGCTGGTCTCCGATCCCGGCTATCGGTTGGCGGTGCAGGCGATCGAGGCGGGATACAAGGTCGTTCCCATTCCCGGCGCTTCGGCACCGCTCGCAGCCCTCGTCGGCTCCGGCCTGCCCAACGACGCCTTCTTCTTCGCCGGCTTCCTGCCCGCCAAGGATAAGGGTCGGCGTGATCGGTTGGCCGAACTTGCCGGCGTGCCTGCAACGCTCATCTTCTTTGAATCACCGCATCGTATCGCCGCAACCCTTGCCGCCGCCGCCGATGTGCTGGGGGGCGAGCGCGCCGGCGCCGTTTGCCGCGAGCTGACGAAGACGTTCGAGGAATTCCGGCGCGGCACGCTATCCGAGCTCGCCGCATTCTATGAAACAGTCGACAATGTGAAGGGCGAAATCGTCTGGCTCGTCGGCCCACCGGCGGAAAGCGCCCCGGCTGAAGCCGATATCGACGCCATCCTTACCGACCTCTCGGGGACAATGCCGACGGCAAAGGCCGCCGCCGAAGCCGCGCGCCTGACCGGTCTGCCGCGCAAGGAGCTTTACCAGCGCCTGCTCGACATGAAGGAGCGCCATGGCTGATACGAAGCCCGAGGCAGGCGAAAGACTGAAACGACAAAAGGCGTGGCGACGCGGCCATGTCGCGGAATATCTCGCCGCAGCCTTCCTGATGCTCAAGGGTTATCGCATCCTGGCGATCCGGCACCGCACCAAGCTTGGTGAAATCGATATCATCGCTCGCAAGGGCGATCTTGCCGTCTTCGTCGAGGTCAAGTCGCGGCGCAGCGCGCAGGAGGCGATCGACGCCGTTTCCTTCTCCTCGCAAAGGCGTATCCGCGCCGCGAGCGATCTCTGGCTTGCGCGCCAGCCGGACTTTGCCCGTCTTTCGCAACGCTATGACATCGTTGCGATGTTGCCCGGCCGCTGGCCGCAGCATTTTCCGGATGCGTTTTGAGCGAGGCGTAACAGGACCGTCACAAAATCAGCCTATTGCCGGGCGACCAGCGCCAGTGATTTCTCCCTCTGCGCTCCTCATTTCATTTCGACAGGCCCCATCATGATCCGCAACACCGTTTCCGCCTTCACCGCTCCCTCGCAGGAGGAGCGCGAGAGTTTCGTTTCGCTCGAAAAGTCCCCGGCCGTTCATGCCGCAAAGCTCGCATCGCTTGCCTGCTTGAATACGGTGCGCATCGGCGGGCAGGAAGCCAAGGTGGGAGCCTTGTCCTTTCCTTTTGCGGTCGCTGCCTGGAATCTCGAGCGTTGCCTGTTTCCCGAGGAAAGCGCCGTCAAGCTGCGGGCCACGGGTGCGCCGCTGGTGCTGTTGTCGGAAATGGACGAAGGCATGGCCCGCACCGAGCAGCGCGACCCGACAGCCGTCATCGCCGGCGAACTCGGCATGAACTATGCGTATGGCGTCGAATTTCTCGAACTCAGCCTCGGTTCGGAAATCGAGCGTTCCTACTGCCGCGACGATTTCAACGAGAAGGGCTTTCACGGCAATGCACTGATGGCCTCCGTGGCCCTGAAGAATGCGTTCATGATCCGTCTGCCGGGCGAAGCCGTCTGGTTCAACGACAGCAATGAACAGCCGCGCATCGGCGATCGCTGCGCCGTCGGCGCCATCGTCGAGACCGAGGCCGGTCCCCTCGTTGCTGTTTCGGTTCATCTGGAGAGCGTCGCGACCGCTGCCTATCGCGAGCGGCAGATGGCGGCGTTGATGGATGCGGTCGAGAGTTTCGCGCCCGGCCTGCCGATCCTGATCGGCGGCGACCTCAACACAGGCAACCACACCGGCGGCGATTATTCGACCGATACGCTGTTTGCCATGGCCGAGGGCCGCGGCTTCGAATGCCACGGCGGCCCGCTTGATCAGACGAGCACGCGCCCGAGCCTGATCACGCGCTTTCCGGATCGCGCCATGAAGCTCGACTGGTTCATCACCCGCGGCCTGAAGATCGGCGAAAGCCATCTTGTTTCCTCTCTCAACGACGAGGGCAAGCCATTGTCCGATCACGACGTCGTCGTCTGCACAATCGAGGGTTTCTCTGCCTGATTGTTGCAATCGTTAAAATGCGCCATATTTCATGAACCGCGCCGTTACCCCTTCCATGCGATGACATCTTGGACGCGCATGGAATCTTTGGGGGATTGTATGGTCTTGAAACTGATGTTGGCGAGCATGGCGGCCTTTGCTGCGCGTGCCGTGCCGGTCGTCGTCACGATGCCGCAAACGAAGAGCTTCGTCGCTGGTGCGAGCGGCGAAATGGAAATGAAGCCGTCGCCGATCGAGCGGTCCTGGATCCTATCGGGCAACCCGGTCGCCCGCATCGCCGAGCATTCGCGCGGGCGGGATGACGCCGCTGTCACCGCCCTTTGGGATTGCACGGCGGGCGAATTCCGCTGGTTTTTCGGCTGGGACGAAACGGTGATGATCCTCGAAGGCGAGGTGCATATCACCACGGAAGATGGTGTCGAGCGCACGCTGAGCGCCGGTGACGTCGCTTACTTCGCCGGTGGCACCTGGGCGACGTGGCGTATCGACCGTTACCTGCGCAAGGTGGCCTTCTGCCGCAAGCCGTTCCCGAAGCCTTTGACCGTGGCTTATCGCCTGCGCAACCTCGTCCGACAGGGCGGCGCGCAGAGCCAGGGCCTTGCCGCCTGACGGCGGCCGACCCTGAGGCAAAAAGTGCCTTGACCGAAGTCCTTGAATAGCCGTTGCGTTTGCGGACGGGCCGACCTACATCTGTCCGCAAATTCGAGCGAGGGCTGACTATGGCTGGTATCAAGAATGTTGCGGTCCAGATGGACCATGTCCGGAGCATCAATATTGCGGGCGATTCGACCTTCGCCATGAGCCTCGAGGCGCAGAACCGCGGCTACAAGCTCTTCCATTACACGCCCGAGCGCCTCAGCATGCGCGACGGCAAGGTCTATGCATCAGTCGAGCCGATGATCCTGCGCGACGTCAAGGGCGATCACTTCGAGCTCGGTGAGCCGGAGCGTGTCGATCTCTCCACCATGGACGTGGTGCTGCTGCGCCAGGACCCGCCCTTCGACATGGCCTATATCACCTCGACGCATCTGCTTGAGCGCATTCACCCGAAGACCCTCGTCGTCAACGATCCGGCCTGGGTGCGCAATTCGCCGGAAAAGATCTTCGTCACCGAATTTGCCGATCTCATGCCGAAGACGCTGATCACCCGGGATGCCGGCGAAATCCGCCGCTTCCGCGAGGAGATGGGCGACATCATCCTGAAGCCGCTCTACGGCAACGGCGGCGCCGGCGTTTTCCACTCGACGCGCGACGACCGCAATCTCTCGTCTCTGCTCGAAATGTTTGGCCAGCTCTTCCGCGAGCCCTTCATCGCCCAACAATATCTGCCTGACGTGCGCAAGGGCGACAAGCGCATCATCCTCGTCGACGGCGAGCCGGTCGGCGCGATCAACCGCGTGCCGGCCGAACACGATGCCCGCTCCAACATGCATGTCGGCGGCCGCGCCGAAGCCACCGAGCTCACGGCGCGTGAGAAGGAAATCTGCGACCGCATCGGCCCGGCGCTGAGGGAGCGCGGCTTCCTGCTCGTCGGCATCGACGTCATCGGCGACTACATGACCGAAATCAACGTGACGTCGCCGACCGGCATCCGCGAAGTAAAGCGTTTTGGCGGCGCGGATATCGCGAGCCTGCTCTGGGACGCGATCGAAGCCAAACGGGCCTGATCAGCAGTCCCTACCAAGCTTTCGAGCTGGACAATAATGCGCACCCGGTCATGCCGATGATTTCGGCATGACCGGGGGAGGTTTTTGTTCGTTTATTGTTCTTGTTTCATTCCTTGTCTTGTGCCAGATTGCAACCCGAAGTTTGCTGATCGGGGCAGGTAACGGCAAACGCGTTCTGCGACAGGGGATAGGGCATGGTAGCGCGCGTCAGCACGGTGGCGTTTCAAGGCATTGAGGGCGTGCCCGTCGAGGTGCAGGTGATGATCGCACCCGGCAAGGTGCTGATGCACATCGTCGGCCTGCCCGACAAGGCCGTGGCCGAAAGCCGGGAGCGGGTTCAGGCAGCGCTGCACGCATCCGGCCTTGCGCTGCCGCCGAAGAAGGTCACGGTCAATCTCGCGCCCGCTGATCTGCCCAAGGAGGGCAGCCACTTCGATCTGGCGATCGCGCTCGGCCTGATGGCGGCACTCGGCGCGATCCCCGCCGATGCGTTGTCATCCTACACCGTCATCGGCGAACTCAATCTTGACGGCACGATTGCACCTGTTGCCGGCGCACTGCCTGCGGCAATCGCCGCCAACGCCATGGGCAAGGGGTTGATCTGCCCGGCGGAAAGCGGGCCGGAAGCCGCCTGGGCCGGCAAGGAGATCGATATTCTGGCGCCGCGCAGCCTGATCGCGCTCGCCAACCACTTCCGCGGCACGCAGGTCCTGTCGCGGCCGGAACCATCAGTTCGCGCCGGCGCCGCCAATCTGCCTGACCTTGCCGATATCAAGGGGCAGGAAAGCGCCAAGCGTGCCCTGGAAGTGGCGGCTGCCGGCGGACACAATTTATTGTTCGTCGGGCCGCCCGGTTCCGGCAAATCCATGCTCGCCTCGCGCTTGCCGTCGATCCTGCCGCCCTTGTCGACCAACGAGCTGCTGGAGGTGTCGATGATCCATTCGATCGCCGGGCAGCTTTCCGGCGGCAAGCTTTCCGATCGGCGGCCCTATCGCGCGCCACATCACTCCGCCACCATGGCCGCGCTTGTGGGTGGCGGCCTTCGCGCCCGGCCCGGCGAGGTCTCGCTCGCCCATCACGGCATTCTGTTCCTCGATGAACTGCCGGAGTTTTCGCCGCAGGCGCTCGATGCACTGCGCCAGCCGCTGGAAACCGGCGAGTGCGTCATTGCGAGAGCAAACCACCGCGTTGCCTATCCGGCCGGCATCCAGCTCGTGGCGGCGATGAACCCGTGCCGCTGCGGCATGGCCGGCGAACCGGGGCATACCTGTGCCCGCGGCCCGCGCTGCGCCTCGGATTATCAAGGCCGCATTTCCGGCCCGCTGCTTGATCGTATCGACATCCGCATCGACGTGCCGGCGGTCTCAGCTGCCGACCTCATCCGGCCAACGACCTCCGAAAGCAGTGCCGATGTCGCACTCCGCGTCGCCCGCGCTCGCGAACGGCAGCGCGAACGTTTCGAAAAGGCCGGCATAAAGGATGTCAGCACCAACGCCCGCTGCTCGACATCGATCATCGAAACCATCGCCCAACCGGATGCCGCCGGCTTGCAATTGCTGCGCGATGCTGCTGAGAAGATGAAATTCTCGGCCCGTGGCTATCATCGCATCCTAAAGGTCGCACGCACGCTCGCCGATCTCGACGACAAGCCGACGGTCGGGCGTATCCATCTCGCGGAAGCCATTTCCTATCGCATTGCGGGTGAGCGATTGGCCGCGACGGCATGAGCTGAGACGTGTGCGATTCCCCGCGTTGCGCGTAAAATTTCGATACACGTTCTTGTTGCAAAAGCTCTAATTTTTGCGACAAATGGATACCCAAATCAGGGTAAAGGTAAGCAGGGTGAGCAACGATTATCTGGGGAAATACTCAACGCGATAATCGTCAAATTTAAGGATTCGACATGGCACTTGGGCGCTTCACTGTCCATGCGGGGGACTTTCGGACTGGAAACGAGCACCAGTTTCTAAGGGGTAAGCTGATTATGAAGAAGCGAAAAGGCTTCTTTCGAGAGAGGATCAAGCTCGAGGCGGTTGAAACTGTCGAAATGGCATCGGAAGAGGCGGTCAAGCGCCTCGGCGGCACGATTGGGTGGGGAAGTTGCCGGTGCAGTCATACTTGGCCCTATCGGTCTGCTGGCCGGCCTGCTAGCGGGCGGCAAAGGCAAAGACGTTACATTTGTTTGCAGACTGAAGGATGGGAGAAAGTTCCTTGCCACCGCGCCGTCTGGGATGTTTACAGAGTTGCAGAACGGCACATTTCGATTTGAATAGGGCGACGGAGCATAGGCCCCGCCCCATTGTATCGCGGTGAAAATCGAAGGCTGTGATCCAAAATCGCGTGGCGATCCCTAAGATTTGCCTCACGTGCTTTAGCTCTTTGATTTGATACATGTCGCAGCTGCAAAATCGCCGCACACTTTTGGCGATATACCTTGGAACGGTTCGGCGTTTTCATGGAAACCCCGAACCGTTCCAACTCTGTGTTCTCTCGCACTTCCAAACGGAAAACAGCTACGCACTTTTCCCGAATTTGCTTTGGGCTTTTTAGGCGCCAAGCCCTTCGAACAACGCTGTCGAAAGATAACGCTCGGCGAAGGAGGGGATGATGACGACGATGGTCTTGCCTTCGTTTTCAGGGCGCTGTCCGACCTTGATTGCCGCCGTTAGGGCTGCGCCCGAGGAGATGCCGACGGGTACGCCTTCGAGCTTTGCCACGAGGCGAGCCTGCTGGAAGGCCTCGTCATTGCTGACGGTGATCACCTCGTCATAGACGTGTGTGTCGAGGATCTTCGGTGCGAAGCCGGCGCCGATGCCCTGGATCTTGTGCGGGCCGGGATTGCCGCCGGAGAGGACCGGTGAATCCGTCGGCTCGACGGCAATGACCTTGACGTCGGGCTTGCGTGCCTTCAGCACCTGGCCGACGCCCGTGATCGTGCCGCCGGTGCCGATACCGGAAACGAAGATATCGACCTTGCCTTCGGTGTCGTTCCAGATTTCTTCGGCGGTCGTCTTACGATGGATTTCCGGATTGGCCGGGTTTTCGAACTGCTGCGGAATAATCGCATCCGGCAGTGTCGAGGCCAGCTCTTCCGCCTTGGCGATCGCGCCCTTCATGCCTTTCGGCCCTTCGGTCAGCACCAGTTCGGCGCCGAGCAGCGCCAGCATCTTGCGGCGCTCGATCGACATGGTCTCAGGCATGGTGAGGATCAGCTTGTAACCCTTGGCGGCGGCGGCAAAGGCAAGCGCGATGCCGGTATTGCCCGAGGTCGGCTCGATCAGCACGGTCCGGCCGGGAGCGATCTTGCCCTGTGCTTCCAGGCTCTCGATCATGGCGACGCCGATACGGTCCTTCACGGAGGCGATCGGATTGAAGAATTCGAGCTTTGCCAGGAGGTTGGCCTTGACGCCCTTTTCCTTTGCCAGCTTGTCGAGACGGATAATCGGCGTATCGCCGATGGTCTCGGTGATCGAGGCATAAACGCGGCCGCGGCCTGGTTTGCGGGTGTCGGACATGGGTTTCTCCCTACATGTGAATTGTGGAGCGACAATAGGATCAAATGCGTGCGGAAACCAGAGTGCGCGCACTCTACCCGCTCATCAGACGTGAGAAAAGAATCTCTTCATCGGCCCGTTTGGAGAATGCTTTTTCAGGCTGCGCGGGCCGCAATGAAAGCGGCCGTGCTGGCGAGAATGCTCGCCGCGACCCTGTTTAATATCCGCAGGGCTTTCGGCCTCTTGAGAAAGGCCCGAGCTCGCGAGGCAAGCAACATATAAGGCACCAGAGCGATCAGCGGCACCATGACGGTCGCTGCCAGCAGCACGCCGTATTCGCGCAGGCCGATATGGTCGATATCGATCAGCGTCGGCACGAGCGCGATATAGAAAAGCATCGCTTTCGGATTGCCGAGCGTCACCAGCAGGCCCGAGAGGAAGGACATGCCAGCACCGTTGGGCTTTCTCGCGGCGATATCGGTTGCCAGCAGGCCCGCAGTCCACAGCTTCCAGGCGATATAGCCGAGATAGAGGGCACCGGCGATCTTGATGACGATGAAGACCTCGGCAAAAGCCTGCGCCACGACGGCAAGGCCGAGGATGACCGCCGTCAGGTAGATGGTGTCGCCAAGCACCAGGCCGAGGCCCATGAAGAAGGTTTCGCGGAAGCCGGAGCCGAGCGCGCGCGCCACGATCGCGGTGATGCCGGGGCCCGGAATTGCCGCGGCGACGAAGAGCGCGCCGCAATAGGCGAGCAGGGCTGCAAGCGTCATGGCAATTTCCTCCTCAGATGGTATTCGCTCTATCGCACCACCTTTAGGTTTTCAAGCGATTGCGCCGGCGCTGCGAACATATTACCAAGGGGTTAATGCGCGTCGAAACCGCTTTGCCCAAGGATATCATGTCTTCTGCATTGCTCCTGATCGATCTACAGAATGCCATTCTGACAGGCCTCGGCGCTCCGGCCCGGCAACCGGCCATCGATGCCGCTCTGGAAGTGGTGGTCGCCAAGCTCGCAACGCTGAAGCACAGGGCGAGAGCGGCGGGTGTTCCGACCTTCATCGTCCAGCATGACGGCAATCCGGGTCATCGTCTGGTCAAGCGCAGCGAAGGCTGGCAATTGCGCCGGGAAATCGCGCCTGAGGCCGGCGATGTCGTCGTGCACAAGACGAGCAGCGATTCCTTCTTCGAAACCGATCTTGAGGCGAAGCTCCGCGCCCGCGGCATTACCCGCCTTTTCATCGGCGGCTGCATGACGCAATTCTGCGTCGACACCACGGCCCGCCGCGCCGTCTCGCTCGGTTTCGATGTCTCGCTGATTTCCGACGGCCATACGACAGCCGATATGGGGAAGCTGGCATTCGAAGAGATCATTGAGCACCACAATATGCTACTTGACGGTTTCGACGCCGGGTCGCATGAAATCAAGCTGACCGCATCCGCCGAGATCCATTTCTGACGCCCTTTCCGCCGCCGGAGGCTTTATGCCGCATTTGACCAGCATGATTGCTTTTGCCCTGATCGCTCTCGGCATGGTGCTGACACCCGGGCCGAACATGATCTATCTGGTCTCGCGGTCGATCTCGCAGGGGCCTGCGGCGGGGCTGATCTCGCTCGGCGGCGTCGCCTGTGGATTCGTGTTCTACATGCTGTCGGCGGCCCTCGGCATCACCGCCTTCGTTCTCGCGGTGCCTTTCGCTTATGACGCGTTGCGGTTGGCGGGTGCTGCCTATCTTGGCTGGCTGGCCTGGAATGCGCTGAAGCCCGGCGGCCGGTCCGCATTTCAGGTGCGCGAACTGCCGAAGGATAGCACGCGTCGGCTCTTCTCCATGGGGCTGGTCACCAGCCTGCTCAATCCGAAGGTCGCGGTTCTCTATCTTTCGTTGCTGCCGCAGTTCATCGACCCTGCCGCCGGCAGCGTCTTCACGCAATCCGTCATCTTCGGCTTCGTCCACATCGCCGTCAGCCTGACCTTCAATGCGATCTTCGCTCTGACGGCCGGGTCCGTTGCGCTGTTCTTTGTGCGCCGCCCATCCTTCGCGCTGGTGCAGCGCTGGCTGATGGGCACGGTGCTGGCCGGGCTTGCCGTTCGCATGGCTTTCGAGGCGCAACGCTGATGTGGAACCTTTCAAAGCTACTCGCTGCAGGTCTTCTGTCACTTTCATCGCTGGGCGGCTCGGTATCAACGGTCTCGGCAGCGGAGAGCGGCGCACAGACGATCGTTTTCATGCGGCATGGCGAAAAACCGGAAGCTGGGCTCGGCCAGTTGAGCTGTCAGGGCCTCAACCGGGCGCTGGCGCTGCCATCGGTGCTCGCAAAGCTCTTTGGCAAGCCTGCGGTGATCTTTGCGCCGAATCCTTCCAAGCGGAAGAAGGATTCCGGAATTTCCTACGATTACATTCGGCCGCTCGCGACCATCGAGCCGACGGCAATCGCGCTCGGCATGCCGGTCGACACCCGTTTCGGCTATGACGATATCGATGATCTGAAAACTGAGCTGGAAAAGCCTGCCTATGCCGGCAAGCTGGTCTTCGTCGCCTGGGAGCACAAGCAGATCGTCAAGCTTGCCCGACAGCTGTTGAGCGACAATGGCGGGGATGACGATGCCGTGCCGAAATGGCATGGCGAGGATTTTGACAGCCTCTATGTGCTGCGCATCGGAGGCGGCAAGGCCGGGCTGGGCGCGAGCTTCGAAAAGATGACGGAAGGTCTCGACGGTCGCCCCGAAACCTGCCCGACTCCGGCTAAGTAAGTCTTAGAAGACCGGTCGCATGAAGCTGCGTTCGTAGCTGACGATGCAGCGCGTCTCATCGCCATAGGCGAATGCCGCGCGGCATTCCGCATCTTCGGCCATCTGCTTGCGATAATCCTCATAGGCGGCAAGACTTGGAAAGCTGAAGAGCGCCAACGCGATATTGTTCGCACCTTCATGGGGCAGGAAATAGCCGTGATGCGTGCCGCCCAGTCGGTTGACTAGCGGGATCCAAAGCTTGGCGTAGTGCTCGAATTCGGCGAGCTTGTATGGGTCGATGACGTAGCGGAGGTAGCAGGTGATCATTCGATGGTCCCTTTGGAAAGATGATCGTTCTTATGTCGGGGCAGGGGGATCGTCCAGCCCAGATTCATGCCTGCCGCAGCGCCGAGGATGATGATCGCGCCGGCGATCTGAGCGACCCCGAGCACGTGGCCGAAGGCGAGGCGATCGACCACGATGGCCGCGATCGGATAGATGAAGGACAGTGCGCCGGTCAGATGCGTCGGCAGCTTCTGAATTGCACCATAGAGCAGCACATACATCACGCCGGTGTGGACGATGCCCATGGTGACTAGGATCGACCATCCGCCCATATCCTGCGGAGCGGCAGAAAAATTGGCAAAGGGCGCGAGCATCAATATGCCCGTCGAGACCTGAATAAGTGCGATCAGATGCGGTGGCGTGCCTTTCAGCCATTTCGCGGCGATCGCCGCCAGCGCGTAGCAGAAGGCTGCACCCAGCGAAAGCAGGATGCCGGTCGCATAGCTTCCCATACCCGCCGTCTCGGCTGGTTTGCCTTCCACGATGACGGCCATGCCGGCAAAGGCGAGGGCGAGCCAGAATAGCTTGGTGAAGGTGATCCGCTCGCCCAGGAACAATGCTCCGAGCCCTAAAAGCATGAAGGGCTGCGTATTGTAGACGGTCGTGGCGATGGAAATGGAAGCGTGGGAATAGGCAGCGAACAGCAGCAACCAGTTGAGGACGATGGCGATCCCGCCGCCGACTGCGATCGCAAAGCTCTTCAAGTTCAGAATGCCCGGGCGCAGTAGGCCCATGACCGCGCAAATGACGAGCAGCGTCAGCGCACCGAATAAGCAGCGCCAGAAGACGACATCGGTCACCGCCTGGCCCGACATCAGCACGAACCAGCCGATCGTGCCTGAAATCAGCATTGCCGCCGTCATCTCCGCGGTGCCGCGTTTAATCTCGTTCATTGCCCTTGCCTCCCGTCTTTCGGCACCAATCATATTGCGGCCTGAGTGCCGTTGATATAGATTTAATCAGGGGAATTTGCCATTTGGCCTAAATATATGAGGTAGGAATATGGGTCTCCCTAATGCGCCTCTTGGTCTCGATGAGATCGATCAACGAATGCTGGACGCGCTCGCGCGCAATGCCCGCATATCGCTGAAGGAGCTGGCGGAAGCGGCCGGCTTGTCCTCGCCGAGCGCGGCGGAGCGGCTTCGGCGGTTGGAAGAGCGCGGCGTTATCTCCGCTTTCACCGTCGATATCGCGCCCGAGACGATCGGCTATCCCTTGCAGGCGATCGTCCGCATCCGGCCCTTGCCCGGTCAGTTGCATGTCGTCGAGCGGATCATTCAGGAGACGCCCGAGTTCATCGAATGCGACAAGGTCACCGGCGACGATTGTTTTATCGGGCGGCTGGTGGTGCGCTCCATGGGGGAACTCGACGGCATATTGGACAAGATCACCGAGCGGGCTGAAACGAACACGTCGATGATCAAGGCAACGCCGGTCAAGCGCCGGCTGCCGCCGTTATCGCGCTAAAACTCCGCCATGGGCGAAAGGATAAGCGGCCCGGTGATTTCGCCTGCTGCTTTGCCGCGCGCCATCAGGACCGTATACCCCTCATAGGGCTCCGGCGACGCTTGGCAATCCAGTCTATCCGGCGGGAAGCAGATCTCGATGCGATCGGGCTCGATATCAAGCGCGGACAGGATAGTGGCCAGGGACGGAATGGTTATTCCGGCCACGTCGAGAAGCCAGAAGGTCGCGCCGTCGAACGTCCAGGCAATGACCGCATCGTCCCCGAGCGCCGTCAACCGGATCGCTGGATTGAAGCAGGCATTCAACAAAAACATTTCCATCTGCCTGACAACGGCAAAGCAGGAGGAAACCGGCTTGCGGCTTTGCAGGATGGACTTGATCAGACCGATGTCGTCAGGCGTTTCCAGAGAAAGCTGCCGTACGCTGCTCTCTGATTTCTGCAGCTTCGGTATCTGGGCAACGAAGACATGCTGCGGCACGGTGCGAAATCCGTAACGCTCGTAGAGCGCCGGCTTGTCGGTGAGCAGAAGATCGAGTTCGTAGCCCTCGGCCGCCGTGCGATCAAAGGCGCGCTGCATGAGGTCGCGATAGAGGCCTCGTTCGCGCCATTCCGGCCGCACCGCACCGGATTGATAGCCCGCCGCCTTGACGGCGCGGCCATTGACCATCATCGGCATGGAGAAGGCGCTGAAGTTGGCGACGCAGCGCCCCTCTTGATCGAAATAGCCGAACGGCATGCTGCTGCGGTCAGGGCCGCCGAATTGGTCCTGAATGCCGATATCGATCGAGAACGTGTCCTGCAACAGATCGACGAGGCCCTTCCATGCGGAGGGATCATCGAAATAATCCTGACGGAGGGTCAGACCATCAGCTCGGGCAAGCTCGCTCATCACACGCCGGTGGAGCCGAAGCCGCCGGCTCCGCGCTTCGTCTCGCTTGCTTCGGTCGTCTCGACAATGCGCGCCTGGATCGCCGGGGCGATGATCATCTGGGCGATGCGCATGCCCCGCGTGATCTCGAACGGCTCTTCACCGAGGTTGATCAGCAGTACCTTCACCTCGCCGCGATAGTCGCTGTCGATCGTACCCGGTGAATTCAGGCAGGTGATGCCGTTCTTGAAGGCAAGGCCGGAGCGTGGGCGGATCTGCGCCTCGAAACCGTCAGGCACTTCGAAGATGAAGCCCGTGGGAACGAGCGCGCGTTTGCCGGGGAGAATGGTCAGCGTTGCGCCATCGTCGACGGCTGCGCGCAGGTCCATGCCCGCAGCACCTCTGGTCTCATAGGCTGGCAGATCGAGGCCATCGCCATGCGGCAGGCGGATGAGATTTAAGGTCGGGCTGATGTCGGTGTGTATGGTCATGCGGCATTAGTTTGCGCTGCAACGGCCGAGGTCAATTGCATTTAGGGCTTTGAGTCGCTAGATACGGCCGCAATTCACAGGATTTACACGCATGGCCGAAAGTCTCGCCGAGGCGGTCTCCCGCCGCCGCACATTCGCTATTATCGCCCACCCGGACGCGGGCAAGACGACGCTCACCGAAAAGCTGCTGCTGTTCGGCGGCGCCATTCAGCTTGCCGGTGAGGTCAAGGCGAAGAAGGATCGCATGCAGACGCGCTCCGACTGGATGAAGATCGAGCGCGAACGCGGCATCTCGGTCGTCACCTCGGTGATGACCTTCGAATATGAAGGCAACGTCTTCAACATTCTCGACACGCCCGGCCACGAAGACTTCGCCGACGACACCTACCGCACGCTGACCGCCGTCGACGCCGCCGTCATGGTCATCGACGCCGCCAAGGGTATCGAGCCGCGGACGCTGAAGCTGTTCGAAGTCTGCCGCATGCGCGACATCCCGATCATCACCTTCATCAACAAGATGGACCGTGAAAGCCGCGATCCCTTCGAAATCCTCGATGAGGTAGAAGAGAAGCTGGCGCTCGACACGGCGCCGATCACCTGGCCGATCGGCCGCTCCAAGACCTTCTGCGGCTCCTATCATATTGCCGACAATACCGTGCGCGGTTCCGATACGGAAGTCGAGGCGACCAAGGTAAACGGCCCACAGGCCGTCGCCGACAGGCTGCCGGAAAACGAGCGCCAGGCCTTTATCGACGAGACGGAACTGGCGATCGAAGCCTGCCGCCCCTTCGACCAGGAATCTTTCCTCGAAGGTCATATGACGCCGGTCTTCTTCGGCTCGGCGCTGCGCAACTTCGGCGTTCGCGATCTCATCAACGCGCTCGGCGCATTCGCGCCGCCGCCACGCGATCAGGTGGCCGATATCAGGACGGTGCACGCGACCGACGACAAGATGACGGCCTTCGTCTTCAAGATCCAGGCCAACATGGACCCGAACCACCGCGATCGCATCGCCTTTGCCCGCATCTGCTCCGGCAAGCTGGAGCGCGGCATGAAGGCACGCCTGTCGCGCACCGGCAAACAGCTTGGCCTCACCGCACCGCAATTCTTCTTCGCCTCGCAGCGTCAGCTCGCCGATACCGCCTATGCCGGCGATGTCGTCGGCATTCCGAACCACGGAACGCTGCGCATTGGCGATACGCTGACGGAGGGCGAATCGCTCGTTTTCCAGGGCGTGCCGAACTTCTCGCCGGAAATCCTCCGCCGCGTTCGTCTCGAAGACGCGATGAAGGCGAAGAAGCTCAAGGAAGCGCTGCAGCAGATGGCCGAAGAAGGCGTCGTGCAGCTCTTCTCGCCGGAAGACGGCTCGCCCGCCATCGTCGGCGTTGTCGGCGCCCTGCAGCTCGACGTCTTGAAGGAGCGGTTGATGGCCGAATACGGCCTGCCGGTTTCCTTCGAAATGTCGCGCTTCTCCGTCTGCCGCTGGATCTCTGCCGATCAAACGGCCGACCTTGAAAAATTCGTTACCCAGCGCCGTGGCGATATTGCCCGCGACCTCGATGGTGACCCGGTTTTCCTCGCCCAGGACGGCTTTTCGCTCCGCTATGAAGCTGAACGTTATCCGGCTATCAAGATGGTCGCCATTAAGGAGTATCACGCCGTCAAGGCGGCGTGATCCTTTCGGATGCGTTTCATTTTGGAATAGTGCCTTCGCGATGTTCCATCCGATATAGCGCTATGCCATAGTGCCGCCCCGAGGATCTATTCGATCGAAGCGGGCGGTTTTCATGATGAAGTTTCTTGCGGTTCTCGCCTTGGCATTTGGCGGGCTTTTGCCTGTTGCAGCCGAGGCACGCATCATCACCGATGCGGCGGGGCGGACAGTATCGGTCCCGGACAAGATCAACCGTATCGTAGTGGCCGGGCCGCCGGCCGCTGTGCTCGTCTATGTCCTGGCGCCGGAGAAATTGGCGGGCTGGGTTCATGCGCCTGACGCCGCCGCGAAAGCCTATCTCATTCCCTCGGTGCAGGCGCTCCCGACCGTCGGGCGGCTGACCGGCAAGGGCGGCACGATCAGCGCGCAGGCCGTCACCGATGCCAAGCCGGACATTATTCTCGACGCCGGCACTGTCGATCCCACCTACAAGGCGCTGGCCGACAAGGTGCAGTCGGAGACCGGCGTTCCCTATGTCCTCATCGACGGCAGCTTTGCCCGCACGGCCGATACGCTGCGCGATGTCGGTGCCCTGATCGGCGTTGAAGACCGCGCGAACAAGCTGGCCGATTATGCCGATTCCGAAATCAAGGACTTAAACGACAAGCTGGCGAAGCTGCCGAATGACCCGCGTCCGCGCGTCTATTACGGCCGCGGTGCCGATGGTCTGGAAACGGGGCTTTCCGGTTCGATCAATCTGGAAATTCTTGATGCGGTCGGCACGATGAATGTTGCCGCGGCCGCCGGCAAGGGCGGCTTGACCAAGGTCACATCGCAACAGGTGGTCGGCTGGAATCCGGATATCATCATCGCCGACGATGCAAATTTCGCTGCATTGGCGAAGAGCGATCCGCAATGGGCTGGCATCAAGGCCGTGAAGGACGGCAGGATCTTCGTGCCGCCGTCCTTGCCCTTCGGTTGGTTCGATTCCCCGCCCGGAGTCAACCGTCTGCTCGGCGTGCGCTGGATGGAGAAGCTACTTTATCCAAAGCTGTTCCGCAGCGATTTTGGCGGCGATGTGAAGGAATTCTACAAGCTGTTCTATCAGGTCGACCTGACGGACGATCAGGTGGCGACGCTGCTGAAGGGCGTGAAGTAACCGCAGGCGTCAGGGAGGCATTGATGGTTCGTGAAAACGAAATTCGCGAAAACGAAGTAGCGGTCGAGCCGCCTGCAGCGTCGGATGCCGGGCTTGTCTTTATCGGACGTATCTTGACGCCCTGGACATCGCGCATGGAAACGCCCCGCCAAGGCCGGCATGACGGCCCGCTCTGCCGGATCGAGATTTTCGAACCCTGGGTGGCGGCGCTACAGGGCGTTGAAGTCTTTGAGCGTCTGGAAATTCTCTATTGGCTGGATCGCTCACGCCGGGATCTCGTGCTGCAGAGCCCGGCCAATAGCGGCAAGGTGCACGGCACCTTCTCGCTGCGCTCGCCGGTGCGGCCAAACCCGATCGGCACATCCATCGTCAAGCTGGAGGCCGTCGAGGGGAACGTGCTGCTGGTGCGCGGCCTTGATTGCCTTGACGGTACGCCCTTGCTCGATCTCAAGCCGGATCGCACTCTGTTCAAGCCGATCGCGCCGCCGCAACCCGGAGATTTCCAGACCGGCGACGGCGAGACTGCGCATTACTGCAAGAAGATTTAGAGCATGATGCCGAAAGCGTGCGCGGTTTTCGGGCGACATCATGCTCTACTCTTTTTTTGATTCTAGAGCCGGATGATTTTAGGTCGAACAGACCTAAAATCATCCGGCTCTAGAGCATGTCGCGCAAAAGTGTGCAGCGGTTTTTGCGGCTACGACATGCGTGAAATCAAAGAGCTAAAGCGCGTGAAGCGGACCTGAAAGATCGCGACGCGCTTTAGTCGACGGCGACCATCACGTCGGATGCCTTGATGACGGCATAGGCCGAGGAGCCCACCGTTAGGCCGAGTTCGTCCACCGCCTCGTTGGTGATCGAGGAGGTGACGATCGAACCATTGCCGATATCGATGCGGACATGCGCCGTCGTTGCACCCTTGGTGATTTCGACGACCTTGCCCTTGAGGCGGTTTCTGGCGCTGATTTTCATGGATATTTCTCCCTTTTTTAGAGCAATTTCAGGAAAAGTGCGAAGCGGTTTTCCGTCCGGAATTGCGTGAAAGCAAAGAGATAGAGCGGTTCAGAGTTTCCGTGAAAAACTGAACCGCTCTAACCGGCGCGACAATACCGGCTCGACCGGCAATGGGCTACCGAAATCCTATTCGCCTCGCGGATACCTTTGGTTTTCCTCAAGTACGTTGAGGTCCATGTGGTTGCGCATGTAGCGTTCCGACGCCTTCTGCAGCGGCTGATAGTCCCAAGGGTAGTAGGCGCCGTTGCGAAGCGCTGCATAAACAACCCATCGCCGTGCCTGGCTCTCGCGCACCGCGGCGTCGAAACTGGCCAGGTTCCAGCGTTCGGTGGCCTGTGCCGTCAGTCTTTTCAGCGTTTCGGCATAGGCGGGGTCGCCAGCCAGATTGGTCGACTCCTTCGGGTCCGCTTCGACGTCGAAGAGCATGGGGGGATCCTTCTCGCAAAGGGTCAGTTTGTAGCGGCCGTCGCGTAAGGCCACGAGCGGCGCTATGGAGCCTTCCGCGGCATATTCCATCGGCACGGGGCTGCGGCTTCCGGTACCAAGAGCGAGTGGTGTCAGGTCCTCTCCGTCCGTCCAGCGGCGCAGCGAGGCGATATCGATGCCGGCAAGAGCCGCTAAGGTCGGCGTCACATCGAGCGTCGAAACGGGCTGGTCGATCCGCTTCGGCTGCCAGCCCGGGGCTGCGATCATCAGCGGCACGCGGGCGGAGCCTTCGAAGAAGTTCATCTTGAACCAGAGGCCGCGCTCGCCGAGCATGTCGCCATGGTCGGAGACAAAGAGGATGATGGTATTGTCCGCCATGCGGCCGCGCTCGAGCGTTTCCAATATCTCGCCGATCTTCTCGTCGACATAGGAAATATTGGCGAAATAGCCGCGCCGCGCCCGGCGGATCTGCTCGGGCGTAATGTCAAAGGCGGTATGATCGCACGCTTTCATCAGCCGCTGCGAGTGCTGATCCTGCTGGTCGAAGGGGATTTCGCCGACTTCAGGGTCGAGCGCCGGGCAATCCTCATAGAGGTCCCAGAAACGGCGGCGCGCGACGTAAGGATCATGCGGATGCGTGAAGCTGACCGTCAGGCACCAGGGGCGCTCGTCGTGACGGCGCGAGAGATCGTAGAGCTTGCGGTTGGCGTGATAGGCGACCTCGTCGTCATACTCCATCTGGTTGGTGATTTCGGCAACGCCGGCCCCGGTCACCGAGCCGAGATTGTGATACCACCAATCGATGCGCTCGCCGGGTTTGGTGTAGTCAGGCGTCCAACCGAAATCGGCAGGGTAGATGTCTGTTGTCAGCCGCTCCTCGAAACCGTGCATCTGGTCCGGGCCGACGAAATGCATCTTGCCCGACAGCGCCGTCTGATAGCCGGCGGCGCGCAGGTGATGGGCGAAGGTGGGGATGTCCGAGCAGAATTCTGCGGCGTTGTCATAGACGCGTGTGCGGCTCGGCAGTTGCCCGGACATGAAGGAAGCCCGCGCCGGCGCGCAGAGCGGGCTTGCCGTATAGCTGTTGGCAAAGCGCACGGAGCGCTTCGCCAGGGCTTTCAGAACCGGTGCATGCAGGAAGTCAGCCGGCCCATCGGGAAAGAGCGTTCCATTGAACTGATCGACCATGAGGATGAGGATATTCGGACGGGACATGTGAGACTGTTCCTTGGGATCAGAGGCCGACGGCGGCTTTGACGGCGTCGAGGCCGGGCTTGCCGTCGATAGTGGTGACGCCGGCAAGCCAGGGCGTCAAGGCGTCCGGATGCGCCTTCAGCCAGGCGGTCGCCGCGTCCTTGGCGCTGTCGCCACCGAGGATGGATCCCATCAGCGTATTCTCCATGCCGATGTCGAAGGTCAGGTTATGGAAGAGCTTGGCGGCATTGGGGCATTGCGCGGTCCAACCGGTGCGCGCGAGCGTATAGACCTCTGCGCCACCGAAATTTGCGCCGAAATAGGCATCCCCGCCGGAGAGGTAGGCGATCTTGAAGCGTTCGTTCATCGGATGCGGCGCCCAGGCGAGGAAGACGATCGCCTGCTTGTCCTTGGAGGCGCGCTCGACCTGTGAGAGCATGGCCTGCTCGCTCGATTCCACCAGCTCCCAGCCCTTGAGGCCGAAGTCGTTGGCATCGATCATCTTCTGGATATTGGCATTGGCAGGCGCACCCGGCTCGATGCCGTAGATCTTACGGCTGAAATCCTCGGCATGTTTTTGCAGATCTGCAAAGTCCTTGATGCCCTTGTCGGCAACGTAGGTCGGGACAGCGAGCGTGAACTTCGCGCCCTGAAGGTTACGGTTCAGCACCTCGACGGCCTTCGCCTTGTTGAGGTCGTCGACGAAAGCCTTCTGCGCCGGCATCCAGTTGCCGAGGAAGACGTCAATCTCGCCCGTTTTCATCGCTTGATAGCCGATGGGCACGGAGAGGGTCTTGATGTCAGGCTCGTAGCCGAGTGCGGTCAACAAGACGCCGGTCACGCCGTTGGTGGAGGTGATGTCGGTCCAGCCGGGATCAGACAGATGGATCGTCTTGCAGCTGTCGCCATCGGCTCGGGCGGCGCCGGCGAAGGAAAGGACGGAAAGAAGAGCGCCGGCGGCGAGCCGGCCGATTGCAGACATGCGCATGACGATGGTTCCCTCTTGTTATTGGATTATTTTATTGAACATCACTAGAGTTCCCACTGTGAAGCAGGCATTTTTCGATGGATGCCAAAAGGAAATTTTATGGCTGAACGTTTGGTCGATCTTGGCTGGCTGCGGATATTCCTGGAGGTGGGCCGCTCCGGCAGCCTTTCCGCTGCTGCGGCGGCGCTCGGCCTGACGCAGCCAGCCGTCAGCTATCAGATCCGCCGCATCGAAGAGCAGATGGGTGTCTCCCTGTTTCGCCGCCAGCATCGCGGTGTCGAGCTCTCGCCGGAAGGGCAGCGCCTGTTCGAGATCGTCGACAAGGCAGTCGGCGGCGTCGACGGTCTGGTGCGCAGTTTCCGTGTCGAGGCGGAGCGGCCGTCCGTTCGTCTGCGGACGGACTACGCCTTCTCCGCTCTCTGGCTGATCCCGCGCATGCATGCATTCCGGCTTCTCCATCCGGAAGTCGATATCCAGATCGTCGCGACGCAGCGGCTTGATCGCGGTGCTCCGGAGAGCGGCGATATCGCTGTCTTCTTCGGTACGCGCGATGAGTTCGGACCCGGATCTAAACTGCTCTTGCCGGAGAGGGTCGTGCCGATCTGTACCAGAGGGTTCGCGGAGCGCCACGGCCCGTTCACCGATCCCTCGCAACTGGCCGGCACCACGCTCGTTCACCTCGATTCCGAGATGCCATCGCCTTGGTTCGATTGGGAGAGTTATCTTTCCGCCTTCGCCATAACCCGGGAGGTCTATGCCGGCCGTGGCGATCTGCGCTTCAATACCTACTCGCTGGTCGTACAGGCCGCGCTTAGCGAGCAAGGTGTTGCGATCGGATGGCTGGGGCTGGTCGACTCCCTGCTTGCTGCGCGGACTTTGGTAACGGCCGGTCCGACGCTCGAGGCGCCGGCGCGCGGCTACTGGCTGTTGCCTCCGGCCGCACCAAGCCCCCATGCCGAGCGTTTGGCGGAATGGCTGCTTGCGGAGGCCGCTGCCGGGCAAAGGTGATTTATTCGGTCGTGAGGTCGTTGAGAAACGTATCGCACCAGTGCGATACATCGTGCTCCAGCAGATAGTCCATCATGCCGCGCCAGCGTTCCTGCCGTTCCTGCAGCGGCATGTTGACGGCGCGCGCCAGTGCATTGGCCGTGCCATCGACATCGTAGGGATTGACCAGCAGGGCGCCGTCAAGCTTGCGCGCCGCGCCGGCAAAGCGCGAAAGCACCAGCACGCCGGGATCTTCAGGATCCTGCGCGGCGACATACTCCTTGGCGACAAGGTTCATGCCGTCGCGTAGCGGCGTCACCAGCCCGACCTTGGCGAGCCTGTAAAGACCGGCCAGTATGGGGCGGCTGATCGAGCGGTTGATATAGCGGATCGGCACCCAGTCGACCGTGCCGATTGCGCCGTTGACCCGGCCCGCCTGCTCGGCGACGGCGTTCTGCATCGCTTCGTATTCCGGCACCTCCGAACGCGATTTCGGGGTGATCTGCAGATAGGTGATGCTGCGCTGGTGCGCGGGATTGTTGGTGATGAAGCGCTCGAATGCGTCAATGCGCTGGGTAATGCCCTTGGAATAATCGAGCCGGTCGACGCCGAGGATCAGATCGCGGCCTTCGACGCTCTTGCGCACCTTCTGTACCATGCTGTGGGACGCGGCCTTGCGGGCGAAAGCGGCGAAGGCTGCCGTTTCGATGCCTATGGAATAAGCGCCGCCGCGGAAATCATGGCCATGGGCGCTGAAGTGGCCGGGGCTTTTCTCGATGCCCATGCCCTCGCGCTTCAGGCAGCCTGCAAAATTCTCAAGGTCGTGATCGGTCTGAAAGCCGAGGAGGTCGTATGAAGAGAGGCCGCGCATGATTTCTTCATGCACCGGCATGGCGAGCACAACGTCAGCCGGCGGCCAGGGAATGTGAAGGAAGAAGCCGATGCGGTTCTTCAATCCCATCTGCCGCAATTCTGCCGCCAGCGGGATCAGGTGGTAGTCATGGACCCAGATGATGTCGTCCGGTTCGATCAACGGCGCAAGCCGATGGGCGAAGAAACGATTGACGCGGAAATAGCCGGTCATTTCCTTGCGGGCATATTCGGCCAGATCGAGCCGGTAGTGGCAGATCGGCCAGAGCACGCGATTGGCAAAGCCCTGATAATATTCCTCGACATCTTTCTGCGTCAGGTCGGTCAGGGCATAGGTGATATTGCCGTCCTTGGTCATTTGCAGTGGTTCAGGTTCGGTTTCGCCGCTGGATTTACCGGACCAGCCCATCCAGATGCCACCGCGCTCGGCAAGGGCGGCCTGCAGCGCAACGGCAAGGCCGCCGGCTGCTGCGGCACCCTTGTGATCGGGCACGGAAACACGATTCGAAACGATGATGAGACGACTCACGAATTCTTCCTTTCGAGAAGGCTGAGAGGGCGCAACCACGATTGACGGGTTACTTGACGAGCGTTCCCAGCACGTCCCTTAAACGCGCAGGCGAGGCAATGGATGCACGCGCGAGCGTTTTTCCGTTGGTGTCGCCAATGCGCACGGATTGGCCGCCGACACGGTTTGCAGCTGCAAACATCGTCTCGTCGGTCACGTCGTCGCCGATGGCAATCGGCCGGCGGCCCTCGAAGGGGGCTTCGGCAAGAAAGGCCTCGACGGCATGGCCCTTGCTCGCGTGAGCGGGGCAGATTTCGATCACCATCTTGCCGCGCTGCAGGTTCCAGTCGGAGCCGGCTTCTTCCAGATGGCGCAGCATGGTTTCGCCGATCTCGGCCTCGTGGGCGGGAGCATGCCGGAAATGGACGGCGACGGCAGCTCCCTTGTCCTCGACGATGGCACCCGGCCAGGCGGCGGCTTCCTGCTGGATGCGTTGTTTCATTTGCTGGAAGGCATGCGGGATATGCGCGCGCCGCAGCCTTCCGGCGGCATCACGCCGTTCCGCGCCGTGAAGACCGGCGACGGGGAAGCGGAAAGGACCAAAGAGGGGGTCGACGAATTCGATGGCGCGACCGGTCACCAATGCCAGCGCGCCGCCAAGTTGACGCGATAGTGCGTGGAGCATGCCGGGCAGATAGTCCGGAACGACGATCGCCTCCGGCCTTTCGGCGAGGTCGAGCAAGGTTCCGTCGATATCGAGGAACAGGGCCCAATCCTGCGGATACAATGAGAGTGCGGTAAGAGCCGGCTCTTTCAGCGGCCTCGGTTCGGCTTCGCCCTCGTTGGGCTGTTCCTGAGAAGACATGCAGGGTTAGCTAAGGCGCTATTCCCATTTGGCAAGGCAAAAAACGAAAAGCTGAAAATCAAAAGGGGCCGCCTTAAGCGACCCCCCATGAGCTTTGGCCCGTAACTGGCCTGAAGCGGCGAACGCTTCGGGAAGGTGTTGATCAGAGCGAGGGCTGCCTCGCAACGTTCACGACCATTTCCATGCCATATACCAAGACCGAAATCCCACTAGACATTGGATCACCTTCCTTTCGTTACGTTTCAGACACCGTAAAGGTAGCTCAAATTCAAGCCGATGCAAGAGGCACCGCCTCAGAGAGCTTCAAACTTATTGTCGCATTGAAATAACCTGCCCCGACGGATCTCAAACGAAACCTCGGCGACAGCGCGTTCACGAAGAACACACTGCAATGACAAACGTGATCGGACGAAGCGTCAAATATCTGTCATCTTGCACCGGACGGCATGGAAAATTAAGGCTTTATTACCCATTCCGAATAAACAATGGTCCAAGATTTGCCATTCTCCCGCGGGACAGGAAGACAGCGGGAATCGGAGTAAGAGACGCATGTGTCGTTGGGCAGCCTATCGCGGAGACCCCCTCTATCTGGAGGAGCTGGTGTCTTCGCCTGCCCACTCCCTGATCGAACAATCCCATTGCGCCACGCGCGCCAAGACAGCGACCAATGGCGATGGTTTCGGCATTGCCTGGTATGGTGATCGGCCGGAACCGGGCCGCTACCGCGATATCCTGCCGGCCTGGTCCGATTGCAATCTGAAGAGCATCGCCCGGCAAATCAGCTCGCCGCTCTTCCTGGCTCACGTCCGCGCGGCGACTGGCGGCGGTACGCGGCGCGACAACTGCCATCCCTTTGTTTTCGAGAACTGGTCGTTCCAGCACAATGGCCAGATTTCCAATTTCGACCGTCTGCGCCGGCCGATGGAAGCCATGCTCGACGACCGGCTGTTCCATGCCCGCAGCGGTACGACCGATTCCGAGCTTCTTTTCCTGCTGGCGATGCAATTCGGCATGGCCGCCAACCCGATCGCGGCGATGGCCGAAGCCATCGGCTTCGTCGAAGGTTTGTCGTTGCATCTGACGGGCTCGGTGCTGGTGCGCTTCACCGCTGCCTTTTCCGACGGCAAGTCGCTCTATGCTATCCGCTACGCGACCGATCGCAAGGCGCCGACGCTCTATGCATCGCCGGTCGGGTCAGGCAATTGCCTCGTGTCGGAGCCCTTGAACGACGATGTCGACGCCTGGCGTGAAATCCCCGATGGCAGCGCCGTCATGGTCGACGACAGCGGCGTTCATGTCATGCCATTCCAGCCACAAGCGCGGGAACGCGACGAAGGTCAGCCGGCAGTCGCTATCCCTGCCTGAATTGTTCGGCGATGAGGGCTGCAAGCCGTGTCGCCACGTCATCCTTGTCCAGATCTGGCCATTGCTCGACGCCATTATGGCTGATGATCTTCACGCGGTTTCGCGTGCCGCCCATGATGCCGGTTGCCGGTGACACGTCGTTGGCGACGATGAAGTCTGCGCCCTTGCGCTCCAGCTTTGCGCGGGCGTTGCTCTCGACATCCTGCGTTTCGGCAGCAAAGCCGATGACGAGTTTCGGCCGCTGGGTGTGATGGCCGACCGTCTTCAATATGTCAGGGTTCTCGGTGAGCGCCAGCGTCGGGATCGACTCGCCTGGATGCTTCTTGATCTTCTGGTCCGAGGCGGAGGCGACGCGCCAGTCCGCGACGGCAGCGACCATCACTGCGATGTCGGCGGGAAGGGCTGCCAGCACCGCGTCTCGCATCTCGTCAGCCCGCTCGACATGGATGACGTTGAGGCCGGCGGGATCGGGTATGGTGACGGGACCGGAAACGAGGGTCACGTCCGCACCGAGGGCCGCAAGGGCTGCCGCAATGGCATGACCCTGCCGCCCCGAGGAGCGGTTGGCGATGTAGCGCACGGGGTCGATCGGCTCATGCGTCGGCCCGGAAGTGACGATCACCTTCTTGCCTGCAAGCGGTTTGACGCCGTTGTCCAGCCGCTTCTCGACGGCAGCGACGATATCGAGCGGTTCTGCCATCCGGCCGGCGCCGGCCTCGCCGCTTTCGGCCATTTCCCCCGTCATCGGTCCGATGAAGGCGATGCCGTCGCCACGCAGCGTCTCGACATTTCTCCTGGTCGCCGGATGCGTCCACATTTTCGGGTTCATGGCGGGTGCGGCCAGAACCGGCCGGTCGGAAGCGAGCAGGATGGTCGAGGCAAGATCGTCTGCCAGGCCGTTTGCCATCTTGGCGAGCAGATCGGCCGTTGCCGGTGCGATCAGCACGAGATCGCAGTCGCGCGCCAGCCTGATGTGGCCGACATCCTGCTCGTCCTGCCGGGAGAACAGGTCCGTGAAGACATGGTCGGCCGCAAGCGCACCGACGGCAAGCGGCGTGATGAACTGCTGCGCGCCAGCGGTCATGACCGGTCGCACGCTCGCGCCGCGCTCGCGCAGCCGGCGAATGAGATCGAGGCTCTTATAGGCCGCGATGCCGCCGGAGATGATGAGAAGGATGCGCTTTCCTGCGAGAACCATGCCTGAACCCGTCGCCTGTTCTTTTGGCCGTAAGCCTAAGCCTTTGGCGGATAATAGGCAATCGCTGCGTGTCCTGACGGTATCGATAGCCCCTGGGACAAAGCATGGCCGAGCGGGCGCCTTGGAACGGCAAGTCACTCGATCACATCGGCATCAACTACTTGTCATTTGCGAGAGTCGCGTCGCTCGACAACATTGAACAGGTTAACGACCAAAGGAGTCTCGCCTTGAAACTGATGAAAGTCGCAATGATCGCCTTGCCAATCATGGCCGCCGCCATGCCGGCCTTTGCCGAGCGTGCCTATTCGCCGCAGGAGCAGAAGAACAAGGAAATCGTTCTGGATTTCTATCAGAAGGCGCTGAACGACAAGGACTTCGACGGCGCTTCCAAATATCTCGGCAAATACATCCAGCACAATCCGATGGCGGCCGATGGTCCGGAGGGGCTGCGCGGTTTCATCGATTATCTGAAGAAGAACTATCCGCAGTCCAAGAGCGAGATCAAGCGCGTGATGGTAGACGGCGATTATGTGATCCTGCGCGTCCACGCCGTTCGCCAGCCGGGCGACCGCGGCAGCGCCATCGTCGATATCTTCCGCGTTGAAGACAACAAGATCCAGGAGCATTGGGATTCGGTGCAGCCGATCCCGGAGACGTCGAAGAACAACAACACGATGTTCTGATCGGCTATCGCTTCAGGGAGGAATGGGGGCTTCCTCCCTGTGGCATCGCCTCGCAACGCGCCTCAGGCTTGCGGGGCGATGCTGGCATTCAGAGGGTGCTCATGCCGCCGTCGATGACCAGTTCGGCGCCGACGGTAAAGGCCGACTCATCGGAAGCCAGGAAAACGATCGCTTTGGCGATTTCGCTGGAATTGCCGAAGCGTCCGGCCGGGATCTGGCTCTGGATCTGGGCGCCCATCGCCTTCGCATCGGCGTCCGAGAGGCCGAACTTGCTGTGCAGCGGCGTTGCGACGGGGCCGGGGCTGACGGCATTGACGCGGATGCCGCGACCGATCAGTTCGCCGGAAAGCGTCTTGGCCAGCGTCAGCAAGGCACCCTTGGTCAGCGCATAGACACTGGAATTCGGCATGCCGATATGGGCATTGATCGAGGTATTCAGAACGATCGAGGCCGGGTTGGAGAGGATCGGCAGCAATGCCTGAATGAGGAAGAACGAGCCCTTCACGTTGACGGCGAGGGACTTGTCGAAGGCGACTTCGCTCCATTGTTCAAGCGGACCGAACTCCGCAATGCCGGCATTGACGAAGAGAATGTCCAGGTGGCCAAAGGCCTTCCTGACGGCTTCCACCACGGCTTTTTGGCCTTCGGTATTGCCGGCATCGGCCTGGATGACGAGGGCCTTGTCGCCAAGCTCGCCGCGGGCGGCTTCGATATTGGCGGGGTTGCTGCCGGTGACGATGACGCGGGCGCCTTCCGCAATGAACTGGCGTGCCGTTTCGAGGCCGATACCGGTGGTGCCGCCGGTGATGAGTGCCGTCTTGTTTTGCAGGCGTGACATGATCTTTTCCTTCAGGGTTGGTGGAGGGCGGCGCCTCCGTTGTTTCCGTTGAGAAAGATATGGCCTGAAATCATCGTTCGGATTAGTCTGCAAATAATGGAATTCGAATTCGGAGTTTCCGAACGATGCTGAAGATCGAGGGGATCGTGACATTCGTGGCCGTTGCGGAAGCAGGGTCGATCAGCGAAGCGGCGCGACGGTTGCGCCTGTCGAAATCGGTCGTCAGCGAGCGCTTGTCGGAGATGGAGCGGACATTGGGCGCGATCCTGCTTCATCGCACCACACGCAAATTGACCCTCACAGAGGATGGCACAGCCTTTCTGGAGCGCGCGACCCGCATTGCCCAGGAGGTGCGCGAGGCAGCAGCCGATCTTGCCGAGCGGCGCGGAACGCTGGTGGGGCCGCTGCGCATCGCCGCCCCCGTCACCTTCGGCCGCCTGCATCTTGGCCCGGCTCTCTATCCGTTTCTGGCAGAGCATCCGGAAATCGAGTTGACGCTCGATCTCGACGACCGTCGGGTCGATGCCGCATCGGATGGCTATGACGCGATCATTCGTCATGGCCTGATTGCCGACTCGCGCCTCGTTGCATGGAAGCTTGCCCGCAGCCGCCGCCTTCTCGTGGCGTCGCCGGATTATCTCGGCCGCCACGGCCGGCCCATGTCCTTATCGGATCTCGAAGATCATCGCGGCATCTTTTACACCAATCGCGGTGTCGCCGACTGGCGTTTTCAGGGGCCGGACGGCGCGGTCGTCATCCGGGGAAAGCTTGCATTGGGCGTCAACAATGGCGATGTCCTCCACGATGCAGCCATTGCCGGGCTTGGCATTGCGCTGTTGCCGGCCTTCATTGCAGGGCCTTCGGTCAGAGATGGGCAGCTCGTCGAAATCGACGTCGGTTATCGGCCGGAGCCGGAATTCATCTTCATGGCCCATCCGGAGGGGCGCAATCCCTCGGCAAAGCTCAGAGCTATCGCCGATCATCTGAGGAAGGCGTTCGGCGATCCGCCCTATTGGGAGCGGAGCGTGTCATGAACGCATGTCGCGAAAGGATGCGCGAACCGGAACGATCGTAGCGCGATCTAGGCAATGAGGCTCATGAGATTGGCAACGATCGGTGATCGCTGCGCTTTGAGGCTGGCAAGGCCGAGCCGCGCCACGATGGGTGGCCCGTCGATTTGCCGATAGACAACGCCGTCGAGCTTGATCTGTCCGATGGACGCCGGAACGATGGAAACGCCGAGATTGGCGGCGACGAGATTGACGACGGAGGGGATCTGCGGTGCCTCCTGTGTCACCAAAAGTTCGAAGCCTGCATTCCGGCATGCTGCAACGATATCGTCATAGAGGCTCAGGCCCACCATGCGCGGAAAGAGAATGAAGGGTTCGCTGGCCAAGGCCGCGATCGGCACGCGGTCTTTCTTTGCAAGCGGATGACGTGCCGGCAGCGCGATCAGCATTGGCTCGTCTGCAAAGCGTTTCAGGCGAACGTCTCTCGGGTCCTCAAGGCCGGGCCGGATGAAAGCGGCATCGATTTCGCCGCGCATCAGCCGCTCCATCAGCGCATTGGTGTTCATCTCGGTGAGAGACAGCCGCACTTCCGGCCAATGGCCTCGAAACTCGCGAATGGTCGCCGTGACGATGGTGTTGAAGGCGGAAGAGGCCGTGAAGCCGAGCGAGAGGCGGCCGATCTCGCCACGATTGGCACGCTGGGCGGCAAGCTTTGCCTTTTCCGCGGCATCGACTGCCATTCGTGCTTCAACCAGAAAGGCTTCGCCCGCCGCCGTCAACTCCGCACCATGGGGCACGCGGTGGAACAGTTGCGCGCCGACCTCGTTTTCCAGATCCCTGATCTGCTGGCTGAGCGGCGGTTGCCCGATGCCGAGCGTGGCGGCGGCGCGGGTGAAATTCCCGGCCTCCGCGAGCGCCAGGAAATAGCGAATATGACGCAGCTCCAACTCTATCTCCAAAAGCTATTGAGATCGCCTGTCCCATATATTGGACTAATGAAGCCGACCTGACTAGATTTGTGGGCAAGAAAGATCAGGTGCCCATCATGTTCCGCGCCGCAAGCAAGCAGCAAACCACAGCTTCCGAAGTTCCGTCCCGTCCCGAACTGACGCTCGTCAGGAACGAGCAGCCGTCCGAAACCAGGCAGTTTCTGACGCGCGGCACGCCCGCCTTCCGCCGCGCGACCATTGCCTTGTTCCTCTCGGGCTTTGCCACTTTCTCGCTGCTTTATTGCGTGCAGCCGCTGATGCCGATCTTCTCCGAGGATTTCGGCGTCACGCCCGCGGCAAGCTCGTTATCACTCTCGCTTTCGACAGGCTTTCTGGCCTTCGCGATCTTCGGTGCCGCTGCCGTTTCCGAAAGCCTCGGTCGCCGCAGCTTGATGTTCATATCGCTGCTCGGCGCGGCTATCTGCACGATCGTTTGTGCTGTATCGCCGAGCTGGCACATGCTGCTCGTCGTCCGTGCTCTCGAAGGCTTCCTGCTGGGTGGGGTGCCCGCTGTCGCCATGACCTATCTCGCTGAAGAGATCGAGCCGCGCGGCCTTGGCGGCGCCATGGGCCTCTATATCGCAGGTAATGCCTTCGGTGGCATGGCCGGACGCGTCGTGACGGGTACGATCGCAGAGTTTATGAGTTGGCGACCGGCGCTCGCCGCCGTCGGCATTCTCGGCCTGATCGCTGCCGTTGGCTTCCTCTATCTGCTGCCGCCGTCGCGCAATTTCACCCCGCGCAAGGGGTTCGATGTTGCCTTCCACGTGAAGGCCTGGGGCGGACATTTCGGCAATGCGGCGTTGCCGCTGCTGTTCGCCATCGGCTTTCTGGTGATGGGGTCCTTCGTCACGGTCTACAACTATATCGGTTTCCGCCTCGTCGCAGCGCCCTATAATCTCAGCCAGACAGAGTTGGGCCTGATCTTCACCGCCTATCTCTTCGGCATCGTCGCCTCCTGGGCAGCGGGCCTGCTCGGAGACCGCATCGGCCATTTCGTCGTGCTGCCGATTGGCGTGCTGATCGCGGCATTCGGTGCAGCGGTCACGCTATCCAGCTCTCTGCCGCTGATCATTCTCGGCATTGTTCTGGTGACGATCGGCTTCTTTGTGACCCATTCCGTCGCCAGCGCATTGGTCGGGCGGCTGGCCCGCAGCTTCAAGGGGCATGCCTCCTCGCTCTATCTGCTCGCCTATTATCTAGGCTCCAGCATCGCGGGCTCGGTCGGCGGCTATTTCTGGCTTGCTGATGGCTGGAATGCCGTGGTTGCCTTCATCCTCTTCATGCTGGCACTATGTCTCATCAGTGCCCTTGCAGTCGCCAGACTGGCGCGTCGTTGAAACCGGAGCCGCTATGATCCACATCGACCATCTCGATCATCTGGTGCTCACGGTGGAGAGCATCGATGCGAGCTGCGATTTCTACGCCCGCGTTCTCGGCATGGGTGTCGAAACCTTCGGGGAAGGCCGCAAGGCTCTCACCTTCGGCAATCAGAAGATCAATCTGCACCGTGCCGGTCATGAGTTCGAGCCCAAGGCCGATCGGCCGACGCCGGGTTCTGCCGATCTCTGCTTCATCAGCCACACGCCGCTGGATGACGTCGTCGCTCATCTCGAGGCAGAGGGCGTCGCGATCACGGAAGGCCCCGTTCGCCGCACCGGCGCCACCGGCCCCATTCTCTCGGTTTACTTCCGCGATCCGGACAACAATCTGGTCGAAGTGTCCAACAACCTCTCCTGAGATCACATAAACACATCGTCAGGCGTTTCCTCGCGGACCGGTCTCCGAATGTGGCCGCTTGACTTCCGAAATCTCGGCCTTTATTAAACCGATAAGTTAATTAACTTTATGGTTTATCGAGTCGCATGGACACATTGAGCGTGACCCTTTCGGCCCTTGCCGATCCAACCCGTCGGGCGATCCTGGCGCGGCTGGCGAGTGGCGAGGCATCCGTCTCCGAACTGGCCGAACCTTTCGACATGTCGCTGGTGGCCGTATCCAAACATCTCAAGGTGCTGGAGAAGGCCGGTTTGATTTCAAAGGGCAGGGAGGCGCAGTGGCGGCCCTGCCGGCTGGAACCCAAGCCGCTCCGGCAGGTGGACGACTGGCTGGAAAGCTATCGGCAGTTCTGGAACGACAATCTCGATCGCTTGGAAGCCTATGCAGCGCTATTGCAACAAGGAGAGGTGGATGAGCCAAGCCAATGACGATCGCAACATGCGCCAACCGCGCGAAATCGTGCTGACTCGCGAGATTGCAGCGCCGCGTGCATTGCTGTTTCGCCTTTGGACGGAACCTGAGCATCTGATGCGCTGGTGGGGGCCGCAAAACATGACGGCGCCATCTGCTTCCGTCGACCTGCGGGAAGGCGGCGCCTGGCGCCACTGCATTCTGACGCAGGAGGGCAAGGAATATTGGAGCCACGGACGCTATCTGGAGATTGCCCCGCCAGAGCGCCTCGTCTTTTCCTTCGCCTGGGAGAACCAGGAGGGTAACGCCGAGCATCCGATGCAGGTCACCGTGGAATTTCACGAGCGTGGCGAGAAGACGCACCTCGTCTTCCGCAAGGTCGAACTACCAGACGATACCGAACTGAAGCTGCAGACCGGCGGTTGGGCGCAAGCCCTCGACAAATATGCCGTCTATGCGGAAGCAATCTCAAGGGAAGGATGAGAGTGATGAAGAAGACCTATCATGGAAGCTGCCACTGTGGCGCCGTCGCTTACGAAGCCGATCTCGACCTGCAGGCGGGCACCTTCAAATGCAATTGTTCCATCTGCAAGAAGAAGCGCAATTGGCTGACCGTCGCCACACCTGCCGATTTCCGTCTGACCTCGGGCGAAGGCAATATCGGTGAATATCAGTTCGGACCGCGCGTCCTGCATCATCTCTTCTGCAAGACCTGCGGCATCAGCTCCTTCAATCAAGGCGAGAATCCCGCCCTCGGCGGCAAGTTCTATGCGATCAGCATCAGTTGCCTGGACGATGCCACCGATGAGGAACTGGCCTCGCTTCCCGTGGGATATTTCGATGGTCGCGACGATCGCTTCGATCGGGCGCCGGAAGAGACGCGTTATCTTTAGCGCGAAGCTTAGCTCTTGGTGGCGAGCCAGATCACATGACGCGCGCCTGTCTTGCCATTGGCGCGCGTGTTGACCACCTCGGCGGCAAAGCCGCTGTCACGCAGGCGTTTTGTAAAACGCTCGTCAGGCCCAGATGACCAGACCGCGAGCACGCCGCCCGGGCGCAATGCATCGCGGGCCGCCTTCAGGCCCTGATAGTCATAAAGACCGTCATTGGCCTCCGAGGTGATACCGTCAGGGCCGTTATCGACATCGAGCAGAATGGCGTCGTAAGTGGCCTTGCGGGCGCGGATCAGCGGACGCACATCACCTTCGTGAATGGCCACGCGCGGATCGTCGAGGCAGCCGTCGAAGACCGTTGTCATCGGCCCGCGCGCCCATGAAATTACCGCCGGAACCAGCTCCGCAACTGTTACCTTGGCATCCGCATCGAGTTCGCCGAGGGCCGCGCGCAAGGTAAAGCCCATGCCGAGGCCGCCGATCAGGATGTGTTGCGCCTTCCGGCCCTTGATCTTCTCGCAGGAAAGCGTGGCAAGAGCCCGCTCGGAGCCGCTGAGGCGGCTGTTCATCAGCTCATTGGTGCCGAGCATGATGGAAAATTCCTGGCCGCGCTGCTTCAAGCGCAGCTCGCCGCCGCCAGGGATTTTCGCAGTGTCGAGCAAGGTCCAAGGGATCACGGGCAACTCTCAATTCATGTTAAGTTGCCCGGGAACATAGTCTCTCGATGCTGCCAAGAACAGACGCGCTTATCCCAAACGGATATAGGGCACATCCTTTTTCGCAACTTCGTCCAGCGCCTCTTCATAGCCGGCATCGGCATAGCGCATGACGCCGAGCGCGGTGTCGTTGGTAAGCGCATGGTCGAGCCGTTCGTCGGCGGCTTGCGTGCCGTCGGCAACCACGGTGACGCCGCAGCTCGTCATGTAGCCGGCATAGCCGCCGCCGCCGGAATGGACGACGACGAGATCGGCCATCGACGAGCAGAGCATCATGGCGTCGATCAGCGGCCAGTCGGCAATGGCGTCGGAGCCGTCCTTCATGCCTTCGGTCATGATGTTCGGATGCGCCATGGCGCCGGCGTCGAGATGGTCGCGCGAGAAAGCGATCGGACCCTTCAGCTCGCCGCTTGCCACAAGCTCGTTGACGCGGCGGGCAAGCGCCGTGCGCTCGCCATGGCCGAGCCAGGCGATACGCGCCGGCAGCCCTTCGAAGGGCACATGCTCGCGGGCAAGACGGATCCAGTTGGTGACGATCTTGTTGTCCGGGAACATTTCCAACAGCAGATCGTCGATGCGGGCGATGTCGCTTTCCTCGCCGGAGAGTGCCATCCAGCGGAACGGCCCGATGGCACGGCAGAAGAGCGGCCGCAGATAGGCCTCGGTGAAGATGGGGATATCGAAGGCGTTGGCGACGCCGCCTTCCTTCGCCTGGGTGCGGATGAGGTTGCCGTTGTCGAAGACTTCGGAGCCCTTTTTCTGGAAGTCCAGCATGGCCTTCACATGCTCGACGATCGAGGCGCGGCTTGCCGCCATCAACTGGCCCTGGCCATCGTCGCGCAGGTCTTTGACCTGGGCGAGGCTCATGCCCTTCGGCACGTAGCCGTAGACGAGATCGTGCGCCGAGGTCTGGTCGGTGACGATATCGGGCACGATGCCGCGGCGTGCGATTTCCGGATAGATTTCGGCCGCATTGCCGACAAGGCCGACGGAAAGCGCCCGCTTCTCCTTGACGGCGGCGTCGATCATCGCCAGCGCGGAATCGAGATCAGGCGCAATCTCCTGCAGATAGCCGATTTCCTGGCGCTTCCTGGCGCGCTCCGCATCGATATCGACGCAGAGGATGGCAGCCCCCGCCATGCGGCCGGCGAGCGGCTGCGCACCGCCCATGCCACCGAGGCCGGCGGTCAGAACGAAACGGCCGAAGAGATCGCCGCCGAAGCGACGCTCGGCAATGCGCATGAAGATTTCGTAGGTGCCCTGGATGACGCCCTGGCTGCCGATATATTGCCAGGCGCCTGCCGTCAGTCCGCCCCAGCAGATCAAGCCCTTGCGCTGCAGCTCGTAGAACACCTCGGCCTTCGCCCATTGCCCGACGATATTGCAGTTCGCCATGATGACGAGCGGCGCCTTGTCATGCGTGCGGATGAGGCCGATCGGCTTGCCGGATTGAATGAGCAGGGTCTGGTTCTCATCCATTTCGGTGAGCGCCTTGACGATACCCTTATGCGCCGCCCAGTTGCGCGCCGCCTTGCCGAGCGCTGCGTAGACGACGAGGTTGTCCGGGTCTTCGCCGACCGACAGAACATTTTCGAGCAGGCGCAGCAATGCCTCCTGCCGCCAGCCCTTGGCGCGCAGCGCCGGGCCGCCCGGAATCGGGAATTTCGGATGACGTGGATTGGCTTTCGGCATGGAATTCCCTTCCCTGATATGATCTTTTGTGTCGGCTGCCAGCTACTTCGGCGGCAGGCCTTCGACGAAGTCCAGCGCGGCCAGAAGCAGCCGCTTGCGCAGCATGTCGTTGCCATAGGCTTCCGGCCCGGCGCGCACCCATCCTTGCATTTCCCGGCCGCGAGACAGCATGGGTTTGACGTCATGCTGTTCCAGCGCCCAGGCATCGTTGCCTTTGCCAAGGCGGATCAGCATCCCGTCGTCACGGGCGCCGCAAAGCAGATGTCCATTGAGCAGAAAGGCCCAGCCGCCGAACATTGCCTTCTCGCTGAGCCCGGGGCGTTCCCCGAGCTCTTCTCTCAGCAATTCTTCGAGACCGGCGTCGCGGGCCATTCAAGCCTCCCGTACTTTTCAGCCCTTTTTGCCAGCCAGTGCGTATTTGGCGATCTCGATACCCATGGCCTTCTCGACCGAGGGATAGACTGTGGGGTCGAGCACGCTGGCGGATAGCGGAATGATATCCATCGGCACATGCAGGATGAAAACCGTCATGCCCTCATGTAGCTGGCCGACGCTCAAGGGCTCGCCTTCCGGCGACAGCGTGGTGATGACGGAAGGGAAGGTCGCGAGACGCTTGCCACCGGTGTCTTCGACCGCCATGTACTCGTTCATCACATGCATGACCACGGCCTTGTCGCCGCTGCCGACCGTGACGGTGCCGATGTCGAAGGCTTCCTTCGTGTAGACGACATCCTTCTTGGTGATCGTGCCTTCAGCCAGGATATGGCCGCCGGTGGTCTTGCAGATGGCGTCGATGACGGCGCTGCCGCCCTTCTTTTCTGCTTCGATGATCGCTTCGCCAAGCGAAAGCGCCATGGAGATGCCGCCGAGGGCTGCATGTGTGCGGACGTAGGAAGCGCGCAAGGGGTTGCGGCAGGAGGCGATGAAGCCGCCGGACTGGTCCGATGCCGCGCGCAGGATCGGCGAAATCTTCGCCGTCGCACCCTTCACGACCAGCTCGATGTAGCGGTTCTCAGCGCGGTTGCCGCCGACGGCGGTCTGAATCATCTGCTCGGGCGAACCGGCCATGCCGATCGAACCCATGTCACCCGTCGGATGGGCGCGGATGTCGCCGACGGCGTCCACGACCTTCGTTCCGAGGATGGCGGATGGCAGCCAGCCGTTCAGTGTCGAGGACTTGCCGTTCTGGCCGATGATCAGGCCGGAAAGCTTCTCGCCAAGCTCGTCCTGCAACAGCTGCGCGGCCTTGACGTAATCGATGCCCTGCATTTCCCAAGGAGTCGTGGAGGCCGGCGCGCCGATAGCGGCTGCCGTCGCAATCCAGTCGTTGTCGTTGAGTTCGTCGATCGACACCAGCTCCGGCTTGCCGACATTGACGGCCGCATAGCCGAGCATGCGGCCGTGATCGGCCCAACCGCCGCCACCTGCGGCGTAAACCGAGCCGCCCTTGACGGCCGCTTCCACATCCTTGGCAACGAGTACGCGTCCCATTGACTACTCCCGGTTCTGTTTGAGGTTCTTGTCCATGTCACGCACCGCTTCGAAAAGCACGGCGGCGCCCATGGCGATATCGTCATTCTCGGCCCATTCCTCGGCGCAATGGCTGCGGCCTTCCTTGCAGGGCACGAAGATCATGGCAGCGGGCGCGACCTTGGCGATCCAGGCCGTGTCGTGACCGGCGCCGGAGGCCATGCGGCGATGCTTGGCACCGACGGTCTCGCAGGCGCGCTCGAGCGTTTCGAGCAGCACGGGAGCGCCCGGCGTCGGCATATTGTCGGAGACGCGCACCGGCGTATTGATCGTCACACCATAATCAGCGGCGATGGTTTTCACCTCGCCGTCGATCCAGGCGAGGAAATCTTCCATGTCACCGCGGATTTCCGCGCGTCCGTCGATCAGCAGCACGACCTTCGAGGGCACGACGTTGGCGGCATTCGGCTCGATGCGGAATTCGCCGACGGTTGCGGCGAAATGGCCCGGCGTCTTTGCCTGCTCGGCAGCGCGTTGACGAATATCCAGCACGAGCTGCGAAGCGGCCACCAGCGCATCCGCGCGGCGATCCATCGGCGTCGTGCCGGCGTGGTCGGCGCGACCTTCCACGGTGATTTCAATGCGGGTGATGCCGGCAATCGCGGTGACGATGCCGATATCCTTGTTCTCCGCTTCCAGCACCGGACCCTGCTCGATATGCAGCTCCAGGAAGCCGGCAAGATCCGGGCGTTTCTGGGAGAGCAACACGGAGGGATCACCGCCGACTTCGGCAATGCCTTGCGACAGCGTGCGGTCGCCGCTCATGCGGGAAAGCCAGGCCTCGGGGATCTGCCCGGTCATGCCGCGGCTGCCGATGCAGGAGACGCCGAAGATGCTGACTTCCTCAGCGAGGAAATCGACAATCTCGAGATCATGGTCGAGCTCGATGCCGTGATCCTTCAAGGATCGCGCAACTTCGAGTGCGGCAATCGTGCCGGCGATGCCATCGAAACGGCCGCCATCGGGAACGGTGTCGGAATGCGAACCGACAAGGATGGTGCCGACGCCCGGCTTGGCACCTTCGCGGCGGCCGATCAGATTGCCGGCGGCATCCATGCGCGTCGTGAGACCAGCTGCCTTCATACGGGCTTCGATATAGGCGCGGCCCTCAAGAAAGAGCGGCGAAAAGGCGCGGCGCGTCCAGGGATGGCCGGGTTCGGTAATGCTGGCCAGCGCATCGATGTCTTCGGCGATACGGTCGGCGTTGACGGGCAGGTTGTGGCGCTTGGGGTCGGTCATCAGGCAGCATCTCCGGCAATGATTTGGCGAGGCAAGGGGCGCACGAAGTTGCCTGAGCCGGGCTCGGCCAGCACCTTCTGTCCCTCGGTGATCTGCTTGCCTCTAAGATAGGCAGCCGACACAGTCCAGGGCAGGCGAATGCCATTGTAGGGGCTCCAGCCGACGACATTGTTGCCGCTCGCGGCTGCGTCGTAGACCATTTCGCGCGGCTCCAGCACGACGATATCCGCGTCCTTGCCGGGCGTCAGCGCGCCCTTGATGTGGTCGAGGCGGAAATGCTTGGCCGGGTTTTCCGCCATCAGCTTCGCAGCCCAGGTGAGCGGCACGCCGCGTTCCAGAGCACCCTTGACGAAGAGCGGCACCATGACCTCCAGGCCCGGCACGCCGGAAGCATTCGCCAGCATGTCCGGATTGGTTTTGCGATTTTCCGACCAGCTGACGTGGTCGGTCGAGACCAGCCAGACATTGCCCTCCGCCACCTTGCGCCACAAGGTTTCCACTTCGGCGCGCGGGCGGATCGGCGGATTAATTTTCGCCTTGCCGCCAAGACGCCGCACATCGTTTTCCTCGTCGAGCGTCAGGTAGTGGATGCAGCATTCCACCGTCGCCTCAAAGCCGTCGCGGCGATAGGCGCGGGCGATGTCGTAGCCACGGCCGAGCGAGCAATGCACGACATGCGCCGGGCAGCCGGTGTCGGCGCCCGTCTCGAAGATCGTGTGCATGGCGAGAAGCTCGGTGATCGGCGGGCGGGACAGGCCGTGAGCGCGATAGTCGGTCACGCCGCTTGCCTTCACCTGCTCCATATACGTGCGCACCGCTTCGTCGTCCTCGTTATGGACGCCGGCGGTGAGGCCGGTCGGCGCGATGGCGGCAAAGCAGGCATCGAGCAGGGCAGGCGGGATGCGCGGGAAACGCTTCGGGTCGGTGCCGAAGGTCGAGAATTTGAAGGCGGCAACGCCGGCCTCGACCATCTCGGCGATGCGCGCCGGACCTTCTTCCGGGTCGATCGTGCCGTAGAGGGCGAAATCGACGCGCGCCTGTGGAGAGGCATGGTCGATCTTCTTCTTGAGCGATTCAGCCGAGCAGACGAGATTGCCTTCGTCATAGGGCATGTCGACGATGGTGGTGACGCCACCGGCCGCCGCCGAGCGCGTCGACCAGATGAAGTCTTCCTGATCCTTCTGCGAGAGCGAATGCACCTGCGCGTCGATCGCGCCGGGCAGGATCAGCGCCTTGCCGAGCAGATGCCGCTCGCGGGCCGCTGGGGGTACACCGATGCCGAAGTCGGCGATCTTGCCGTCGCGCACGGCGACATAGCCGGCTTCCACGATGCGCTCGGGCAAAACCACGGTGCCTTGCAGGACAAGATCGAAATCGGCCATGTGCATTCTCTCCGCCGGTCGGTTGGTTCAAGTCGGTTGGTTCAAATGGCGACTGTGTCGCGATAAAGACGCTCCTCGACCCGCTCCAGCGAGCCGAGCGCGAAGAAGTCATCATAGGCAAGGATCGGCTTGTGCGCGATCATTTCCGAAATGAAGGCCTCGGAAGCGAGTTCCTCTTCAATCGCCTCGACCTCGGCCGAAAGAGGGCGGTCGACGACATAGAAATCCGCATGCTTGCGCACGACTTCATAGAGCATGCGCGCCACGCCCTCCGGCTTGTCGCCGAGAATGTCCATCGCCTGCGCCGACAGCAGGGCTTCCAGCGCCGCGAGGCGCTTGAGCGCACGCATCTGTCGCTCGAAGCGCTCGATGACCAGCGGCAGGAATGCGGCTTCGTCTTCCATGCCAGCCGCAACCACCAGCGACTGTGCAGAGACCGGGTTGGACATGGAGAGCACGCGCGAGAAGATCTCGCCGGCAAGCTTGATGATCGGCCCGAAGCCGGTGGCGATCCTGCCTTCCGGCACGAGATTGACCGGCAGGCCGCGCCGCTGGCCGTTGCCGAGCAGGACGCAGCGATTGAAGGAGTTGCGGGCGGCATGCGCCATGCAGATGAGCGCGCCCTCAAGCAGAATGGTGACATCGAGTGGAAGAGAACCGCCCGATGTCATGACGCGTCCGTCGACGATGACCGGGTTGTCATCGGAGCGACCGGTGGCGGCAAGAATCTTGTGACCGGCCGTCAGCAGGTTTTCGATGACGGCGCCGAAGACCTGGGCGATCATGCGCAGGCTCAGCGGGTCCTGTACATGGGTCGCCACTGGCCAAGGCCATTCGTCCGAGGCGTTGCAGAGCCAGGCGCCGATCAACGCTTCGCGCGGAGTGCCGACATGGCGCACCGAAATCCATGGATCGCGCGAGGTGCCGAGCGCGCCGGCCGCCATCATGCCGGTTGCAAGCAGGACGCGGATCGAGGCGGCGGCATTGCGAGTGGTTTCGGCGGCGGCTGCGAAGCTTACGGCATTGACGCTGAGCGAAGCCAGGCTGTCGCGCGGCAGCATCTTCACGGCGTCGATGCCGGCAGCGCTGAAGGCATCGGCCGCCTGCATGCGGCGGCCACGATAGACGGCCTCACCGACGCCGGTCAGAACCGCGCCGATCTGGCCCATCAGGCCGATATCGGCGCAGCCGATGGAGCCGGTTCGGCGCACCACAGGGATGACATCGGCGCTGAGCAGTTGCAGATAGGCGTCGATCAGCTCCTGAGAGCAGCCGACTTGCCCCGTCAGGGCGGTATTGACGCGGATCGCCATGGCGTTGCGCACGACCGACATGGAGAAGGGCGAGCCGGTGCCGAAATGATGGGCGCGCACGAGGCCGAGATTGAAGGCATCGAGATCGTCGGACGACCATTCGACGTCCTTCATGGCGCCGACGCCGGTTGTCGAGCCGTAGACCGGCATGCCGGAGTGAATGGCATTTTCGAGAACGTTGCGCGCCAGCCGAACGCGTGCCATGCCGCTTTCGGATGCCGAAGGCAGGGCGACGCCTGCGCCGATCCGAACCAGGTCGCTGAACCCCAAGGGTTGCCCGGTGAGTTCGATGCCGGCTCTCTGACGCTCCATGTCTTTTGTTCTCCTTTTTTGCAAGGCTATGCGAGCCTTATCGCCAATGGGATATCCCAAATGGCGAACACCTCGGTAGACCTGGATTCAAACAGTAGAGTGTGATGTCGTTCGAAAATCGCTCACGCCTTTCGGCATCATGCTCCAGCTGGCTTGATTTCGAAGTTTGAGACCAGTCGAGTTGCCGCGCAACTCTGTGTTTGCTCGGGTATACAGCTTCGGAGAGACTAAAATCCGGCAATGTCGACGTTGCCCCATTATCAGCCGGTATCACCTCGGCTGATAATGGGAAGAGCGGTATCGATCAGCTGAGATGCCAGGCGATGTAGAGAAGCGTCAGCGCGATCACCCACAATGCGAAACGGCCGGAACGGCTGTGCTTGGCTTCGGCCTTGCCGATCGCCTCGGCGGTCTGCGGGTCGAAGCGCAGGCCGTTCTCGCTCATATGGAGCAGTTCGTGATGGAATTTCTCGGTCTTGGCAGCGATTTCGGGGGCCGCTTCGGCGAGCTTCACGGCCGCTTTCAAACCATCCTTCAGATCGGTCATGATACGCTTCGGACCGAGATTGGTGCGAATCCAGTCGCCGACAACCGGTTCCGAAGCCTTCCACATGTTGAAGCGTGGATTGAGCATGCGCGACACGCCCTCGACCACGACCATGGTCTTCTGCAGCATGACCAGTTCTGGACGCGTCTCCATGTCGAAGAGCTCGGTCACTTCGAAGAGCAGCGTCAGCAGCTTGCCCATCGAGATGGTCTCGGCCGGTTGGCCATGGATCGGCTCGCCGATGGCGCGGATCGCCTGGGCGAAACTTTCCATGTTGTGGTGAGACGGTACGTAGCCGGCTTCGAAATGCACTTCCGCGACGCGAAGATAATCGCGCGTGATGAAGCCATAGAGGATTTCGGCAAGGAAACGGCGCTCCTTCCGGCCGAGCCGCCCGACAATGCCCATGTCGACGGCGACGACCATGCCGGCTGCGTCGACGAAGAGGTTGCCGGGGTGCATGTCGGCATGAAAGAAGCCGTCGCGCAGCGTATGGCGAAGGAAGGACTGGATCAGCGTATCGGCGAGCGCATTGAGATCGTGACCGGCAGCCTTCAGTCCCTCAACGTCGGACATCTTCACGCCGTCGATCCACTCCATGGTGATGACGTCGCGGCCGGTGCGTTCCCAATCGACCTTCGGAACGCGGAAACCCGGATCCTTTTCGGTGTTCTCGGCGATTTCCGAAAGAGCGGCCGCTTCCAGCCGCAGGTCCATCTCGACCTTGGTCGTCTGCTCGAGCGTCTTGGTCACTTCCACCGGGCGAAGGCGCCGGCTGGAGGGCATGAAGCGCTCCTGCAGGCCGGCAACGAGATACATCGCCTTGATGTCGTTGACGAAGCGCTGCCGTACACCCGGGCGAACCACCTTGACGGCAACGCGCTTGCGTCCCTCGGGCGTTTCGATTTCTGCAGGATGGACCTGAGCGATCGACGCCGCCGCGATGGGTTCGCCGAAACTTACATAGAGATCGTCGATCCGCCGCCCCAGCGAAGCCTCGATCGCCGCGGTTGCGGTCGCATGCGGAAAGAAGGCCATCCGGTCTTGCAGCTGCGACAGGTCGTTGGCCATGTCTACGCCGACGACGTCGGGCCGCGTTGCCAGAAACTGGCCGATCTTCACATAGGAAGGCCCGAGCCTTTCGACCGCCTTGGCAAGCCGGTCGCTACGCGCCTGGCTCTTCGCCTTTCTGCGGGCGAAGATGCTGACGAAGGATTTCGCGAAGCTGACGGAAGGCGGCAAGCCCTCGGAGGGGAGGGCAATCACCACGCCTTCGCGCACGAGTACCCAGCCGACCCGGATGAGGCCGAAATATGCGCTGAAAGCACTCATAGCGTCTCAAGGTCTCGGAAAGTGGAGGCCAAAAGCCGCATCGGGTGACTGGACATCATGCTTCAGAGCTTCCAGCCGGAGTGCAGCGCGGCGATGCCGCCGGTGTAATTGGTGAAGCTCACGCGCGAGAAGCCGGCCTCGCGGATCATCGTCGCGAAGTCCTGCTGGTTCGGGAACTTGCGGATCGATTCCACCAGATACTGATAGGGCTCCGCATCGCCTGTGATCGCCTTGCCGAACTTCGGAATGGCATTGAAGGACCATGCGTCGTAGACACGATCGAGCAGCGGCAGATCGACTTCAGAGAATTCCAGCACCAGCAGCCGGCCGCCGCGCTTCAGCACGCGATAGGCTTCCTTCAAAGCGACATCGATGCGCGGCACGTTACGGATGCCGAAGGCGATCGTATAGGCGTCGAAGGAGTTCGGCTCGAAGGGCAGCTCTTCGGCATTCGCCTCGACAAAGGTGAGGTTATCCGAGAGCTTCTTTTTCTCTGCACGCTCGGCACCGACGGCAAGCATCGAGCCATTGATGTCGAGCACGGTTGCATGTGCCAGCCGGTTTGAGGATTCGACGATGCGGAAGGCGATATCGCCGGTCCCGCCGGCAACGTCCAGAACTTTATAGCCTGCTTCCTTGCGCGGGTTGAGCGCGGATATCATCGCGTCTTTCCAGGCGCGGTGCATGCCCATGGACATGACGTCGTTCATGACGTCGTAGCGCTTGGCGACCTTGTGGAACACCTCGTTGACGAGGCCCTGCTTTTCGCCATTGGCCACTTCGCGGAAGCCATAGGATGTTTCCATGCCGCCATCGGCGGAGGTGCGGCTGTCTGCCATCGGCTCAACTCCGTTACACAACAGCGCCCAGCGTCTTATGTGATACGCAAAGGTCGCTGCAGCACTTTAAATTTGCTGCATTATTTATCCCTAAATCGATTCCGATCTCAGGAATTACGCAGTATTCAGCGGCGGACCATAGCGAAATCGCGTTTGCCACGCTATCTCATCAGCCAGATCACCAGCCGCAATGCCTGTGGGCTATAGCTCAGATCATAAGCGGTTGAAACACAAAGATGGATAGCCATGCCGGAATTACCAGAGGTCGAAACCGTCAGACGGGGCCTCGCTCCCTCCATGGAGGGCGCCGTTCTGAAGGAGCTGGAGCTGCGCCGCAAGGATTTGCGCTTTCCGTTCCCTGCAGATTTCGCTGGGATCGTTTCAGGGCGCGGCATCACGTCGCTGTCCCGCCGCGCCAAATATCTGCTGATCGACCTCGATGACGGCATGACGATCGTCTCGCATCTTGGAATGTCCGGCTCGTTCCGGGTGGAAGCGGGTGCATCGGCGGAGATGCCGGGAGACTTTCACCATCCGCGTTCCAAGGACGAGAAGCACGACCACGTTGTCTTCCATCTGGCGGGTGGAAATGGCAGTGCGCGCGTCATCTACAACGATCCGCGCCGCTTCGGTTTCATGGATATCGTCAGGCGATCCGAGATCGCGAACCACCCCTTCTTTCGGGATCTCGGTCCGGAGCCTACGGGAAACGAGCTGGGCGCCGATTACCTCGCCGAGCGTTTCGCCGGTAAGGCGCAGCCGTTGAAGAGCGCGCTGCTGGATCAGAAGAACATCGCCGGTCTCGGCAATATATATGTTTGCGAGGCATTGTGGCGCTCGCACCTGTCGCCGCTGCGCGCCGCCGGCACGCTGGTCGCCGATAGCGGCAAACCCACCGAGGCGCTGCGGAGCCTGGTCGTTGCCATCCGCGAAGTCGTTGCCGATGCAATCGCCGCGGGCGGCTCGTCCCTGCGCGATCACATCCAGACGGATGGCTCGCTCGGCTACTTCCAGCATTCGTTTTCGGTCTACGATCGCGAGGCGCAGCCTTGCAGTACGCCGGGTTGCGGCGGTACGGTCGGTCGCATCGTCCAGGCAGGGCGCTCTTCTTTCTATTGTGCCGCCTGCCAAAATTGATTGAGCTGATTGAAGGGAGAGAGAAATGGCTTACGAAACCCTCATCGTCGAGACGCACGGCGCGGTTGGCCTCATCCGGCTCAACCGGCCGCAAGCGTTGAATGCGCTGAATTCTACCGTGCTCACCGAGCTGAAGCAGGCCTATGCGGCCTTTCACGCCGACGATGCAATCGGCGCGATTGTTCTCACGGGCTCGGAAAGAGCCTTTGCCGCCGGCGCCGATATCAAGGAAATGCAGACGCTCGATTTCGTCGACGCGTACAAGAACGATTTCTTCAGCGGCTGGGACGACATCGCCAAGGCGCGCAAGCCTGTCATCGCTGCGGTCAGCGGTTTTGCGCTCGGCGGCGGCTGCGAGCTTGCCATGATGTGCGATTTCATCATTGCCTCGGAGACGGCGAAGTTCGGCCAGCCGGAAATCACGCTTGGCGTCATTCCCGGCATGGGTGGCTCGCAGCGCCTGACGCGCGCCGTCGGCGGTGCGAAGGCGATGGATCTGATATTGACGGGGCGGATGATGGATGCGGCGGAGGCCGAGCGTGCGGGCCTGGTGGCGCGCGTCGTGCCCGCGGACAAGCTGCTGGACGAAGCTCTGGCGGCAGCCGCCAAGATTGCATCCTATTCCCGTCCTTCCGTGCTCATGGCCAAGGAAGCGGTCAACCGCGCCCAGGAGACCACGCTCGAGGAAGGGTTGCGTTTCGAGCGCCGTCTGTTCCATAGCCTGTTCTCGACCGAAGATCAGAAGGAAGGGATGGCTGCCTTCGTCGAAAAGCGCAAGCCAGCCTTCAAGAACCGGTAGGGCGAGAATCCGGAATTACGAGCCTTCGGCAAGAATCCGCGTTGACGCCGGGGCTCATTCCGGTTATATGCCCGCCACAGTTTGGAAAGCCGCTCTGGTTTTCCGCAATTGCTCCCGCATTGCTGGATGAAGTGGCCGCAGGGCCCGCGCTGCAACGATGGAGTTATGTTCGAATTCTAAGAGAGGCATACATGGCCAATACTACCTCGGCGAAAAAAGCGACCCGCAAGATCGCCCGCCGCACCGAAGTCAACAAGGCTCGTCGCTCGCGCGTTCGCACTTTCGTCCGCCAGGTCGAAGAAGCCATCGCATCGGGTGACGCGGCTCTCGCCAAGGCAGCTTTCATCGCTGCTCAGCCGGAACTGGCCCGCGCAGCGACGAAGGGCGTGCTTCACGCCAACACCGCTTCCCGCAAGGTTTCGCGTCTTGCCAAGCGTGTTAAGGCCCTTTCGGCTCCGACCGCCTAACATTCTATTAACGATTTCGTCGTTACACTTAAGCCCGGCCTTTGTGCCGGGCTTTTTGGATTCGGCCAAAAAATTGCCGCAATACCAAAATCGACCGGCTGATCATGTCAATGGCGTGACAGAAATATACCTTTGGAAACAAAGGGTTGTGGCAGGATATCTCAGCGCTGCGTGATCTGCGTGACGCGTTGCCGGCTCACAAGTGAGTCAAGGGATTTTTTATTTTTTTTGTTTTGAAAGCCATGAGAATCGCGCCGAACGGGAATCTCTTTGATTCAACAGCGATTCTTTTTTGAAGGGCTTGTGACAGTCAAAATTGACCTCCGGAGTCAATGGCTGCCTCTTAATTTTGTGTAAAATTCATCGTTGATATCTGCCCACGATCCTGCCTAAATGCTTTTCAACAAGGGGCGCGGATCTCACCTTAAACGGCTTTTGCGAACACCGTCACTAACGGCGGCGTGGGTGATTTTGTCTCTTGTGACGGAGCGGTTCAGTTCCGTTTTTTCAAACAGTTGACGAGTTAAAGCCGGAAGCGGCAACGCTTGCGGAACGAGGTAGCTTGTCTGTCCTTTGTGGCCCTGGTCGATGACACGGCTGCGGGGAGGGGAGAAAAGTTGACAGCCGTTGGGGCAGCCGGTCGGAATACGAGGGCCGACTGATGTTCCAACTACAGACGCCAGGACGGCGGCCGTTTTGAAGAACGGTTTTCGCCACAGTGCTTCTGTAAAGCCCATTGGCTGGGCTCGGCTGATGAACCGGTATGCGGCGCTGCTTGGACAACGAGCGCGACCACCATGCCTTGGCGAAGATCCAGGGGCGACGGCGCTATGCTGCCTCGCCCTGCAAGAGACTGTGGAAGGCGGCACTACATGCAGATACATACGAGGACGGCGGGTGCGTTGGAAAAAGGGGACAATGCACAGGCGTTCGGCGCGGTTTGCTTAGAAGCGGCGGGGGATAAGGGCGACGTGGCGCAGAATGTTTTGTTCGAGCGCGTCAGCGCGCGCTTGAAGGCTCAGGTTGGTCCCGATGTTTATGCCAGCTGGTTTGCGCGGCTCAAGCTCCACTCGGTATCCAAGAGCGTCGTTCGTCTCACCGTTCCGACGACCTTTTTGAAGTCGTGGATCAACAATCGTTATCTCGACCTGATCACCAGCCTTTTCCAGGCTGAAGATGCAGAGGTCTTGAAAGTCGAAATTCTGGTGCGCACCGCAGCACGTCAGAGCACAAAGCCATCTGCTGAAGAGCAGGCCGTCGTGCCGGATCAGGCTGCCGTTGCGCCGATCCGTCGCGCCGTCGCCCAGCCGGCCGGCCATGCAGCCGCTCAAGCCGTCAGTGCGGCCGCTGCTGCCCGGCCGTCGACCTCGGGTTCGCCGCTGTTCGGCTCGCCGCTCGACTCTCGCTTTACCTTCGACACCTTCGTCGAGGGCGGCTCGAACCGGGTGAGCCTTGCCGCCGCAAAGACCATCGCAGAGGCAGGTTCCGGCGCCGTGCGCTTCAATCCGCTCTTCGTCCACGCGACGGTCGGCCTCGGCAAGACGCACCTGCTGCAGGCGATCGCCAATGCGGCCGTCCAGAACCCGCGCGGCCTGCGCGTGGTCTATCTGACCGCTGAGTACTTCATGTGGCGCTTTGCAACCGCGATCCGCGACAATGACGCGCTGACGCTGAAGGATTCGCTGCGCAACATCGATCTGCTTATCATCGACGACATGCAGTTCCTCCAGGGCAAGATGATCCAGCACGAGTTCTGCCATCTGCTCAACATGCTGCTCGACAGCGCCAAGCAGGTCGTCGTTGCCGCCGACCGCGCTCCTTGGGAGCTGGAATCGCTCGATCCGCGCGTTCGTTCGCGCCTTCAAGGCGGTGTGGCGATCGAGGTCGAGGCGCCTGACTATGAAATGCGTCTTGAAATCCTCAAGCGCCGCCTCGATGCTGCCCGTCAGGACGATCCGTCGCTGGAGATCCCGGCCGAGCTTTTGTCGCACGTTGCCCGCAATGTCACGGCAAGCGGCCGCGAATTGGAAGGCGCCTTCAACCAGCTCATCTTCCGTCGCTCTTTCGAGCCTAACCTGACGGTCGAGCGTGTCGACGAGCTTCTCGCTCATCTGGTTGGCTCCGGTGAGCCGCGCCGCGTGCGCATCGAAGACATCCAGCGTATCGTCGCACGTCACTACAACGTCTCGCGTCAGGAACTGGTCTCGAACCGCCGCACGCGCGTCATCGTCAAGCCGCGCCAGATCGCCATGTATCTGTCGAAGACCCTGACGCCGCGTTCCTTCCCGGAAATCGGCCGTCGTTTCGGCGGTCGTGATCACACCACGGTTTTGCATGCCGTGCGCAAGATCGAGGAACTGATCTCCGGCGATAGCAAGCTTTCGCATGAGATCGAGCTGCTGAAGCGCCTCATCAACGAATAAGGCTCGCGATCGATATTCTATGATGCTCGACGGTCGGCCCAAAAGCCGGCCGTTTCTTTTTGAGTGCCGTTAGCCGGCTATTGGGCGCGGCCGCTCGCCCGATGCGTTGTCGCACTTGGAGCGCTTGGCGCTCAAGCTGGCGGTGTCGCGCGCGAAACCTCGGAAAGCAGCCAGGCACGCAGGGTCGCAATTGCTGGTCTCTCCAATGCGCCGGGGGGATAGACGAGATGATAAGCGAAGGCGCTTGCAAGCCCGATCGGGAAGGGGGCGACGAGTGCTCCTTCAGCCAAATCCTGCTCCACGAAGGAGCGGCGCATCAGTGCAACCCCGAGCCCCGCCTTCATCGCGTGATAGGCGCCCATACCGTCTGTGAAGACCGGTCCATGTGTGGCATCCACGCGGGTCGCGCCGGCCGCCTGTAGCCAAAGCTCCCAATCTCGCCGATAGACGTCATGGATCAGCGTGAGATTTGCGAGAGCGTCAACCGCAGGCGAGGTGCCGAGCGTCGCAGCCATCTCAGGCGTGCACATCGGCACATATTCGTCATCGAGCAGCCTTTCGCTCGCCAACCCCTCATAGCCGCCAAGGCCATGGCGAATGGCGATGTCTATTCCGTCCCGCTGGAAGTCCATCATCCGATGCGAAGCGCTGATGCGAAGATCGATGTCGGGATAGGCTTCCTCGAAGCGCCGCAAGCGCGGCACCAGCCAATGCGTGGCAAAGCCGGCGGTGCAGGTGAGGGTCACGACCGTGTCCTTCGCCCGCATCGCAAGCGCTGCGGTCGCCTCGCGAATGAGGCGGAAGGCTGTCCGCATCGTCGCGAAGTATTCGGCACCATCTACCGTCAGGGTAAGGCTGCGCGGCCTCCGCTCGAAGAGCCGCACGCCAAGCGAGCTTTCGAGATCGCGGATCTGCAGGCTGATGGCGCCAGGCGTCACATGCAACTCGCTCGCCGCCAGCGTCATGCTGAGGTGTCGGGCGGAAGCCTCAAAGGCGCGCAGCGCCGAAAGAGAAGGCAATTGATCCATTACGATTGAGTTTTCCTAAATCGAAGGCAGAGAAAGACTCGTTTGTCAGCCGGTCGATATCGCAGGATTATCAGCGTGAATTCACTCGATGGCAAGTGAACGCAGCCAGTCCGTCGATAAGTTGAACTCAATCGAATGATATCGGAGTTTCGTCATGTCGCAGAAGTCAATGGGTGCAGTCGAGTGGAGCATGTTGGTGGGCCTGTCGGTTCTTTGGGGCGGCTCTTTCCTGTTCAACGGCATTCTTGTGCGTGAACTTCCACCCTTCACCATCGTCACTGCCCGTGTGGGGCTGGCGGCAGTCGCCTTGCACATCATCGTGCGGCTGACCGGCCATTCAATGCCAAGGGATCGTCAGGCCTGGCTTGCCTTCTTCGGGATGGGCTTCCTGAACAATGTCATTCCCTTTCTGCTCATCGTTTGGGGGCAGACCCACATCGCCAGCGGTCTCGCCTCTATCCTCAACGCCACCACGCCGCTCTTTGCCGTGGTCGTTGCTCATTTCCTGACGACGGACGAAAAGATGACCGGAAATCGCCTGATCGGCGTTATTGTCGGTTTCGCCGGCGTAGCGTTGATGATCGGACCGTCGGTACTCGCCAGCCTCGGCTCTAATCTGCTGGCGCAAGTGGCGGTTCTGGGTGCGGCCTTCAGCTACTCGCTGGCCGGCATATTCGGCCGCCGTTTCCGTCGCATGGGGCTCGCCCCCATCATTCCCGCCGCCGGTCAGGTCACGGGTTCGGCCTTATTGCTTCTGCCGATCGCGCTCCTTGTCGATCACCCTTGGACGCTCGCAACGCCGTCGGCGGAGACATGGCTTGCGCTTGCCGGCCTGTCGATCCTTTCGACAGCCGTCGCCTACGTGCTGTTCTTCCGCATCCTGGCGACGGCGGGCGCCACGAACCTGATGCTGGTAACCTTCCTCATTCCCGTCAGCGCCATTCTTCTAGGTGCGCTTGTCCTTGGCGAGAGCCTGCAGCCAAAACATTTCATTGGCATGGCGATGATCGCACTCGGCCTTGCGGCCATCGACGGAAGATTGCTCACCCTCCACTCAAGGGGAAGGGTCGGCACATAGTGCCGGGGCGGCGCGATGTTGTCTGGAACCGAAGTCTCGATTGTGCTTTCGGAGATCACACTCCCACCGCTGTGCGGCGACTATCCCCGTAAGCGGAGGTGCTTAACAGGCGAGATCGGCGACGACGGAGTCGAGAACCAGCATTCCCGCTGGCGTGCAGCGCAGGCGGGAATTGCCGATCCGCTCTATGAAACCGTGTTCCAGTAAAAACGCCTCGCGCTGCGGATCGGGGTCGCGGCCCGAAAGTTGCTGCCAGCGGGCGAGATCGACGCCCTCGCGGAGCCGCAGCCCCATCAGCAGCAATTCGTCAGCCTGTTCGTCGAAGCCAAGCATTTCCTGGTCGATCATGCCGTGGCCGTCGCGCTCGACCATCTCGAGCCAGCTTTCCGGTTTGCGCTCTGTTGCGGTTGCCAGCTTCTGTGGGCCGTGGGTCAAGCGACCGTGGGCGCCTGGGCCAATACCGGCATAATCGCCGTAGCGCCAATAGGTGAGATTGTGCCGGCTCTCGGCGCCAGGGCGCGCGTGGTTGGAAACCTCGTAGGCCGGCATACCCTCGCGCTCGGTGATCTCCTGCGTTGCCTCATAGAGCAGTGCCGATTGATCGCCGTCCGGCACGATCAACTTACCCGCCTTGTGGAGGCCGTAGAAGGGCGTGCCCTCCTCGATCGTCAGCTGATAGAGCGAGAGGTGATCGACCGCATAGGAGATTGCTTGCCTGAGCTCGCGCTCCCATTCCTCGACGGTCTGGTTGGGGCGGGCATAGATGAGGTCGAAGGACATGCGCGGGAAGATCTCGCGCGCCAGCTTGATCGCCTTCAGCGCATCCTCGACATTGTGCAGACGCCCAAGGAATTTCAGGTCACGGTCGTTCAGCGCCTGCACGCCCATCGACACGCGGTTGACGCCAGCCGCACGATAGCCGCGGAAGCGCTCAGCCTCGACGCTCGAGGGGTTGGCTTCCATGGTGATTTCGATGCCATCAGGCATATGCCAGGTCTTGGCAATGCCATCGAGGATCGCGCCAACGGTTTCCGGTTTCATCAGGGAGGGTGTGCCGCCGCCGAGGAAGACGCTGGTCACGGTCTTCGCGCCGCTAAGCATCCGCATCGTCGCCATCTCCTTCAGAAAGGCGGCAGCGAAGCGCTCTTGATCGACCGGCTGGTGGCGGACATGGCTATTGAAATCGCAATAGGGACACTTGGCCGCGCAAAATGGCCAATGCACATAGACGCCGAAACCGGGTTCGCCGGTATCAGGTAGCAATTGCGCCCCGCGCATCAAGTCCTGCGTATCTACGATTTCCACGAAGTAAGCTTATGCCTCCAGGCAGGTTTCGACAAAAAGTTTGAAAGCGCGGGCACGATGCGACAGCGCCTGCGGATCGCCCGGCTTCCAGCCATGCTTCTGTTCGGCGCTCATTTCGCCGAAAGTAGTCTGATAGCCCTCCGGCTGGAAAACCGGATCGTAGCCGAAGCCCTGCGTGCCGCGCGGCGGCCACACGACGGTGCCTTCGACTTCGCCCCGGAAAAGCTCGGTATGGCCATCAGGCCATGCAAGGCAAAGCACGCTGACGAAGCGGGCAGTCCGACTGTCCGCCGAGGTTGCTCCAACCTTCTCAAGTGCGGTTTCGACCTTCTGCATCGCCATCGCGAAATCGCGGGTTCCGTCGGCCGTTTCAGCCCAATTGGCGGTGTAGACGCCGGGATCGCCGCCCAGTGCGTCGATCACCAGCCCAGAATCGTCTGACAGGGCCGGCAGGCCGGAGGCCTGGGCCGAGGCAAGCGCCTTGATGGTGGCGTTTTCCTCGAATGTCGTGCCGGTTTCGTCCGGCTCGATGAAGTTGAGCTCGGCAGCCGATTTGGCGGTAAAGCCGAAGGGGCCGATCAGATCCTGTATCTCGCGGATCTTGCCGGCATTGTGGCTGGCGACAACGATGGTTTTGGTATCGAGCTTGCGCATGTCTTGTCCCGTCATAGGCCCCAGATGCGGGGTTCGGCGCATTCCAGGCTGTTGCCGGCCGGATCGCGGAAATAAATCGAACGGCCGCCATTCGGCCAGTGAAAATCGGCTTCGATGGCAATGCCGGCAGTTTTCAGTCTCTGCGCCATGGCCTCGATTTCGTCGCCGCCGACACGGAAACAGACATGGCCCGGTCCCTTCGTGCCATGCGGGGGTACGGGCAGGGCGCCCGGCTCATGCGGCTTTACGGTTTCCTCGCCGTTGAAGATCAAAAGCACGCCCGGTCCGCAACGATAGAAGACGTGACGGTTGCCGCCGCGCGAGATTTTCTCCAGCCCCAGGATACCGCCATAGAAGGCTTCGGCGGCATCGAGATCGTCTGCATACAGGGCTGTTTCCAGGATGCTTTCGATAGCCGCGTCCGTCATGGCGAGAGGTCCTTAGGCGATTGCCTGCTTCTGTAGTTCCACCAGTTCGGCAATGCCGTTCTTGGCAAGACCCATGAGCGTGGCGAATTCCTCTTCGCTGAAGGGCGCGCCTTCGGCCGTTCCCTGGATCTCCACGATGCCGCCCTTGCCCGTCATGACGAAGTTGGCGTCGGTTTCAGCCGAGGAATCCTCGAGATAATCGAGATCGATCACCGGCTGGTTCGCGAAGATGCCGCAGGAGATGGCGGCGATGTGATCCTTCAACACGCGATCGACCTTGATCATGTTGCGGCTCTCCATCCACTTCAGGCAGTCGTAAAGCGCGATCCAGCCACCGGTGATGGAGGCCGTGCGCGTACCGCCATCCGCCTGGATGACGTCGCAGTCGACGGTGATCTGCCGTTCGCCCAATTCCTTCAGGTCGACGACCGCGCGGAGCGACCGGCCGATAAGGCGCTGGATTTCCTGCGTGCGGCCGCCCTGTTTGCCGGTTGCAGCTTCACGCTTCATGCGCTCGCCGGTGGCGCGCGGCAGCATGCCGTATTCGGCGGTGACCCAACCCTTGCCGCTGTTGCGCAGCCATGGCGGCGTCTTGTCTTCCAGGCTGGCCGTGCAGAGCACATGCGTATCGCCGAATTTCACCAGGCAGGAGCCTTCCGCATGCTTGGAAAAATTACGCTCGAACGACACCTTGCGCATCTGGTCGGTTTTTCTGCCTGAAGGTCTCATTCCACTCTCCTGAAAGTTCGTTGACCGCTTCTACGACCCACAGGCGGGTTTTGCAAAGGAAAAGCAGGTGGAAAAGCCTTGGTTCGGCAGGCGCCGCATTTTTCCCTTTTGCGATTGCTAACCGAATGATTATATTTTCGCTAAGGCTCAACGGAACGGATTTGGCAGCGAAATGGTATTCACGACATCGTCGGTTTCGGATGTCATTGCTGCGCTTGACGAACGCTCCAAGGAAATATTCCGCCGCATCGTCGAAGGCTACCTGGAGAATGGCGAGCCGCTCGGTTCGCGCAATCTCTCGCGGCTGCTGCCGATGTCGCTTTCGCCGGCATCCGTGCGCAATGTCATGAGCGACCTGGAAGAGCTGGGCCTGATCTATTCGCCCCATATCAGCGCCGGTCGCCTCCCCACCCAGATCGGCTTGCGCTTCTTCGTCGACGCCTTCATGCAGGTCGGCGATCTCTCCGCCGAGGACCGCGCCAGCATCGATCGCCAGGTGCGCGGCGGCAATCGCGATCAACCGATGGAATCGGTCATGACGGAAGCCAGCCGTATGCTTTCGGGCATCTCGCGCGGCGCCGGCCTTGTGATCACCTCCAAGAACGATCCCGTGTTGAAGCATGTCGAGTTCATTCGCCTGGAGGCGACCAAGGCGCTCGCCGTACTCGTCGGCGATCACGATCAGGTCGAAAACCGCATTATCGAACTGCCGGCTGGCGTCACCTCGTCGCAGCTTACGGAAGCCGCCAATTTCCTCAATGCCCATATGACGGGCCAGACCCTCCCGGAGTTGCGCCGCCAGCTGCAAAATCTGAAAGACAGCGTCCGACGCGAGCTGGACAGTCTCTCGCATGAGCTGGTCGAGCGCGGCATCGCCGTGCTGTCGGGCGATGATGACGAAAGCAAGCCGACGCAGCTCATCGTGCGAGGCCACGCCAATTTGCTGGCAGAAGTCGGCGGCGCCGAGGATCTGGATCGCCTGCGTCTGCTCTTCGACGACCTCGAAAAGAAGGACAGTCTCATCGAGATCCTCAACCTTGCCGAAAGCGGACCGGGCGTGCGCATCTTTATCGGCTCGGAAAACAAGCTTTTCTCGTTGTCCGGCTCCTCGCTCATCGTCGCGCCATATCGCGACGATGATGACCGGATCGTCGGTGCGGTCGGCGTCATTGGCCCGACACGGCTCAACTATGCCCGGATCGTGCCCATGGTCGATTATACCGCACAGCTGATTTCGAGGCTGTCACGGCCGGGCATGTAAAGTCAGGACATTGTCGCTCGCAACCGTCCGCGGTCCGCGCAAAGCCGAGATTTGCCCGATCTTCTCGACAAAGCCTTGATTTTTTCCGGCTAAACCTCGATATCGGGCACATCTAAAAGACAAAGCAATTCGGAGACCGTCATGACCGACGAAACAACGAAAACCGGACCTGACGCCACGGTGGCCGATACTTCAGCGGATTTCGCGCAGGACACTGTGGAAACCGTTGATGCGGTGGAACCGTCTCAGCCTGATCCGGTTGAGCTGCTGAAGGCCGAGAACGGCGAACTGCGTGATCGCTACCTTCGCCTCGCCGCCGAGATGGACAATCTACGCCGGCGCACCGAGCGCGAGGTGAAGGACGCAAAGTCCTACTCCGTGGCAAGCTTCGCCCGCGACATGCTGGCGGTGGCGGATAACCTGCGCCGCACGCTGGACGCCATTCCGGCTGAAGCGCGCGCTGGCGGCGATGCCGGCTTGACGACCTTGATCGAAGGCGTCGAGATGACCGAGCGTTCGATGCTCTCGGCCCTGGAGCGCCATGGCGTGCGCCAGCTTGAGCCGATCGGCCAGAAGTTCGATCCTAATTTCCATCAGGCGATGTTCGAAGTACCGAATCCGGAAGTGCCGAACAACACGGTCGTACAGGTCGTGCAGGCCGGCTTCGTCATCGGCGACCGCGTCCTGCGCCCGGCCATGGTCGGTGTCGCCAAGGGTGGTCCGAAGATCGTCGAGAATGCCGAGCAGGGCGGCAATAGCCCGCTCGATGAAAAAGACGCCTGATCCTTTGGGCGAAGCAATCACGGAGGGCGCAAGACGCCTGCCTTGCACCGCCGCCTAAAAGCACAAGTGCGGCTCGCAGCTTCCAGGAAGCGCAGTGCCGCCATGGGCATCAAAAAATAAGAGCCGGATGATTTCAGATCACCCGGCTCTTATTTTTGCCTTGGTCCGATGCGATCCAGCCGTTAAGCAGCGTTGGAGGCCTGTTCCTCGTTGAGGAAAGCATAGATCGCCGAAGCGGAATCGGTGGCGCGCAGCTTTGCGACCAGATCCTGGTCTCGCAAAACGCGGGCAATGCGGGAGAGTGCCTTGAGGTGGTCTGCACCTGCGCCTTCAGGCGCGAGCAGCAGGAAGACGAGATCGACGGGCTGGTCGTCCAGCGCTTCGAAATCGACCGGTGCTTCCAGGCGCGCGAAGATCCCTGCGATGGACTTGATGCTGGCAAGCTTGCCGTGCGGAATGGCGATGCCGTTGCCGACACCGGTAGATCCGAGGCGCTCGCGCTGCAGCACGACGTCGAATATCTCGCGCTCGGGCAGTCCGGTCAGTTTGGAGGCCTTGGCTGCCAGCTCCTGAAGCAGTTGTTTTTTGGAATTTGCCTTCAAGGCGGGGATGATCGCATCTTGGTGTAGCAAATCTGCCAATGCCATTCTCTTTATCCTTCGTGTCGCCGAGAACCGGTAAACGGGGGAGCGGCGGCCGGCTGACTTTACGCTCAGTCGCCGCTCATCTTCTATTCTCAGCCTTTGATATTGGCCGCGTCTATCCAGCCAATGTTACCGTCCTGTCGACGGTAGACGATGTTGAGGTGTTCCTTGCCGGGGCTGCGGAAGAGCAGCAACGGTTCGTCGGTCATGTCGAGCGCCATCACGGCGGTCGCGACCGACATTGTCATCAATTTCTTCGTGCTTTCGGCGACGATCGCCGGAGCGAAATCGGCGGGAACCTCATCGTCGTCATCCGGGACGCCGTCCATGACGGTGTAGGCAACTTCTGCCTGACCGTTCGAATGATTGCCGGCCTGGTGGTCCTTGAGTTTGCGCTTGTAGCGTCGCAGACGCTTTTCGATACGCTCGGACGCTGCGTCAAAGGCAAGCTGCGGGTCCATGGCTTCGCCGGCTGCATGCAATACGACACCGCTGTCGAGGTGAAGCTTGCAATCGGCCGCAAAGCGCGAGCTGGACTTGTGCACAGTTACCTGACCCGAATACCCCCCGTCGAAGTATTTCGTCACGGCCATACCGATCTGGTCCTCGATCCGCTGACGGAAGGAGTCACCAATTTCCATATGTTTACCGGAGACACGCACACTCATGGAGTTTCCCTTCTTGTAGTGGTTATTGCGCGTACCAGTTTACGCCAAGCCTCAAGCTCATCCAAGCACTTCACGCGGTCAAAGACAAATTGCGTATATCGGCCGCCTTCGGGATGATGGGGATAAGTTTCATGGTCATGCTGTCTTGCAGCGATTGCGGCGGGCTTCTAGCCCTGCCGCATTGGAAAGTCAACTGCATCTTAACGGACTGTTAGGAGATGGACAATCTACGATTGAACATCGTCAATCGTCAGAAACTGCCGACTTTTGCCAGCGCTCGCTTCTCTCGACGTCGCTGCACGGACGAGGGGATGTTCATGGCTTCGCGGTATTTTGCAACCGTGCGGCGAGCAAGCTCGATGCCGCCCTTTTTCAGCGTATCGACGATATCGTCGTCGGAAAGCACCGCATCGGGGCTCTCATTCGATATTAGCAGGCGGATCTTGTGGCGCACGGCTTCGGCGGAATGGCCATCGCCGCCCTCGACGGCGTTGATCGAAACCGTGAAGAAATATTTGAGCTCGAACAGCCCGCGCGGCGTCAACATGTATTTGTTCGAGGTTACGCGGCTGACGGTCGACTCATGCATCTTGATGGCATCCGCCACGGTCTTCAGATTGAGCGGGCGCAGATGATCGACGCCGTGGATCAGAAAGGCGTCCTGTTGCCGAACGATCTCGCTGGCGACCTTCATGATCGTTTTAGCGCGCTGGTCGAGGCTGCGGGTCAGCCAGTTGGCGTTCTGCAGGCATTCCGAGAGGAAGGCGTGATCTTGACTGGTCTTCGATACCGAGGCGAAATAGGACTGGCTGACCAATACGCGCGGCAGGGCATCGGGATTGAGCTCCACCAGCCAGCTGCCGTCCGCAGACGGGCGCACCACGATATCGGGCATAATGGACTCGGATATGCCGGTTTCGAAGCCGCTGCCGGGCTTCGGATTGAGCTGGCGGATTTCGGCCATCATGTCGAGAAGATCTTCCTCGTCGACGCCGCAGAGCCGCTTCAGCGTCGCGAAATCGCGCCGGGCAAGCAGCTCCAGATTCTCGATCAGCCGCTCCATGGCGGGATCGAAGCGATCCTTCTGCCGAAGCTGGATTGCCAGACACTCGCTGAGGGAACGGGCAAAAACGCCCGGAGGATCCAGCAGCTGCAAGACGCTCAGCACACGCTCCACCTCTCCGACGGTCGAGCCGAGGCGCTCGGCAGTTTCGTCGAGATCGGCGCGGAGATAGCCGCTCTCGTCCAGTTGGTCGACGAGATGCTGGGCGATCAACCGGTCGCCGATGGCGGGAAGCGTGAAAGGGATCTGTTGGTTTAGATGATCGCGCAGCGATATCTGACCGGCAACGAAGTCGTCCAGATCGTAGCTTTCGCCTGCCTCGCCGCCGGGCATGGATTTCCATTGGCTCAAAAGCTCAGGCGCATCCGCGCGCTGCGGACTTGCATCGTCGGAAAAGACGTTGCCGAAATTGCTGTCGAGCTCGTTGCTCAGCCTGTCGGCATGGCCGGTATTGTCGCTCTCGTACCAGTCGCTGGCGAGGTTGTCCGTGCTGGCGCCGAAGTCGTCATTGCCCGTTTCGCCCGCCGTCTCGAAGTGGTCGTCCTTTGCCTCGCGCTCGCCATGGCCGCCCAAATCCTCGTCATTTGACGCAAATTCCAGCAGCGGATTTTTTTCGACTTCCTGTGCGATGAATTGGGTCAGCTCAACGTGAGTCATCTGCAGCAACTGGATGGATTGCATCAGTTGCGGTGTCATCACCAGGCTTTGGCTTTGGCGCAGGAAAAGATTGGCCGATAATGCCATGGCGGACGCAGGACTCCCTTGAATTCCTAGGGCGCCGTGCTTCCTTATGGAAGCACAAAGGCCGCTCTATCTCTTTACTCTGCACATCAGGCTTTCCGAAAATCGTGTCAGATTTTCGGGCCGATGCTGTAGGGAATTCGCGGTCTTCGTCTCCAAGATCTTTGCGAAATTCCAACTGGCCCAAAAATTGCTTTTTTATAAGTTTTGGTCAAGCGGAACTATGCAGCCGAAAATAGATTTCGGCACCATGGCGGATCTCGGTAATATTAGCGGGCGAACCGGTCTAATATCGGCCAATCAAAGGCTGAAATTGTCGCCGAGGTAGAGTTTGCGAACTTCAGGATTGCTGACGATATCGTTGGCTCTGCCATGGGTCAGCACTTCGCCCGCATGGATGATGTAGGCGCGGTCGATCAGGCCAAGCGTTTCGCGAACGTTATGGTCGGTGATCAGCACGCCGATTCCGCGTGCCGTCAGGTGATGCACAAGGTTCTGGATGTCGGCGACCGAGATCGGATCGACGCCGGCGAATGGCTCGTCGAGCAGCATGAAGGTCGGATCGGTCGCGAGGGCACGGGCGATTTCAAGACGTCGCCGTTCGCCGCCCGAGAGGGCGATTGCCGGCACGGTGCGCAGATTGCGAATGTGGAACTCTTCCAGCAGCTCGTCGATCTTGCGCTCGCGCTTTGTCTTGTCCTTCTCGTGAACTTCAAGCACGGCGCGGATGTTCTCCTCCACCGTCAGTCCGCGAAAGATCGACGCTTCCTGCGGCAGATAGCCGACGCCGAGACGCGCGCGCCGATACATCGGCATCGAGGTGACGTTGTTGCCGTCGATCTCGATCGTACCTTCATCCACCGGCACCAGCCCGGTTATCATATAGAAGCAGGTGGTCTTGCCCGCACCGTTCGGTCCGAGCAGGCCAACCGCCTCGCCGCGCCGCACCACCAGCGAAACGCCGTTGACGACGCGCCGTGTGCGGTAGGTCTTGGTGAGGCCGCGCGCGATCAGGGTGCCCTGATAGCGTGCTTTATCCGCGGCCGGCGTGCCGGATGTCGCAGAAGACGGTCCGGGCATGCCGGGTAGGGTGGAGGTTGTGGATGTGGTCACGAGGGCGCCAGTATCAGTTTTTCTTTTGTTGCTGCTGCACTTGCTGCGACTTCGGATCGAGCTGGATCTGGACACGGCCCCCACAGGAATCCAGCTGAGCTTCGCCTGTCGCCATGTGCACGGTGAGCTGGCAACCGGTGAAGACGTTCGGTCCGTCCGTCAGCACAACCTTCTTGCCTTTGAGAATGGCAAGCTGGTTGGTCATGTCGAAGGAGCCGTCTTCGGCGGTTGCCGTCTGCGTTCCGGAAACGAGGTAGACTTTATCGGTGACCAGAATGTGGTCGATGTTCGCATTGCCCGACACCAGGGATTCATTCTGCTCCTTGGCGGCCTTGGCGACCGGATTGTCAGGCTGCTTGTTGGCGTCGGTAGGCTGCTTCTTCTTGTAGAAGACAGTCATCTTGCCGGACTGCATCGTGGTGGTGCCCTGAACGACCTTGACGTTGCCGGTGAAGACGGCCTGGCTTTCCTGATCGTGGATCTCCAGCTTGTCGCTTTCGATCTGGATCGGCTGGTCCTTGGAAAGGGCAAGGCCCGGCATCGTGCTTGTCGTTGTCTGTGCTCCTGCTTCGGCTGCGGCGAAGAACGTAAGCGCGCCGAAGGCACAGAGAAGGCTGGCCTTGCGAAAGCTGGAATGGAAAATTGAATTTTGCCAATGATTTATCATGAACCGCCCGGCTTCTGTTCGCTAGATGAATTGTGGAGAGCGGACGGTTCGATATGCATTTGAACCTGTCCGTCGAATAGGATTACGCTTCCCTTATCCGTCATCTTGAGCGAACGCGCAACAACCGACATGCCGTCTCTGGAGATAGCAACTTGATCCTGGCTGGACAGGTCGCCTTTCTTGACATCCAGGAACGCGGTCTTGAACTCGGCGCGCAAGCCGTTGTCCATCACGATGGTGAAAGGTTCGGTCAGTTTCAGCGTGTCGGCCTGGCGGTCGAAGTCCGCACTTTGAGCGGTCACATGGGCGATCACATCGGTATTGACAGGCATCGAAGCCTTGATGGTCTTCAGCGTGATCATATTCGGGTTCTTGATATCCTGCAGCGCCTTTTCCGCCAGCATGGAATAATTGATGCCATCCTTGTTGCGGCCGGCGATGGCGGGACGTTCCATGACCACCTTGCCATCCTCGATCTTGGCGCCCTCGATCTGGATCTCTGCGGGCAGATACGCGCGGATGACGGATACGGCAACGAAGATGAGCGTGACGATCACGGCGGCCAACGGCAATAATACCCTGAGCCTTCTCACGCGCGAGGAGTGGAAGGTCGCGTCTCTATATGCGTTGCGCTCCGGCAATGAGCGAATGGCCTCGCCGGGGGTCTCGATCGTATTGAGCATGCAACAAGGTCCGTCTTTATCTGATCCGGAGAACCGCATTCACGCCATTCGAGGCTGTGTCAAAAGCCCATCGGATCGTTTCGCATTATTGCGCTGGCTTGCCAATATGGATTTTTTTCAGCAACCCGGGAAATTTGGCAGGAAAATATGCCATAAATCGGTTTCATCCGACGGGGCGATACCCTATCTGATGAACCAACAGAGCGACGTCCCTTCGGCGACATCGAAGACGGGGACAGCTTTTGTCTAAGGATTGTGCCGGTTTCAAGGTGTTATGGTCCTGTTGGTATCGCATTCAGTTTGTTTCAGGGAGAAATAAGGCGTGATGGACAGTTCTGCAATCGCGGATCGGCGACAATTACGCCGCAAGCTGGGTTTCTGGCGCATTATTGCAGTTTTGCTGCTCGTGGGGCTTGGTTTTGCGCTCTATCGGTTCTTTGCGAGCGACCTGCCGGATACGCGCGGGCCGCAAATCGCCCGCGTTACGATTTCCGGGCTCATCCAGGACGACCCCGAACTTCTCGAGCGGCTGAAGAAGATCCGCGACAACGACCAGGTTAAGGCGCTGATCGTTTCCATCTCGTCGACCGGCGGCACGACGTATGGCGGCGAGCGCATCTTCAAGGCGATCCGCGCCGTCGCGGCCAACAAGCCTGTCGTTTCCGACATCCGTACGGTCGCCGCTTCGGCCGGTTACATGATCGCAGCCGCCGGCGATGATATTGTCGCGGGGGATACGTCGATCACCGGATCGATCGGCGTCATCTTTCAGTACCCGCAGGTGAAGGATCTGCTCGACAAGGTCGGCGTTTCCCTCGACGAGATCAAGTCGGCACCGCTCAAGGCCGAACCGTCGCCCTTCCATCCGGCCAGCGAAGACGCCAAGAACATGATCCGCAACATGGTCATGGACAGCTATGGCTGGTTTGTCGACCTCGTCGCGGATCGCCGCAAACTGCCGCGCGAACAGGTGCTGAAGCTCGCCGATGGCAGCATATTTACGGGCCGGCAGGCGCTTCAAAACAAGTTGATCGACACCCTCGGCGGCGAAGACGAAATCCGCACATACCTCGAAACGCGCAAGGTCAAGAAGGACCTGCCGATCGTCGATTGGAAGCCCGAGGACAAGAGCTCATCCTTCTTTTGGCCGGCTGCTGCTTCCCGGTTGCTAAACATGCTCGGTTATGATCCTTTTATAAAAGGAGACGCTCTCCAGAAGATCATGACAGAAAAGTTGTTTCTTGACGGCCTGCTTTCTGTTTGGCAGGGTGCAGCCGATTAATAAATCAATGATTTAAAGGGGGTAGCCGTGATCAAATCGGAATTGGTGCAGATTGTTGCCGCCCGCAACCCGCATCTCTATCACCGCGACGTCGAAAATATCGTCAACGCTGTCCTCGATGAGATCACCGATGCGCTCGCAGCCGGAAACCGGGTCGAACTTCGCGGCTTCGGTGCCTTCTCCGTCAAGAACCGGCCTTCGCGGTCTGGCCGCAACCCTCGCACGGGCGACACGGTGTTTGTCGAGGAAAAATGGGTCCCCTTCTTCAAAACCGGCAAGGAGCTGCGCGAGCGGCTGAATCCAGGCGCCGGCGATGAGGAAGAAGACGACAATTGATCGGTCGGCGCGGCCTGAATTTTCCAGCCATGCCCCTTCGGACATGCCCATGCCCTTCGACACGATTGTGCCGCGACGCAGTGGCACTTGAATTCATCAGCCTCTTTTCTATTCTGCGGCTGAGGACGGCATGTTTGCAGGCGCAAGCGTGCTCGCGAATATAAGGAGCTGAGCAATGGCCAAGAAGATCGTCAATCTGCTGATATTGCTGCCGCTCGGCATCGTTCTGATCATATTCTGCGTTGCCAACCGTCAATCCGTGACACTCGCGCTCAATCCTTTCAAGCCGGACGATCAGGTGCTGTCGCTGAACGCGCCGCTGTTCGTATTGGTGTTCGTGGCGCTGATCCTCGGCATGGTCGTCGGGGCGGCTGTGACCTGGTTCAACCAGGGAAAGCATCGCAAGCGCGCCCGCAATCAGACGCAGGAAGCCGTGCGCTGGCAGGCGGAGGCTGACAAGCACCGAACCCGCGCCGAACAGATCGCCGGCCAGCTCCCGTCAAAGTGAGCTGAAATCGGCGAGCCGCATCTCTTTGTAATCGCCCTCCGGCGAAGCGCCGTTGCCGATGATCTCGAAGCCGAGCGTCTGATAAAAGGATATCGCGCGCGCATTTCTGACCAGACATTTCAGCCTGTAGCGACGTGTCGGCCAATCGGGCAGGGCAGCAAGCAGCGCCTTGCCTGCGCCGTGCCCCTGAAAGGCCGGCAGGATATACAGCATGTGAATGAAGTCGTCCGGCTCCCAGATTGCCGCAAATCCCGCAATGACGCCGTGCTCATCTTCGCAGACGAGCAGGCGCTCTCCATTGCTGTGAACGGCGAAATCCTCAAGGGTGAAGTGGTCGGGATCGACCCAGAAGAACGTTTCGCGCCGAACGCCGAGATAAATCTCCGCAAGGCGCTGCATATCCTCTTCGCGTGCTGGCCGGATGGACCAGATGTCAGATTTCGATGTCATGATTCTCAATATGGACGCGAAACGCCGTTGCGGCAATCAGGCGTTGGCCTGGCCGTTTATCGCGGCGGTGAAATCGGCAAAAAACTGCTGTGCGAGCTTTTTCGCGCTGGAATCGACCAGCCGCGAACCGAGCTGCGCGATCTTGCCGCCCACCTGCGCCTTGGCTTCATATTGCAGGATCGTTTCGTCGCCATCCTCCCTCAGCACGACATCTGCGCCGCCCTTGGCAAAGCCGGCAATGCCGCCCTTTCCCTCGCCCGATATCGTGTAGCTTTCCGGCGCGTTGATGTTGGAAAGCTTGACCTCACCGTTGAAGGACGCGGATACCGGGCCGATCTTGAGCTTGACGGTTGCGGTCAATTCCGTCGGAGAAACCCTCTCCAGGCTTTGACAGCCGGGAATGCATTGCTTGAGGATCTCGGGATCGTTCAATGCCGCCCACACGGCGTCCCTGGGTGCTGCGATCCGCTCTTCGCCGGTCATATCCATGCGCAATCCTCCCAATGTGACATTTTGTGCATGGATCATCGCAGATCGGAAAGCGCTTTGCCAAGTGGCGGCCAGATGCTATTTGCACGCACATATCAATTTCGAGACAAGCATGGTGAAACATAGGGAAAGCCGGCCCGGCCAGAAAGCCGCGGGCGGTCTTGGGGCAAAACCCCGGCGTGACATGCCCGGCAAGCCGCCGGCGAAGCCCGCGCATGCCTCAAGGCCGGCCAAGCCTTCACGCGATCATAGCGAGCGAACAGCCGAGCCGCGCGCCGCTGCCCCTGCAGCCGCGGTGCCCGAGCGTCCGCTGATCGTCAGAAACGGTGAGCGGCCGCCTGAGCGCGTGCCGGTTATCCTCGAGTCGCTCGGCGCTGGAGATTTTCACCTCATCGACAGCGGCAATGGCCTGAAGCTTGAGCAATACGGACCGTATCGGATCGTCCGCCCGGAAGCGCAGGCGCTGTGGCCGCCGACGCTTGCCTCGCATGTGTGGGACAATGCCGAGGCGATCTTCACCGGCGACACGGACGAGGACGGCATGGGCCGCTGGCGCTTCCCCCGCGAGGCGCTGGGTGAGACCTGGCCGTTGCAGCTGCTTGGCGTCGATTTTCTCGGCCGCTTCACCGCGTTTCGCCATGTCGGCGTCTTTCCCGAGCAGATCGTCCATTGGGCCTGGATGAAGGAACAGGTCGAGACGGCAAAAAGGCCGCTCAAGGTCCTCAACCTCTTCGGTTACACCGGCGTCGCTTCGCTGGTGGCAGCCGCTGCCGGCGCGGAAGTGACGCATGTCGACGCCTCCAAGAAGGCGATCGGCTGGGCGCGCGAAAATCAGGCGCTGGGCCGCATGGAGAAGCTGCCGATCCGCTGGATCTGCGAGGATGCCATGAAGTTCATCCTGCGCGAGGAGCGGCGCGGCAACAAATACGATATCATCCTCACCGACCCCCCGAAATTCGGCCGCGGCCCGAATGGCGAGGTCTGGCATCTGTTCGAGCACCTGCCGCTGATGCTCGACATCTGCCGCGAAATCCTGTCGCCGAAGGCGCTTGGTCTCGTGCTGACCGCCTATTCCATCCGCGCCAGCTTCTACTCGATCCATGAGCTGATGCGCGAGACGATGCGCGGGGCCGGCGGCGTCGTCGAATCCGGCGAACTGGTTATCCGCGAGGCCGGCCTCGATGGCCGCACGCCAGGCCGGGCGCTTTCCACTTCTCTCTTCAGCCGCTGGGTGCCGAAATGAACCAGGATTTTCGTAGTGACGGCCCGCGCAAGGTCGGACAGGTCAAGGAGGTCACTTCGCTTGCCAATCCGATCGTCAAGGATATCAAGGCGCTGACGGTCAAGAAGTCCCGCGAGGAAAGCGGTGCCTTTCTCGCCGAAGGGCTGAAGCTCGTCATCGATGCGCTCGAACTCGGCTGGACGATCCGCACGCTGGTTTATGCCAAGGCCGCCAAGGGCAAGCCGCTTGTCGAGCAGGTCGCCGCTAAGACGGTCGCCGCCGGCGGACTGGTGCTCGAGGTCAGCGAAAAGGTCATCGGCTCGATCACCCGTCGCGACAATCCGCAGATGGTGGTCGGCGTCTTCGAACAGCGCTGGCGGCAGCTTAAAGACGTCAAGCCGAAGACGGGCGAGACCTGGGTGGCGCTCGACCGCGTGCGCGATCCCGGCAATCTCGGCACGATCATCCGCACCGCCGATGCGGCAGGTGCTTCCGGCGTTATCCTCGTCGGAGAAACCACCGACCCGTTTTCCCTGGAAACCGTGCGTGCCACCATGGGCTCGGTCTTTGCCGTGCCTGTCGTCAAGGCGACGCCGGAAGAGTTTCTCGCCTGGAAGAAGAAGGCCGATGTCTCCGTCGTCGCCACGCATCTGGCCGGCGCCGTCGACTACCGTACCATCGATTACAAGAGGAAGCCTGTCGTCATCCTGATGGGCAACGAGCAATCCGGCCTGCCCGATGTCCTAGCGAAGGAAGCCGATGCGCTTGCCCGCATTCCACAGGCCGGCCGCGCCGACAGCCTCAATCTGGCAGTTGCGACGGCAGTCATGCTGTTCGAAGCCCGCCGCCATATCCTGACCCTTAGCGAGAGCCGATGACCGAGAGCGAGACCAACCCGCAGCCGCCTGCAAAAGCGGCCCTGTTTTCCCGGCCCTTGCCGATCCTGATCTTCATCGTCATCGCGGTCGTTCTCGATCAGGCCGTCAAGATCGCGGTGGACCACTGGTTGCCGTTACAGGAGATGGTGCCGGTCGTTCCGATGCTGGCGCTGTATCGCACCTACAATCTCGGCGTCGCCTTCTCGATGCTGTCGGGCATGGATGGTTGGTTCATCGTCGGCATGCGCCTCATCATCGTCGCCTTCGTGCTTTGGCTCTGGCGGCATACCCCAAATTATCGGTGGCTGGCCCATCTGGGCTTCGCGCTGATCATCGCTGGGGCACTCGGAAACCTGATCGACCGCTTCCTCTATGGTCATGTGATCGACTACATCCTCTTTCACACGCAGACCTGGTCTTTCGCGGTGTTCAACCTCGCGGACAGTTTTATCACCGTGGGCGCGGCTTGCGTCATTCTCGATGAGCTTCTGATGCCGAAAAAGGCCAAAGCTTAAAATTCTAGCGAATCCCTGAAGGCATCGGGAACGGTGCCCATGCTAGCCAGATCGCATGAGCACTCTGGCAAACATGCAGGAAAAGCCTGCCACTGGCGTAACAGGTGGCGAAACGACATCGATCGAGGGGCTGACCGCGAACGGACATCCCCTTGCGGGCGCGCCGCATGAGGCCGAACGGCGCCCGGCGCAGGCGCGCTGGTTGGAGCGCCATTGGCTGAATGGCGGCGGTCTGGTTGCCGGTATCGTGCTTCTTGCGATAGGATTTGCCGGAGGTCCGCTCATGCTGGCCGGAGTTCTCGGCCTCGTGGCGTTTGCACTGGCAGTCGGCGGCTTTCTCGCGGCATGGAAGACGGCTGCCGAACCTGATGCTGTTGTTACCGATCTCAGCGAGAGCGATCACGATCGTCTTTGGGAGCGCCGGGAAAGCAATATTCTGCTTGCCACCATTCATGATGCGCTGGGCGACATCACCGTCATCCGCAGCATCGATCGACAGATTCTCGATGCCAATGCCACCTTCCGCAAGCTGACGGGAAAATCCAATCCCGAGGGTTTGACGCTGGAAGAGACTGGCCTCGTCTTCCGCGCCATCACCGATGCCAAGCATCAGGATGCGGAGATCGAGACGCCAGAGGGCCGCCGCATCTTTGCCTGGCACGATGTCATATTCCGCGATCCGTCGAGCGGCCAGCTGTGCATACAAAGCGTCGCTCGCGACGTCACGGAAGAGCGACAGACGGCCCGCAATCGCGAAGATGCCAGGCTGAAGGCGGAATATAACAGCGCCGCGAAATCCAGGCTGCTGGCGACCGTGAGCCATGAGATTCGCACGCCTCTCTCGGGCATTCTCGGCATGAACCATCTGCTTGCCCAGACGCCATTGACGCTGGAGCAGGCCAATTATCTCACGGGCATCCGCCAATCGGGCCACGCGCTGGTGCAATTGGTCGAAGATCTTCTCGATTTCTCCACGATCGAAGTGGGCCGCTTCCAGCTGCATCCGCGCAATGAAGCGTTGCGACCGCTGCTCGAAGGTGTCGTCGAGATGCTTGCGCATCGCGCCCATGAAAAGGGGATCGAAATTGCCGCGACCGTCGCAGCCGATGTGCCCGAAGCGATGGAATTCGATCCTGCGCGGCTGCGCCAGGTCCTGTTCAATGTCCTCGGCAATGCGGTGAAGTTCACCCAGACCGGCGGCGTGCTCGTTCGCGCCGGCCTACAGGGAAGCGACCTCTCGATATCCGTTCAGGATACCGGCCCGGGCATGACGGAAGAAGAGCAGGCTCGCGTTTTCGGTGAATTCGAGCAGGCCGGCACCATCGTCGAAAGAAGTGCGGGTACCGGGCTCGGGCTCGCGATCTCCGCGCGCATATTACGCGAGTTCGGTGGCCGGCTCAAGGTTGCCAGCGAACGCGGCAAGGGCACCGAGTTCACCATCAGCTTTCCTATCGGTCTGGTTGACGATGAGGCTGGAGCCAGCCGGCGCGAAATAATGCTCAAGGGTGCGCATGTGCTGCTGCTGGCGCCGGAGGGGCCGGCAAGCACGGCGATCGCCCAGACCATTCGCACACTTGGTGGCAATTGCCGCCTGGTCGGTGCCGACGACATTCATGTCCTGATGCAATCCTCCGAGGACGGCGCGGTTAGACCGTGGACCGATCTTATCGTCGATCATCGCATGGCGCCGCTCTACTTCCGAGAAGGGCATGAACTGGCGATATCGACATTGCGCAAGGTTTTCCTCGTCAATCCTGAAGAGCGCAATACGCATCCTCTCGATCTCTTCGATGCCTGGCTCATACGGCCGCTGCGGGAGCAATCGCTGATCGATGTGCTGAGCGGTCGTATGCGGGGCATGGAAAAGCGTGATATGATGCTCGACGGCGTCTCTGAGATCGGCATTACGACGCCCGAGGCAGACGATCCCGTGCTTGAGATCCTGTTGGGCGAGGACGATCCGGTGAACGGCATGCTGGTTCGCGCCATGCTTGCCAAGGCCGGCCACCGGGTTCGTCTGGTCGAGGATTTCGATGGGCTTCGCACCCGCGCGCAGAATGCAGAAGCCAGGCCGAATGTGATCGTTACTGATTTCAATATGCCCGGCGGAACCGGCGCTGCCGTACTTGCGCAATTGCGTGCACAGGAACGCCGACAGGGACTACCGGCGCTGCCGATCATCGTGTTGACCGCCGACAGCCGAGATTCGATCCGCCGGCAGGCACTGCTTGCGGGAGCCGATGCCGTCATCGTCAAACCAGTCGATCCCGAGCGGTTGATGACGACCGTCCAGAACCTGTCCCGGCTTGCTTTCGAACGCGCCGTGTAGAGGCTCTTCCATTTTCGTGTCGAGATTGCGATGCGGGCTCACCAACGCTTGATGGTGAGCCCGCATCACGTTCAACCAGTGGCTATCGCAACGCTAAACTGGGGACGGTTCGTTCATTCGAAAGTTTGCAACGGGCACGCTTCTTGCTTTTAGCCAAGCCGCGTGTCACTTTCCTGTCGCACGAATTTGGTTTATGGCGCTATATCGGCCCGCAGGGGGAGAGTCGCCATGTCCATCGAAATCTTGAATCGCGAAGCTCAGGGCGAAATGGTTCAGTCTTCAAAGGCAACGGTCGAACCGGTTGCCAGCGATGTGCTTGGACGCATCGGAAATCTAGAAACGCGCCTTGCCCGCACGGCGCGCGAAATCGATGCCGCTCAGGCAGTTCGCTATCGTGTTTTCGTCGAAGAGATGAACGCGCAGCTTCCGGCCGACGCCATGCGTCGGCAGCGTGATATCGATAGCTGGGACGCGATTTGCGATCACCTTCTGGTCTTGGATCGTTCGCTCGAGGGCGATCCGGAAGACCAGATCGTCGGCACCTATCGCCTGCTGCGTCAGGAAGTGGCCATGGCAAATGGCGGCTTCTATTCCTCCTCGGAATTCGACATCGATGCGCTGCTGGCGCGTCATCCCGAAAAGCGCTTCATGGAGCTCGGCCGCTCCTGCGTGCTGCCGGACTATCGCAACAAGCGCACCGTCGAGCTGCTGTGGCAGGGCAATTGGGCCTATGCGCTGAAGCATGGCATGAGCGCCATGTTCGGCTGCGCCTCGTTCCCCGGCGTTCTTCCGGAACAGCATGCGCTGGCCTTGTCTTTCCTCTATCACAATGTCGTCGCCAAGGATGAATGGGCCGTCGGCGCTCTGCCGTCGCTCGCCCGTACCATGGATCTGATGCCGGTCGAAGCGGTCAACCCGAAGAAGGCGTTGATGGCGCTGCCGCCGCTGATCAAGGGCTATCTGCGCCTCGGCGCCATGGTCGGTTCCACCGCCGTCGTCGATCAGGCCTTCAACACGACCGACGTCCTGATCGTCCTGCCGATCGCCAGCATTTCCGATCGCTACGTCAATTATTACGGCGCGGATGCGGGTCGCTTCGCAAGCTGAGGTCGCTAAGGCGTTACGACGTCTCAGGGAATCGCAAAAATATCGATCGCGTTGGTGATGCCGCGCAGCGAGACATGATGCGATTGTGGCTTCAGGCCGCGTGTCGTCAACAGTTCGGCGGCGCGGATATTTTCCAGCACCGAACTTGTTGCGAATATCTCGCTTGAGGTCGCCAGATGCTGGACGCGCGAGGCGATATTGACCGTTTGCCCGAAATAGTCCTGTCGCTCGTTGAGGCTAACCGCGATGCACGGTCCTTCGTGGATGCCGATTTTCAGAAGGAGATCGTCGTTGCCGCGCTCCTTGTTTAGGGTCGACATGGCATCGCGCATCCGCATCGCTGCGGCCAGCGCCCGGTCCGGGGTCGGGAACGTGGCCATCACGGCGTCACCGATGGTTTTGACGACCGCGCCAGCTTCCGCCCCGACGATTTCATGCAGGATACTGAAGTGGGTTTTGACGAGGTCGAAGGCCGCGAGGTCACCGACCCTCTCGTATAGCTCCGTCGAACCGCGCAGATCGGTGAACAGAAAGGTGAGGCTGGCGATCTTAAGCCTTTGATTGATGGCGATCGTGTCGGTTCGATATATGTCGCGGAAGGTCTGGTTGGAGAGCAGTCGCTTGGCGGTCAGAAATGGCCTGCGGCGACTGAGCAACGTATGAAGCGCGTCATTGGCGATGCACACGGAAGGCAGGGTGCGAACTTCGGTGTGGTTTTCTATGACGATGCGCAACGGGCCGGGTTTGAGCTCCACCGCATCGCTGAGCCGATGCAGGCGATCGAATACGAGTGACAGGTTCTGTCGCTCTTTCGACGGTTCGCCCTTCACATCGATGAACTGCGCACTATGGGTCACCGGTTCGAAGATGATGACGAATTCGGCCGGCAGCTGCAGCGACACGACGGCTTTTTCGCCCGCCGGCAGTTCCAGCGTTTCTATGATGAACTGGTCGACTTTTTCCTGATAGCCTTCGTCGGGAAGGTCGACGCCCGAACTCCAGTAGACCTGGCGAAAATATTCTAAAGGCGTCAGGTCATGTGGGTTGTGGGCGCCGATATGGCGTATTCGCGGGCTGATCGTGAAGGTGACCTCGACCATCTCGTCGAGCGTCGGCTCGTAACCGGCCGCGCACAAAGTACAATTGTAAGTCTCGCTCTGGACGGTTCGCAGCGACGTATTGGCATCCAGCACGCCGCCGCATCCCGGGCACAACACATTCCAGGACATCTCGAATAAGCCCAGGCGTGCGGTATGCAGGAAAGCGCTGATGGTTTGCTCTTCGTCGAAACCGTGCTCGGCGGCAAAGGCGAGCGCATTCACACGATTAAGCTTGCGGTCCGGTGCCTCCAGCACCAACCGCTCGATTGCGTCGGCTATTTCAGGCTGCGCAGAATGGCGCAGCGCTGTGAACAGGGGCTGAGCTTCACTCATACCCCCATCCTACACCTATTTCACAAGGCAGCCATCATCTTTATTCGGCCGCCGGCTCTCCAGCGGGGGTTAGGCACCGGCACCATAGGCGGCAATGGCAGCCATGTTGACGATATCGGAATCCTTGGCGCCCATCGACGTGATCTGCACCGGCTTGTCGAGGCCGACGAGAAGCGGCCCGATGACTGTGGAGCCGCCAAGCTCCTGCAGCATCTTGGTGGAGATCGCCGCCGAGTGGAATGCCGGCATGATGAGCACGTTAGCTGGCCCGGAAAGCCGCGAGAATGGATAGAGACTCTCCATGATCTTGCGGTTCAGCGCTACGTCAGCCGACATTTCGCCGTCGAACTCGAAGTTCACATGGCGCTTGTCGAGGATGCCGACTGCCTCGCGCACCCGCTCCGAACGCTCGCCCGAGGGATGGCCGAAGGTGGAGTAGGCAAGCATGGCGACGCGCGGCTCGTAACCCATGCGACGGGCGAAGCCGGCTGCCTCTTCCGCGATCTCCGCCAACTCCTCGGCCGTCGGCATGTCATGCACGGCGGTGTCCGCGACGAAGACTGTACGGCCGCGGGCAAGCACGATCGATACGCCGATGACCCGGTGCCCCGGCTTGGCGTCGATGCAGCGACGCACGTCTTCGAGCGCTGTCGAATAGTTGCGCGTCACGCCCGTCACCATGCCGTCGGCGTCTCCCAAGGCGACCATGCAGGCGGCGAAGTGATTGCGGTCGTTGTGGATCAGGCGCGTGACGTCGCGATGCAGATAGCCCTGGCGTTGCAGCCGGGCATAGAGATAGTCGATATAGGTGTCGACCCGCTTGGAAATGCGGGCGTTGACGATTTCGAGGCCGGGGCGATTGAGATCGATGCCGGCGCGCTCGGCGGTGGAATGGATCAAGTCCTCGCGGCCTAGGAGGATCGCAGTGCCGAGGCCCTGATTGGCGTAGGAGAGGGCGGCGCGCATGACCTGCTCTTCTTCAGCCTCGGCGAAGACGATGCGCTTCTGATGACGGCGCACGCGCTCGTAAAGCTGCGACAGCGTCGAGGCGATCGGATCGCGCCGGGCTGAAAGCTCGCGGGCATAGGCGTCCATGTCAGGCATTTCGCGCCGGGCGACGCCGCTTTCGATCGCGGCCTTGGCGACAGCTACCGGAATGGCCGAGATGAGGCGCGGGTCGAATGGCACGGGGATGATGTATTGCGGGCCGAAACGCGGGCGCGCGCCTTGATAGGCGGCGACCACATCATCAGGCACGTCTTCGCGGGCAAGACTCGCCAGTGCGTTGACGGCGGCAATCTTCATCTCGTCGTTGATGGTGGTGGCGCGCACGTCGAGCGCACCGCGGAAGATATAGGGGAAGCCAAGGACGTTGTTGACCTGGTTCGGATAGTCCGAGCGCCCCGTCGCCATGATCGCATCGTCGCGGATGCGGGCGACTTCCTCAGGCGTGATTTCCGGGTCGGGATTGGCCATGGCGAAGATGATCGGCTTGTCCGCCATCGAACGGATCATATCTTCCGAGAAGGCATCCTTCTGCGACAGGCCGAACACGACATCGGCGCCCTTCATCGCTTCGGCCAGCGTGCGCCTGTCGGTCTTGACAGCGTGTGCCGACTTCCACTGGTTCATGCCTTCGCTGCGGCCCTGATAGATCACGCCCTTGGTGTCGCAGAGAATGATGTTTTCCGGGTTGAAGCCCATCGCCTTGATCAGCTCGACGCAGGCGATGGCCGCGGCACCCGCACCGTTGCACACGAGCTTGGTGGTCTTGAGGTCGCGGCCCGTCAGTTCGAGCGCGTTGATGAGGCCTGCAGCCGCGATGATCGCCGTGCCATGCTGGTCGTCATGGAAGACCGGGATATCCATGAGCTCGCGCAGCCGCTGTTCGATGATGAAGCAGTCCGGCGCCTTGATATCCTCAAGATTGATGCCGCCGAAGGAGGGGCCGAGATAGCGCACGCAGTTGATGAATTCGTCGACATTTTCCGTGTCGATTTCGAGATCGATCGAATCGACGTCGGCAAAGCGCTTGAAGAGAACGGCCTTGCCTTCCATGACCGGCTTGGAAGCCAGAGCGCCGAGATTGCCGAGGCCGAGAATGGCCGTGCCGTTCGAGATGACAGCGACCATGTTTCCACGCGACGTGTAGTCGTAAGCCGTGGCGGGATCGGCCGCGATCGCCTTCACCGGAACGGCAACGCCGGGTGAGTAGGCAAGGGAAAGATCGCGTTGCGTCGCCATGGGCTTGGTTGGGTTGATCTCAAGCTTGCCGGGGCGGCCTTGCTTGTGGAAGTCCAGTGCTTCCTGATCCGTGATCCCCGTTCCCGGACGCGATTTGCTCTTGCTGTCAGCCATTGTTCCTCCAAACCTCCTGTGGGCGACCGGTCCCTCTTGCCCGATAGCTGTTGTCTTCTATACCGGCGCACGGATAGGGTGACACCTCATTTTTTGGAAAAACTGCACCTCCGTGAACGAACGTATAGCCACCAATATCGATGCTTTCTCGGCCGCCGAGCTTGCCTCGGAGGAAAGCCGCGCTTCGGCAACTCCGATGATGGAGCAATATATCGAGATCAAGGCGAACAATCCCGGTTCGCTCCTGTTCTATCGCATGGGCGATTTCTATGAGTTGTTCTTCGAGGACGCCATCGACGCCTCGCGCGCGCTCGGCATCACGCTGACAAAACGCGGTCAGCACATGGGGCAGGACATCCCGATGTGCGGCGTGCCGGTTCATGCTGCCGACGATTATCTGCAAAAGCTGATTTCTCTAGGTTTCCGCGTCGCCGTCTGCGAGCAGGTGGAAGATCCCGCCGAAGCGAAGAAGCGCGGCGGCAAATCCGTGGTGCGCCGCGATGTCGTGCGCCTGGTAACGCCGGGCACGATCACGGAAGAAAAGCTGCTTTCACCTTCGGAATCCAACTATCTGATGACGCTGACGCGCATTCGCGGCGGCGCCGAGCCGCAGCTTGCGCTCGCCTGGATCGATATCTCCACGGGCGTCTTCCGCCTCGCCGAGACGGAAGCCTCGCGGCTGCTCGCAGATATCCTGCGCATCGATCCCAGAGAGCTGATCCTGCCGGACACGATGTTCCATGATCCGGAGTTGAAGCCGGTTTTCGACATCCTCGGTCGCACCGCCGTCCCGCAGCCGGCCGTGTTGTTCGACAGCGCCAGTGCCGAGGGGCGGATTACCCGCTATTTCGGCGTATCGACGCTCGATGGTTTTGGCACCTTCAGCCGCGCCGAACTGGCCGCCGCTGCAGCCGCCATCGCCTATGTCGAAAAGACCCAGCTTGCCGAGCGTCCGCCGCTGGGCCTGCCGGAGCGCGAAAGCGGTGCCTCCACTCTTTTTATCGACCCGGCCACCCGAGCCAATCTCGAACTGGTGCGTACGCTCTCCGGCGATCGCAACGGTTCGCTGTTGAAGGCGATCGATCGCACCGTGACCGGCGGTGGTGCCCGTCTTCTCGCAGAACGGCTGATGTCACCGCTGACCGACCCCCAGCGCATCAACGAACGCCTGGATTCGATCGGCTTTCTGGCCGAGGAACCTTCGCTGTCGGGTGACCTGCGCGCTGCGCTGAAGCATGTACCCGATATGCCGCGCGCCTTGTCGCGCCTTGCGCTTGACCGAGGCGGGCCGCGTGATCTCTGGGCGATCCGCCAGGGTCTTGGTGCTGCTGGCGATATCGCGCGCATGCTTGGCTCTGCCCTCCTGCCGGAGGAATTGAAGGCTGCATTGGCCGGCCTCGTTGCCTTGCCTGCCGGTCTCGAAGCGCTGCTTGCCGCGACGCTTGCAGATGAGCTGCCCCTCTTGAAGCGGGATGGTGGTTTCCTGCGGGAAGGGGCGAATGCCGAACTGGACGGGGTGCGGGCACTCCGCGACCAGTCGCGCCGCGTCATCGCCGGGCTGCAGCTGCAATATGCCGATGAAACTGGTATCAAGTCGCTGAAGATCAAGCATAACAACGTGCTTGGCTACTTCATCGAGGTGACGGCCGGCAACGCCGGTCCGATGACGGATACCAGCGAGGCCAAGGCACGCTTCATCCATCGCCAGACCATGGCGAATGCCATGCGCTTCACCACGACCGAGCTTGCCGATTTGGAGAGCCGCATCGCCAACGCCGCCGACAAGGCGCTCGCGATCGAGCTCGAGGCCTTCGATCGTATGGTGGCTGCTGTCGTGGCCGATGCCGAAGCGATCAAGGCCGGCGCCCGCGCCCTGTCGGTGATCGATGTCGCGGCGGGGCTTGCGCTGCTGGCCGAAGAGCAGGCCTATTGCCGACCTGTCGTCGATGGCAGCCGCATGTTCGCCATCGAAGGTGGCCGTCATCCTGTGGTGGAACAGGCCCTGCGCCGTCAGGCGGGTGGACCCTTCGTTGCCAACAATTGCGATCTCTCGCCGAAGTCCGATGGCAAGGATGGCGCCATCTGGCTTCTGACCGGCCCGAACATGGGCGGTAAATCGACGTTCCTGCGTCAGAATGCGCTGATCGCGATTCTCGCGCAGATGGGCGCTTTCGTTCCGGCGGCATCCGCTCATATCGGCATCGTCGACCGGCTGTTCTCGCGCGTCGGCGCTTCTGACGATCTGGCGCGGGGACGTTCGACCTTCATGGTCGAGATGGTCGAGACGGCGGCGATCCTCAATCAGGCGACCGAACGCTCTCTCGTCATCCTCGACGAGATCGGTCGAGGCACTGCGACTTTCGACGGCCTTTCCATCGCCTGGGCTGCCGTCGAGCATCTGCATGAGGCCAATCGATGCCGTGGTCTCTTCGCCACGCATTTTCATGAGCTGACCGTCTTGTCGGAAAAGCTCGGCCGGCTTTCCAACGCCACCATGCGCGTCAAGGAATGGGATGGCGATGTCATCTTCCTGCATGAGGTCGGGCCGGGGGCTGCCGACCGCTCCTATGGCATCCAGGTGGCGCGTCTTGCCGGCCTGCCGGCTTCGGTGGTTGCGCGCGCCCGCGACGTTCTGACGCGGCTTGAAGATGCGGACCGCAAGAATCCGGCAAGCCAGCTCATCGATGATCTGCCTCTCTTCCAGGTCGCGGTTCGCCGCGAGGAGGCCGTGGGACGGCGCGAGCCGTCCAAGGTCGAAGAGAGGTTGAAGACACTCGACCTCGATGACCTTACGCCGCGGGCCGCCCTCGATGTGCTCTACGAGCTGAAGAAAACTCTGAACAAAGCCGGCTGATCGAAGGCGACTTCCAAGGACAAAAGCATGCATCTCGAAAATCTTCTTGCCGAAGTCCGCATCCTGGCCGAGCGCTTTTCGCCGATCGCCGCCCGCGGCAAGATCTGCGGTGAGGGCGAGCCGCCGGATTGCGAATCCGATCGTGGCCTTCTCAATATTACTTTGTCGTGCAGCCGCATTTCCGACATCTGTTCCAGTATCGCCAGGGCCGGTTATTGGGAGTGCGAGCGCGAAATGGTGACGCAGATCGGTGCCCAATCGCGCAACATACTGCATAGCCTGAACGAGCTCAGGCGGTCGCTCGAGATGCCAAGGCCCTAAAACTGCCGATTTCTGCGTCGATTGCCGTCACGCTTCGTCAACCTTGACCCGATAGAAATACCGAGATCGTCGGTGCCGCAGGGTTTGCTTCAGGCCGGATGATGAATGCGGGCGCAGATTGCCTGTGTCATTCGCCGGGCAAAGAGGCTATAGCGCATGCAGACGACAAGACAGGCGCGCCGGCGGTGGCCCGCCGTCAAAGAACAGGAATCCGGTCGGCAGAGCATGGAAATGCATGACATCGATTTTCCGGCTATTCTCGACGTTTCCGCGCTAAGGGCGGAATGCGAGGCACTTGCCAAACGCCATCTGGACAAGAACGACGAACGGTCGGCCCTGCTTGCCCTTCTGAAAAAGGCGAGCCAAGAAGGGCGCGAAGAGGCGCGGCGTTTGCTGGCGGCTCAGGGCGGCGGCCTGGATTGCGCGCATCGCATATCCTGGCTGCAGGACCAGATCATCACGGCTCTCTACGATTTTACCGTCCATCACGTCTACCCGAAGCAGGCTGGAAGCTTCTCCGTGACCGCCGTCGGCGGCTATGGCCGCGATACGCTGGCGCCGGGTTCGGATATCGATCTTCTCTTCCTCTTCCACCCGAAGCCGGACAGCGAGACCCACAAGGCAGTCGAGTTCATTCTCTACATGCTCTGGGACATGGGCTTCAAAGTCGGCCACGCCACCCGCACGGTCGAGGAATGCATCCGGCAGGCCAAGTCCGATATGACGGTGAGAACCGCTGTTCTCGAAACCCGCTATATCTGTGGCAACGAGCCGTTGACGCGGGAGCTGCAGGCGCGCTTCGACAAGGAGATCGTCACCAACACCGGCCCGGAATTCATCGCCGCCAAGCTTGCCGAGCGTGACGAGCGCCATCGCAAGGCGGGCGATACCCGTTATCTGGTCGAGCCGAACGTCAAGGAAGGCAAGGGCGGCCTGCGCGATCTGCACACGCTGTTCTGGATCTCGAAATACTATTATCACGTCCGCGACCCCGTCGAACTGGTGAAGCTCGGCGTGCTGTCGAAGCAGGAATACCGCCTCTTCGAGAAGGCGGAGGATTTCCTCTGGGCCGTGCGCTGCCACATGCATTTCCTGACCGGCAAGGCGGAAGAGCGGCTTTCCTTCGACATTCAGCGCGATATCGCAGCAGCGCTCGATTATCATGCGCGCCCAGGGCTGTCAGCCGTCGAGCGTTTCATGAAACACTACTTCCTTGTCGCCAAGGATGTCGGCGATCTCACCCGCATCCTCTGTGCGGCGCTTGAGGATCAGCAGGCAAAGGCAACGCCGGGGCTGACCGGCGTCATCAGCCGTTTCGCCAATCGCTCGCGCAAGATCCCCGGCACCGTCGAGTTCGTCGAAGATCGCGGCCGCATTGCGCTTGCCAATCCCGATGTCTTCAAGCGCGATCCTGTGAGCCTCATCAGGTTGTTCTTCGTCGCCGATATCAACGGGCTGGAATTCCATCCGGATGCGCTGAAGCGCGTCACGCGCTCGCTGAACCTGATCGACAACGATCTGCGCGAGAACGAGGAGGCGAACCGGCTTTTCCTCTCGATCCTGACGTCGAAGCGCGATCCGGCACTGATCCTGCGCCGCATGAACGAGGCCGGCGTGCTCGGCCGCTTCATCCCGGAATTCGGCAAGATCGTCTCGATGATGCAGTTCAACATGTATCATCACTATACGGTGGATGAGCACCTGATCCGCGCCGTCGAGGTACTGTCGGAGATCGATAAGGGCAAGGCCGAGGATATCCATCCGCTGACCAACAAGCTGATGCCTGGCATCGAAGATCGCGATGCGCTCTACGTTGCCGTGCTTCTGCACGATATCGCCAAGGGGCGCGAGGAAGATCACTCGGAAGCCGGTGCCAAGGTCGCACGCAAGCTCTGCCCGCGCTTTGGCCTTTCGCCGAAGCAGACGGAGCTTGTGGTCTGGCTGATCGCCGAGCATCTCACAATGTCGATGGTCGCCCAGACGCGCGACCTGACGGACCGCAAAACGATCATCGATTTCGCCGACCGCGTGCAGTCGCTGGACAGGCTGAAGATGCTGCTGATCCTGACGGTCTGCGATATCCGTGCCGTCGGCCCGGGCGTGTGGAACGGCTGGAAGGGCCAGTTGCTGCGCACACTTTATTATGAGACCGAGTTGTTGCTGGCCGGCGGTTTCTCGGAAGTGTCGCGCAAGGAGCGCGCCGAGGCCGCCGCCCTGGCGCTCGACGAGGCGCTTTCGGACTGGAGCCAGAAGGATCGCAACGCTTACGTCAAACTGCACTATCAGCCCTATCTTCTCTCCGTGCCGCTCGAAGATCAGATCCGCCACACGAAGTTCATCCGCCAGACCGACAAGTCCGGCAAGGTGCTCGCCACCATGGTGCGCACCGACAGTTTCCATGCCATCACCGAGATCACCGTGCTCTCGCCTGACCATCCGCGTCTCTTGACCGTGATCGCCGGAGCTTGTGCGGCAGCGGGAGCCAATATCGCCGATGCGCAGATCTTCACCACGGCCGATGGCCGCGCGCTCGATACCATCCATGTCAGCCGCGAATTCGCCGACGATGCCGACGAGCTGCGCCGCGCAGGCACGATAGGCAAGATGATCGAAGACGTGCTCGCCGGCCGCAAGCGACTGCCTGAGGTCATCGCCACGCGTTCGAAGAACCGCCGCAAGAACAAGGCTTTCGTCATTCCGCCGTCGGTGATCATCTCCAACAGCCTCTCAAACAAGTTCACGGTCATCGAGGTCGAGTGCCTCGACCGGACCGGCCTCCTGTCGGAAATAACGGCCGTCCTCTCTGATCTGTCGCTCGATATTCAGTCGGCGCGCATCACCACCTTCGGCGAGAAGGTCATCGACACCTTTTACGTTACCGATCTCGTCGGACAGAAGATTGCCAACGAAAACAAGCGGGCCAACATTACCGCGCGCCTCAAGGCTGTGATGGCGGGTGAGGAGGACGAAATGCGGGAACGCATGCCGTCCGGCATTATTGCGCCCGCCGCCACGCGCGGCAGTGCCGCGGAAAATCCAGATATCGAAAAGAAAGCCGGTTCAGCCGCATGAGCCTAGTCAAGAAATTCATCACGGTCGGTGGCGCGACGCTGGGTAGCCGCATTTTCGGCTTTGCCCGCGAAACGTTGATGGCAGCAGCCCTCGGCACCGGACCCATGGCCGACGTCTTCTACGCCGCCTTCCGCTTTCCCAACCTCTTCCGCCGCCTGTTTGCCGAGGGCGCGTTCAATGCCGCCTTCGTGCCGCTCTTTGCCAAGGAGATCGAGGCGAACGGCATCGAGGGTGCCAAGCGCTTCTCGGAAGAGGTGTTCGGCGTTCTTTTCTCGGTCCTGCTGCTGATCACCATCGTCATGGAATTGGCCATGCCGCTCCTGGTGCGTTGGGTCATCGCGCCCGGCTTCGCCGACGATGCCGAGAAATTCGACCTGACCGTCCGGTTGGCTGCCGTCATGTTCCCCTATCTGATGTCGATGTCGCTAACGGCGATGATGAGCGGCATGCTGAATTCGCTGCATCATTTCTTCGCCGCCGCCGTGGCTCCGATCTTCCTCAACCTGGTGATGATCAGCGCCCTGTTTTACGCAATCTATTACGGCGCCGACCCGCTGACCACCGCTTGGTACCTGTCCTGGTCGGTGCTGGTGGCAGGTGTGCTGCAGCTGGCCGTCGTCTATATCGGCGTGCGCCATGCCGGCATCAATATCGGCCTGCGTTTTCCGCGCTTCACGCCCAATGTCAAACGGCTCCTGCTTCTTGCCATCCCGGCAGCCATCACCGGCGGCGTCACCCAGATCAACCTGGTAATCGGCCAGGCGATCGCCTCGGGCAAGGAAGGCGCGATCGCCGCCCTGCAATATGCAGACCGCATCTACCAGCTGCCGCTCGGCGTCGTCGGTGTCGCGGTCGGAATCGTGCTTCTGCCGGAGCTGGCTCGCTCGCTGAAGTCGGGCCATATCGAGGAAGCCGCCAATATCCAGAACCGCTCGATCGAATTCGTGCTGTTCCTGACCCTGCCGGCCGCTGTTGCCCTCTGGCTTCTCTCCGACGATATCATCCGCGTGCTTTACGAGCGCGGCGCCTTTAACGCGGAAAATACAAAGCTGGTCGGCTCCATCCTCGCCATCTTCGGCCTTGGCCTGCCGGCTTTCGTGCTGATCAAGGCACTGCAGCCCGGCTTTTATGCCCGCGAAGATACGAAATCGCCGATGCGCTACACCGCGGTCGCCGTCGCCGTCAATTCGGCGCTGTCCATCCTGCTTTTCCCGGTGCTGGCCGAACGAGGCATTGCGTTCGCCGAAGCGGTTGCCGGTTGGCTGAACGCTGTACAGCTCTTTGTCACGCTTTATCGCCGAGGACATCTTTCCTGGGAGTGGTCGCTGGCGCGCCGCACTGTGATGCTGCTCATATCCTCCGCCGTCATGGGCGGCGTTATCGTATATTTGTCTGATCGCTGGGAGCCGCTTCTGGGGGGAAGCTCGTCGCTGCTCACCAAAACCGGCGTCCTGGGCTTGCTCATATTGATTGCGATGGTGGTGTATTTCGTTGTCGCCTTCCTGATCGGCGGCGTGGATTTGAGCATGATACGCCGCAAATTGAAGCGTAAACCGGCGGCGGCAGCTGCGCCGGATGCGAAGGCGGCGAATGGCGAGTAGGTAGGCCTGTGCGCGTCTTGAGGTGGGGTCGAACAGGGCGGAAAGTGCATCCAGATGAAAATGCAGATACATCTACGTAAGGCATGCGAGGCCGATTTGGTCGAGCTTGGCGAGCTGAAGTTCTGCTCGTCCGTGGCGTGGGGAGATTTTGTCGCGGAGCTGCAGAATCTGCCGGAGGCGAGGCATGTCTCACCCGAGCTTCTGCCGCACATCACCGTCGCCGAGCTGGACGGAAGCATCGCCGGGTTCGTGACGGTTCTTCCCGGAGACGATCCCGAGCAAGCTGAACTGGAAGACCTTTTTGTTGCTCCCTCGTTTTGGCGAAAGGGCGTCGGAGCACAGCTGCTGAGAGCGGCGGAGGCCCATGCGGCGGCGCTTGGCACGGTTCGGATGCACGTCATCGCCAATGAGAGGGCGCGTCTTTTCTATGAGGCCGCCGGCTATCGTCCGATTGGTATGGTCGAGACGGATTTTGGATCGGCGCCGGAACTGTGTAAGTCGCTAGACCCGGTCTGATAGAGATGGTTTCATCACCTGTGGAGTCTCCCATGTCTCAATCCGTCTTCCTCGTCGCACTGGTCGTGGACGATTATGATCGCGCCAAGGCTTTCTATTGCGATGTCCTGGGCTTTGATTGCCTGCAGGACGAGGTGCAGCCAGGGGGCAAGCGTTGGGTCGTAATCAGGCCGAAGGGTGGGGGAGGGGCAGCGCTGCTGCTGGCCCAAGCCGCAAGCGATAGCCAGCGCGCCGCGATCGGCAACCAGACCGGCGGCCGCGTCGGTTTTTTCCTCAAGACTGACGATTTCGTACGCGATCATGCGGCGATGCTTGCCAAGGGCGTGAAATTCCGGGAAGAGCCGCGCCATGAGGTCTACGGCACCGTCGCGGTCTTCGCCGACCCTTATGGCAACACCTGGGATCTGATCCAGCATTCTTCGTGAGGCACGATCCCGAAAGGCATGCGTGGTTTTCACGCTGGATCATGCGGGATCGAATCCGTGACATAGCCTCTTGATCCCAGCCTGTCTGCCGTGCATAAGCCGCTCGAACCAAGGGTCGAGCGCCGCTCGCCCGGGCCCTCCACAAGCCTTTTGAGGACGACATGACCGAATTCAAGCCGCTCGTATTCTCCGGCGTTCAGCCTACCGGCAATCTCCATCTCGGCAACTATCTCGGCGCGATCCGCAAGTTCGTGGCCCTGCAGGCCAACAACGACTGCATCTATTGCGTCGTCGACATGCACGCGCTGACGGCTCAGCTCGTGCATGAGGACATGCCGAACCAGACGCGTTCGATCACCGCAGCTTTCCTCGCCGCCGGCATCGACCCGGAAAAGCATATCGTCTTCAATCAGTCGGCCGTACCGGGGCATGCCGAGCTTGCCTGGATTTTCAACTGTGTTGCCCGCATCGGCTGGATGAACCGCATGACGCAGTTCAAGGACAAGGCCGGCAAGGACCGCGAGCAGGCCTCGCTCGGCCTTTACGCCTATCCGAGCCTGATGGCCGCCGACATTCTGCTCTATCGCGCCACGCATGTTCCTGTCGGCGACGACCAGAAGCAGCATCTGGAGCTGACCCGCGACATCGCCATGAAGTTCAATCTGGACTACATGGAGCATATCCGCCGCACGGGCTACGGCATCGACATCACCGTCGGCGACGAGCCGGTGCATGCCTATTTCCCGATGGTCGAGCCGCTGATCGATGGCCCGGCGCCGCGCGTCATGTCGCTGCGCGACGGCACGAAGAAGATGTCGAAGTCGGACGCTTCCGACCTGTCGCGCATCAACCTGCTCGATGACGAGGAAAACATTTCCAAGAAGATCCGCAAGGCAAAGACCGATCCGGATGGCTTGCCGAGCGAAATCGCCGGTCTTGCCGGCCGCCCGGAGGCCGACAATCTGGTCGGCATCTACGCAGCGCTTGCCGACAAGTCGAAGGCCGATGTCCTTTCCGAATTCGGCGGCCAGCAATTCTCCGTCTTCAAGCCGGCGCTGGTCGATCTTGCCGTGCATACGCTCTCGCCGATCACGACGGAGATGCGCCGCCTGATGGCCGATCCCGGCCACATCGACGCTGTGCTGCGCGATGGCAGCGTCCGCGCCCGCGCTCGCGCCGACGTGACGATGAAGCAGGTTCGCGACATTGTCGGCTTTCTCTATTGATGATGTCGTAATGCATGGCTCCCGCGTGAAAGCGGGGGGCTTGCAAAACGCCGTTTTCGGGTGTCAGAGTCGCTCCATGGTATCCACACGACTTTCACGGCTCGAAGGCCATCGCCGCAAGTTCATGGCCGTCATCGATGGCACACCCGAATGCCAGCGCGCCGTCCATTATGCCGGCCGGCGCGCCAAGAATTCCAATGGCGGCCTCGTCCTGCTTTACGTGATCCCGGAAGGCGATTTCCAGCAATGGCTCGGCGTCGAGGAGATCATGCGGGCGGAAGCGCGCGAAGAGGCCGAGGCGGCAACCGCCAAGGCAGCCCAGAGCGTCCGCGAGAATGTCGGCATCGATCCGGAAATTGTCATTCGCGAGGGATCGTCTGCCGAGCAGATCCACGCTGTCATCGAAGAGGACCGGGACATCGCGCTCCTCGTTCTCGCTGCCGGTTCTGCCAAGGAAGGGCCGGGGCCGCTGGTCTCTTCGATCGCCGGCCGCGCGGCTGCGTTTCCCATCCCGGTCACGGTGCTGCCGGATACGCTGACGAACGAGGAAATCGACGCGCTCAGCTAGTGGAGAGCGACCATTTCTTGAGAAACACTCTCTTGAATTGAGGGGCCAAAAGGCCTATCTCTTTTGAAATATTCTAAAGTTGGGACCGGGTTTGTGCCCGCCGCATGGAGATCAAGATGTTCATTCAGACCGAAGCGACACCGAACCCCGCGACCTTGAAGTTCCTGCCGGGCAAAGTGGTGATGGAAAGCGGCACGGCCGAATTCCGCAACGCCGAAGACGCCGAGGCTTCGCCGCTTGCTGCCCGCCTTTTCGAGATCCAGGGCGTCACGGGCGTCTATTTCGGCTACGACTTCATCTCCGTTTCCAAGGAAAGCCAGGAGTGGCAGCACCTGAAGCCCGCCATCCTCGGCTCGATCATGGAGCACTTCATGTCCGGCAAGCCCGTCATGGGCTCAGCCTCGGTTCTGTCCGAAGTGCAGGATGCCGGCGGCGAGTTCTTCGATGCAGGCGATGAATCGATCGTGCTGACCATCAAGGAGCTGCTCGATACCCGCGTTCGTCCCGCCGTTGCCCAGGATGGCGGCGACATTACCTTCCGCGGCTTCCGCGACGGCAAGGTCTATCTCAACATGAAGGGATCCTGCGCCGGCTGCCCATCTTCGACGGCAACGCTGAAGCATGGTGTGCAGAACCTCCTGCGCCACTTCGTTCCGGAAGTGCAGGAAGTCGAAGCCGTCTGAGCATGATCCCAGGGGGCGTCCAGCGGTTTTGGATGGGATCATACCAAGGCAGGCGCTGGAGCCTGAGGGCGTTCGAAGATAAAGTTATCCGCGTTCCAAGCGCGGCTTTTCGGAATAGTTGACATGATCGTACTGGCGCTCGACACGGCAGGTGTGGATTGCGCTGCCGCTGTGTATGATAGCGACAGTGATTCTGTGATGGGGGAGGTCACGGAAACGATCGGACGGGGGCATGCCGAACATCTGATGCACGTCGTCGACGAGGCGCTGGCGAAGGCCAATACGGCGCTTTCGGCGATCGAGCGTGTCGTCGTGAGCGTCGGCCCCGGTTCCTTCACCGGCATCCGCATCGGCGTTGCAGCCGCGCGCGGTTTCGCACTCTCCCTCAACGTTCCTGCAGTTGGCGTCACGACCCTTGAAGTCATGGCGGCAACGGCGCGCGCACAGAATCCGGGCAAGTCGGTTCTGGCTGCCATCGATGCCAAGCGCGAGGAGATCTATCTCCAGAGCTTCGATGCCGATGGCAACCCACTGGACGAGGCTCGGGCCGTGACGATCGACGAAGCGCGGGCAATTGCCTCTGCTTTCGACGGCATCGTCACCGGAACGGCCGTCGCCCGGTTGAGCGACGCGCCGCCGGCGGAGCGGCCAGACGCATTTCCGATTGCCATCGTCGCCCGGCTGGGCGTCGGCAAGCCTGCCGGCGAAAAGCCGAAGCCGCTTTATCTTCGCGGACCCGATGCCAGACCGCAGGCCGGATACGCAGTTGCCAGGCAATAGACATGCTCGAATCCTATCTCACTCTCAAAGCCGAATATGAAATCATCCCGATGGAGCTGAAGGATTGCGCCGAAGTGGCACTCCTGCATGGCGAGCGGTTCCCGCGGGTTTGGGACGAGTCCGAGTTTCAGGATCTTCTCTCGCAGGAGACGACGTTCGGCTTCGTGGCGCGCCAGACCAATGCCATCCTGAAAAAGGCGCTCCCCGGCTTCGTGCTGGCAAGGCATGTGGCAGGCGAAGGCGAAATTCTGACGATTGCCGTCAACGCGAAGCTCGGACGCGCCGGTCTCGGCTGGCGGCTGATGCAGGCAGCCCTTCGCGAGACCCGCGATCGCGGCGGCGAAACCATATTCCTGGAGGTCGACGGCGGCAATCAACCTGCGCTTGGCCTCTACAGAAAGCTGGGTTTCGAAAAGGTCGGCGAGCGCAAGGCCTATTATGTCGGCGACAACGGCGCGAAGTCGACGGCGCTTGTCATGAGCCGCGTTCTTCGCTAGAGCATTTTGCAGCCATGTGGCATCACTTGGCGTCGCTCAAATGCGGCAAAACAAATAGATTGAGCGGCAATTCGGCGCTCTATCCGTTGTCACAGTCGAAATAGACCGAAGACAGTAATTGATGGATGACGCCGTAAAATCCCTCGAGGAGCTTTGCGCCGAGCGCGGAATGCGCATGACCGAGCAGCGCCGGATCATTGCGCGCATTATCGAAAGTTCCGAGGATCACCCTGACGTCGAGGAGCTTTATCGTCGCTCCGTGCAGGTCGATGCGAAGATCTCGATCTCGACGGTCTACCGCACCGTCAAGCTGTTCGAGGACGCCGGCCTTCTTGCCCGCCATGATTTCCGCGACGGCCGTTCCCGTTACGAAACCGTGCCGGAAGAGCATCACGATCATCTGATCGACCTGAAAAGTGGCGAAGTTATCGAATTTCACTCACCGGAGATCGAGGCGCTGCAGGAGCGCATCGCCCGCGAACACGGCTTCAAACTCGTCGATCACCGGCTGGAGCTTTACGGCATCCCGCTGAAGAAGGACGAAGTTTGAGGTGAAGCCTTTCATGCAGGAGCGAATGATTTGATGACCTGGCTGCGCATTGGCTGTGCTGCCGTGGTCATTTGTGCCGTCAGCGCCGTGATGTTGCCGCTGCAGATCCTCTGCCTGCGGTTCGACTGGAAGCTCCGGCGCTATCTGCCACGCTACTGGCATCGCATCGTCTGCTACTGGCTTGGCGTGCGCATCCATGTCGTCGGCAAGATGGAAACGAGCCGGCCCTTGATGCTGGCTTCGAACCACTCGTCCTGGCTCGATATCCTCGTGCTCTCGGCAGTGGCCGATGTCTCCTTCATCGCCAAGTCGGAAGTGCGGAATTGGCCAATTTTCGGTCAGTTCGCGCAATGGCAGAAGAGCGTCTTCGTCGAGCGCGAGCAGAAGCGCAAGACGGGCGAGCAGGTGAACGAAATCGCCGACCGCATGGCCGATGGCGAGATCATGGTGCTGTTTCCGGAAGGAACCACCTCTGATGGTAACCGGCTTCTGGAGGTCAAGTCCTCGCTGTTCGGCGCGGCTGCGGCGGCCCTGCCGAAGGCTGCGGATGCCGTGGTTCATGTTCAGCCGGTCGCAGTTGCCTATACCCGCGTTCATGGCACGCCCATGGGGCGCTATTATCGCCCGCTGACGGCATGGCCCGGCGATATCGAGTTGGTGCCCCATCTGAAGGGTATCGCCCAATGCGGCGCTATCGATGTCGATGTCTGTTTCGGCGAGGCAGTCGATTATCGCGCCGGCACAAACCGCAAGGAAGTCAGCGCCACTGTCGCGCGGCGCATTCGCACCATGCTTGCCAGCCGCCTGCTTGGGCGTGAGATCGCCTGATTTCCAGGTGGTTTCAACTTTTTCATTTTCTCCGCAAGCAAAAGTCACTACATAGCGGCCATGACCAAGGACAGCCTGACCCTCGACGCCCCGGCGACCGACGCTTTGCAACTCGGCCCCCGCGATGGCTCCAACAGCCGCAAGGTTTTCATCAAGACCTACGGCTGTCAGATGAACGTCTATGACTCGACGCGGATGAGCGATGCTCTCGCCCGCGACGGCTACGAGCCGACCGAGGATATGGAAGAGGCCGATCTCGTCCTGCTGAATACCTGTCATATCCGTGAAAAGGCGGCAGAAAAGGTTTATTCCGCGCTGGGGCGCCTGCGCGACATGAAGAAGCGCAAGGCAGCCGACGGCCGCGAGATGATGATCGGCGTTACCGGCTGCGTCGCCCAGGCGGAAGGCGAGGAGATTCTTCGTCGCGCGCCTGCCGTCGATGTCGTCATCGGCCCGCAGACCTACCATCGCCTGCCGGACGCGCTTCGCCGCGCCAAGGAAGGCCAGCGTGTCGTCGATACCGAATATGCGATCGAGGACAAGTTCGAGCATCTGCCGATTGCCGAGAAGACGAAGATCCGCGCGCGCGGCGTCACCGCCTTCCTGACGGTGCAGGAAGGGTGCGACAAGTTCTGCACTTTCTGTGTAGTCCCCTATACGCGCGGCTCCGAAGTCTCCCGCCCCGTCGCCCAGATCGTCGAAGAGGCTGAAAAACTTGTGGATGGCGGAGTGCGCGAAATCACGCTGCTCGGCCAGAATGTCAACGCTTGGCACGGCGCCGGCCCTACGGGCCAAGCCTGGAGCCTCGGTGACCTCCTTTATCGCCTGGCCGAGATCCCGGGTCTTGCCCGCCTGCGCTACACCACCAGCCACCCCCGCGACATGGACGACCGCCTGATCGGCGCGCACCGTGACCTGCGTACGCTGATGCCCTATCTGCACCTGCCGGTCCAGGCAGGTTCCGACCGTATCCTCAAGGCGATGAACCGCCGGCACACGGCGGCCGAATACCTCGCGCTGATCGAGAAAATCCGCGTCGCACGGCCGGATATCGCCCTTTCCGGCGATTTTATCGTCGGCTTCCCGGGGGAGACAGATCGGGATTTTGAGGATACACTCAGACTGATCGAGCAGGTGAATTATGCACAGGCCTTCTCGTTCAAATATTCCACCCGGCCGGGAACGCCCGGTGCCGACTTGAAGGACCAGGTGCCCGAAGAGGTCAAGACCGAACGGTTGGAGCGGTTGCAGGCTTTGTTGCTGAAGCAGCAGCACGCGTTTGCCGAGACCTGCGTGGGTAAGGTTGTGGATATCCTTCTGGAAAAGCCGGGCCGGATGCCGGGCCAATTAATCGGACGTTCTCCCTGGCTTCAATCTGTGAATGTTGATGCAAAAGCATCGCAAATCGGTGACATTATTAACGTACGAATCACCGGAACCAGCACCAACAGCCTGTTTGCTGATTTGCTCTAGGTTCCGGACGGCACAAGGAGCCACACCGCTTGAACGGACAGGAATTGGTTTCTTCTTCATCGCGCCAGCCCCGCACCGCGAGCGACGCCAATCACTTCATCCTGACGTTCGAGAACAATCGGTTCGCCAGTGAGCTCTTCGGTCAGTTCGATCAGAACTTGAAGCTGCTTGAGGAGCGTCTCGGCATCGATGCCCGGGCGCGCGGCAATTCCGTCGTCATAACAGGCGATGTGCCGGCCACCAATCAGGCACGCCGGACGCTCGATTATCTCTATGACAAACTGCAAAAAGGCGGCAATGTAGAGCGTTCCGACGTAGAAGGCGCAATCCGCATGGCGGTTGCTGCCGACGATCAATTGACGCTGCCGACCATGGAGAGAAAAGCGAAGTTGACGATGGCGCAGATTTCGACGCGCAAGAAGACCATCATTGCGCGCACGCCGACGCAGGATGCCTATATGCGGGCGCTGGAACGGTCCGAAATGGTTTTCGGCGTCGGTCCTGCCGGCACCGGCAAGACCTATCTCGCCGTTGCGCACGCCGCCCAGCTTCTGGAGCGCGGCGCCGTGGAAAAGATCATCCTGTCGCGCCCGGCCGTCGAAGCCGGCGAGCGTCTGGGCTTCCTGCCCGGTGACATGAAGGAAAAGGTCGATCCCTATCTGCGTCCGCTCTACGACGCGCTCTACGACATGATGCCGGGCGACAAGGTCGAGCGCGCCATCACCGCTGGCGTCATCGAGATCGCGCCGCTCGCCTTCATGCGCGGTCGCACGCTCGCCAACGCCGCCGTCATCCTCGACGAGGCACAGAACACGACATCCATGCAGATGAAGATGTTCCTGACGCGTCTCGGCGAGAATTCGCGGATGATCATCACGGGCGATCCGAGCCAGATCGACTTGCCGCGCGGCGTCAAGTCCGGCCTGGTCGAGGCGCTGCAGCTGCTTGATGGCGTGGAGGGCATTACCACCGTCCGCTTCAAGGATACCGACGTCGTCCGCCATGCGTTGGTGGCACGCATCGTCCGGGCCTATGACTCGACCTATGCGACCCAGGCCGAGGAAAGCAATCCGCAGATCTGATCCGCGGCGCGACATCAATGGCAGAACTCGATATACAGATCAGCGTGGAGGAGGGCGATTGGCCCTCCGAAGAGCAGTTGCAGTCGCTCGCCGAGCGCGTGCTGGGTGAGGCTGCCACTTATCTCAAGAAACACGAAAAGCAGCCTTTCCCGAAAATGGCGCCCGAATTGTCGCTGGTCTTTACCGACGACGCCTCGATCCGCGAGATCAATGCGGAATGGCGCTCGCAGGACAAGGCGACGAACGTACTTTCCTTCCCAGCCTTTCCGCTCGAGCCTGGCGGCAAGCCCGGTCCGATGCTCGGCGATATCATCATCGCCCGGGAGACGGTGGAGCGCGAAGCCATCGATCTCGAGAAGAGCTTTGACGACCATTTGACCCATTTGATGGTGCATGGTTTCTTGCATCTCTTCGGCTACGACCATATGAATAATAGCGAAGCCGAAAGAATGGAGGGGCTGGAGACTCGCATTTTGGCTAGTCTTGGCCTATCTGATCCCTATGCGGGACAAGACCCCATTTGATCTGAACCCTGTCTGACCAGGAACAATGAGCGACTTTACGACAAGACCGGCCCCCGAGGCCAAAGACGGAGCCGATGCAGCCTCCTCCGATGAGGCAGGCAGTAGTAGCAACGGCAAGCGATCTCAATCTTCATTCTGGGCGCGTGCAGCGCGCATTCTCCGCCCGGCGCAGGGCGCCGCGCGTTTGCGTGAGGATCTCGCCGACGCGTTGATGACCAATGCGGCCGATGACGACGCCTTTTCGCCTGATGAGCGGGCGATGCTGCACAACATCCTGCGCTTCCGCGAAGTCCGCGTCGAAGACGTCATGGTGCCGCGCGCCGATATCGAGGCGGTGGATCAGAACATCACCATCGGCGAGCTGATGATCCTGTTCGAGGAAAGCGGCCGTTCGCGTATGCCCGTCTATGCCGAAACGCTGGACGATCCGCGGGGCATGGTGCATATCCGCGACCTCCTGTCCTATGTCGCCAAACAGGCCCGCAACAAGCGGCGCGCCGGCAGTGCCAAGACAGCTAACGCCGCGGCGACGGGTGCGGCTGCCGCCGAAAAGGCGCCACGCTCGGCCAAACCGAATTTCGATCTGTCGCGCGTCGATCTGCAGAAGACGCTGGCCGAGGCCGGCATCATCCGCAAAATCCTGTTCGTCCCGCCATCCATGCTGGCCTCTGATCTCCTGCGCCGCATGCAGGTCAACCGTACGCAGATGGCGCTTGTGATCGACGAGTATGGCGGCACGGACGGCCTGGCCTCGCACGAGGACATCGTCGAGATGGTCGTCGGTGACATCGACGACGAACACGACGACGATGAGGTCATGTTCAAGCGCGTCTCCGAGGACGTCTTCGTTGCCGATGCGCGCGTCGAGCTGGAGGAGATCGCCGCGGCGATCGGTCCGGATTTCGACATCGTTGAGCAGGTGGACGACGTGGACACGCTCGGCGGCCTGATCTTCTCGGCGCTTGGCCGCATTCCGGTCCGCGGCGAGCTTGTGCAAGCGCTGCCGGGTTTCGAGTTTCATATCCTCGATGCCGATCCGCGCCGCATCAAGCGGGTGCGCATTACCCGCAAGCGTCATCCTGCTCGTCGACGGCCGACCGTCAAGCTGGAAGGCGAGACGGGGGCGCCGGATCGTGACTTGCCGTCGCCGGAAGTCATTGCTGAGGAAACACCGGTCGAACGCAACGCCGCCAGCCAATAATTGCCGCTTCGGCGGGACAAATCGTCAATTCTTTGAAAGACTGCCGCCAGTTGATTCGAAGTTGGACGGAGCTGGCGCATGGAATGGCTTTCGGGCAGGGTGATCCTCGTCTGGGGTTTCAAACGTGCGTTGCTTGCGATCTTGGCCGGTGCCGTCGGGGTGCTGGCGCTGCCGCCTTTCGGATTTTTCGCGGCAATGTTCGTCTCCTTCACGCTGTTGGTCTGGCTGCTCGACGGCGTCGCGGCCAGTCCCGATAGCGGCCTTTTCGGCCGGTTGTGGCCGGCCTTCTTCACGGGCTGGCTATTTGGCTTTGGCTATTTCGTCGCCGGTCTCTGGTGGCTCGGCCATGCGCTGCTGATCGACGCCGAGGAGTTTGCTTGGGCGCTGCCGTTGGCAATTCTCGGTTTGCCGGCTTTTTTGGCGATCTTCTACGGCGTGGCGACGGTGCTCGCGCGGATCCTGTGGTCCGACGGCATGGGTCGCATCGCAGCGCTTGCCTTTAGCTTCGGCTTGCTGGAGTGGCTGCGGAGCTTCCTCTTTACCGGCTTTCCCTGGAATGCCATCGGCTATGGCGCCATGCCCATTCCGCTGATGATGCAGTCGGCACATCTGATCGGCGTGCTAGGGGTGACCGTCCTTGCCGTCTTCGTCTTTGCCGCACCCGCGCTGCTTGGCACGCGCCAGGGGCGGTTGCCAGGTATCGGGCTTGCGATTGTGATTGCCATCGCCCATGTCGGCTACGGCTACTACGCTTTGAACCTGCCGGAGGCGCCCGCGGCCAGCGGCAAGGCGACGCCGGTCGTGCGCATCGTTCAGCCATCGATCGACCAGCAGGCGAAGATGGATACGGATGCCGACCGCACCGCCATCTTCGACAAGCATCTGGCGCTCTCCGTGCAGCCGCCGGCCAATGGCGGCAAGCGTCCCGATATCATCGTCTGGCCAGAGACGGCTGTTCCATTCATCCTGACCGACAACAGGGATGCGCTTGCTCGCATCGCCGATCAGTTGGAGGACGATCAGGTTCTGATCACCGGCGCCGTCCGCGTGGAGGACATGGGGCCAGGTACCCCGCCGCGCTATTACAATTCGATCTACGTCATCGACGGCCGCGGCCAGATCATCGACGCCTCGGACAAGACCCATCTCGTGCCTTTCGGCGAATATGTGCCCTTCGAACACATCCTGAACTACCTCGGCATCGAGAATGTCGTGGAGCTTCCGGGAGGGTTTTCCGCAGCCACCAAGCGCCGGCTGCTGACCATGCCCGACGGCATCAAATTCTACCCGCTGATCTGCTACGAGATTATTTTCCCGAACGAGATGACATCGGAAATCCGGCAGGCAGATGCCATTCTGAACGTTACGAATGACGGTTGGTTCGGAGATACGCCTGGTCCTTACCAGCATTTCCTGCAGGCAAGAGTGAGAGCGGTGGAACAGGGACTGCCTCTGATTCGCAGTGCCAATACTGGCATTTCAGCCTTCGTCGATCCACATGGGCGCGTCCTCTCCGGGATTGGCTATAATCAGCAAGGCTTCATAGATACTACCCTGGGTAGTGCAACTGTGTCTGGTATCGACGATAAAGCCCGGAAAACATACTATTGGTTGATTGTCGGTCTGGTCGGCCTCGTTGCCGTCGTTTCACGCATGGGTTTTATTTCAAGGGTGAATTGACCAAAAAACCCTAAAATTGCATAGTGCTACCTATCCGCCTTTTAAACGTAGACTGGAGGCCTTGGGGGCGTCGGCTGCAACGTGGCGTTATAGGGGTGGAGAAGGGTACCGGGTGGCAGGTCCTGAATTCAACCTATGTTAGGGTAAAATGATGATTGAAAACAAAAAGAAGCCGAACCCCATCGACATTCATGTCGGTAGCCGCATACGCCTCCGCCGCACGATGCTTGGCATGAGCCAGGAAAAGCTCGGCGAAAGCCTCGGAATTACGTTTCAACAGATCCAGAAATACGAAAAGGGCACCAACCGTGTTGGCGCCAGCCGCCTCCAGAATATCTCCAGCATCCTCAATGTCCCGGTTTCCTTCTTCTTCGAAGATGCCCCGGGTGAGCACACGGCCAATGCGGGTGGCATGGCCGAAGCATCCAGCTCCAACTATGTCGTCGATTTTCTGTCCTCTTCAGAGGGGTTACAGCTCAATCGTGCCTTCGTGAAGATTTCCGATGGCAAGGTCCGGCGCAAGGTCGTCGAGTTGGTCAAGGCGCTCGCTGCCGAGGCCGATGCTGAATAAGCATTTCGAGGGGGCATCGGAATGCTGAAGTCGAAAGGCGGTCGTTTTGGCCGCCTTTTGTGCATTTACGGCAAAATTTTATCACTTCGGCCGAGATATAAAGATATATTTATGTCCTTGTTCGGCTTGTTTTTCGAGGCGGAGACGAATATCAAAAGCGGAGTTTGTTCTTTGAGGGGAATCCCGCATGCGCGCGAATTATCTGTTTACGAGTGAGTCTGTTGCCGAAGGTCACCCGGATAAAGTTTGTGACCGCATTTCCGACGAAATTGTCGATCTGGTTTACCGCGAGGCCGCAAAGACCGGCGTAAATCCATGGGGCGTGCGCATTGCCTGCGAGACCCTTGCCACCACCAACCGCGTCGTCATTGCTGGCGAAGTTCGTCTGCCGCCGAGCCTGATGAAGAAGGACAAGGACGGCAACGACGTCATCAATCCTTCGAAGTTCAAGGCTGCCGCCCGTCGCGCCATCAAGGATATCGGCTACGAGCAGGACGGCTTCCACTGGAAGAAGGCGCGCATCGACGTGCTCCTGCATTCGCAGTCTGCCGATATCGCCCAGGGCGTCGACAATGCTGCCGACCAGCAGGGTGACGAAGGTGCCGGCGACCAGGGCATCATGTTCGGCTACGCCTGCAAGGAAACGCCTGATCTCATGCCGGCGCCGATCTATTATTCGCACAAGATCCTGCAGCTGCTCGCAACCGCCCGCAAGAAGGGCGACGGCGAAGTCGCCAAGCTCGGCCCGGATGCCAAGAGCCAGGTGACCGTCCGCTACGTCGACGGCAAGCCGTCCGAAGTGACCTCGATCGTGCTTTCCACGCAGCATCTCGACGACAGCTGGGATTCGAACAAGGTTCGCGCGGTTGTCGAGCCCTATATCCGCGAGGCGCTCGGCGATCTGAAGATCGCCTCCGATTGCAAGTGGTACATCAACCCCACGGGTAAGTTCGTCATTGGTGGTCCGGACGGCGATGCAGGCCTCACCGGCCGCAAGATCATCGTAGACACCTACGGCGGCGCAGCTCCGCATGGCGGCGGTGCTTTCTCGGGCAAGGACACGACCAAGGTCGACCGTTCCGCTGCCTATGCGGCTCGCTACCTTGCAAAGAACGTGGTCGCTGCCGGCCTTTCCGACCGTTGCACGATCCAGCTGTCCTACGCCATCGGCGTCGCTCAGCCGTTGTCGATCTATGTCGACCTGCATGGCACGGGCAAGGGCGTTACCGAGGATCAGGTTGAAGCGGCTATCCGCAAGAACATGGACCTCTCGCCGACCGGCATCCGTCGTCACCTCGACCTCAACAAGCCGATCTACGCCAAGACCTCGGCCTATGGTCATTTCGGCCGCAAGGCCGGCCGTGACGGTTCCTTCTCCTGGGAGCGCACGGACCTGGTAAAGGGCCTCAAGGAAGCTGTGAAGGTCAAGGAAGCCGCATGATCGATACCGAGCGCCGGTCGCGGGCGACGGAAGCATTCTTCGGGCGGCGCAAGGGTAAGGCCTTGCGCGGCCAGCAGGCGGAAACGCTGGAAGCTTTGCTGCCGCAATATATCGTCGATCTCTCCGCTCCGGCGCCGCAGCCGCTGAATGATCTCTTCCCGGTGCAGACCGAGCGTCTGCGCTTGGAGATCGGTTTCGGCGGCGGTGAGCATCTGATTCACAGGGCGCTGGAACAGCCGACGACCGGTTTCATCGGTGTCGAGCCCTTCGTCAATTCGATGCAGAAGCTCCTTGCGCGTGTCGGCGAGACCGGTGCGCGCAATATTCGCGTTTACAATGACGATGCCACCCAGCTGCTCGACTGGCTGCCGGATGGCTGCCTGGACCAGATAGATCTGCTCTATCCGGACCCCTGGCCGAAGAAGAAGCACTGGAAGCGTCGCTTCGTCTCGCAGGTCAATCTCACGCGCTTTCATCGCGTGCTGAAGCCAGGCGCTCTCTTTTGCTTCGCCTCCGACATCGACACCTATGTCAACTGGACGCTGCAGCACTGCCATGCGCATGGCGGTTTCGAGTGGACCGCGCGCAATGCCGCCGACTGGCTGACGCCCTATGAGGGCTGGCCAAGCACGCGCTACGAGGCCAAGGCCCGGCGCGAAGGGCGGTCGTCCGCCTATTTGACTTTCAGGAAAATCTGATCGCCTGAATTGAGGCTGAAGCAAGTGATTGCTTCTGTCGCATCATCTCATCAGGGACCGCCATGCAAGGCGGTCTGGATCATGTGCATTCGCCGTACGCGGGCCGGTTCGGCGGTCCTTGCGAACGATGAGCTTCACCGTTGAGCGATGCCCGCAGTCAGTGCAGGCTGACCGTCTTCAGTTCATCTTCGGCAGCACGGTAGAAGGTGCTGGAGCGATTATCCGTTAGAAGAATCGGTGTACCATCGGCGCCGAAAAGCGCCCAGAGGTCGACCTCCGGATCGATGTCCGGTGCTTCGGGAAAGCAGCGCGATACTTCGTTCCAGTCCATTTTTCTGATGTAGGCAACCTCACCGGCGCCAATATTGGCAAGCTCGGATTGGGTCAGGCGGGCAGTCGCTTCTTTCAACAACATCTTCGTACCTCCAGTGTGAGGGACCAACGGCCCAGAGCATGATGCCGAAAAGTGTGAGCGGCTTTCGGCCGACATCATGCTCTAGTCATTTGATTCTAGAGCGGATTCAGAATTCAGACCGATTCGGCCTGAAATCATCCGGCTCTAGGCCGTTGTCCTACTGTGAGACCGAAATGTTAATTTTCTTTACTATGCGATCGGGTTCCGGGCGAATGAGGTCGACCGAGAGCAGGCCGTTCTTCAGAACGGCGCCGAGAACCTGCATGCCGTCTGCAAGGACGAAGACACGCTGGAACTGGCGTGCGGCAATGCCGCGATAGAGATAGTCGCGCTCGCCTTGTTCGATCTGTCGGCCGCGGATGAGAAGCTGATTCTCTTCTGTCGTCACATCGAGTTCGTCTTCGGAAAATCCGGCCACTGCAAGCGTGATGCGCAGTCGCTCCGGCTCGCCGGATAACCGGTCTGCCCGCATGCGTTCGATATTATAGGGAGGATAGCCGTCGCTGGCTTTGGAAATACGCTCCAGCGTCTTTTCCATAGTATCGAAGCCCAGAAGCAACGGGCTGGCAAAGGGAGTCATCCGGCTCATCGTCAAGTCCTTGGTATCAAGCGACCGCTCCGGACCTGATCTTCAGCACCCGGTTGACCTAATATGGGAGTGCGCACCGATCTGTGCAAGACACCATCGCTTCGCATCTGCGAGATCGAATTCATCCGTGAAAAATCGTTTGATGACACGGCATGCGAGCGCTTGACAAAGCCGGACCGGACCCGCGACAAAGCCTCTCGATCTGCACCGGAGGAAAGTTACAGATATGACCGAACCCAGAAAAATCATCATCGATACGGACCCTGGTCAGGACGACGCCGCGGCGATCTTTCTCGCCTTCGGCAGCCGCGAGGAGATCGATGTTCTCGGTATTACCACCGTCGCCGGCAACGTGCCGCTGCGTCTGACGAGCCGCAATGCCCGGATCGTTTGCGAGCTCTGCAATCGCCGTGACGTCAAGGTGTTCGCCGGTGCCGACGCGCCGCTGAAGCGCAAGCTGGTAACTGCCGAACACGTGCACGGCAAAACCGGCCTGGACGGTCCGCAATTGTCCGAGCCGACGATGGAGCTGCAGCCGGGCCATGCGGTCGACTTCATCATCGAAACGCTGCGCAATGAACCGGCAGGCGCCGTTACGCTCTGCACGCTCGGTCCGTTGACGAACGTCGCAATGGCGTTCCAAAAGGCACCAGACATCGTCGGCCGTGTCCGCGAACTGGTCATGATGGGCGGCGGCTTCTTCGAGGGCGGCAACATCACCCCGGCAGCCGAATTCAACATCTATGTCGACCCGGAAGCGGCCGACGTCGTGTTCCGCTCCGGCGTGCCCATCGTCATGATGCCGCTTGACGTCACACACAAGCTGCTCACCCGCAAGGATCGTGTCGCACGCATGGCCGCCGTCGGCACGCCGCCGGCCAAGGCCATGGTCGAAATGCTGAAGTTTTTCGAGCGCTTCGACATCGAGAAGTACGGTTCGGATGGCGGTCCGCTGCACGATCCCACGGTTATCGCCTATCTCCTGAAGCCCGAACTCTTCAAGGGCCGGGAATGCAATGTCGAGATCGAAGTGACGTCCGAGCTCACCGTTGGCATGACCGTGGTCGACTGGTGGCACGTTACCGACCGCAAGCGCAACGCCAAGGTCATGCGCGATGTCGATGCCGATGGCTTCTTCGCGCTGTTGACGGAACGCTTCGCCCGCATCTGATCGTTCGGGCACATGAAAAAAAAGGCCGCCGGATCTCTCCGGCGGCCTTTTCATTGCTTAAAGCTCAGTCGGCTCAGAATTCTTCCCAGTCGTCCTGTGCAAGGGCCGTGGCGCCGTGTGTCTGCGGCTGAGCCTTGCGCATCGGAGCTGCGGCCGGTGCAGCCGCTCTGCTGCGCGAGGCGACAGGCGTCCGCATCTGCTGCGCAGCGGCCCGCAAGGCACCGGCATTGTCCTGCACGCTATGCGATGTGCGGAAGCGCGCGACCAGGCCCCTGAGGGTTTGGGCTTCTTCGGCGAGGGTGACGCTGGATGCCGTGGTCTCTTCGACCATCGCCGCATTCTGCTGCGTCACCTGGTCCATCTGGTTCATGGCCGAGTTGATTTCCTTGAGGCCGATGGCCTGCTCGCTTGCCGAAGCGGAGATCTGGCGGATGAGACCATTGATCTCCATGACCTGCTGGGCGATCTTGTGCAGAGCATTGCCTGCGCGGCCGACCAGATCGACACCTTCCTTGACCTGACCCGCCGAGGTGTTGATCAGCGTTTTGATCTCCTTGGCGGCATTGGCTGAGCGCTGGGCCAGCTCGCGAACTTCCTGAGCGACGACCGCAAAGCCCTTGCCGGCTTCGCCCGCACGGGCAGCTTCCACACCGGCATTGAGGGCGAGCAGGTTGGTCTGGAAGGCGATCTCGTCGATGACGCCGATGATGCGGGAGACTTCCAGAGAAGACTGCTCGATGCCGTGCATGGAGGCGATGGCCTTTTGCACGACCTCGCCGGAATGCTCGGCATCCTGAGACGCCGCATTGACGCTGCTGGCGGCCGTGCGGGCGTTTTCGGCGCTGGAGTTGACCTGCGCGGTCAGCTCGTTGAGCGCCGCGGCCGTCTCTTCGAGGCTTGCCGCCTGCTGCTCGGTGCGGCGGGCGAGGTCAGAGGCGCTGTTGCTGATTTCGCCGGTGCCGCTGCCGATGTTGCCGACGCTGACATTGACCGTGTGCACGGTCTCTTCGATGCTCGCAAGCGCCGCGTTGAAGTCCTGCTTGAGCTGGGCATATTCGCCGGGGAAGTCGTCGGTGATCCGGTGGCTGAGATTGCCCTTGGAGAGCTCCGCCAGATTATGACCGAGAATGCCGACGATGTGGCGCTGCAGAGCGACACTTTCATTGCGTTCGCTCTCGGACCGGCGGCGTTCGCCTTCGGCTGCCAGGCGCTGGTCGTTGGCTTCGCCTTCCAGACGCTTGGTATCGGCGAGCGCGAAGCGGAAGCCTTCCAGCGCCTTGGCGACGGAGCCCACTTCGTCGGCGCGTTCCTGACCGGAGATCGGCTCGGCATAATTGCCGGCGCTGAGGCGTTTTACGCTGGCGACGAGGCCGGCCAGCGGCAGCTGCACGAAGCCGCGTACGGCGGCGTAGAGCGCGAGCATGACAGCGATGAGCACCAGGATGCCGGAGACGACCATCGTGTAGGTCTGATCGCGCACGGGAGCTGCGATCGCGCTGTGCGGCACATCGATGAGAACGACCCAGGTGGCATTGAGACCAGGAACCGCGAAGGGGTAGACGACGCGATCGAATTCTTCGCCGCCATTCTCGGAAAGATTCTTGAGGATGTTTGCGGAGGAAGAGGTCAGTGCTGCCTTGACGACATCAACGCCCGAACCGTTGTAGTCCTTCATCAGCAGATCGGCGGTCGGCGCGACCAGCCACTTATTATCCTGCGAAACCAGCAGGACGCGGCCGGAGCCGAACGGGTGAAGCTTCTGCAGCTTCGTGTAGAGGGACGAGAGAGAGAGGTCGACGCCCGCAACGCCGATCATCTTGCCGCCGGACATGACCGGATAGGCGATGGAGCTCATGGTCGTTGGAACGTCGGTGCCCTGTGCGAGATAGGGCGGAGTGATCGCGCCCTTGCCGCTATCGGCTGCAAGCTTCCACCATGGAGCTGTATAATCGTTGTCGAAGGTGGAGAACTGAATACCGCCGTCCTTGGTCTTCGACCAGTAAGGTGCGAAGGCGCCTTTCTCGTTGACGCCCTGGTCTTTGTTGTTGGCGAGTTCGGTCGTCTTGCCGTCTATGGAGCCGAGCTGCTCGCAGAACCAGCTGCCGAAGGCAAAGGCGTTCTGCTCGACATTGGCCTTGAGGATGTTGATGATGCCTTTGCGATCGAGATTGTGGCCCTCGTGGGCGCGGCCGACGACGGCGGCCATGGAGCGGGCGGCACTGGCCATTTCGCCGACATTGGCGGCGATCTCGTTGGAAATGGACTTGGCCTCGGTGTTGGCCTGATCCATCGTCAAGGCTTCGACGCGGTCGCGCGTCTGCGAGATCAGCAGGAGGTTGGAGACCAGCAAGACGAGTGCAATCGCCAGCCCGGTGACCAAGATAAGCTTGGCCGCAAGCGACTTCATACGAAAGATGAACATCATTTCCTCAAAAAAGCGATGCGTGGGATGCACATTATCCGCATGCAAAGTCGGCGCAGGATGGCCCTTTCATAGAGCCGCCGTGAGAATTGCCGCCGCGGCCGGAAGGGTATACGCGCCAGGCCAGAGGAGAATGATATGGAAGCGCAAAAATTTAATTAATTGCGCTCCACTGTATTTAGGGGGTTTTGTACTTAGAGCTTCTCGGCGACTTCGCTAGCGACCGGAATGGATGGCTGAGCGCCCGGCTTGAGGCAGGCGAGCGAACCGGCGACCGCCGCGCGGCGCAAACTGGCCTGAAAGTCCATGCCCTGGTCGAGGCTCGCTACGAAATAGCCGCAGAACGTATCGCCGGCGCCAACCGTGTCCACGGGTTCGATTACCAAGCCCTTGGCGCGGGAAACCTCGCCATCGCGAATGGCGATGACGCCGTCGCCGCCAAGCGTCACGATGAGCGTCTGACCAGTCTCGCCGTGCAGGCGAACGAGAGCCGCCTCGCGCTCTGCTGCGGACATGTTGTCTTGACCGGCCAGTCTCTCGAATTCCGTCTCGTTGGCGATGACGATGTCGGCGAGCCGGCCAAGGCGCGGGGCCTCGGGGATCAGGGGGGCGAGATTAAGGACCGTTCGCACGCCCTTGGCCTTGGCGGCACCGAGGGCCGTCTCGACGGCGGAAACAGGAATTTCGAGCTGCAGCATCAGTGTATCGCCGGGGTTCAGCGCGGAGACGGCGGCTGTTGCGTGTTCGGCCGTGTTCGTGCCGTTTGCGCCGGGAACGACGGCGATCATGTTTTCTCCGTCGCCGCCGACGAGGATCAGCGCCGTGCCTGTGGGTTCGGAGACGTGATTGACGGTCGAAAGATCGGTACCGGCAGCGTCGAGCAGGGCAAGTGCCGGTTCCGCAAAGCCGTCATTGCCGACCGCGCCGCTGAGCCGCACGGTTGCACCTGCACGACGCGCGGCAAGTGCCTGATTGGCGCCCTTGCCGCCGGCGGCGGTGGCAAAGCCGTTGCCGGCAACGGTTTCGCCCGGCTTCGGCAAGCGATCCGTGGTGGCGATGAGGTCCATGTTGATGGAGCCGAAGATGGTGATCATGCGATATCCTGCCCTGGGTGTTGTCCTGCATGATCCTGCCCGAAGGTTGCCTTATCTCTTTTGGGATCATGCATCGATTGGGCGCGACACTGCCGAAGCGATCAGTCTTCGTCAACTACCCTGAGCTTGAGTTGGCTCGTGCGGTTATCGGCGGGCTTCGGCCTTTCTTCCGGACGGGGCTTCGCCGGTTCTTTTGCCGTCTCGAATTCCAGCGCCTCGATCCGCTCCCCGCGCCGCGCCAGCTTGTCGGCCGAGGTGACGATCATGTCGACATCCTTCTGCGCCATGGCGAAATGACCCTGAAGCTTGCGCACACGCTCGTCCAGGCGTGACAGATCGTCCATCAGATGCGCCACCTCGCTCTGGATCACGTGAGCCTGCTCACGCATACGCTGATCCTTCAACACCGCCTGAATGACCTGGATCGACAGCATCAGCAGCGACGGCGAGACGATGACGATGCGGGCGCGCTGTGCCTTCTGCACGATCGCCTCGAAATTTTCGTGGATCTCGGCGAAGATCGATTCGGAGGGCACGAACAGGAAGGCGGTGTCCTGCGTCTCGCTAGGAATGAGATATTTCTCGGAAATGTCGCGGATATGCAGCTCCAGATCGCGGCGGAACTGCTGTGCGGCGATCTTGCCATGTTCGGGAGTGGCGGCGGCGCGAATGGCGTTCCATGCCTCGAGCGGAAACTTGGCATCGATGACAAGCGGCGGCGAGCCGTTCGGCATGCGAACCGTGCAGTCCGGCCGTGAACCGTTGGAAAGCGTTGCCTGAAACGCATAGGCACCCATCGGCAGCCCGTCGGCAATGATGGTCTCCATACGGGCCTGACCGAAAGCGCCGCGGGTCTGCTTGTTGGAAAGAATGGCCTGCAGGCCGACGACGTCTTTCGCCAGCGTCTGGATATTGGTTTGCGCGGCATCGATGACGGCAAGCCTTTCCTGCAGGCGGCGCAGGTTTTCATGGGTCGAGCGCGTCTGCTCGCCGATCGTTGCTGTCACCCGTTGCGACATGCCATCCAGCCGCTGGCCGATGGCCTGATTGAGTTCGGCCTGCCGGGAGCCGAATACCTCGGCCATGGTGGCAAGCCGGCCCTGCATCTCTGCCTGAGCCCGCAACAGTGTCGCCATATTGTGCTCCGCCTCGAGCACGTCATCCTCGGATCGCCCGCGGCCGCGCATTATCAGCACAAGGACGGCGATCAGGAGCAGGATGACGAGGCCGGTCAGAACCTGGATCGTGGAGATGGTTTGGCCGAAGATGATGAAGGACATGGAACCGAGTATGCTCGTGGAATTCTTACGGACACCATAACAAAATAGTCGTGAATATCTAGATCAAAACGTGAACAAGATTTTTCTGACGTTTATTCCAGCCCAGGCTGCCTTCGGTGAAAAAACACCTCGATACGGCCATCTTGGCGATTCCATCGCAGAACAAGATGCGTTATGGGAAACGTCATGACGATCAAGCCACTCATCATTTTACCCGATCCGCTGCTCCGTCAGGCTTCCAAGCCGATCGAGCGCATCGATATCGAAACTCAGCGTCTCGCGGACGACATGCTGGAAACCATGTATGACGCGCCGGGCATCGGCCTTGCCGCCATCCAGGTCGGCGTTGCGCGCCGCATGCTTGTCATCGACGTATCGCGCGAGGGCGAAGAAAAGACGCCGTTGGTTTTCATCAATCCGGAAATCGTCGCTTCGTCCGACGATCGTTCGGTCTATGAGGAAGGCTGCCTCTCCATTCCGGATTACTATGCCGAAGTGGAACGTCCGGCGCGCGTGATGGTCAAGCATCTCGATCGCGACGGCAAGGAGCAGATCACCGAGGCGGACGGCCTGCTGGCGACCTGCGTACAGCATGAGATCGATCACCTGAACGGCGTACTGTTCATCGACTATATTTCCCGTCTGAAGCGCGAGATGGTGATCAAGAAATTCACCAAGGCTGCCAAGGCTAAGGCTCTCTGAAGCATTTCCTGACAAAGGCCGCTTCATTTGTGCTGCGGCCTTTGTTCGCTACGATGCGGAGACCGGAACCATCGATCACCGCGCCTGACCTGTCCGATGGCGGCTAGCGTTTGACCTCCAATAGCGCGTGTGCGGTCGCTGCCGGGTCACTCGAAACCTGATATCTTAAGCCGGATGGATCGCATGTCGCTCAATATCATTTTCATGGGAACGCCCGAATTCTCCGTGCCGACGCTGCGGTCCCTGATCGATGCCGGGCATAAGGTTCGCGCGGTCTATACGCAGCCACCCCGACCCGGCGGTCGGCGAGGGCTCGACCTGCAGAAGTCGCCGGTGCATCAGGCGGCCGAATTGCTGGGTCTGCCCGTGTTCACACCAGTCAACTTCAAGGATGCGGACGAGCGCCAGCGCTTCCGCGATCTGAATGCCGATGTCGCCGTCGTCGTGGCTTACGGCCTGCTGCTGCCGGAAGCCATTCTCACCGGCACGCGCCTCGGCTGCTACAACGGCCACGCCTCGCTGCTGCCGCGCTGGCGCGGTGCGGCGCCGATCCAGCGGGCGATCATGGCGGGCGACACCAAGACCGGCATGATGGTCATGAAGATGGACAAGGGGCTCGATACCGGCCCGGTCGCGCTCACGCGCGAAGTCGAGATCGGCGAGACCATGACGTCAGGCGAGCTGCATGACAGGCTGATGCTTGCCGGCGCGAAGGCCATGGCCGAGGCGATGAACAAGCTCGAGCATGACGAACTGCCGCTGACGGCCCAACCATCCGAGGGCGTTCTTTACGCCGCAAAGATCGACAAGGGCGAAACGCGAATCGATTTCGGCAAGCCGGCAGCAGACGTCCACAATCACATTCGCGGCTTGTCGCCTTTCCCTGGCGCCTGGTTCGAGGCCGATATTGCAGGCCGCCCGGAGCGCATCAAGGTGCTTGGCTCCGAATTGGCCGAGGGCAACGGCGCGTCCGGCCACGTCCTGACGGACGATCTTGTCATCGCCTGTGCTTCCGGCGCCGTCAGGCTGACGAAGCTGCAGAAGGCTGGCGGCAAGCCCCTCGCGGCGGCCGATTTCCTGCGCGGCACGCCGATCGCGCCCGGCACCGTGTTCGCCTCGGAGCAGAACTGATGCCGCGTTACAAGATGATCGTCGAATATGACGGCATCCCCTATGTCGGCTGGCAGCGTCAGGAAAACGGGCCTTCGGTGCAGGGAGCGATCGAACGCGCTATCCTGTCCTTGACCGGCGAGACCGTTTCGATCCGCGGCGCGGGCCGCACCGATTCCGGCGTGCACGCCATGGGGCAGGTCATGCATGCCGATCTTTCCAAGGAATGGAAGGTCTACACGCTGCGCAATGCGCTGAACGCTCATCTGAGGATGGCTGGAGACCGGGTCGCCATTCTGGATATCGTAGAGGTCGATACGAGTTTCGACGCGCGTTTCTCCGCCCTCCGCCGACACTATCTCTATCGCATCATCGCACGCCGGGCGCCGCTTGCGCTTGAAGCCGGGCGCGCTTGGTGGGTGCCGAAGGACATGGATCACGAGATCATGCATGCCGCAGCACAGACCCTTGTGGGGCGGCATGATTTCACCACCTTCCGTTCTGCGCATTGTCAGGCAAACAGCCCGGTGCGCACGCTCGATCGGCTGGATGTGACACGCGTCGGCGAACTGATCGAGATCCGCGCGACCGCACAAAGTTTCCTGCACAATCAGATCCGCTCGTTCGCCGGCACGCTGAAGCTGGCCGGCGAAGGTAAGTGGACACCCGGCGATGTTCGCGCCGCTCTTGAAGCCAAGGATCGCAAGGCCTGCGGCCCCGTTGCCCCGCCGGACGGGCTTTATTTCATGCAGGTGGATTATCGCGAAGGCGGCGGCTCGGCCGGCATCGAAGGGGAGAGTGACGAGGGCGAAGAACTCTCTTAGTCTTGTCCCGCGCGCCTCAGCCCGGCGGGTAAACGCCGAGAAACCGCTGAAGGAAATCCGTTAGCAGCATCGTCGGGATCAGCAGCACCAGCGTCAGTGCGCCGACGAACAGCGGATGTGTGCCGCAAATCATTCTGAGGATGCGTGCCAGCGAGAAAATAATCGCCATCATCAATACCAGCCATAGCAGCGCCACAAGCCCGCTGGAGCCTGGAACGAAGGCGATCACCGCGATGAGCAGCGCGTTCAGATAGGACGTCGGCACCCCGAGCCAGTTCACGGTGACGACGATGGGGGCGAATTTATCGCCGAACCGGAAGATCAGCAGCAGCACGCCGGCGAGAACGAGCGGGATCACCCAGTTTGCGGCTTCGACCAGGGCGAGCCGCAGGAAGAAGGCGAGGCCAGTCGAGGTTTCGGGCGGCATGGCGGTCAGGTAGGCCTGCTGCCACCAGAGCCAGGAAATACCGATCGACGGAAGACTCCATAGGATCGCCCAGAAGGAGCGCAGCATGCCCCGGTCCGATATGTCGAGATATTGGAAGCCGCGCGCATCCATGCGGATCAGCAGCCAGAGACCGGACAGATAATATTGAACTTCCTTAAAGGTCGGCATTCTCGAACCAACGCTTGATGAAGGTCTGGTAGATCTCGGTCAGCGTTTCGAGATCCGAGACTGCGACGCGTTCGTCAACCATGTGCATGGTCTTGCCGACGAGGCCGAATTCCACCACCGGGCAATAGTCCTTGATGAAGCGGGCGTCTGAAGTGCCGCCTGTCGTCGAAAGTGCCGGTCTTTGGCCGGTAATGTTTTCGACAGCGGAAGAGAGCGAAGCGATCAGCGCGTTGTTGCGCGTCAGAAAGACCTGGCTCGGTCGTTCCGACCAGGTGATGTCGTATTTTGCCGGCGCGCGCCCTGGGCGCAGCGTTTCATCGGCGGCTGCCGCGTCGAGGCGGGCAATAATCTCGGCCTTCAGCGCCTCGACCGTCCAGGTGTCGTTGAAACGGATGTTGAAGGCAGCGGTCGCCTTGGCAGGGATGACGTTGGTGGCGGCATTGCCGACATCGATCGTCGTCACTTCGAGATTGGACGGCTGGAAATTGTCCGTGCCGGCATCGAAGGGCGGGTCGAGGAGCGCCTCTGTCAACTTGACGATGCTGCGCACCGGGTTGTCGGCGAGGTGCGGATAGGCGGCATGGCCCTGAACGCCGTGGACGGTGATGAACCCTGAGATCGAGCCGCGCCGGCCGATCTTGATCATGTCGCCGAGTTGGTCCGGATTGGTCGGTTCGCCGACGAGCGATGCATCCCATCTCTCGCCGCGCTCGGCCGCCCATTGCAGCAGCTTGACCGTGCCGTTGATCGCCGGTCCCTCTTCGTCGCCGGTAATCAGGAATGAAATCGAGCCGGCGGGCTTGCCGTGCTTCTCGATTTGCCGCGCGACCGCTGCTGCAAAGCAGGCAATGCCGCCCTTCATGTCGACGGCACCGCGGCCGAAAAGTTCGCCATCGGCGATTTCGGCGTCAAAAGGCGGGTGGCTCCAGGAAGCCGCATCGCCGACCGGCACGACATCCGTGTGCCCGGCAAACATCAGGTGCGGCTCCTCGGTGCCCAGCCGGGCATAGAGGTTTTCGATATCGGGCGTTCCCGGTTCGCTGGCGGTCATGCGCTCGATCTTGAAGCCAAGCGGCTGCAGCATCTCGGCAAGCGCGGTGAGCGCGCCACCCTCGGCTGGGGTTACGGAGGCGCAGCGGATCAGGGTTTGCAGGTTTGCGACGGGATCGGTAACGGTCATCGGGGGCAACTTATCCGGCGGGAAATGGCAAAGCGATGGCAAAGGGTCGGCGATGAACCGAAAAACCTTGCCGCGATTCCAGCAATCGCACGGGCGTGCTCACCCGGCAAGCTTGAGGGAAGCGCGATACGGAGACCGCGCTCCCAAATTCCTAATCAGTCGCGCAGCAGCTCGTTGATGCCGGTCTTCGAGCGGGTCTTTTCATCGACGCGCTTGACGATGACGGCGCAATAGAGGCCGGGGGCCGGCTGGCCGTTTGCCATCGTCTTGTCGCTCGGCAGCGAGCCGGCGACGACGACGGAATAGGGCGGAACCTCGCCATAGGTGATCTCGCCGGTGGCGCGATCGACGATCTTTGTGGACTTGCCGATGAAGACGCCCATGCCGAGCACCGATCCTTCGCGGACGATGCAGCCTTCGACGACTTCGGAGCGGGCGCCGATGAAGCAATTGTCTTCGATGATCGTCGGGCCGGCCTGCATCGGCTCCAGCACGCCGCCGATGCCGACGCCGCCCGAGAGATGCACATGCTTGCCGATCTGAGCGCAGGAGCCGACGGTCGCCCAGGTGTCGACCATGGTGCCTTCGCCGACATAGGCGCCGAGATTGACGAAGGACGGCATCAGGATGGCGTTGGGAGCGATATAGGCGGAATGACGCACGACGGCGTTCGGCACGGCGCGGAAACCGGCTTCGCGAAAGCGGTTCTCGCCCCAGCCTTCGAATTTCGAGGGAACCTTATCCCACCAGGTCGCATTGCCCGGGCCGCCTTCGACGATCTTCATGTCGTTCAGGCGGAAGGAGAGCAGAACCGCTTTCTTGAGCCACTGATTGACGGTCCAGTTGCCGTCGGCGCCGCGCTCGGCGACGCGGACCTTGCCGCTATCGAGGAGATTGAGCGCCTGCTCGACGGCGTCACGGATTTCCCCGTGCGTCGACGTGTTCACATTGTCGCGATTGTCGAAAGCGGCCTCGATAGACTTTTCGAGGGAGGCGAGATCGTTAGCGCTCATGGGAATTCCTTAAAACGTCAGTGCCTATCGTGTTTTCCGGCAGCGGCTCCGGATATGGTCGATTGGTCCTATAGCATGGAGCCCGAAAATGGAATGTCTTTTCCGCGCCGATTGAGCTTGGATTCAAGGCGTTGTAGGGGCATATGCAAGAGCTTGGCTATTCGTGCCTTCGGGCAGGAATGGCTCGTCATGATCGATTCGAAAGGCATGAATAGATGAGCAAGTCGAAGAACGGCAGGCTGAGGCGCAAGGATGGGGTTTGGGATCCCTTGAAGACGAGCTCGGCGGACAAGAAGCGGGCCGAATCCGTGCCGCGCACGCCGCAATCGATGTCGCCCTCCTACCGGCTTGCTTATGCCGACGAGGATTTCCTCTGCCGCGAAGAATTGCGGCCGATCCGCCTGCAGCTCGAGCTGCTGAAGACAGAGATGTCTCTGACAGAGAAGGGCATCAAGTCCACCGTTGTCATGTTCGGTGGTGCTCGTATTCCGGCACCCGGCACCAATGCCTGGGCCGCGCGCAACGACGTGCAGCGTGCCAATCTCGAAGCTGCATCCGTCTACTATGAAGAAGCGCGCAAGTTCGCGCGGCTTTGCTCCCGCTATTCCGCCGGTTTCGATTACCATGAATATGTCGTCGTCACCGGCGGCGGCCCAGGCGTGATGGAAGCCGGCAATCGTGGCGCGGCCGAAGAGGGCGCGCCGTCGATCGGCCTCAACATCGTGTTGCCGCATGAGCAGGCACCGAATGTCTATGTCACGCCGGAGCTCAGCTTCAATTTCCACTATTTCGCAATCCGCAAGATGCACTTCATGGTGCGCGCCAAGGCGATCGCGGTATTCCCCGGTGGCTTCGGCACCATGGACGAGCTGTTCGAGTGCCTGACGCTCATCCAGACCGGCCGCATGGAGCGTCTGCCGCTCATTCTCTTCGGTGAAAAGTTCTGGCGCAGCATCATCAATTTCGAGGCGCTCGCCGAATTCGGCACCATCGCGCCCGATGACGTCGACCTGATCAGCTTCGTCGACACGGCCGACGAGGCCTGGAAGATCGTCACGGATTTCTACGAGCACGATAACGGCCATTGAACAACGAAAGGCCCGCCCTCTTTTCGCAAGGGCGGGCCTTTCGATCTTCGAATGGATCCCAAAGCACCGCCACATCATGGGGCGACGCTTCGGATCGATCGGCTTAAAGCAGCGGCCGGCTCGGCATGTCGTCCAAGGTGATGACGCCGTCATGATTGCGGTCGAGGCGATCGAAGAGCTTGGCGGCAGCGTCTTCCGCTTCCTGCTTGCTGATCTGACCGTTTTCGTCCTTGTCGGCGAAGCGGAAGATCATGGCACCGCGCATGAAGCCACCTTCATGCATGAAGCGGCCGTGCGGCCTGTGGTGGCGATTGCCGTCGCCGCCCTTGTTGTCGTCGTTCTGTGCCTGATCGGTCTTGGACTGATCAGCAGGAGCTTGGCTGTTTTGTGCCTGATCGCCCTGCGGCTGGCCGTTTTGAGCCTTGTCGCCATCAGCTTTGGCGTGCTCGGCCTTCCACTGTTTGATCTGTTCCTTGCGGTAGGCGCGATATTCGCCGGGCGTGATCTGACCGTCATGGTTGACGTCGATCTGGTCGAAGATCTTGTCGACGCCTGCCTTGACCTCATCCTTGGTCAGCTTCATGTCGCCGGGATTGCCGAATTCCTTCAGCATGCGCACGTAAAGGACTTCGGGCGAGAAATGCGGCCTGTGCCAGCGGCCGTGATGCGAGCCGCCCCAGCCATTGCCATCATGAGAGGCGGCGAGCGCGACCTGTGCTGCACCGCCGAGAAGCAGGGTTGCGGAAAGTCCGGCCAGAAGAAGTTTTTTCCCGTTCATCGCTTTTCCTTTCGTGACGAGGAATGGTCAAACGATACGGCTGGCCGTCAGAAACGACCAATTAAACCTCTGTAAGGCTGATGAAACTTTCGTAACCCCATCCTAATGAAGGATTAAACCAGCGCCTTGAGGAAGGTCGTCAGGTCGTCGGTCACATAGTCGATGTGGTCGTCTTCGCCGGTCGTGCGCTCCCACCACTCGGTATGGGTCGCCTCGATGTTTTGCGGCACGAGGAGCACCGTCTTCATGCCGAGTGTTTTGGGCACGGTGAGGTTGCGCGGCAGGTCCTCGAACATCGCAGCCTTCTTCGTGTCGACGCGATTGAGGCTCATGAACTTGTCGTAGGTGCTGCCAGCAGGCTTCGGTATGTAATCGGCAGCGACGATATCGAAGATGCCGTCGAAATTGTCGAGAATACCAAGCGCACCGGCGGTGGTCTCGGCGTGCTTCACGCTGCCGTTGGTGAAGATGAACTTTCGCCCCGGGAGCGCCTTGATGGCGGCCGCCAGTTCCGGCTGCGGCGTCAGCGCCGAATAGTCGATCGCATGCGCCCGCTCCAGAAAATCGACGGGGTCGATGCCGTGATGGATCATCAGCCCCTGTAGGGTCGTTCCATGCTCCAGATAATACTGCTTCTGCAGCTTGCGCGCATCGTCCCGCTCCATCTGCAGCAGAGCCGAGACGTATGCGGTCATGTTTTTGTCGATCTGCGCGAAGAGATCAACGTGATGCGGATAGAGCGTGTTGTCGAGATCGAACACCCAGTCGCGGATGTCGGAAAAATCTGAGGGCTCGGATAGCGTCTTTGTCTGGCTCATGGCTGCGTTATGACACGCCGCCTCAGCCGAGGAAAAGGAAAATATTCATGCTGCGGCATATGGGCCTTGGTGACATTGCCGGTTGATCCAAGGCCGGCTATGATTCCACCATTGATTTTCAAGGTTTTGCTCTATTTGCAAAAGAGGGAACGCCCGCTCTTTCGGGTTGTGGAGAGAAAATTGCCCGGCCGGGCTTTTCGGAAGGGGATACGATGAGTCAGGTGGAAAAGGCGCAGGAATTTGCGCGGCTGCACAAAAAAGGTGAGCCGCTCGTTCTTTTCAATATTTGGGATGCCGGTTCGGCCAAGGCGGTCACGGAGGCGGGCGCGAAAGCCCTGGCCACCGGAAGCTGGTCGGTTGCTGCGGCCAACGGCTTTGGCGACGGTCAGGCCATTCCGCTATCGCTGCTGGCAGTCACTGCCAAGCTGATTTCGGTGACAAGCCATTTGCCTCTGTCGGTCGATTTCGAGGGCGGTTATGCGGTTGAACCCGAGGAGGTCGCCGCCAATGTCGAAAAGATCATGGATCACGGCGCCATCGGCATCAATTTCGAAGATCAGGTGATTGGCGGCCACGGCGTTCATCCGATCGAGACCCAGGTCGCCCGCATCCGCGCCATCAGGGAGATGGCCGATCGGCGCGAAATTCCGTTGTTCATCAATGCGCGCACCGATCTCTTTCTTCAGGAAAGCGATATGGCGCACCATCAGATCCTGCTCGATGATGCCTACAAGCGTGCCGACGCCTTTGCTGAGGCAGGAGCGAGCGGCTTCTTCGCGCCAGGCCTAGTCGACCCGGAACTGATTGGCGCCCTCTGCGAGCGCTCGCCCCTGCCTGTTAACATCATGGTGCGCCCGACGACACCAGATAACCAGACCATGGCCGGACTGGGTGTCAGCCGCATCAGCTATGGCCCTGCACCCTATCGCTCCATCATGGGGATGCTGAAAAGCGAGGCCGAGGCGGTTTATCGGCAGGAATAATCAGCCGAGTTCGGCCTTGGTGGCCAGCACCCGCGCGATGAAATTCTGCACGACGGCGGAGCGTTCATCGCGGCGTGTTGCCAGCGTCAACCGTGCGATCGGCGCGTTGCCGGAGATGGGAACATAGGCGACGCCGGGAACCCGGATTTGAGCTATTGCCGACGGCACCACCGAAACGCCGAGTTCCACGGCGATCAGATTGGCGATCGAGGTGATCTCCGGCGCGACCTGCCCGAGGGTGGGTTCGAAGCCTGCTTGCCTGCAGGCGGCGATGATCCCGTCGAACAGGCTCGGCCCGGCGATGCGCGGAAACAGCACGAAGGGCTCACCAGACAGGGCAGATAGAGGCAGACTTGCCGCCCCCGCCAGCGGATGGCCTGAGGGCAGGGCAATCATCATGGCCTCTTCCGCAAGTGCGTGCGACCGGAAAGAGGGCGGATCCGCGTCGCCCGGCCGGATGAAGACCGCATCCAGCTCCTCCGCCTCAAGCCGCTCCAGCAGCCGGGTCGTATGAGCCTCTTCCAATGTCAGATCGATTTCCGGATAGGCGCGGCGAAAACTGCGCACGGATGACGGTACGATCGGACTGAAGGCCGCCGAGCCGGTAAAGCCGATCCGCAATCGCCCGAGCTCGCCGCGCGCTGCCCTCAATGCCAAAGCCTTCGCCTGTTCGGCCCTGGCCACGATCGCTTGGGCTTCCGGCAGGAAGACCTGCCCTGCCTCGGTCAGTTCAACGCCATGCGGCAAACGGCGAAACAGCGGCGCACCGATCTCGTCTTCCAGATCGCGGATCTGGTTGCTGAGTGGCGGCTGCCCGATACCTATCCGTCGCGCGGCTCTGGTGAAATTCAGCTCCTCGGCAACGGCGAGAAAATATCTGATGTGGCGCAGTTCCATCCGTTCTCTTCCAAACTGAGGCGATATATCTTTAAGATATGAACAAAGCCACCGCAATATATTGGACTGGCTGTCGCACCGTCTCCACTTAGGCGGAGCGCAACCGCTCATCGAGCGTGAGCGTGTCAACAGCCAGGAGCCTCCCATGAGTTCGAAACACAGCAAACTATTCCTGATCACCGGCGTCAGCTCCGGCTTCGGTCGAGCCTTCGCCGAAGCGGCGCTCGCCGCTGGCCATCGCGTCGTCGGCACGGTGCGCAATGCCGATGGCAAAGCAGATTTCGAAGCGATCGCACCGGAGCGGGCCAAAGCCGTGCTTCTCGATGTAACCGGATTTCGATGCGATCGAACCTGCGGTTGCCCGTATCGAGGCGGAGACGGGGCAGATCGACGTCTTGATCAACAACGCCGGCTACGGCCACGAAGGTACGCTTGAGGAATCGCCGCTTGGCGAGATGCGGCGCCAGTTCGATGTCAACGTTTTCGGAGCCGTTGCGATGATCAAGGCGGTATTGCCCTTCATGCGCGGTCGTCGCGCCGGCCACATCGTCAACATCACCTCGATGGGCGGTTTCATCACCATGCCCGGCATTGCCTATTACTGCGGCAGCAAGTTCGCGTTGGAGGGCATCAGCGAGGTATTGGCGAAAGAAGTGAAGGGCTTCGGCATCCATGTGACCGCTGTTGCGCCCGGCTCCTTCCGCACCGATTGGGCGGGCCGCTCCATGGTGCGCTCCGGCCGCAGCATCGCCGACTATGATGAGTTGTTCGATCCGATCCGGAAGGCACGCGAAGAAAAGAACGGCAATCAGGCCGGCGATCCACAAAAGGCCGCCGCCGCCATATTGGCGCTGGTCGCGTCCGAAAATCCGCCTGTTCACCTGCTGCTGGGAACGGACGCGCTGAACCTGGTGCGGGGGAAGCTCGCTGCCTTCAGCGAGGAGATTGCCGCCTGGGAAGATCTGACCCGCTCAACCGATTTCGGTTGAGCGCATCGCATCGGGCAATGAAGAGATACGCCCTTACCCCGCTCGGGGAGGGCGTATGTTCTTTACGGAACGATCAGCGTGCCGGCGCCGCGTTCGGTGAAGATTTCGAGCAGGACCGAGTGCGCCGTCTTGCCGTTGAGAATGACGACGCCCTGGACGCCGGCCTTGATGGCGTCGATGCAGGTCTCGACCTTCGGGATCATGCCGCCGGAAATCGTGCCGTCGGCAATCAGCGCATGCGCCTGGGCGACGGAAAGTTCCTTGATGAGTTGGCCCTGCTTGTCGAGGACGCCTGGAACATCCGTCAGGAAGAGCAGGCGCGTGGCGCTGAGAGCGCCGGCAATCGCGCCGGCAAAGGTGTCGGCATTGATGTTGTAGGTCGCGCCGTCGCGGCCGGGAGCAACCGGCGCGATGACGGGGATCATCTCGGACTTGGCAAGCAGATCGAGCAGCGTGCGGTCGACTTCGACCACTTCGCCGACGAAGCCGAGATCGAGTACGCGCTCGATGTTGGAATCCGGATCCTTGATGGTCTTGTGCGCCTTTTCGGCGAAGACCATGTTGCCGTCCTTGCCGCAAAGGCCGATCGCCCATTCGCCGGTCTGATTGATCAGCGCGACGATTTCCTTGTTGATCGAGCCGGCGAGCACCATTTCGACGATCTCGACCGTCTTGGCGTCGGTAACGCGCAAGCCGCCTTCGAACTTCGACTCGATGCCCATCTTCGTCAGCATGGCGCCGATCTGCGGGCCTCCGCCATGCACGACGATCGGGTTGACGCCCGATTGCTTCAAGAGCGCGATATCGGCTGCGAAGGCCTTGCCGAGCTCGACGTTGCCCATGGCGTGACCACCGTATTTCACGACGATGGTCTTGTTTTCGTAACGCTGCATGTAGGGCAGCGCCTGTGCGAGCAGGCTGGCTTGGAGTTCGCTGTGGGCTTCGGACATGGTGCACCCTTCGAAAATGTTCGCGGCCTTTTATCTCAAGTTTTTAACAGAGGGAATAATGATGTCGGCATAAGTTGATGCTGTGTCACAATAGCGCTGTCAAAATTGATCGCCTCGGTGCGCTTGCCTGGGCGCAGTTTTGTCTTAAAGATGATCCAGGCGTCTAAGCGGGGTGTTGGATGGCGAGCGACGAGACGGAAGCGCTGATCGGCCGCGTCGCCATGCGTGACCAAAAGGCCTTTGCGACGCTCTACAAACGCACCAACCCGAAACTCTTTGGTGTTTGCCTGCGTATCACAGGCAATAGGACGGACGCGGAAGAGGTTTTGCAGGAAGTCTACGTCAAGATATGGCAGCGTGCGGAGCAGTTTGCCCCTTCGGAAGGCCCGGCTATGCCCTGGTTGGCGGCGATCGCACGCAACCGATCCATCGATTTCGTTCGTGCCCGCAAGCCGGTCGCCGACGAAATCGACACCGCATACGATCTTGCCGACACAGAACCGGATCCGGAAGAACAAGCAATTGTGAAGGGAGAGGGCAGGCGGATTGACAGGTGCATGGAAGAGTTGGAAGCTGATCGCGCCCGGGCTGTTCGCAGCGCTTATGTCGAGGGCTTGAGCTACCAGGAACTCGCCGATCAACACTCGGTACCGTTGAATACCATGCGCACCTGGCTGCGCCGGAGCCTGATCAGACTAAGAGAGTGCATGGACCGATGAGTACGCCCGATCAAAGCAAGGGAGGCCGCTCCCGCGATGAAGTCCTGGCCGGAGAATACGTGCTTGGCGTGCTTTCATTGGAGGATCGGCAGAAGGTCGAGCGCCGCATGCGCAGCGACCGTCAGTTTGCCGCCATCGTCAGCCGCTGGGAGCAAAACCTTTCAGAATTCAACGAGGAATACGAAACGGCAACGCCGGCGACCTCGGTATATCCAAAGATCGAGAAACGAATTTTCGGCGATGCTGCGCGAGGCGCTCATCTTTGGAATTCCATCCTGCTCTGGCGTTCCGTCGCCTTCGCATCCTTGTTCCTGACTGCGGGCGTACTGGTTTTCACGATCACCAATGAGGCTGCGTTGCGCCCGGCTCCGGGTAAGCAGCTCACGGCATCCCTTTCCGGCCAGAACAGCGCCATCAATCTCCTTGCCAATTATGATGTCGCCAACGGGCGTTTGAAGGTCACGCCGGTTGCCGCGGGCAAACCGGAAGAGAAGTCGCTGGAACTCTGGTTGATTCGCGGCAGCGACCCGGCCGAGGCTTTGGGCATTCTGCCGCAGACCGGCGAAGGCGAAATCAGCCTGCCGCCGGAACTTCACGGTAAATTGACCGAAGGTGCCATCATCGCCGTCAGCGTCGAGCCCTTCGGCGGCTCGCCGACCGGTAAACCCACAGGCGACGTGGTGGCATCGGGCACGATCCATCTCCCCTGACGAAATCTTCCTTCTAAAAACAATCGCGGCTGAAACTCTTATTCATACGCCTCCGTACCTTCTTTTGACCCCGCCCGATCGGGGCGAAAAAGAGGAAGAGGAAAAGTTATGATCAAGACCGTGATTCGCATCGGCGCATTGGCTGCAATGGTTTCGGCCGGAGCGAGCCTGGCCTACGCCAAGGACCCCATGGTGGGCGGGGCAGCGATGTATGCGAGCAAGAACATCATCCAGAACGCCGTCAACTCGAAGGACCATACGACGTTGGTTGCCGCCGTGAAGGCAGCAGGGCTTGTGGACACGCTCGAAGGCAAAGGCCCCTTCACCGTTTTCGCGCCGACCAATGAAGCCTTCAAGCAGCTGCCTCCGGGCACGGTCGACACCCTGTTGAAGCCCGAGAACAAGGCAACGCTGGTCAAGGTGTTGACCTGCCATGTCGTCGCCGGTGACGATATGGCCGCCGCCCTCAAGAAATGGGCGATGAGCAAGGGCGGCGAGTACGATCTGAAAACGGTCGGCGGCTGCACCATCAAGGCCATGGAAAAAGGCGGCAAGCTGACGCTGACCGACGAGGCCGGCGGCACCGCTCACATCACCATCGCCGACGTCAAGCAGTCGAACGGCGTCATCCACGTCGTCGACAAGGTGCTGTTGCCGAAGATGTGATCCTCCGCGGCAACACGGCCGCCGCTCCCGCAAAATGGTTCGGGAGCGGCGGCCTCATCGCATGAATTTGAATTGATCAGACGGAGATGCCGACCGTCAGGCCGATGGCCTCGCGCAATTCCTGAAGGCCGGCGCCTTTTTCCGAAGATGTGGCGAGGATGCCGGGATAGGCTGCGGGGCGCTTGCGGATTTTTTCAGCTGTGTCGGCGAGCAGCTTTGGCAGGCCCGCTTCCTTGATCTTGTCCGTCTTGGTGAGCACGATCTGATAGGAAACGGCCGCCTTGTCGAGCAGGTCCAGCACGTCGGCATCGTTCTTCTTGATGCCGTGGCGGCTGTCGATCAGCACATAGACGCGCTTCAGCGTCGTGCGTCCCCGAAGATAGTCGAATACCAGCTTCGTCCAGGCATCGACCTGGTCCTTCGGCGCTTCCGCATAGCCATAGCCGGGCATGTCCACCAGCGCCATCGGCGGCAGATCGCCGCTCTCGCCGGAAAAGCCATCCGGAACGAAATAGTTGAGTTCCTGCGTGCGCCCCGGCGTATTCGAGGTTCGTGCCAGCCCCTTGTGTCCGACCAGTGCATTGATCAGCGACGATTTGCCGACATTCGAGCGTCCCGCGAAGGCCACTTCGAACGGCCCTTCCGGCGGCAGGAACTTCATCGACGGCACGCCACGGATGAAGATCCACGGACGGCCGAAAAGCGGCTTGTCGTCTTTTGTCGTCTGGTCTGCCATGCTCTCTGTCTTCTACTGGGATGATGGGACTGGCTTCGGGGTTTTATCCGTGAAAGTCAAGTTTTGATCGACATGTGTGACACGTTGCGGACCCGCACATACCCTGTCATGCTGCCCGGATGGAGCAAAAGGACTCGAAAGACGACGATGTCACCGAAATCCGCCTTGATGCGAAGGAGGCAGTCGTTCTATTCGAGCTCCTTTCCCGCTGGTCCGATCCGAAGGCAGCTTACACTCCCGACAAATTGTGTTTCGAGAGCCCGGCCGAATACGCCGTGCTGAACGGTTTGCTTGCGGATCTCGAAAAGCAGCTCACCGCTCCGTTCAAGCCCGAATACAGACAGATTCTCGCCGATGCTCGCAGCTTGCTGGCGGAGCGGTGGGATGACCTCACTCACCGCGACTGAACTTTCCCAAGCCGTCGACTTATGCAGAGATCTTCACGTGCGGTCGGCGGTGGTCCGGCAAAATCCGCAATTGCTGCACCGCAGAGCCGCATAAGTCGTGCTAAGGCTCGATGCCATGAAAACGACCACGGAACAGAACTATCGTCGGCGCATAGCACGGGTCATCGAGGCGATCATGGTCGATCCCTCGGCGCCGCATTCCGTCGAAAGCCTTGCCGCAGTGGCCCGCTTCTCCCCCTTTCATTTTCACCGGCTCTACCGCGCCATGACCGGCGAAAGCGTTGCCGCCACCATACGCAGGGTGCGGCTTGCGCAGGCGGCGTATCAATTGGCCGTGAGCCCGGCCTCGATAACCGAGACGGCCTTGGAGGCTGGCTATGACAGCTCGCAGAGCTTCGCCCGCGCCTTTCGCAGCCTCACGGGCCTCACCCCGACGGCTTTCCAGCAGCAACAGCAGTCGATTGCGGCAAACCTGCCATCGGTGACGATCGGCGATCGTCCGCCCGCAAGGATATACGGCTTGCATCACGAGGGTCCGGCACAAACCATCCCGCATACCTACCGTCGCCTCGCGCAGGCGCTGTCGGAGCAAGGACTGGCGTGGAGCGATCTGACAAGGATCGGTGTCGGATCCGGCGATCCGGAGCAGGGGGAGGGGTTTAGCTACTTTGCCGGTGTCGTTCTTCCGCTGGAAAGTACGGCACTGGAAGGGCTGGAGCGCTACGATCTGCCCGGCGGCCGCTATGCATGCTACAGGCTCATGGGATCTTACGCGCTTATTTCCTCCACCTTTCAGACGCTGTTCGGCAGCTGGTTGCCGCAAAGCGGCTTTGAGCCCGACGACCGCCCGGTTATCGAGGTCTATCTCAACCATCCGGCCACGGTGATGGAGCATGAGATTGCCACCGAGCTGCTGATCCCGCTTCGCGGCACCGACACGAATTAACGCTCCATATCCTTCGACATCTCGATCCCTGATATGCGGCTGACCGTGAAGCGGTCTGCCGAAGCCTTTCATTTTTGCCTTTCACTGCCCTGTTCGGAGAAGAAAATGCGCATTACGAAAATCGGCTTTCTCATCGCTTTCGCCTTGGCGACGACGTCGGTCCAGGCTGCGGGACTGGCATCGATAGACGTCCCGGCGAATGGAGACGGTCCTGCTCTCAAGGCTTTCGTTTGGTCGCCATGTGCGACGCCGCCGGGTGAAGTCAAACTGGGGCCGGTCACGCTGCCCGCCGTTCGCGGCTGCCCGATTGCCGGGAGCAAGTTGCCACTGGTGATCATCTCGCATGGACACGGCGGCGGCTCCCTCAATCATCACGATACTGCTGAGGCGCTTGCGGATGCAGGCTTCCTTGTGGTCGCGGTGAACCATCCGGGCGATAATTTTTCCGATCTGAGCCGGGCGGGCGACATCTCGATCATGTTTCAACGGCCGACGGATATAAAGCGCCTGATCGATTTCATCATCGGCAAATGGCCGGAGGCGGCAAAGATCGATCCCGACCGAATCGGCTTCTTCGGCTTTTCGCGCGGCGGCTATACCGGCCTCGTGCTCGCCGGCGCAGTGCCCGATTTTCGCGACCCCAAGGTTCCCTGTCCCGAGCCTGCTCCCATCTGCGGCGAAATCCGCCGGAACGAGATACCCGCGAAGCCGCTTGCCCGTGACGGGCGCATAAAGGCATTCGTCCTTGCCGACCCATTGAGCTTCTTTTCGAACAAGGAAAGTTTGAAAGCTGTCAATGCGCCCATCCAGCTCTGGAGTTCCGAGCATGGCGGCGATGGCGTGCTGCCGGAGAGCAATGCGGCGCTGGCCGCCAATCTACCCGGCAAGCCGGATTTCCATGTCGTGCCCGCCTCCGCGCACTTCGCCTTCCTGGCACCATGCCCGCCTGCCTTGGCTGGATCGCAGCCGGAGATCTGCCGCGATCAGGACGGGTTCGACAGGGCGGCGTTTCACAAGGCTTTCGATGCGGAGGTCGTGGCCTTCTTCCGTCAGTATCTCGGTGCGAGCGGCACGCAATAACCGCTGTCATCAGGCGGCGCCTCATCGCATCACAAACCATGTGCCGAAAAAGAAAAGCCCCGCCGAAGCGGGGCTTTGCTGTTTATTTCGATGGTGCCGGTTTTCGTTTGAACAGGCCCTTCAGATTGTCGAAGAGCTCTACCTTCACGCCATGGCGCCGCATGATGATCGACTGCTGGATAACCGAAAGCGTGTTGTTCCAGGCCCAGTAGATCACGAGACCAGCCGGGAAGCTTGCCAGCATGAACATGAATACCAGCGGCATCCAGTTGAAGATCATTGCCTGCGTCGGGTCCGGCGGCGTCGGGTTCATGCGCATCTGGAAGAACATGGTAACACCCATGATCAGCGGCCAGACGCCAAGATGCAGGAAGGTCGGAGCCGCAAAGGGCAGCAGGCCGAACAGGTTGACGATCGAGGTCGGATCCGGAGCGGAAAGGTCCTGGATCCAGCCGAAGAACGCCGCATGACGCATCTCGATGGTGATGTAGATCACCTTGTAGAGCGAGAAGAAGATCGGAATTTGCAGAAGCACCGGCCAGCAACCCGCAATCGGGTTGATCTTCTCTTCCTTGTAGAGCTGCATCGTCGCCTGCTGCAGACCCATGCGATCGTCGCCGAACTTGGCCTTCAACTCTTCCATCTTCGGCTGCATGCGCTTCATGTTCGCCATGGATGCGTATTGCTTGCTGGCGAGCGGGAAGAACAGCGCCTTGACGACGATAGTCGTGCAGAGGATGGCGACACCGAAATTGCCGAAGAAGCGGAAGAAGAAGTCCATCAGCTTAAACATCGGTTTGGTGATGAAGTAGAACCAACCCCAGTCGATCAGGCGGTCGAAGCGCGGGATCGAGTAGCTGGTCTCGTAGCGGTCGATGACCGGAACTTCCTTGGCGCCGGCGAAGATGAGGTTCTTCAGCTCGATCGACTGGCTGGGAGCGACGGTGATCGCATCCTGCTTGTAGTCGGCCTGATAGCGCGGCGTGCCGTCGGCGAAATGCGAGAAGCGGGCGTCATAGGCCGTCGACTGCGGCGGCACGATGGTTGCGGCCCAGTACTTGTCGGTCATGCCGAGCCAGCCGCCGGTCGACTTGGCCGGCGTCGTGGCTTCCTTTTCGGTCGCCGCATATTTGGTTTCGATCAGGCCGTCATCGCCGATGACGCCGATGAAGCCTTCGTGCAGCACGTAGGCGGAAGGCGTCTCAGGCTTGTTGTAGCGGGTAACGCGGCCGTAGCTCGACAGAGAAACCGGAGCCTGGCTGCTGTTGGCGATCTTGTCGGTGATCGTGAACATGTAACGATCGTCGACGGAGATGGTACGCGAGAACGTCACGCCCTTGTCGTTGGTGTAGGACAGGGTGACGGGCGTCTTGTCGGTCAGCTTGTCGCCGCTTGCGAGCTTCCACACCGTCGAGGGGCCGGGAACGGCGCCGGTCGCGTCGTTGCCGACATAACCGAGTTCGGTGAAGTAGCCGTCCTTGGTGTCGGCCGGGCTGAACAGCGTGATGATCGGGCTGCTCTTGTCGACGGTCTCGTGATAGCTCTTCAGGCGCAGATCGTCGAGACGCGCACCTTCCAGGTTGATGGATCCGGCAAGTGCAGGCGTATCGATGACAACGCGCGAGGATGCCGTCTTCTCGACGGACTGGTCACGGGTCAGGACCGTCTGCGCAGTCTGGCCGCCGGCCGGCAGCGAACCGTTCACTGTGCCACCTGCGGCTGTTGTCTGCGTCTGCTGAGCCTGTTGCGACTGCTGCTGCAGCTTGGCGGCCTGCTCGGCCTGGCGCTGCGCTTCTAGACGCGGGTTCATATAGAAAAACTGCCAGCCGAGAACAATCAGCACGGACAGTGCAATTGCAATGAAGTAATTGCGTTTGTTTTCCATCATACTTTCCTGGAGCGGTCCGTTTCCGACCGCCGATGTTTCGGCCTGGTTTCGATGCGGCTTACGAGTTCGCTTGCCAGTTTTTCGAAAGGTGCGGTCAGCACATCGCGCCGCGCGACAACCACATAGTCGTGTCCGGGCTGCATTGCAAACCCGGCATGAAGCCGCACAGCTTCTTTCAGCCTGCGCCGCATGCGGTTGCGCTCCACTGCGTTGCCATGTTTTTTGGTAACGGTAAAACCAACGCGGGGGTCGGCGTCGGCGAGCTTGCGGTCCAGCATTTCTAGCAGGAAGAAGCCGCCTCTGCGCTTCTCGCCTTCACGGACTGCAAGGAACTGCGGCCGGCTTTTCAGCCGCCCGACAGTCTTTTTGGGTCGTTCATTCGTCAATTGCCCGCCATCCTCGACTATCGGGCATTTCGGCCGTTAGGCCGAAAGACGCTTGCGGCCGCGGCTGCGGCGAGCGGAAAGAACCGCACGGCCGCCCTTGGTAGCCATACGGGAACGGAAGCCGTGGCGGCGCTTGCGGACAAGCTTGGATGGTTGGTAGGTACGCTTCATTTATTTAAACACCGCGGAGTGCGGCCCTTCTTGAGCTTTGCTTCAATAGCAAGGAGCGTTGTTGATTATGACGAACGGACTTGGCCCGCAAATGCAGGCTCTATGACCGAACGTGCGCGGGCTTATAAGGATCGCGACCCCTAAAGTCAATTATATCGGCACAGATTCCTTGAAATCCGGGGTCAAGGACTGGTGATAGACGGCTGTTGCGGCGTTCGGCCGATCGATGCCGTTGTTGCAATACAAATCAGGGAACGCTGAAATACGGTACGGAAGAGGATCCAAAATCCGGGTAATTTGACTTAAATTGCCGCAAGATAACATTAATGAATTTGGCCGATATCTAGACCCATATACTGGCAAATTCGCCGATTTTTGGCGGTGCTGCCAGCTTTTGGGGGGATATCTTGAAAATTCGCGGCAAAGTTAACCTGCTTGTACTCGTCATGACCGGGGCAGCGCTCCTGATCGGTGCCACCACTCTTTATGCGCTGCGTCAATATGATCAGAGACTGCAGAGTTACGAGCAGACCGCCAGCCGCGCCTATATGGGCGAGCGCCTCAATCGCTACGTAACCGCGGTGGTCATGGAAGCCCGCGGGATCTATGCGGCCGCGTCGGCCAAGGATTCGAAGAGCTTCGCCGATGGGCTGATGGTCGATCTTGATGAAATCGACAGAGTCCTGACTGCCTGGTCGCCTCTGGTGCCGGAGGCTCAGAAGGCCACGTTCTCCAAGCTTCAGGCTCGCGCCCAGGAGTTTCGCGGCTTCCGCACGGAAACGGCCCGCCTCGGCGTGGCCGACGGCCCGGACGCCGCCGGCAAGCAGGGCAACAACGAGGCGAACCGCGCCAATCGCAAAGCTTTCCAGGCGGAGATCGATGCCATCGTTCAGGCCGACAAGGCTGAGCTTGCAAAGGCCGAAGCCGAGATCGCGGTCTTCCACAAAAACATTCTGTGGGTCGTCCTGAGCATCATGATTGCCGGCATCGGCGCAGGCGTGGGCCTGGGCGCCTATATCGGCACCGTTCATCTCAGCCGCCCGATCCGCAAGGTGACGGACGCGATCAAGAAGGTTGCCGACGGCCAGTTCGATATTGAAGTCCCGTTTGCGGGCCGCCACGATGAAATCGGCGAAATGGCCGCCGCCGTCGACGTGTTCAAGGAAAACGGCAACGCCGTGCGCCGCATGAATGCCGAGGAAATGGCCATGCGTGCCCGAAGCGACGAGCTTCAGTCCAGCATGTCGCTGGCCGTTTCCGCTGCCGCCGCCGGCGATTTCAGCCGCCGCATCGATAAGGATTACGGCGACGCCAGTCTCAATCGCTTCGCCAGCAACGTGAACGAGTTGCTTGTCAGCGTCGATGTCGGCATCGGCGAAGTTCGCCGCGTCATCGCAAGTCTGGCCGATGGCGACCTGACGCAATCCATGAAGGGCGAATTCCAGGGGGCCTTCGCCGAGCTGCAGCAGAACGTCAACGCGACGCTCGCGACACTCAAGAGCACCATGCGCGAAGTGCGTGAGACCACCGGCTCGATCAACTCCAACACCAACGAGCTTCGTCACGCCAGCGACGATCTCTCCAAGCGCACGGAGCAACAGGCAGCCGCCCTCGAGGAAACTTCGGCGGCGCTCGATGAGATTACCTCCGTCGTCCAGAATTCGACCGAGCGTGCTCGCGAGGCGAGCGTGATGGTGAGCGAAGCCAAGGACGATGCCGCTCGTTCCGGTACGGTCGTTCGAAATGCGATCGACGCAATGGGGCGCATCGAGCAGGCATCCGGCGAAATCAGCCAGATCATCGGTGTCATCGACGACATCGCCTTCCAGACCAATCTGCTGGCGCTGAACGCCGGTGTCGAGGCAGCGCGCGCCGGCGATGCTGGCAAGGGCTTTGCCGTCGTCGCCCAGGAGGTGCGCGAGCTTGCGCAGCGCTCTGCGACAGCGGCCAAGGATATCAAGGCGCTGATCAGCAAGTCGGGCGATCAGGTGCAGGTCGGCGTCAAGCTGGTGCAGGCAACGGGTGAAGCACTGTCGACCATCGAGGGCCGGGTGCTCAAGATCAACGACCATATCCATTCCATCGCAACCGCAGCCCGCGAGCAGGCAACCGGTCTGTCGGAAGTGAACAATGCCGTCAACCAGATGGACGAGGTCACGCAGCGCAACGCCGCGATGGTCGAGGAAACCTCGGCTGCGACCCACCGGCTCGCTGGTGAGGCTGATGGTCTCGTGCGTCTCGTCTCGCGCTTCAAGGTCGATGAGCGCGCCATGTCCGCTCCGGTGCCCGCGCGCGCCGAAACGCATCGTCCGACAGCCTCGCCCGCGCGCCGGATGATCGACAAGGTGGCAACGGCATTCGGCGGCAATGCTGGCCGCGCGACCGCTGCCGCTGCCGCCGCGCAGAATTGGGAAGAGTTCTGATCTCTTTGCGATAGGGTAGAGAAGCGGCTGCGCCGGGCGTGGCCGCTCTCCTTGCCAAGGCTATCGGGCCTCCCGATCGGGACTCGATTGGAAAAAAGCCCACAATCGCCTATTATACCGTTTCGACAAGTCGCCATCAGGTCGCTTTGCGGCGAAGCGGGACAATTGAAATGGACAGTGAGCAGGGCGGAAACGTCGCAAAGGACGGCAAGGCCGGGAAGATCGGTCTAGCCAGGCTTTGCAGGCCGACCGGTATTTTCGGCGGCCTCTCGGGCAAGCTCCTCATTCTCACCGTCGTTTTCATGTCATTGGCGGAAGTGCTTATTTTCGTGCCCTCCGTCGCCAATATGCGGCTGCGCTGGCTGGAAGATCGCTTGAGCACGGCCGCCGCCGCCGCCATCGCCATCGACGGCTTGCAGACAGCCGAATTGCCGCGCGCGCTGCAGAAGGAAACATTGATGGCGACGGGGACGCGGGCCATCGTTCTCCGTAAGGACGGCACCTCGCGCCTGTTGGCAACCGCCGAAATGCCGGCTTCGGTCGACGACATGTATGATCTGAGCGATGTGTCGCAGCTGACGGCCATCAAGGACGCGCTCGATACTCTGGTCTTCGGCGGTAACCGCATCATCCGTGTTTTCGGCCCCGTCGGCGGCGACGCCGGCACAGGCATCGAAGTGGTGCTGAAGGACACGCGCCTGCGCAACGCCATGCTTGCCTATTCGCGCAGCGTCTTCCTCGTTTCCATCCTGATTTCGCTCTTTACCGCCACGCTGATCTTCTTTGCGATCAACCGCATCATGATCCGTCCGATCCGCCGTCTCACCGACAGCATGCAGGCCTATTCGGACGACCCCGAAGATCCCGGCCGTATTCTCGTGCCCGATCGGGGTCGCGATGAACTCGCGGTTGCCGGCCGTCATCTCGCCGCGATGCAGACCCAGCTACAGAAAACGCTGAAGCAGCAGAAGAATCTCGCCGCCCTCGGCCTCGCCGTTTCGAAGATCAATCACGACATGCGCAATATCCTGTCCGCCGCACAGCTGATGTCGGACCGACTTGTCGATGTCGACGACCCGATGGTGAAGCGCTTCGCGCCGAAGCTGCTGCGCACCATCGACCGCGCCGTCGGTTATACGACGGAGGTGCTGTCCTATGGCCAGACTTCCGAATCGGCACCGCGCCGGCGCAAGCTTCACCTCGTCGAGCTGATTGCCGAGGTTCGGGACATACTGGCGATCGATCCGGACAGCGGCGTCGAGTTCGTCGAGCAGCTCAATTCCGATCTTGAAGTCGATGCCGATAGCGAGCAGCTGTTCCGGGTCATTCACAATCTCTGCCGCAATGCCCACCAGGCGCTGATTGCATTTAGCGATGCGGAACCTGGAAGCATAAAGCGCATCACGGTCTCTGCGCATCGAATAGGCAGTGTTGTCAGCATCACCGTCGACGACACCGGTCCGGGTATGCCGCAGAAGGCGCGCGAGAACCTCTTCACCGCCTTCCGCGGCTCCGCTCGCTCCGGCGGCACCGGCCTCGGCCTGGCGATCGCCCGGGAGCTCGTGCTTGCCCATGGCGGCACCATTGCGTTGGTAGAAAAACCAGCCGCCGGAACGCAATTCCGCATCGAAATTCCGGACCGCCCCGTATCTCTCGACGATTATCGCAGTCGGAGCTTGCAAGAAATATGAGATTTTTCAGTAGCTTATCGATATCTTGAACGAAAATTGCGATCTTTTTCACAAATCCACTTGCATTCCCCCAAGGGACCCTTTAGAGAACCGCCACACCGAACGGTTTCTTCCGTTTCGGCACGCACCCGTAGCTCAGCTGGATAGAGCACCAGACTACGAATCTGGGGGTCAGGAGTTCGAATCTCTTCGGGTGCGCCATTCTTTCTTCAAAGCTTTTTGCTGATTGTTGAGGCTGCGGTGGCCGCGTTGAGCTCACCGCCGACTGTGGCTTAGTAAGCTTTCTATCGAGCGTGCCTCTCGCTCGCCATCAGTGAAACTGACGGACTTCTACCGGCGCCCTGCAGGCGATCGCAGCCTTGCGCCCCCAGGTCAGCGCTTCTTCCTTGTCGGCGCATTCGAGCACCCAGAAGCCGCCCACATATTCCGCGGTCTTCAGGAGCGGGCCATTCGTCACCAGCACATCGCCGTTGGGCTGAGGGCGCAGCGACGTTGCTGTGCTTGCCGCATGCATGCCGCCGACGAAAATCCTGATACCCGCAGCCTTCATCTCATCATTGAGCCTGTCGATATCGGCGTGCATTGCGTCGTCCTCCATCGACGAGGGATCGTAATCAGCGGGATGGTGGATGGCGACCAGATACTGTGTCATGACGTCTCCTCTCGAAGTTGCCGGGCAGGCCGGTTGCCTGCCTCCACTAGATGACGACTGAAGTGGCCGGGAGCCGACAGGCTCTCGTCAAATTTTCTCGCGCTGTCAGGAAATGCAGCGGCGCGGGTTCAGCCGGACCGCGGCGCTTGTTGTCCGTGATCCCTCGCCAGTGGCAGTTCCGGCAGAAACAGCAGAACGACGAGCGCCAATGCCACGATCGCCGTTCCCGTTGCAAAGGTCATCGCAATGGCATGGCGATAGAGCGCGATGGCGGCGGCGTGGGCTTCCGGCGAGGCTGTGGCGAGCTGCTTCATGCCGGCTTCGGTGAGTGACGAGATATGCACGCCTTCAAGCGCACCGCCGGCATTCTGCACGCGATAGGCCAGGATGGCGCCCGAGCCTGTGACGCCGATGAGGCCGCCGAGTGAGCGGAAGAAGGCGAGGGTCGCTGTTCCGACGCCGCGATGGGCAAGGGGCAGAGCATTTTGCACTGCAATCGTCATGGTGGGCATGACGAGCCCGAGCCCCAGCCCGAGCGCGAAGACGGCGGGCTCGATGATCCCGAAACCCTGGCTGGTGGCCGCGGCCCAGGAGAGGATTGCGAATGCGACCGTCGCAAGGCTGAGGCCGCAGATCTGTGCGGGCTTGTAGCGTCCGAAGCGATGCAGCAGCACGCGGCCGTTGACCATGGACGAGATGACGACACCGACCATCAACGGCCCGGTCAGCAGGCCGGAATGCGAAGCGCTGACCCCCATCACCATCTGGAAGAACAGCGGAAAGAACAGGCTTGCCCCCAACATTCCCATGAAGGTCAGTGCGAGCACGACGCAGGCGACGACGAACAGCCGGTTGCGGAAGAGATCCGGCGGCAGCACCGGCTCGGGCTCGCGCCGGACATGAAGGATGAAGAGGGCGCAAAGCACCAGGGCGAGGGCGGACAGTCCGAAAATCTCCGGCGAATTCCAGGCCCATTCGTTGCCGCCGAGCGCCAGCACCAGCAGGAAGCTCGTGGTGCAGCTCGTCAGCAATGCGGCGCCGAGATAGTCGATGCGGCGGCTGTGTGATTGGTGTGGCCGTTTGAGTGCACGGCCGATCATGACGAGGGCGACGGCGCCAATCGGCAGGTTGACGTAGAAGATCCAGTGCCAGGATAGAAGGTCGGTAATGACGCCGCCAACGATCGGACCGATGACGCTGCACACGGCGAAGACGGCTGCGATCGAGCCCTGATTGCGCCCGCGTTTCGCGGGTGGCACGAGGTCGCCGATGATGATCTGCGCCAGCGGCATCAAGCCGCCGGCGCCGATGCCCTGGATCGCCCGGAAGATGATGAGCTGCATCAGCGTCTGCGCCATGCCGCTAAGGACAGAGCCCAGCAGGAAAATCAGGATCGCCGTATAGATCATCGGCTTGCGGCCATACTGGTCGCTTAGCTTGCCGTAGAGCGGCATGGTGCTGGTGGAGGCCAGCACATAGGCGCTGACGACCCATGAGAGGTGCGTGAGCCCGCCAAGGTCGCTGACGATGCGGGGCAGCGCCGTCGCGACGATGCTCTGGTCTATGGCGCCAAGGCCGAGCACGATCATCAACCCGAGAATAACAGCCCGGATCTCGCGGCGATCCGGCGGATCGCCGGCGGCGGGCGTTGATTGCGGCACTGCTTGCAGACGCTCGCCGCTCATTGTCCGATCTCCTCAAGCGGCGCGATCGCGGCGCGAATGGCTGCGCGCTGGTCCGGGGACAGTTTGGCCAGCTCGGATGCGAGCCAGTCGGTCCGCTTTCGCTTCATGCTCAATATGAGCCCCTGACCCTTTTCCGTCGCGATCAGGCCGTTGCGACGGCGGTCGCTCGGGTCAGGATCGGACCGCATGATGAGGCCGTCGCGTTCCATCGCCTTCACATGTCCTGATATCGTCGGGCCGCGCAGCTTTTCCATCCGGGCAAGTTCGGCAACGCCGACGCCCGGCTGGCGCATTACGGCGACAAGCAGCAGGGCATGCAGCGGTGACAGCCCCGGATCGTCGCTTTCGCGGCGCAATTGCCGGTAAAGGCGATGCAGGGCAGGGCGCAACGCTTCTGCAAGCGCATGGGCTTCTTCGAGCCCGTGATGGCGGTCGGTGTCGGTCATGGGCTTCATGTCTCAATAAATAGGTAGGCTTCCTATCTATATGCTTGCTGTTCGTACTTGCGCAAGCGATAATATTATGAAACATTTTCAATCATTACGCGTTGTTCATCAGTACTGCGACTCGAGAGGAGAAGAGCTGTGAAACGACTTCTGACAACGGTAACTGTGACTGCATTGAGTGCTTTGCTGGCGATATCGTCTTTCGATCCGGCCGTTGCGGGACCGATCCAGCCTATGGTTCAGCCGATGGCCGCGCAGGGCAGCGGTCAGCCCGCCAGCATCATCGATGTGCAGTATCGCCATCACAACAGGCATCTTCGTCCACACCATCGTCCTCACTACCGTCCGCATCACCGCCCGCACAATCGGCCCGGTTATTGGCATGGTCATCGCGGCTATCGTCACGCCCGCCCGGGTTATCGCCGCTACAATGACGGCTGGTGGTATCCGATGGCTGCCTTTACCGCCGGTGCGATCGTCGGTGGAGCCGTTTCTCATCCGCCGCGCGGCAGCGCGCATGTTCGCTGGTGTGCCAGCCGTTACAAGACCTATCGCGCTTCCGACAATACCTATCAGCCGACCAACGGCCCCCGTCGCCAGTGCGTCAGCCCGTAAGGGCCGAGGCAAACTTGCGCATGCGCTGAATGTGAAAAGCCCTTCGCCGCGGAGGGCTTTTCGTTATGCCGTTGCCGGCAGGGGCAATCTCAGCCCCGTCAATTGCTCCGAGATATCCCACAACCGTCGCCAAATGGCGGGGTCGCGCGCATGCGCGGCGATCTTGGCACGAGTTGGTGGCCCTTTCAGCTCATAGAAGCCATTGGGGCCGTACATGGTGCCACCTTCGGCATCGGGAGAAGTGGCCGCAAAAAGCGTCGGTAGAGCGCCGGCCGCAGCCGATTGCGAGAACATCGGTTCCACCAGTTTTCCGAAGCGCTCCAGAAAGCTAGGCCGGTTGCGGCCCATGCGCGGGCCTGCGCTCTGCAAGCCCGTGACCGCATAGCCGGGATGGGCAGCGAGGCTTTTCAGCTGCCAGCCTTCGGCGCGGGCAGCGCGGTCGAGCTCCAGGCTGAATAACAGCGTCGCGAGCTTCGATTGGCAATAGGCGCGCCAGGGGCCGTAGTTCCGTTGCCATTGCAGATCGTCGAAATTGATCCTGCCGCTGCGATGCGCCAGGCTGCTGACGGTGACGACCCGCGGGTTGTCGGCAAGAAAGACTTTGGGCAGCAGCCGCATCGTCCAGGCGAAATGGCCGATATAGTTCGCCCCCATCTGCATCTCGAAGCCGTCCTCCGTTTCATGCCGATCGGGGATCGCCATGACGCCGGCATTGTTGATCAGCAGGTCGATGCGTGGCACGGCAGCTGCGATGCGGGCCGCCGTCCGCGCAACGGAATCGAGGCTGGCGAGATCGAGAGGCTCGAAGGCAATATCTGCGTCGGGTGTCGCCGCGCGGATCGAGGCGAGTGCAGCGGCTCCTTTTCTTTCGTTGCGCGAGGCGATGATGACTTTCGCTCCGGCCCCCGCCAGTGCCTTGGCCGCTTCGTAACCGATGCCGCTATTGGCTCCGGTAATGACCGCTATTCTACCTGTCTGCGGCGGGATATCTTTCACTGTCCAATCCGGCATTGCGAACTCCTGTCGAGAGATTTGGCATCGCCTATTGTAGTTGGTAATTTATTGCACTAAATGCAAATTTATAATTGGTGAAAGCATGCAATCAACGAAACGTGCGATAACCCTTGCATATCAGCGTTTCTAGGCGACCTAATGGCGTGGTACGCCTTTGAAATGCCACGCTGCTCGTTCCAGATCATGCCTCATTCGAATCGCAGCCGGAGATTGGATTCGCGGAATGACCACAAAGACATCATGCGCCGATTTCGTGCGGTTTTTCCGCTCTTGGGTAAGCGATCCGATGCGGGTCGCAGCAGTCGCGCCGTCTGGTGAGCGGCTTGCGAGGCTGATGACGCAGGAGATAGATCCGTTGGACGGCCCTGTGCTCGAACTTGGGCCCGGCACGGGTGTTTTCACGCATGCCCTGCTGGCTCGCGGAATTCCGGAAAGTGCTCTCACGCTCGTCGAATTCGGCGAGGAGTTCGCCGTTCGTTTGCGCGGCCGCTTTCCGCAGGCGCGGGTCGTCCGGATGGATGCGGCGCAGCTCGCCGATTGCGGCCTCTTCGACGACGCACCCTTCGGCGCCGTCGTCAGCGGCCTGCCGCTCCTGTCCATGCCGCCTTCGAAGGTCGCGGCCATTGTCGGCGGTGCCTTCGAAACGATGAAGCCGGATGGAGCTTTCTATCAGTTCACCTATGGTCCTCGCTGTCCGGTCCAGCGGACGATCCTCGAAAGCCTCGGCTTGAAGGGCACGCGCATCGGCGGCACCGTCCGCAACATTCCGCCCGCCGGAGTCTACAGGATATCGCGGCAAAATCCGCTCGAGCTCTCGATCGGAGGCTCCAAATATCGTAGCACCGAGGGCGTCGGCGTCGGCGCATTTGCGCAGGACGCCGGCAAGGCCGAAACGGGACGGCCGGAAGCGAGCGCGTGAGGCAAGTCCGGCTAAAGCGCGAAGCGGCTTTGCTTTTGGAATGCCTCAGGAAATAAGAGGATAGAGCGTTTTCACGATCCCCGGAAAACGCTCTTGGGGGGAGTGAATGGCGGATCTGTCTGGCATCGAGAGCGCGATGAGGGAAGGCCGGCGCGAACGCAAGCGTCGCCAGACCCGCGAGCGCATCGAAACCACGGCTCTGAAGCTCTTTCTAGATCGTGGCTTTGACACCACCACCATCGAGGATATCACTGAGGCGGCGGATGTTTCCAAGCGCAGCTTCTTCGACTATTTCCCCAGCAAGGAAGATGTCGTTGCCGCCTGGCAGGATGGTTTCTCCGGTGAGCTGGTCGCTGCCGTGGCCGCCCAGCCTGCGGATGCATCGCTAGTCGATGTGATAGAGGCAGCCGTTAAAGCGGCCTTGCATGCAACCATCTCCGATCCGCAACATCTGGCCATCGCCGTCCTCATCCACGACACGCCGGCGCTCCGCGCCCGCGACCAGCTAAAATATGCAAAGCTTGAAAGAAAGCTCGCGGATGCGCTGCATGCCCGCTGTCACGGCGGAGAGGAGGAGCGCTTCCGCCTGAATGTGCTTGCGGCGGCTGTCGTCAGCGCGCTGCGCATTGGCGGCGAACGCTGGAACGCGACGCGGCAGGATATTTCGCTGGAACAGCTCGCCCGAAGCATGTTCGACGAGCTATGGGCGGCGCTTGCGGATCTGGGTGCCATGGCGCGGCTGCATCGGCCGGATGTATGATAACCTTTGGCTCTGGCTCCTCAGCGGCCGCGGTTCGCTCCGACAGCGCGTGCCGAAAAATGTGAGTTCATCCTGCGGGAATACATTGCATACGGCTGTGGGCAGACCCATCTAGTTCTAAGTCGCGACCCACCCCCCTCTTCGCGAACAGCACAATTTTTGTTCGACCTATCCCGGCTGCATCGACGCCGGGAATTCCATGCATATTCCACAGCAGTAAAGGGACAGAACCATGTCAGATTTCGACGCAGCCAAGTCCGGTCAATTCAAGATCGGCGGCGATCTTCCCGTTCATCGTCTCGGCTTCGGTGCCATGCGCATCACGGGGGCCGGCATCTGGGGCGAACCGGACGATCGTGCTGAAGCCGTCCGCACCCTGAAGCGCCTGCCGCAGCTCGGCATCAACTTCATCGACACGGCCGATTCCTACGGCCCTGACGTCTCCGAACTCCTTATCAAGGAAGCGCTCCATCCTTATGGCAAGGATCTCGTTGTCGCCACCAAGGGCGGGCTCACCCGAACAGGCCCGAATGTCTGGGTGCCGTTGGGGCGTCCTGAATATCTGATCCAGCAGGCGCACAAGAGTCTGCGCAATCTCGGCGTCGACCGGATCGATCTCTGGCAGCTGCATCGCATCGATTCCAAGGTGCCGGCGGCCGAACAGTTCGATGCCGTGAAGTCTTTGCTCGATGACGGCATCATCCGCCATGCAGGCTTGAGTGAGGTGTCGGTCGCTGAAATCGAGGCCGCCTCGAAGCACTTCAAGGTGGCGACGGTGCAGAACCGCTACAATCTCGTCGATCGCACCAGCGAAGACGTGCTCGATTATTGCCAGAAGCACGATATCGGCTTCATTCCCTGGTTCCCGCTTGCCGCGGGCGATCTCGCCAAGGAAGGCTCGCTTCTCGACACCATTGCCAAGAAACATGGTGCGGCGCCGAGCCAGATCGCGCTCGCCTGGGTCTTGAAGCGCAGCCCGATCATGTTGCCAATCCCTGGAACGGGCAAGGTGAAGCACCTCGAGGAAAATACCGCAGCGGTCAACATCACGCTTTCCGACGAAGAGTTCGCAGCGCTGGATGCCGAAGGCAGAAAGGCCTTCAAGGCGGCATAAGGCGCACGGCTTCGGTGAACGAGGCCGGGGCAACCAATCGCAAATCATGAGGCGGCGCAGACGGCATCTGCGTCGCCTCGTCGCGTTTCTGCGCGGGATAGCAACCCGTCTTGGCGTTCACGATCATGTGAATCGCCAACTGGCCGAGCGATACGGCTTTTAAATAGGCGGCGGAACGCCTGATTTGTCGGTGCTATGCGGTGTTCTCGGCATGAACGGGCAAAAGCAATGCGTCAGGTGCATTGCTGCATTGCGAAGAGCGATCTGTTCACGCTCATCCCGGCGTTATATCTACCCGCTCGAAGGCAGCGCATCTCCTCCTCCCAGCGCGCCTTCATTGATTGGCAACACTCCTCCTCCCAGTTGCCAATCCGGATCAAAGAGCCTGACGCATCCTCCTCCCGCGTCGGGCTCTTTTTTTATTCCCCATATTCCTTGGCACCCACTTTTCGACGAAGGCGTTGCCCCTTTGCAATGCTGATGCGAATTAGCATTGCTTCATGTGGTGGTGAACGAGCCTCTGTGCTTGCGCCAGGGGTGCCGATGCGTAGAGTGGCCCGACAATCAGGCGGTTAAGAAGGGTTGCATGATGCAGCGTACGGCGAGTTCGGACCGACGGGGAAGTGTCTTTTTCCGAATTGTTGCCATTGCTCTGACGCTGTCGTTGGCGGCTTGCGGCCGTCCCGTCGGGGTCATGCAGCCGGTTGCCGACAATGTCCCCGGAACGTCGAGGGTCGATTTGTTGGTCGCGACGACGCGCCTGCCGGACAAGGATCCCGCGATCCTCTTTTCGGGCGAGCGCGGTCCGGGGTTGAAGATCGATTCCGTCAGCATCTCCATTCCGCCGGAGGCCAATCGCAAGGTCGGTCAGGTGCAGTGGCCGAGCCGCTTGCCGGGCAACCCATTGAAGAATTTCGTTACCATCGGCGTTAAACCTCTTGCGACCGAAGCGGATGGGCGCGGCTGGCTGCACGCTGAACTGCCGAAGAACAAGCGGGTGCTGATCTTCGTGCATGGTTTCAACAACCGCTATGAAGATGCGGTCTATCGCTTCGCGCAGATCGTTCACGATTCGCACGCCGATGTCGCTCCGATCGTTTTCACCTGGCCGTCCCGCGCCAGCATCTTCGACTATGCCTATGACAAGGAGAGCACGAATTATTCTCGTGACTCGCTCGAGGAATTGTTTCGCCGGGTTGCCGCCGATCCCGCCGTCGGCGACATCACCGTCATGGCTCATTCGATGGGAAGCTGGCTGGCGGTCGAATCGCTGCGGCAGATGGCGATCCGCAACGGCCGCGTTGCCCCGAAGATCAAGAACGTCATTCTGGCTTCGCCCGATCTCGATGTCGACGTCTTCGGCCGGCAGTTCGCCGCACTCGGCAAGGACAAGCCGCATTTCACGCTGTTCGTCTCGCGCGACGACCGGGCCCTTTCCCTTTCCCGGCGCATTTCAGGCAATATCGACCGTCTCGGCCAGATCGATCCCGCAGCCGAACCCTATCGTAGTGAATTGGAAAAGCAGGGGATCACCGTACTCGACCTCACCAAGCTCAAGACCGGCGACGGTCTGAACCACGGCAAGTTTGCCGAAAGTCCGGAAGTGGTGAAACTGATCGGAGCACGGCTGATCGAGGGCCAGGTCATCACCGATTCCGATGTCGGCATCGGCGATGCCGTCGGTGCAGTTGCCATGGGTGCCGCCCAAACGGTCGGCAGCGTCGCCGGTGCCGCCGTCAGCGCCCCGATCGCCATCTTCGATCCTCGCACGCGTGAGAATTATGGAGAGCAGTGGCGCCGTGTCGGCGCCTCGGCGGGCAATACGGTCGGCTCTCTCGGCGATAGCGTCGAGGCGACGGGCAACAATGTCGGCGAGACATTGCGGCAATAGGGGCCTGATTGTCGACGGGAGCGCCAGCATCATCAAAAGCCAATAGCCAGCCCGCTCAAACTGATATATCACAGATCCGCACCATATCGGACATGGTGACATTTTGCGGGCAGGCTTCGGCATGGGCGAAAACAAGCGTAGGGTTATGATCGTCGACAGCAATGTCGAGCTGGCCGGCATCGCGCTACTGCCGGGAGGAGCCGAGTCTCGAAACACCAGGCAATTGCCTTGGTGGTCGATGGCGGCACGACGCGATACGTTTGATTGGAGTAGATGAGATGAGATGGAAGCGCACGATCCAGTTGCTGGACGTTCATTGCGAGGGAGAAATCGGCAAGGTTGCCATTGGCGGCGTGCCGAAGATCCCGGGAAACAGCATTGCCGAGCAGCTGCATTGGCTGAACACCGACCCCAAGGGCCAGGAACTGCGCCGCTTCCTCGTGCTGGAGCCGCGCGGCGCGCCGATCGGCTCTGTCAATCTGCTGCTACCGGCCAAACATCCCGATGCCGATGCCGGCTTCATCATTCTGCAGCCCGATCAGGCGCATGCAAGCTCCGGCTCGAATTCCATCTGCGTGACCACCGCACTGCTCGAATCCGGTATCGTCGAGATGAAGGAGCCGGAAACGGTCGTCACGCTCGATACGGCAGCCGGTCTCGTTCGTGCCACGGCGACCTGCCGCGACGGCCGTTGCGAGAAGGTGCGGTTGACCATGGTGCCGTCCTTCGTTCATGAGCTCGATGTCGAGCTCGACACGCCGCAATGGGGCAAGATCAAGCTCGACCTTTGCTATGGCGGCATCTTCTATGCACTCGTCGATGTCGGCCAGATCGGCTCAAAGATCGAGAAGGGCAATGCGGCAACCCTCGTCCAGGCCGGCATGGTCATCAAGGATGCGATCAATCGGGCGATGACCGTGGTTCATCCGGAAATTCCGGCAATCTCGGGTGTCGCCTATGTGATGTTCCGCGATGTCGATCCTGATGGCGCCATCCGCACCTGCACGACCATGTGGCCCGGCCGCGCCGACCGCTCGCCCTGCGGCACCGGCAATTCCGCCAATCTGGCGACGCTGCATGCGCGCGGCAAGGCCAAGGTCGGCGACGTCTTCAAATCCCGCTCGATCATCGGCTCGGAGTTCGAAGTCGGCCTGCAGGCGGAGACCGAAGTTGCCGGCAAGCGCGCCATCATCCCCACCATCACCGGCCGCGGCTTCACCTTCGGCCTCAGTCAGGTGGCGCTCGACCCGTTCGACCCGATGGCGGGTGGTTTTGCGATGACCGACGTTTGGGGGCCTTTGGCAGGGGATATTTGAGGGCTCTGCGATCCGCCTCGATTATCTGGAGAGCTCTGTTCTTCACCCTAACCCTCTCCCCGTAAGCGGGGAGAAGGTGGCCGCTCTTCGACAAAGCTCAGGCGGCCGGATGAGGAGCTGGCCTGCTATTTTGCTGGATAAATCACGCCCTTGCGCAAAATTATATTCCCATAGAGCCGCGGCTCGCCCGTCTGTATCAGCGCATGCGCCTGTTTCACCCGCTCGTAAAACTCCGCCGGCAGTAGCGGCACGACCGTGATCTCGGGCACATGCCGGGCGCAGCACTCGATCATCTCAGCATGAACGGGGTCGACCGCATCGCGATCCTGCTTGACGGTCGCCCGGAAGATCGCCTGCGGCACGAAATCGTCGATCGGAAGCACGCTGAGCACCGCATCGAGCACGCGGATCACGTCATGGCCATCCAGGCGAATGAGGCGGCGCCCGTGTTCGAGGCCGGGATAATTGCCGTCCACAAGGGCGATCTCGTCGCCATGGCCCATGGCGCGCAGCGTCGCCAGCAAATCCGGGCTCAATAGCGGGTCAATGCCCTTCAGCATGCTCTATCTCCTTGAAGAGAACGTTCTGGTCGATGAGGTAGCGCGCGAAGATCGGCAGGCTGGCGCCGCCGATGGCGCGGGCCTGCGGCCCGACCGCGCCTTCGACGATATCAGGCATGACGACACCCTGAAGATCCAGCTCCGCTGCAGCCTTCATGGTCGCGCGGACCACGCGCTCGCGCACCCAGTCAGGGAAGCCGCCGTCGATGACGGCTGCGCTGAAATCGATCACGGAGGCGGCGGCAACGATCGCCTGCGCCAATGCTTTCGCCGTGTCCTGAATCCAGATTTCCAGCGGCTCGCCGAAATCGACCCAGTTATCGGCGGAGTACCAAAGAGGTCGCGGGTCGAAACCATGATCTCGCAGCAGGTTTTCGAGCACGAAGATCGACGCGATTTCCAGAAGCTGGCGGTTTTCGCCATTGCGGCCGCGCACGGGCAGGGGGCCGAGCGCCCCGGCCGTTCCTGTTCGGCCGACGAAGATCGACGAATTGAGGACGATGCCACCGCCGATGAAGGAGCCGATGAAGAAATAGACGAAATCGGGATAATGCGATCCGACGCCGAAGACGAGCTCTGCGCCGCACGCGCTGGTGGCGTCATTCTGCAGGAAGACGGGATAGGGCACGCGCGAGGCGATTTGCGCCCGAAGGTCGAAGCCGCGCCAGACATCCATGGCCCCCGGCGGCGCTCCCACCTGTTCCGCCCAATTCCAGAGTTCGAATGGCGCTGCGACCCCCATTCCGGCGATCTTGCCGCGTTGCTCTTCGCTGAGCCGGCCTTCCAGCTCTTTGACGCCGGCAATGATGAAGGCGATGATGTCCTGCGGCAGCGGGTAGGGATAGATCTGATGCAGTTGCATCCGGATGCCGCCGACGAAATCCATCAGGACCAGATCGGCGCTGCGTCGCCCGATCTTCACGCCGAAAGAGAGAACGGCGTCCGGATTGAGCCGCATGGGGATGGAGGGCTGGCCGACCCGTCCGCGCACCGGGGCATCGCGAGACAGAAGTCCATCCTTCTCCAAAGCCCGCATGATGACGGAAACGGTCTGCGCTGACAGCCCGCTGCGACGCGCAATATCGGCCTTCGACAACGCATCGTGACGGCGCACGAGCGACAGCACGAGCCGCTCGTTGTGAGCGCGTACGCCAAGCTGGTTCGCGCCCCCGCTGGGGTCGAGAATCGCCGGTGTTGTCGGTGTGTCCTCCGGGTCGTGCACGAGAGACATGGGCCTGCTCCTTCCATCATGGCCATGCCCTATTTTTTTCGAGAATGCCACATCCAATTAATAATTCAATCCGATTTATTTATTGACAGGTCGAAATCTTTAGGCTCAGATATAGGCCGTCGAGGATGCTCATATGACCTTGGAGGAGGTCCAACGGAAACAATCTGACAGGCATAACGCATCTTCAGCCGGGTTCGGGCCCGGGGCTGCCGGAAGGTCCGGCTTTTCAAACATCGGGAGGATTGAATGAAGAAATCTGTTATTTCCGCAGCGATCGCCGCTCTGGCGCTCGGCGTAGCCTTCGCCGCACCGGCAAAGGCCGCTGGCGTATCCGCCTGCCTCATCACCAAGACCGATACCAATCCCTTCTTCGTCAAGATGAAGGAAGGCGCCACCGCCAAGGCGAAGGAACTCGGCGTAACGCTGAAGTCCTATGCCGGTAAGATCGATGGTGACAGCGAAAGCCAGGTCGCCGCGATCGAGAGCTGCATCGCCGACGGCGCGAAGGGCATCCTGATCACCGCATCCGACACCAAGGGCATCGTTCCCACGGTCAAGAAGGCACGCGACGCCGGCCTGCTCGTGATTGCGCTCGACACGCCACTCGAGCCGGCCGATTCCGCTGATGCGACCTTCGCAACGGACAACCTGCTCGCCGGCAAGCTGGTCGGGCAGTGGGCCAAGGAAACCATGGGCGACAAGGTGAAGGATGCCAAGGTTGGCTTCCTCGATCTGACGCCGTCGCAGCCTTCCGTCGACGTGCTGCGCGACCAGGGCTTCATGATCGGCTTCGGCATAGACCCGAAGGATCCGAACAAGATCGGCGACGAAACCGATCCGCGCATCGTCGGCCATGACGTCACCAACGGTAATGAAGAAGGCGGCCGCAAGGCCATGGAAAACCTTCTCCAGAAGGATTCCGGCATCAACGTCATCCACACCATCAACGAACCGGCAGCAAGCGGCGCTTATCAGGCTCTGAAGGCCGTCGGCCTCGAAAAGCAGGTGTTGATCGTTTCGATCGACGGCGGTTGCCCGGGCGTCAAGTCGGTCAAGGACGGCACCATCGGCGCAACCGCGCAGCAGTATCCGTTGATGATGGCAGCCCTCGGCGTCGAGGCGATCAAGAAGTTCGCGGACACCGGTGAGAAGCCGAAGCCGACCGAAGGTAAGGCCTTCTTCGATACCGGCGTTTCCCTGGTGACGGACAAGCCGGTTCCCGGCCTCAAGTCCATCGACACCAAGGAAGGTCTCGCAAAGTGCTGGGGCTAAGCCCCTCACGCATGTGATATAGTCCCTTGGGGAGCCGCGTCATGCGCCTGCTGGCGCGGCTCTTCACAAAGGGAGCAGATAGTCGCAACAGCCATGTCGGTCGGGTCTAGATCCTGGCTGGCTCCAACAGCCGGCGGTTTCCGCGCGTCCGGCGCGGTGGCGGAGGAACAAAATGTCCGGAGCACAAGAATTCGAACGTGTTCTCGACGGCAGCGACAAGAAGGTCGCTTCGTTCGAGGATAACAGGGTTTCCCTTCTGAAGCGCGTGCAGCACTTCCTGCACTCGACGCCGGCGGCAGTGCCGCTGATCGTGCTGGTGCTGGCGATCGTGATCTTCGGCGCCGCCATCGGCGGGAAATTCTTTTCCGCCTATACGCTGACGCTCATCCTGCAGCAGATCGCCATCGTCGGTATTCTCGGTGCTGCGCAAACGCTGGTGATTCTGACCGCCGGCATCGATCTTTCGATCGGCGTCATCATGGTCATTTCCTCGGTCGTCATGGGCAATGTCGCCGTGACATACGGCCTGCCGACGCCCATCGCTGTCGTGGCCGGCCTGATCGTGGGCGGTCTCTGCGGATTGCTCAATGGCTTCCTCGTCGCCAACATGAAGCTGCCGCCGTTTATTGTGACGCTTGGCACGTGGAATATCGTCATGGCGACGAACTTCATCTATTCCGCCAACGAAACCATTCGCGACACCGATGTCGATGAAAAGGCGCCGCTCCTGCATCTGTTCGCCATGAGCTTCCGCGTTGGCGGCGCCGTACTCACCCTCGGCGTCGTTGCCATGGTGCTTCTGGTCATCGGCCTCTGGTACGTGCTCAACCACACCGCCTGGGGCAGGCATGTCTACGCTGTCGGCGACGATCCGGAAGCGGCGAAACTCGCCGGTATCCAGACGAAGAAGGTGCTTCTCGCCGTCTATGGCGTGTCGGGGCTGATCGCAGGCTTGGCTGCCTGGGTCTCCATCGGCCGCAACGGCTCGGTCTCGCCATCTTCCGCTGTGACGGATTTCAATCTCCAGGCAATTACCGCAACCGTGATCGGCGGCATCTCGCTTTTCGGCGGCCGCGGCTCGATCCTCGGCACACTCTTCGGCGCCATGATCGTCGGTGTCGTCTCCATGGGCCTCAATATGCTTGGAGCGGATCCGCAGTGGAAGGTGCTTCTGACGGGCGTTCTCATCATCGGCGCCGTCGCGATCGATCAATGGATCAGAAAGGTATCGGCATGACCACGACCGTCGAACCCATTCTCACCGCCCGCGGTCTTGTCAAGCGCTATGGCCGCGTGACCGCCCTCGACAATGCGGATTTCGATCTCTACCCCGGCGAAATCCTTGCCGTGATCGGCGACAACGGCGCCGGAAAATCCTCGCTGATCAAGGCGATTTCCGGTGCGGTTATTCCCGACGAGGGCGAGATCAAGCTGGAGGGCAAGACCGTCCAGTTCCGCTCGCCGATGGAAGCGCGCGAAGCCGGCATCGAGACCGTCTATCAGAACCTGGCGCTGTCGCCGGCACTTTCGATCGCCGACAACATGTTCCTCGGCCGCGAAGTCCGCAAACCCGGCATCCTTGGCTCCGTGTTCCGCATGCTCGATCGGCCCGCGATGGAAAAGCGCGCCCGCGACAAGCTCTCCGAACTCGGCCTGATGACGATCCAGAACATCAATCAGGCGGTGGAAACGCTCTCCGGCGGCCAGCGTCAGGGTGTGGCCGTGGCGCGTGCCGCAGCCTTCGGCTCCAAGGTCGTCATCATGGACGAACCGACGGCCGCCCTCGGCGTCAAGGAAAGCCGCAAGGTTCTCGAACTCATCCTTGATGTGCGTGCGCGCGGCTTGCCGATCGTCCTGATCTCGCACAATATGCCGCACGTCTTCGAGGTGGCGGACCGCATCCACATCCATCGCCTTGGACGACGCCTGACCGTCATCAATCCCAAGGATTATTCCATGTCCGACGCCGTCGCCTTCATGACCGGTGCCAAGGCGCCGCCGGTGGAGAATGTCGCCGCATGAGTGTCGCGCTCGACGATGTTGCCGGCCAGATCGTTGCCCGGGCCGGCAAGGTAAAACGATTCCTGGTGGCGATCGCCGGTCCACCGGGCGCCGGCAAATCGACGCTGGCAGACAATGTCGTCAAGGCACTGCATGCCAAAGGTGAAAGCGCCGAGGTCCTGCCGATGGACGGTTTCCACATGGACAACACCGTCCTCATCGAAAAGGGCCTTCTGAAGCGCAAGGGCGTGCCTGACAGTTTCGATGTGCGCGCTTTCCTCGACATCGTCAAAGCCGTGCGCGCAGCCGATCAGGAAGTGCTGGTGCCGGTCTTCGACCGCTCGCGCGAGCTTGCCATCGCATCCGCCCGCATCGTGTCCCCCGAACACCGTTTCATTGTGATCGAGGGCAACTACCTGCTGTTCAGCCAGGGGAAGTGGGCTGAGCTGGAAGGCATGTTCGACTTTTCGATCATGCTCGCACCGCCGATGGACGTGCTCGAAGAGCGGCTCTGGGCACGCTGGCGGGGCTATGACCTCGACGAGGAAGCGGCCGGTGCCAAGGTTTACGGCAACGACTTGCCGAACGGCCGGCTGATTCTCGAAAATCGCCGCCCGGCAGACGTCACCATCGATATCGTTCAGGACTGACCTCACGATCATTTAACTGTCGTCGCGGATTGTTTTGCGATGCTGGTTGGTGCTATCGAAGCGCGATATCATCAGGCATGATCCCGAAGTCGGCGAAGCCGTTCCGGGCGGGTTCATGCCAATATTTCCAGAGGTCGCGCCCATGCAAAAGCTCACCATCCGCCGTCCTGACGACTGGCATCTGCATTTGCGTGATGGCGCCATGCTGGAAGGCGTGATCGGTGACACCTCCAGGCATTTTGCCCGCGCCATCATCATGCCCAACCTCGTGCCGCCGGTGGTAACGACAGCTGATGCGACAGCCTATCGCGAACGGATCATGAAGGCGCTGCCATCTGGCGACCGGTTCCAGCCGCTGATGACGCTCTATCTCACCGAGCATACCGATCCCGACGATGTCGAGGAAGGCAAGAAGAGCGGGCTGATTACCGCCCTCAAGCTCTATCCGGCGGGTGCGACGACCAATTCGCACGGCGGCGTGCGTGATCTCAACAAGGCCATGCCGGTGCTGGAACGCATGGCCAAGGTCGGCCTGCCGCTCTGCGTTCATGGTGAGGTCACGACGCCGGAGGTCGATATTTTCGATCGCGAAGCCGTGTTCATCGAAACCGTGCTCGATCCCTTGCGCCAGCGCCTGCCGGAACTGAAGGTGACGATGGAGCACGTAACGACGTCAGACGGCGTGAACTACATCAAGTCGGCAAAGGCAAACCTCGCCGGTTCGATCACGACGCATCACCTGATCATCAACCGCAATGCCATCCTCGTTGGCGGCATTCGTCCGCACTACTATTGCCTGCCCGTCGCCAAGCGCGAAAGCCATCGCCTGGCGCTCCGCGCAGCTGCCACCAGCGGCGACGCCCGGTTTTTCCTTGGCACGGATTCCGCTCCGCATGTCGATCCGCTGAAAGAATGTGCGTGCGGCTGCGCCGGCATCTATACTTCGATCAATACCATGAGCTGCCTGGCGCATGTCTTCGAGGAAGAGGGCGCACTCGATAGGCTCGAAGCCTTTGCATCGCTGAACGGTCCAGCCTGGTACGGGCTGCCTGTCAATGACGACAGCATCACTCTGGTGCGCCGGTCCGACGCTGTGACATTCCCGGCGAAGATCGAGACGGGAGCTGGCCCGGTTACCGTTTTCGACCCCATGTTCCCGTTGCATTGGGATGTCGAATCTTAAATTAAGTACTTGCTAATATAAGTATTGATGAATTTCGTCCAGTATTGGCGGTAAAGTATTCGTGTTTTGCCGTTAAATGACACGTATATTTTGCTGAAATGTATTTTCTTTATTAATTGCCGTAACCAATTTGATACCCCTTGAGGACTAGCGTGGCATCGATCCCCTACGGTCATGATGAAACCGTTGAAAGAGCATGATGCTGGTTGATTATAACTCACTTCTTCTCGCTCTTGGCGTCTCCGCGTCCTGCCTTGCGGTGACATTGGTGGGAAGCTGGTTTTCTCGCCGGCCCGATACCTTTCTGTTGACGTGTTCTGCCGGCCTGGTGCCGCTGGTCGGCGGTATTTTCATTTACGGGCACTACGTCGACAAGCCTCATCCGATCTTTGCCATCCTGACATTTGTCCTGTTTTTCATAGGCTTCTCGACGATCTGGGTAGCCGGCTACCAGTTTCGCACGCGACGGCTTTCCGCGTGGCGGTTCCTGGCTGGTTGTCTGACCGGTATGACGGCGTCCATTGGGCCAATGCTCGCCGGTTATGATGGCTTGGCTTTCATCGGCGATAACCTCGTGATCGGCATGTTGCTGCTGCTGACGGCGCGCGAATACTGGATGAGCCGGCATGAGGCGCCGACGCCGCTTTACGGCATTACTGCGCTCTATACTTTGACCGCAATTTCCTTTGGCCTTTGTGCCGCGGTGCTCATCGCGGATGGCAAACTTGTGCTCGGTCATGCACCTGACAACTGGGCGGAGGATTTCAGCCTCGCCGTTTGCATCGCCGGCATGACGGGTATCGGCGCGCTCTCGCTTGCCTTGCATCAATGGCGCCAGGCGGCATTGCATCGTCAGGAGGCGATCACCGATTCCCTGACAGGATTGCTCAATCGTCGCGCGCTCTTCGATCTCTATGGTCGGCGCACGTTTGGCCCATCCATGGCCGTCATCGTCTTCGACATCGATCGTTTCAAGGCGATCAACGACCAGCATGGCCATGCGGCCGGTGATCTCGTGCTCAAGCTTTTCGGCCAGGAATTGTCAGCGGGGTTGCGCCCCTCGGATACGGTCGCGCGCCTCGGTGGCGAAGAATTTGCCCTGGTGCTCGACAATACCTTGCCCGGCCGGGCCGAGCAGGTCGCCGAACGGGTGCGCGACGCTTTTGCCGCGCGATCGATCGAGGTCGACGACCAGGCCGTGAGCTGCACCGTCAGCGCGGGTGTTGCGACCGGCACCGTCAAGGGCATAGATTTCGACGACGTTCTCCGCGCCGCCGACAAGGCGCTCTACGAAGCAAAAAGAAATGGCCGCAACCGTGTCGAGGTCGCGGCCTATCTGCACGCTGTCTAGAGCATGTCGCGCAAAGTGTGCAGCGGTTTTTGCGGCTGCGACATGCGCGAAATCAAAGAGCTAAAGCGTGTGAAGCGCATCTTAGAGATCGCGACGCGCTTTAGCCGCCCAAATCCGTCAGGCCAAATGGCTTTCTTCCGGCCTGTTTAGAACAGAGCTTTTACAAACGCACAGGCGGCCAACAGAGATGCGACCGTGCGGACGTGGTTCCACTGAACCCAATCGCTCAGATAAGTCGACCATAGCTGCGCCGCTTCGGCGGTATGACCGTCGACCTTGGCAAGTGCATCGTTGAGCGGCACGTTGAACACGATCGTCGAAAGGAAGCTTGCGACGATATAGAGCGTAGCGCCCGTCAGCATCATCACGCTCGCGCCGCCTCGCCAGTTGAGAATGGCCATGACAGCGATGACAAGCGACAGCGCCGCCGCCAGCATGAACACTGCAATGAAGGGCGAACGCACGATCGTGATGTTGATCGATTGCATGGCGGCAATCCCCTGGTCGACGGGGAGGCGAGCGAACGACTGCATGACGAAGGTCGAGAAGGCGAAATAGACGCCCGCGAGCAGGCCGCTGCTAAGTGCTGCAATGATAAGCGCGATATAAGTAATCGGGAAAGTCATGACCGGATACTCCAGATGCCGGTTGCGGCGGTTTGATTGGCATAGTCGGAAAAGTCTTTTGCCGGCCTGCCGAGGATCTGGCGGATGCCGTCCTTGACGGGCGAGTTGCGGCCATCGAGGACCTGCGTGAACAGTTCATGCAGGAGATCGGTAGCCTCTTGCGGCAGGCCGTAAGCAGTCATTTCGGTAATGAAGGCATCGATGGGAATCGTTTCGTAGCCGATATGTCTCCCCGATGCCAAGCCGATTTCGGCAACCGCCTGGCGAAATGTCAGGGCGCGGGGGCCGGTCATCTCGTACGTCTGGTTGCGGTGGCGCGGATTGGTAAGGCATTCGACGGCCGCATCGGCAAGATCATCGGCATCGACGAAAGGCTCCGGCACATCACCGGCCGGCAAGGCGAGTTTCCCGTGGAGAATGCCGTCGATAAAGGCGCCCTCGCTGAAATTCTGGTTGAACCAGCTGGCGCGCAGCACGGTGTAGTCCACGCCGGCTGCCTTCAGTCTTGCCTCGCTCAGAACGGCCCCATCCTCGCCGCGGCCGGAAAGCAGGACGATATGCTTCACACCGGCGTCGATGGCCGCCGCGGCAAAGGCAGCAATCGCTTCCGCTGCCCAAGCGACGGCGAGGTCCGGCTGGAATGTGACATAGGCGGCGGAAACACCTTCCAGCGCCTGATGCCAAGTGTTGCGGTCCTGCCAATCGAAGCTGGGTGTCGTCGAGCGGGAAGCGGCGCGAACCGTAATGCCGCGGGCCTCAAGCCGCTCTGCGACGCGGCCGCCGGTCTTTCCCAATCCACCGATGATGGCAACAGTCGAGTTCTGCATTTCAAACTCCTCCAGAATAAAATGTGATAAATTCTCTCATTTGCGAAATGTGATAAACTCTCTTATATTGCTTGTCAACGGCCACAGACAGGGAATGACATGACACAGGAACCGATCGCGAGACGCAGGCGCAGCAAGGAGGCGGCGGGCACGCCGAGGCGCGTACCCAGCCAGCAACGTGGCCGAGAACGCGTGGATTTGATTCTTTCGGTGGCGTCGGAATTGATCGTGAAGAACGGCAGCGATGCGCTGCGTATGGGCGAGATCGTTGAAAAGGCGGGAGTATCCTTCGGCTCGCTTTATCAATATTTCCCGGACAAGACGGCGATCATCCGCGTACTGGCCGAACGCTATAATGACCAGGGACGGCAATGCGTCGAGGACGAGCTAGTGGCGATCAAGAGCCGCGACCAGCTCCAGGGCGCGCTGGGTCGAATCGTCGATGGATATTATGCAATGTTTCTCGATGAGCCCGTCATGCGCGACATCTGGCACGCCACCCATGCCGACAAGTTGCTACAACAGGTCGATGCCGAGGATATGGAATGGCATTCCCAGGCCTTCCTGACGGTTCTCGAACGTCTCTGGCCGGAGCGTGACCACTCCGAGCTGGCAAGGACCGCCCGCCTGACGATGCAGCTGGTTGCCGCCGCCGTCCGCTATGCGATCTCGATCGAAAGAGAGGAGGGCGACAAGGTGATCGCGCTGTTCAAGGCCATGCTCCCCGCCGACCTCGGCATTGATCGATAAGGCTGCCGGGCTGCAGGCATCAACAGGACGCTGCCGGATGTTAGCAAAAGCGTCTATTCGTCTGGAAACCCGGGCCGCTTGCTGCTATTGCCGCTGGAACATTAGCGCTGCGAAGGAGGCCCCGCATGACCCAGATGACATTTACCGATCGCGCCGTCATGGCTGAGCTGGTGGCGAAGATGCTTTGGGAGATCAAGGCGGTCCATTTCAGCGCCGACAAGCCCTACAAATTCGCCTCCGGCATGGCGAGCCCGGTCTATATCGATTGCCGCAAGCTGATCTCCTACCCGCGTATCCGCTCGACGGTCATGGACTTTGCCGCCAGCACCATCGTTCGCAATGTCGGCTTCGAGCAGTTCGACTGCGTGGCCGGCGGCGAGACGGCGGGCATCCCCTTTGCCGCCTTCCTGGCCGAGCGCTTGAACCTGCCGATGATCTACGTGCGCAAGCAGCCGAAGGGCCACGGCCGCAATGCCCAGATCGAAGGCGATATGAAAGACGGCGCGCGCGTGCTCGTCATCGAGGATCTGACAACGGCCGGCGGCAGCATGTTCACCTTCGTCGATGCCATTCGCGCAGCCGGCGGCATCGTCGATCATGGCATGGCGCTGTTCTACTACGGCATCTTCCCCGAGGCTGTGGAGCGCTTTGCCAATAAAAAGGTCCGCCTTCAGCATCTCGCTACCTGGCGCGATGTGCTTGCCGTCGCCAAGGAGCAGAAGTTGTTCGACGACAAGACGCTCGGCGAAGTCGAGGCTTTCCTCAATGCGCCGCTCGCCTGGTCGGGCCGCAACGGCGGTATTTCGGAGCTGCCCACAAACTGACGCTTTGCTTTTGCAGTGAATCTATCTAATCGATTTATGTAACTGGATAAGACAGACGCGCTCTTTGGGAGGCCGGAATGATTTTGTGCTGTGGCGAAGCTTTGATCGACATGTTGCCGCGGGATACGACGCTGGGTGAAAAGGGTTTTGCGCCCTATGCCGGCGGCGCGATCTTCAACACCGCGATCGCTCTTGGCCGTCTCGGTGTTCCCGCTGGCTTCTTCACCGGCATTGCCGATGACATGATGGGCGAAATCCTGCGCGAAACCCTGTCCGCCTCGAAAGTCGATTACAGCTATTGTGCCATCACGCCGCGGCCGAGCACGATCGCCTTCGTCAAGCTCGTCAACGGCCAGGCGACCTATGCCTTCTACGATGAAGGTACGGCTGGCCGCATGATCACCGAGGCGGATCTTCCGACGCTCGGCGACGATTGCGAAGCCCTGCATTTCGGCGCGATCAGCCTGATCCCCGATCCTTGCGGCGCGACCTATGAAGCGCTGATGAAGCGCGAACATCAAAGCCGTGTCATCTCGCTCGACCCGAACATCCGCCCGGGCTTCATCAAGGATAAGGCCGCCCATATGGGCCGCATCAACCGGATGGCAGCCATGTCCGACATTCTCAAATTCTCGGATGAGGATCTGGAATGGTTCGGCATCGCAGGCAATCATGATGAGCTTGCCGCGCATTGGCTGGGACAGGGCGCCAAGCTCGTCGTTATCACCAAGGGTGCGGAAGGCGCGACCGGCTACACCAAATCGCTGAAGATCTCGGTGCCGAGCGAACGCGTCACCGTCGTTGATACGGTCGGTGCGGGCGACACCTTCGACGCCGGCATTCTGGCGTCGCTGAAGATGAACAATCTGCTGACCAAGGCGCAGGTGGCTTCGCTCAACGAGAAGGCGTTGCAGGATGCGCTTGCTCTGGGCGCCGCGGCCGCGGCCGTGACAGTCTCCCGCGCCGGCGCAAATCCGCCCTGGGCGCATGAAATCGGGCTCTAAGCTCCGTCGACTTTCAGCGCTTCCAATAAAAAGCCCGCCTGATGTCTCAGGCGGGCTTTTTGTTTCTTATGGCGAAGTTACTTCGCGCGGCTTGCCAGCGCAGCCACCAATCCCTGAGTCGAGGAATCGTGGCCGGCAGCGCTTTCCTTGCCTTCGATAACCGGGAGCAGGCCCGTTGCCAATTCCTTGCCGAGTTCGACGCCCCACTGGTCGAAGGAGTTGATGCGGAAGAGCACGCCTTCGACGAAGACGCGGTGTTCGTAGAGGGCGATCAGGCGGCCAAGCGCATAGGGCGTCAGCTTGTCGTAGACGAAGGTGATCGACGGACGGTTACCGGTGAAGACGCGATGCGGCGCGATGAAATCGGCCTTTTTGTCGTCCATGCCCTTTGAGGTGAGCTGAGCCTTGGCTTCTTCGAAGGTACGGCCCTTCATCAGGGCTTCCGACTGTGCAAGGCAATTGGCCATCAGCAGCTGGTGCTGGTGACGCAGTTCCGGCTCGAAGCCATTGGCGGCGATCATGAATTCGGCCGGGATGACGCTCGTGCCCTGGTGGATGAGCTGATAGAAGGCGTGCTGGCCGTTGGTGCCAGGCTCGCCCCAGACGACCGGGCCGGAATTGCCTTCGACCGGCGTGCCGTCGATGGTGACGCCCTTGCCGTTCGATTCCATGTCGAGCTGCTGCAGATAGGCCGGGAAGCGCGACAGGCGCTGGTCATAGGGCAGGATTGCGCGCGTCGGATAGCCGAGCGCATTGCGATGATAGAAGCCGATGGTGCCAAGCAGCATCGGCAGGTTTTCCTTGAACGGTGCCTTGCGGAAATGGTTGTCCATCGCATGCGCACCGTCGAGGAACTTGCCGAAGTTTTCCGGACCGATGGCGATCATCAGCGGCAGGCCGATAGCCGACCAGATCGAGTAGCGACCGCCGACCCAATCCCAGAAACCGAAGACGCGCTCGCTGTCGATGCCGAAGGCGGCAACCTTGTCGAGCGCCGTCGAGACGGCGGCGAAATGATGCTGCACGGCAGCTTCACCGAGCGCGTCGGCGATGAACTTGCGCGCCGTCTGGGCATTGGTCATCGTTTCGATCGTCGTGAAGGTCTTCGAAGCGACGATGAAGAGCGTCGTTTCCGGCTTAACGAGCTTCAGAATGTCGGCGATGTGGGCGCTGTCGATGTTGGAAACGAAATGCGAGCGCGGACCGTCATGGAAGGGAGCAAGCGCCAGGGTCGCCATGACCGGGCCGAGATCGGAGCCGCCGATGCCGATATTGATGACGTCGGTGATCGTCTTGCCCGTGGAGCCTTTGAGCGCGCCGGAGCGGATGCCGTCGGCAAACTTGCCCATGGCGGCCAGCACGGCATTAACGTCAGGCATCACATCCTTGCCGTCGACCAGCACAGGCGTATTGGAGCGGTTACGCAGCGCGGTATGCAGCACGGCGCGATTTTCGGTGAAGTTGATGGCGACGCCCGAGAACATTTCCTCGCGCTTGGCCGCGACGCCGCCCTCGGTTGCAAGCTTCTCCAGCAGGCCGAGGATCTGGTCATTCACCGCCGTTTTGGAGTAGTCCATCAGCAGATCGTCGAAGGAGGCGCTGAAGTGGGAGAAGCGCTTGGGATCGGCGGCAAAGGCGGCGCGGATATCCGTGGCCTTCGTTGCCGATGCGGTGCTCTTCAGTTGATCGACGAGGGCGTTCATGGGAGGCTCCTTGCGTTCGCGTCACAAGCCGTCAGACCCGGCCAGGCGCTTTGAGTTTGGTCGCGGAAACTATTCCCTATGTAGGGCGTAAATCAAGTTCACCTATCGTCCAAAACGAAAAAAGGCCGCTCGCCGATGAAGGTGAGCGGCCCCTTGAATGGCATGGGATTATGTCAGCCGCGCAACTCCTTGCGCAGGATCTTGCCGACATTCGATTTCGGCAGTTCGGTGCGGAATTCGATAAAGCGCGGGCGCTTGTAGTTCGTCAGGTTTTCGGCGCAATGGGCCTTCACGTCAGCCTCGGTCAAGGCGGGATCCTTCTTGACGATGAAGAGCTTCACCGCTTCGCCGGAATGCGGATCGGGCACGCCGATCGCCGCCGCTTCCAGAACGCCTGGGTGCATCATGGCGACCTCCTCGATTTCGTTCGGGTAGACGTTGAAGCCCGAAACCAGGATCATGTCCTTCTTGCGGTCGACGATCTTGGTATAGCCGCGCTCGTCCATGAAGCCCATGTCGCCGCTGCGGAAGAAGCCGTCCGATGTCATCACGCGCGCCGTCTCGGCCGGCTGCTTCCAGTAACCCGCCATGACCTGCGGCCCACGGATGCAGATCTCCCCGACTTCGCCAAGCGGCAACGAGTTACCGTTTTCGTCGCGAATGTCGAATTCAGTGCCCGTGATCGGCAGGCCGATCGTGCCGGAGAACTCGGAACTGTCGAAGCGGTTGGCGCTGGCAACGGGTGAAGTCTCGGAAAGCCCGTAGCCTTCGGTAATCCAGGCCCCCGTCATCTTCTGCCAACGTTCGGCAACCGGCCGCTGCACCGCCATGCCGCCGGCAAGCGTCGCCGTGTTGGAAAGGTCGAGCTTGGTGAATTCGGGATTGTTCATCAGGGCATTGAACAGCGTGTTCAGGCCTGGGAACATGTCGAACTTGTATTTGCCCAGCTCCTTGATGAAACCCGGTATGTCGCGCGGGTTGGCAATCAGCACGTTGTGGCCGCCGAGCGACATGCCCATCAGCGAATTCACGGTCAGCGCGAAGATGTGATAAAGCGGCAGCGCGCAGACAAAGGTCAGTTGCTCGGGCCGCGGCTTGTTGATGTAGGCGGACTGCAGCCACAGCAGCAATTGCAGCTGGTTGGCGAGTAGGTTTGAATGGGTGAGGATCGCGCCCTTGGCGACGCCGGTCGTGCCGCCGGTATATTGCAGGAAGGCGATGTCGCTGCCCGCGAGTTCGGCTGGTTTCAGCGGCAGGCGCGCGCCCTCGGCGATCACCGCCTTGAAATTGCGGTGGCCGGGGATGGACCAGGCCGGCACCAGCTTCTTCACCTTGCGGACGATGAAGTTGACGATATGACCTTTTATACCGAGCATATCGCCGAGTGCAGTGACGACCACATGGCGTACATCCGTATGCGCCAGCACCTGCTCCACCGTATGGGCGAAGTTTTCCAGAACGAAGATCGCCTTGGCGCCGCAGTCGCGCAACTGGTGCTCGAGCTCGCGCGGCGTGTAGAGAGGGTTGACGTTGACGACGACAAGGCCGGCGCGAATGATGCCATAGGTGGTAACGGGATTTTGCAGCACGTTCGGCATCATCACGGCGACACGGTCGCCCTTCTTGAGGCCGAGGCTCTGCAGCCAGGCGGCGATCTTGCGCGTTTGCGTATCGAGATCGCGATAGGTGATCGATTTGCCCATGCTGGTGAAGGCGAGGCGGTCGGCGTAACGCGCGCAGCTCTCCTCCAGCAATTCGACGAGTGATGCATGCTCCAGCGGCGGCAGTTCTGCCGGTACGATATCCGGATAGGAGGCCAGCCAGATCTTCTTGATCTGCGGTCTATCCGAAGGAGCGGAGATTGAATTCATGCGCACTTCCTCCTTTACGCATCATCACCACGCCCCGCCATGTTCAACGGCGGTTAGGTAGAGTGTCATCGCGCGACCGAAAAGTCTCCCGCTTTTCACAGTGCCGCAACTGTCGCTCTCAACTAAATCATTCAAGCGCTTCGAAAGCTACAATAACCTTGACGTAAACGTCAATAATCCTCACGCACTCACGTTTTTTTACAGTTTTGAAAAAAATGCTGGAACTTTTACCATAACGGAGCGTTAATGCTCCCGTGGGCGTAAACCCATCGGAGCATCGTGCTGCCTGAAAGGGCAGATCGGACGCTCCAAAGTTTATGTGAAGCGTATCCAAAAGGAGGTGCGCACATGCATAAAGAGAGTGCCGATCTTTCGGGCCGTGACCTTTACATCAAGGACATGTCGATGCTGGTTGCCTGTGACCGCGTCGAAGGATCCAGGGTATTCGGTTCGGACGGCAAGCAGATTGGTCATATTGAACGTCTGATGCTCGAGAAGAGCGATGGACGCATCGCTTTCGTCATTTTGAGCTTCGGTGGCTTTTTCGGCATCGGTCAGGATCACTACCGGTTGCCTTGGGAAAAGCTGCGTTATGACGCTCGCATCGACGGCTATCGTGTCAGCATGACCAAGAACGACATTGAAAAGGCGCGCCGCTTCGCCAGCAAGGATGAACACGACCACAAGGATCATGGCCATAAGAGCCACGATTATTTTGGTGTGCCCCCTTATTGGATGTGAGCGCGTTGACGGAGCCGACACGGTAAGCCCCGCCGGAGCGGGGCTATGCTTTGTCGGATCTATTGAAACCGACCATGTCTTTGTACGACTTCGATCTTGTAACCGTCGGGGTCGGTAACGAAGAAGAGCAGCGCAAAGAGCTTCCCATCGCGATTGAGTTCGACGATCTTGCCGGGATTGAGCCCGAGCTTCGTCATGCGCTCATGTTCGTCCTTCAGCTCTTCGACTGAGACCGCAAGGTGGCCATAGGCGTCGCCGAGCGCATAAGGCTCCGTGCGGCCCTGGTTGACCGTCAGCTCCAGCTCGAAGCCGGTCTCCGCATTGCTGAGATAGATCAGGGTAAAGGTTTCGAAGGCGACGCGGTCTGCAATCTCCAGCCCGAAGGCCTTGCTATAGAAATCGACGGAGCGTGTTTCGTCGAGCACGCGGATCATCGAGTGAATTATCTTGGACATCGGGATCTCCATCGGTCGCATCAATCTTTCATCAGAAGCCAATGCCACCGGTATCAGATGAAGGCAAGCGCTGGGAAATTCGCCTCGCGCGCCTTTCATCGTCGATCCGGGGTTTCTGGATTCCCGTTCGTCTGCTTTACTTCGCGCCGCTCAGGCATAGGCTCAATGGGGAGACGCCATGTACTACGCTATTCTGGCTTATCATCAGGAAGAGATTGTTGAAGCATGGAGCGAGGAGGAGGATGCCGCGCTGATGACCGAACTGCTCGAGATCAACGACCGGCTGGTCGCTCGGAAGTCGCTCGGACCGGCCGCGCGGTTGGGCGCGACCCAGAACGCCGTCACTTTGCGCGGCAAGGGCGCGGGAGTCGTCATCGACGGTCCCTTTGCCGAAACCAAGGAACAGCTGCTCGGCTTCTACGTGGTCGATTTTCCGACAATAGAGGGGGCAGTCGAGGCCGCTCGTGAATTGCGCCGCGCCAATCCAACCGCAGTTTATGAAATCAGGCCGATCGCGCTCTACGTGCCCGGCGCGTCCTTGCCGTCGGGCGAAGGCACCTGACCGAGCTTTAATGAACCGTCGGCAGTGACAGGCAGCGATACCTTCGATCCCAGAGTTTTTGTAGGAAAGCTCTAATGGGATTGAAGGCCGATCTTGCTCGTCACCGACCGCTCGATCATCTCCATGCCATCATAGATCAGCACAGCCATCAGGCCGACGATCAGGCCGCCTTGCAGGATGAAGGCGGTATTGTCGTTCACCAGCCCGGCAATGATGACTTCGCCCAAAGATTTGGCAGCAACGGTCGAACCGATGGTCGCGGTGCCGATATTGATGACAGTGGCGATCTTCAGGCCTTCGATAATCAGCGGCAGCGCAAGCGGCAGTTCGACGCGAAACAGGCGCTGCCAGCCATTCATGCCCATGCCGTCGGCGGCATCGAGCACGGAGGCCGGCACCTGCTGCAATCCTGCAACCGTATTTTCGAAGATCGGCAGCAGCGCATAGAGGAAGAGCGCGATCAATGTCGGAACCGCGCCGAAGCCGGTGGTCGAGATGGCAAGCGCCAGCACCGCAACGGGAGGAAAAGTTTGTCCGGCATTGGCAATCGCCCGCGATAGCGGCAGGAAGTCGGCGCCGATCGGCCGGGTCACGAAGATGCCGCCGAGCACCGCCAGAATGCCGCTTGCGGCGATCGAGGCAAAAATCAGCTCGAGATGGCTGAGCGCCAGGCTCGGCAGGCTGTTCTGCGTATAGATCGGCGACGCGCCGAATTTGGTGAGCGGCGCCAGAACCGGCGTCAGCCATTCCGGGCGGAACAGCATGACAAGCAGCAGCACCAGCGCAAAAAGGCGGAAGAGATTGGCGGCGACAAATCTCATGCTCTGCGGCCCAGCTCGAGCAGATGTTGGATCGAGATCGAGCCGACCGGCACCTTGCGTTCGTCCTCGACCGTTGCTTCGTCCGCGCCCTGCCAGATCAATTCGGCCAGCGCATCGCGCAGATTGAGACTCTGCGGCAGACTATAGCCGAGGCCTGATCGCGGCGGCTGCATGCTTTCCTTGAGCGGCAGCAGCGACATCAGCTTCAGCGCGCGGTCGGATGTACCGGTCAGCTGCTGGACGAAGGGGTCGGCCGGCTCGGTCAGGATCTTTTCGGGCTCTGAGCACTGCAGCAGTTTGCCGCCGCTCATCACCGCGATCCTGTCGCCGAGATGGAAGGCTTCGTCCATGTCGTGCGTGACGAGAATGACTGTCGTGCCGAACTGCTTCTGGATGGCGAGCAGATCGTCCTGTGCCTTGCCGCGGATGACGGGGTCGAGCGCGCCGAAGGGTTCGTCCATCAGCAGCACTTCCGGCTCGGCGGCAAGCGCGCGGGCGACGCCGACACGCTGCTGCTGGCCGCCGGAAAGCTGGCTCGGATATTTGCCGGCAAAGGTGCCGGGATCGAGACGGAAGAGATTGAGCAGTTCTTCCACGCGGCGGTGGATGCGTGCGCTCTCCCAGCCGAGCAGTTCGGGAACGGTGGCGATATTCTGCGCGACCGTGCGATGCGGAAACAAACCGTGGCCCTGGATCGCATAACCGATGCGGCGACGAAGCTCCGTCGCGGGCACGGTCATGACATCTTCGCCGCCGACGGAAATATGTCCTTCGGTAATCGGCACCAGCCGGTTGATCATCCGCATCAACGTCGACTTGCCGGAGCCGGAGGTGCCGACGATGACGGTGATCGTGCCCTTTTCCATGCTCATCGTGACGTTGTCGACCACGGTTGCGCTGCCATAGCGCTTGGTGACGCCCTCGATCTCGATCATGTTGGTCATGCGCGTTGTCCCCGGATGCTGTCGATGACCGCATCGAGGATGACGGCCGATGAGAAGGCGAGAAAGACCGTCGGCACGGCGCCGAGCAGCACAAGGTCGTTGGCCGTCTGGCCGATGCCCTGGAAGATGAAGATGCCGAAGCCGCCGCCGCCGATAAGTCCCGCCACCGTTACGAGGCCGATTGCCTGCACCAGCACGATGCGGATGCCTGTGAGGATGACCGGAAAGGCAAGCGGCAGGTCGATTCCAGTCAGGATCTGCCGGCGCGTCAGGCCCATGCCGGCGGCGGAATCGCGCACGGAGGGATCGACGCCGGCAAGGCCGACGAAGGTATTGGCGACGATCGGCAGCAGCGAATAGATGACCAGCGCCACCAGCGCCGGCGCCACGCCGATACCCTTTATGCCGATCGCGGCGGCGAAAGGCACGTTGGCGGCGATATAGCCGAGCGGCAGCATCAGGATGCCGAAGAGCGCCAGGCTCGGGATGGTCTGCACCAGGCTCAGCGCGCGCAGCACGACGGCGCGCAGGCGCGGCTGCCAGTAGCAGAAGATGCCGAGCGGCAGCGCCAGCACGATGGCGATGGCAACGGACCCAAGTGAAAGGAAGACATGGCCGAGCGCTTCATGCCAGAACTTGTCGGCGTTGTTGGCGTATTCCTTCATGATCGAGAGATTGTCGAGCAGGCCGCAACGCAGCACGATGGCAAGCAAAGCGGCATAGACAGCCAATGCGGCCACGCGCAGCCAAGGCGTCAGTCGCAGCTTCACCAGCGCGTCCGAGATCATCAGCCCCACGACCGCGAGCAGAACCCAGAAGCAGCCGCCGGGCGTAATGCGCGCCACTGTGCTTCCCGTTGGCGTCGCAGCTGTCGAAACTAGCCCGAGCGCGACGATGAGCATGGCGATCGCAAGCGTCGCGAAGCCGAGCCGGATGATCTGATTTTGAAGGAAAAGGGCGGCAAGAGCGGCTGCGGCGAGAAGTACAAGCAGGGTGAGTGCCGCGGGCTGAGCCACAAGCTGCGTCAGCAATTGCGGTTTGCCGGCGGCAATACGGTTTGCCTTGACGATGATGAACGGCAGCCAGGCTACCGCCATCAAGCCGCCTGCCACCAGCACTACTCCGAGACGATCCACTCTGCGGACCGCTAGCGCGTCTTCCATTAGGCAAGCTCCGTCAGCGCATGAGCCCAAAATTCAAGGCGGGTTCGGACAAGATCATGCCCATAAGAAAGCCCCGCGGCTCCACTCTAGAACTTTTCCGCTTTTCTTCGAAACGCGAAAACGTTCCATACTTGTTGTCACGCAATTCCAGGAAAACCGCTGCGCACTTTTCCTGGAATTGGCCTGGCAAAATGGAGCCGCAAGAGCAGCGGCAAAGCCTTACTTCAGGAAGCCATTGTCCTTGAGGTAGGATTCGGCAACGGCCTTGGCCGGCTCGCCATCGACCTGGATGCGGCCGTTCAGCTTGCGCAGCACATCGGCCGTCAGGCCCTTGAAGATCGGCGCGAGAACTTGCTCGATCTTCGGATTGGCCTTCAGCACGGCTTCGCGAATGATCGGCGTCGGTGCGTAGACCGGCTGCACACCCTTGTCGTCATCGAGCACGGTCAGTTCGGCGGCTTCGATGGCGCCGTCGGTGCCATAGACCATGGCGGTGTTGACGCCGTTGGTCTGGTCGGCAGCAGCCTTGATCGTCGCTGCGGTGTCGCCGCCCGAAAGCACGACTTCCTGCTCCGGCTTCAGCTTGAAGGCGTAGGTGGTCTCGAAAGCGGGCAGGGCGGCCGGCGAATTGACGAATTCGGAGGAAGCGGCAAGCTTCACCGAGCCACCGCCGGCGACCCATTTGCCGAAGTCGGACATGGTCTTCAGCTTGGCCGGGCCGGCGACATCGCTGCGCACGCCGAGTGCCCAGGTGTTGTTGGCCGGCGAAGGCGTCAGCCAGACGATCTTGTTGGCGTCATAGTCCAGCTTCTTGGCGAGGTCATACCCCTGCTGCAGGTTCTTCCAGGCCGCATCGTCGGCCTTGTTGAAGAAGAAGCCGGCATTGCCGGTATATTCGGCATAGATGTCGATCTCGCCCGCGGTGATCGCCTTGCGGACAACAGGCGTGGTGCCGAGTGCGATGCGATCCTGCGCCTTGATGCCGTTGGCATTGAGAGCGGCAAGGATGATGTTGCCGAGCAGAGTGCCTTCGGTGTCGATCTTCGAGGAGACGACGACGTCGGCGGCGCTGGCGCCACTGGCAAGGAGGGCCGTCAGCGTGGCGGCAAGTGCAAGCTTCTTGAGCATGATGTTTCCCTTTGTACCCCGTTAAATCTTTGCCCTGCATGTCCGCGTCGCCTCAAGCGACCATCCGGATGCGCAAGCTTCGAGCAGGTCGACGACCTGCAGGCGAATTCGTGGCTGCTTCAGGCACGTAGCGCTCATCGCGGAAAAGTCGATGCGCTCCGGATTCCCGTTGCAGTCGCGCGATTATGACGAGCGTACTCGACATTCGCGCGAAATTGGATTTCTTTTTTCGGGGGCAAGTGCGTTTGTTTTTGTTCCCCTTACCCGTTTTGGCGCTGTTCCGATCTCATTTTTGCGGCTGGATCAGTTAGGCGACGAAGAGACGATAATCGTCGCCCCTGTGCTTAGGGATATCTTTTTTCGAGAACACATCATATCGTCGGGATATCGTAAGTGCTTTCCGGGCCAGGGGAGCAACTTGCGTTTGGCATGGAAGGAAAGAAGTTTGTATCTCGGCGCTCTATTCATTGCCGATATGGTGTTCTCCATCGGCTCCGTCAGGGAGACTGCTCGCCGGCTCTCCTTTTCCGCTTCAACCGTCTCCAGCGCGCTTCGCCGTCTGGAAACCGAACTGGCGCTGAAATTGGTCGAGCGTGCTTCCGGCGAGCTTGCCACGCTGCTTGCAAGCTCCAAGGTTCAGAAGGGATTGCAGCCTGTGCTTGCCGGTATCCGCCAGCTTTCCACACTGATAAAGGACCCGCCCGCGCCGCAGGAGTATGATCAGTGGGCCGCCCGCCTGTCGTTGAAGATCGCCACCATCGAACGTTTTCTGGAGGTCGCCGATCAGGGCAGCATCAATCGCGCCGCCCGCCGCTTGCGGCTAGGGCAGCCGCAGCTCTCGTTGCAAATCGCCAATCTGGAGGAATTGTTCGGCTTCCGGCTGTTCGAGAGGCAGGCGCAGGGTTCCGTGCTGACAGAGGCAGGGCAGGAGGTTCACGCTATTCTGGCCGGCATCGCCCAGGCCTGGGACGAGATGAAGGCGGCGGCCGACGAGCGCTTTCAGCGCACGGCGCGCGCCGTCCGCATCGGCTCGATCATTCCGACCGGCGCCGAGAGTTGGGTCGCACGCTCGTTGGCGAGCCTGGTGTCACGGTGGAATATCGGCGGTAACCGCAACATGCTGTCGTTGATGCTGATGACCGCCGACGATCTGCGCGAGGCGTTGCGCTCGGGCCGTATCGATGTCGCCATCGTCGATTCCGTCTTCGGCCTCGATGCCTTCGAGCATATGGAACTGGTGGCGACGGACATGGTGGCGATCGCCCCGCCCGACAGCAAGGAACAGACGTTTGCCGCGCTGGTGGAAAACCACCCGCTCTGCGTGCCGAGCCCGCGCACCGGCATAGGCAACGCCGCGACTGCTTTCGGCTACGACAGCCACGATCGGCGCAGGTTTCGCGGCCGGGATATCACGTCGGCCGATTCCCTCCCCGTCATCGTCGATCTGGTGGCCAATCACGGCTATGTCTCGTTCCTCGGCCGCGTGAGCGCCTTGCCGATTTCCGACAGGGTGCGGATCGTCGAGCCCGAGCAGCTGCTGCCTTTGTCCTATCATCTCGCGCACAACGGCCGCAAAGCGTCGATAGAGGCGAGCCGCCTCATCCAGCAGGCGGTTCGCGAACTGGTGGGCGATATGGGTGCGCCAAAAAAACGACTGGCGCCCGCGACTTAGCGGAACCATCACGGTAGATCCGCGTTTAGGGGAGTTAGGTTAGTCCGGGCGTACGCAGCCGGGGGGCTCGTTCGGCACCCAAGGAGACCGATATATGAAAATTCTTGCAACGGCGCTCGTCGCTCTAGGTATTCTCGCTCTACCTGCCACTTACGCCGAGGCGCGTGATCATCATCACCGCTGGCACCATCATCGCCCCGACTTCAGGCGTCACCACCATCACCGCCATTATTATCGCCCCTATCATGGCTGGCATCGCCATCACGGCTGGCGGCATGGGCCGCATCACCACCGCTGGCACAAACAGCCGCATTTTTCGCATGCCTGACGACAAGGATAGGCTGAAAAGCGGTGCCTCAAGGCGCCTTCTTTAGCCTTTACTTGCGTCGTTCGCTATCCGAAGCTTGAGGGCGCGGCGTATGCCGCCGCGCCCCATGTCCAGTTGTGGAATTCTATCGCAGCCTGCCGGTTGATCCATAGGGTTTGCGAGCCGCCGCGCTCCACCGAGAAAAGGCTTGCCATCCGGAGGTTCGCGGAACTTTCGGGGGCACAATAGCGTTTATTCTGTGGTCCGGACGACGCAAATGATCCGAATAGCGCTGGCTCCGGCATCCAAGGAGGCTGGAAATGAAAATTCTGGCAACAGCGCTGATTGCGCTAGGAATGTTCGCACTGCCTGCAACCCACGCCGAAGCGCGCCGTCACTACCATGGGCACCACCATCGCGTGATCGTCCATCGGCATTACTATTATCACCACTATTATCGGCCCTACTATTACCGTCCTTATCCCCACTACTACCGCCCATATTACGGCTACTACGAGCCCGACTATGGCTATTACCAGCCCCTCTATTCATTCGGCTGGTTTGGCGGCTTCGGCGGATATCGCCACCACGGCTGGTACGGCGGGCGCGGATATTATCATGGTGGCTATCACGGCTGGCATGGCGGTGGCAGATACTGGCGCTATCACAGCCAGCCGCATTTCTCGCATAACTGACGGCCTTGCCTATAGCGAAACGGCGCCTTTCGGCGCCGTCCTCTCAATAGCCTCAGGCCGGATTCAGCACGTGAACGGCGCGTTCGGCCATGAGATGCTTCACCTTCTCGCCGTAAGCGGCCATATGCGCCGAAGCGGCATGGGCCTTCAATGCGTCCATGCTTGCCCATTTCTCGACCACGACGAACGTATCCGGCCCGAAGGCCGGGTCGGCGCCCGGGACATCGACGACAGCGGTATATTCAATGCAGCCGTCTTCGGCATGAACGGCCGGGACGTTGGCCTGAAAAGCTTCGAGCACCTCGGCCCGCTTGCCGGGCAACGCGGTGAGGATGGCGAGAACATGGATCATAACGATATCCTTGGAACCATTAGACATTTGGATGGAAAATAGCTGCGGCTGCCGAATCCTTGGCAGGTGTCGATCATTATCACAAATTGACGATATCCGAACGCTTGACTTCGATTTTACCCGGCGCGATCTTCCATCATGACGCGAGGTTTTTGCGTCAATCTAGTCAGGCGCGAGGGGGCTTGCGCTGACTATTCATCTGGGAGGGGGAAATGGCACTATCCACACAAGAGCAGATACTGATCGAACAGCGGGTCATGAACGAGGCGAAATCCGTCGGTGCAGCCTATCTGCTTTGGTTTTTCCTGGGCACTTTGGGGGCTCATCGTTTCTATCTCGGCAGGACAGGCTCGGGTCTCGCGCAATTGGCCTTGCTGGTCATTGGATGGCTGACAGCGGCAATCGTCATCGGCTTTGGTTTTTTGATTGCGCTGGGCATCTGGTGGATCGTCGACGCATTCTTGATCCCGGGGATGATCGAGGAGCAGAAATCCGAAGTCCGTCGGTCGCTGATGCGGTTGATGGAAGCGCAAACTAGAGCCAGTCAATAATCGGCTGCCGGTATGTGATCAAAATAACTTTTGCATCGCCAGGGTTAGATTTTTCCGCATGAGGCATTGAGGACTACATGGGCTGTAATGCGCACAATCATCCCCGCGACTGCAACTGTGGGTGGGGAGGAATGTGGCACGGGAATACTCCGCTCGGCGGAACCGAACACATTCGTTTTGAACCCGTCTATGTCGGGGCACGCCCTTTTGCAGCAACAGACCGCCTTCGGGGGTTCTTCAGCCTAACCATTCCAAACGCAAAGTGTCCGGTTTGCGGCGTCTCGGTCTTCTTTTACATGAACCGACATGGAAGTAGAGTTTTCTTTGACGACCTGGGACCACCTTGGCCAAAACATCCTTGCACTGACAATCCAACATATAGGCAAAGGTCAGACCGAAGAATTTGGGCACCGAACACCCAACCGCGGCATCGCGCGGACTGGCTTGATACTGGTTGGCGGCCATTCACAGTCAGGAGCCAACAGGGTGCTTCTCTCGTTGTTGAAAGTGTTGAAAACGGCAAGCTAATTGCCATCAGACTAGATCGTGAACTGAAGCCTATCGCGCTCGAAGTGCTTTACCTCGGTCAGGGCCGAGATGGTTGGCTGAGGCTCTCGGCTCTCGATGCGGAGACGGGTTTTCCCGTTGAGTATCACGCCAAACGTCGAAAGTTCGACGGAAATAAAGTTTTTACAGGATTCCTGCTATACTGCCAAAGGGAAAGGGAAGTCTGCCGTGCCATAGACGCTAGGCGGGAACTGGAAGAAATTATACGAAATCGTTTTTCAAATAGCAGAAAACGTAAACTATGACGCCCTCTCAAGGCAGTTCTTCAATCAACGACTGCAGTCCATAAAGCTCAGAACCTTCGAAACCAGCGATTCGGGTGGTCAATACTACCGTATTGCCTTCTGTCGTGGCGACTCGCCTACTGAGCTAAAGCGCTCGCCAACTTCGGGCAGAAAAATACCGGAAATTTTAAGAGGTTAGTGGTGCCGCTTACGTGACTCGAACACGTGACCCCATCATTACGAATGATGTGCTCTACCGACTGAGCTAAAGCGGCATTCCAGGGGCTTTCGGTTTGGCCCCGCGATTTGCATGGCGCTGATACAGTCTATGCGACCAGATTTCAAGCGCTCAAATCGCCATTTGGCAAAAAAGCGAAAGGCTTGTGAAAAACAAGCCCGTTTCCGGCTGGTTCAAAGCGCAAGCCGCGCCCGCGCCTGCCGGTATTCCGCCTCCAGCCTGTCGACAAGCTTGGCGACCGGCTGGATGGCCTTGACCGCGCCGATACCCTGGCCGGAGCCCCAGATATCTTTCCAGGCCTTCACGCCTGTGGTGGCGGCTTCGAAGTCCATCTTGGAAGGGTCGGCTTCGGGCAGGTTGTCGGGGTCCAGGCCGGCGGCAAGGATGGAGGGTTTCAGATAATTGCCGTGCACGCCCGTGAAGTAGTTGGAGTAGACGATGTCGGCGGCGGTTCCCGCGACGATCGCCTGCTTGTAGGCGTCGACGGCGCGGGCCTCCTCCGTCGCGATGAAGGGCGAGCCTATGTAGGCCAAGTCAGCGCCTGCGGCCTGCGCGGCCAGCACGGCGCCGCCGGTTGCGATCGCGCCGGCAAGCAGCAGCGGTCCGTCGAACCATTCGCGGATTTCCTGTACGAGCGCGAAAGGCGAAAGGCGGCCGGCGTGGCCACCGGCGCCTGCTGCGACGGCGATCAGCCCATCCGCACCCTTGCGGATCGCAGAATTGGCGTGGCGGTTGTTGATGATGTCGTGCAGAACGATGCCGCCATATGAGTGCACGGCCGCATTCACCTCGGGCACGGCGCCGAGCGAGGAGATAACGATCGGCACCTTGTATTTCACGCAGAGCATCAAATCGTGCTCCAGCCGCTTGTTTGACGTATGGACGATCTGATTGACCGCAAAGGGAGCTGCCGGACGATCTGGATTTGCGGCATTGTGTGCGGCAAGATCCTCGGTGATCATGGCCAGCCATTCGTCGAGCTGGCTTTCCGGCCGAGCGTTCAGCGCCGGGAAGGAGCCAACGACGCCTGCCTTGCATTGCGCGAGCGTCAACGCCGGATGCGAGATGATGAAGAGCGGCGAGGCCACGACCGGGAGCCGCAGACGTTCGGTCAGGATCGGGGGGAGGGCCATGAACATCATCCATTCTTTGACGTTTACGAAAACGTCAAAGAAATAGCAGATGTCCAAACCGGTGGGAAGTGGCGAGGTACGGAATGGCCGTCAGCTGCAATTCATGCGCGACAACCTCCTCTCGGATTGCCACTTGGTCATCGCAAAACTGTCGCCTTTGGCATTTATCCCCGCCCGAGTGCTCGCCGCACTTGTCGAAGGCTTGCGTATTGACAAGCGTGGCGTTACCGAATCCGGTTAACGAATGCTAAAGACCATTGCCGCCTTGCCAGCTGAGTATGCGCGTATGTTGCGAGTGAGAGTAAAGGACCTGATGTGAGCGGATTAGAAACGGCTATCAGAAGCGCGTTGGATAGGTCCGATCGCGCCAATCCGGAAATCCGGGCTCGCATCTATCAGTCGGCACGACAGGCATTGGAAGCCGGCCTCCGTAAACAGGACATTACCGACGTCAACGTCGTCGCGGCCCAGCGTCAGCGGCTTGAGGCGACGATACGGGAGATCGAGGTCGAGGAGCGTGGCCGCCCCGCACAAGCGGCGCCGCCGTCTCCCGAGCTCGGTGCTCCGCATATGTCCCCTGCTGCCCCGCGTCCAGCGCCCGGACAACCGGCGCAGCGATCCGAGCCGGTCATGAGCGTGCGTGGCGAAACCCGGGATAATGATCCGCCTTTCGCCCGCGACGCCGGCCCTGCGGAAGCAGTGTCGGTCGAGCCTGCAGGACCGCAGGCGGATTTTGGCGATATGCGGGCCGGGCCTGCCGATCATCTTGGGGCCGACAGCGATATCAGGCCGTCTGCCAACGCGCCGGCCTCCGCCCGAACGATGAACTTCAAGCCGGAACGGGCGGCCGTTCGCCGCAAACCGCGCAAATTCTTCTCGCGTCTGCTGGTTTTCTGCATCCTGCTCGCCTTTCTAGGTGTCGGCGCCTGGTGGATCAAGACGTCAGGCGTCTTCATGTCGGCAGCACAGAGGGATACCAGCGTCCGCAATCCGCCGGCGCATGTCGACTCGCAGGACTTCAGTGGCAACAATAGCGAAGACGACAATGCCGATGAGGATGACAATAGCGGTCCGGTCAATCCGGGGTTGGCGACCATCGACCCGCAAAACCGCTTCTCCGAGGAATGGATCGAAGTTCTGAAGCCGACGGAAGCTTCGAAGGTGAAGGCCGGGGCACAGGCGAAGGCCGAAAATGTCTCGGAGAATGAGGGGCCGGCGGTGCGAATTACCTCCCTCAGCAGCGGCCCGGATGGCAGTGCCTCGGTGGAAATACCCGCCAGCGTGTTGCAGCAGGTCGCCGGCAAGCCTTCGACGGTCGCGTTGACCCTGCAATCGACATCGGACGCGCCGACGCAGATTACGGTGGAATGCGATTTCGGCACGCTCGGTCGTTGCGGCCGTCATCGCTTCACCGCCAGCCGCCAGAAAACGGATGCGTTGTTCCAGCTTCGCTTCGATGGTGCGAAAGCGCCGACGGCTTCCGGCCGACTGATCATCAACAGCGATATCGATGGCAAGGCGCGCGGTATCAACATCTACGCTATCCGCGTCTTGCCCGGACAATAAATTCGGGTTGCGCAGCGTCGCTTTCCTATCCAAGTGCGGCCGGAGAACAGCCGCTTGTGTTCGTTGCGCTTATTTGAAGCCGGCTGGCCCCATGCTCAGGATCTTGTCGTCGATTTCGCCGATGGCCTTCTCGTCCTTGCCGTCGTAGTCGAGCGTCAGCAGGATGTGGCGGATAAGGTTCAGGCGCGCGCGCCGCTTGTCGTTGGCGCGTACGACGGTCCATGGCGCATGGTCCGTATGCGTATCCTTCAGCATACGGTCCCGCTTTTCGCTGTAGTCCTTCCATCTGGGAAGGGCGGCGATATCCATCGAGGAAAGCTTCCACACGGCGCGGGGATCGTGGCATCGGTCATGGAAGCGCTTCAGCTGCATTTCCCGGCCGATGTCGAGATAGAATTTGAAGAAGTGGATGCCGTCCTGGACAATCAGCTTTTCCATCTGCGGCGCCTGCTTCAGGAACTGCTCGTATTGTTTCGGCGTGCAGAAGCCCATGATGGGCTCGACGCCGGCGCGGTTGTACCACGAACGGTCAAACAGCACGAATTCGCCTGATGTCGGGAATTGCGCGACATAGCGCTGGAAGTACCATTGCCCGGCTTCGCGGTCGGTCGGCTTGGTCAGCGCCACGACACGGGCCAGGCGAGGGTTCATATGGGCCGATGTCGCCGCGATCGAGCCGCCCTTGCCGGCGGCGTCGCGCCCTTCAAACAGTGCCATCACCCGCTTGCCTGACGCCTGCAGCCAGAACTGCACCTTGATGAGCTCGATCTGCAGCTTCTTCAGCTCGTCCAGATACTCTTCTTCCTTGAGCTTCTTCTTGTAGGGATAGTTGCCTGAGGTCAGCGCCTCGTCGTCGATCCAGCTCGGCAACACGGGATCGTCGACGTCGAATAGCCGCTTGGTCCCGCGGATATCCAGCTCTACAGCGCGGCTTTTGACTTCCTCTCCCATGTGTCCCGGCTCCTCGGTCGTTGATGCTTTGCTAGTCTTGTCGCAGAAACGCGGCAAATGCTCTTTCGGCAAGTTGGCGCTTTTATCCAATGGTTTCAACCCCTTTGCTTTTTCCTCCTTTTGCCGGCTACATTTATTGCTGTGAGTTTTAGCGTTCTGTGGATAGAGCCGAATACTTCTGTCATGAATCGCGGATAAGAGGCGGAATCCAGCATTCCATGATGGCAGGCGAAGGGACGGGCGCAGTTGGAAGACGAATGGTCAATTGTCAGGAAGTTGATGGTGCGGTTGCGGCAGGAGAGCGCCATCCTGATTCTGGCGACGCTGATTGCAGCGCTTGCGCTCATTGAAGGCATCCATACCGGTGTCGTGTTCTGGATCTGGGCCATTGCGGTGATCGTCGCGCTGATCCGGCAGCCGCTGGTCCAGCGGGTTGCGGTGCCAGCCCAGGCCGGGCCTGTGCCGGCCGATCCGGAAGCTGTGATGCACACCGCCTTCGCGGGTCTTTCGGCGCTCGACGTGCCTGTCTTGATCATCGATCGCGAGGCATCGGTGCTGGTGCAGAACGCCGCGGTCGAAAAGGCTTTCGGTGCCTTCCCGATCGGAGCGCATATTTCGTCGAAGCTGCGCTCCCCCGGCCTGCTCGACATGGTTCGCGAGACCATCGCGACCAACACCCCGAACCAGATCGAGCATTCAGAGCGGCTACCCTCGGAGCGCGTCTACATCGTGCGCATCGCGCCGATCGATCTGCAGCAAGCCGAAGTCGAAACCGGCACCTTCTTCCTGCTGTCCTTTCGCGACATATCGGAACTGCGTCACATCGATCGCATGCGCTCCGATTTCGTCGCCAATGCCAGCCATGAGCTGCGCACGCCGCTGGCTTCGCTGAGAGGCTTCATCGAGACCATCCAAGGCCCTGCCAAATCGGACCCGAAAGCTCAGCAGCGTTTCCTCGGCATCATGTTCGATCAGACGACGCGCATGAGCCGGCTGGTCGACGATCTTCTGTCGCTATCGCGGCTGGAGCTGAAGTCACATATCGCGCCGGATCAGAAGGTCGATCTCGTGCCGCTGCTCGGCCATGTGCGGGACTCGTTGGCGCCGCTCGCAGGCGATCTCGACGTGACGATCAACCTGCATATGCCCGACGACAAGGTGGAGGTGCTGGGCGACCGCGACGAGCTGGTGCAGGTTTTCGAAAATCTGATCGAGAATGCCTGTAAGTATGGCCAGGAAGGCAAGTCTGTCGAGGTTTCGCTTTTGAACGAGCCGGGCCAGGCGGTCGCCGTCGTCATTTCCGACAAGGGGCCGGGGATACCGGCCGAGCATGTGCCTCGCCTGACCGAGCGCTTTTATCGCGTCAACGTTGAGGACAGCCGTTCGAAGAAGGGCACCGGTCTTGGGCTCGCCATCGTCAAGCACATTCTGACGCGCCACCGCGCAAGGCTGATCGTCAAGTCGGAAGTTGGGAAGGGAACCGACTTTACCGTCCGCTTCTGAAACTCACTACGAATCCTCGATTCCGTGTGAGATTTAGCCCATAAATTTCAAAAGGATAGACTGTCATAATTGTTTCACTCGCCTGACATAAAAGGGCGGTGCTTTGGCCGGTAAGAAAGAAGCGCTGAAACTGGTGGATGTACCGTTCACCGTCGTGCTCTTTTAGCCCGTCAGGGAGGATTCATTATGAACGCGTTGAAATTGTCTATTCTCGCGCTGGTCGCATCCGCCGCTTTTGCCGGCGCTGCCGTGGCCCGCGACCAGATTCAGATTTCCGGTTCTTCTACCGTATTCCCCTATGCCAAGATCGTCGCCGAGAATTTCGGCGAGACCCACACCAACTTCAAGACGCCGATCGTCGAATCCGGTGGCTCGGGCGCCGGCCTCAAGGAATTCTGCAAGGGTGTCGGCACCGACTCCATCGATATCGCCAATGCGTCGCGTCCGATCAAGGATAGCGAAATTGGCGCCTGCAAGGCCGCTGGTGTCGCCGATATCCAGCAGATCAAGATCGGCTATGACGGCATCGTCTTCGCCTTTGACAAGAGCAACCCCGATATCAAGTTCGTACCCGCCGATCTCTACAAGGCGCTCGCAGCCGAAGTGGTCGTCGACGGCAAGCTGGTCGCCAATCCCTACAAGAAGTGGTCGCAGATCAACCCGTCGCTGCCGGATTTCGAAATCGCCGCTTATATTCCGGGCGAGAAGCACGGCACGCGCGAGGTCTTCGAAGAACGCGTTCTCGCTTCCGGCTGTAAGGCTTCCGGCGCGCTCGACGTCATCAAGGCCACGATCACGGATGCAGACCAGCAGGCGAAGAAGTGCATTGCCGTGCGCAAGGACGGTCTGGCAGTCGATATCGACGGCGATTATCCGGAAACTCTGGCGCGCATCAACGCCAACAAGCATGGCGTCGGCGTCTTCGGCCTGTATTTCTACCAGAACAATGCCGACAAGCTGAAGGTCGCCACCGTCAGCGATATCGTGCCCTCGGGCCAGACGATCGCCGACGGCACCTATCCGGTCTCGCGACCGTTGTTCTTCTACGTCAAGAAGGCGCATCTGGGCGTCATTCCTGGCCTCAAGGAATATGTCGATTTCTTCACCAGCGATCAGATGATCGGGCCGGATAGCCCGTTGGCCGAATATGGCCTCGTGCCCGCGCCGGATGCTGAACGCGACCAGATCCGCAAGGACTTTGCGGACGGAAAGATCATGTGAGTGCGTAAGGACTATGCGTCGGTGCGGTCTTCGACCGTGCCGACGTTGGCCGGAGAATGGGCCGGGGAATTGGTATGAGTGTGTCACTGCTGCTGCTATGCGTGTCGGTCATCGGCGCCTTTGCCTTCGTGCTGGGGCGGGTGAGGGCTGCTGCGCTGTCGGCTGACGGCAGGTCCTCCTCGATGCATTCCAGGCATGGCTATCATGGTGCCTATGCCGCCATATGGGCCGTCCTTCCGGCATTGGCGCTCGTCTGCGTCTGGTCGATTGCCAGCCCGGAAGTGATCGATCGCCTGGTGATCAAGTCCTTTCCGGAGGAGGTGAAAATCCTCCCGCGCGCAGAACTCAATCTCAGCTACGGCATGGTGCGCAGCATCGCGCACGGCATGCGCCTTCTCACTAGTCAGGAGCTGACGGAGGTCGCCGGCGGCACGGCCGATCTGCAATTGCTGCTGGCGCAGAAAGGTGTGCCGCTGGCGATCCGCCCGACCGGTTACATGGTCGATGCCGCCAACAAGTATAACGGCATGCGGGAAATCAGCCGGATCGTCATGAGCGTGTCGGCGATCCTGCTGTCGCTGCTATGCGCGACTTATGGTCTGCGCGTCATCGCTCCTCGTTTTCGCGCCCGCAATCGTGTCGAGCAGGTCATTCTCGGGGCGCTGATCATTGCGTCCTCCATCGCCGTGCTGACGACGCTCGGGATCGTCGTTTCGATGCTGTCGGAAGCTGCGCGTTTCTTCAGCATGGTGCCGGCCGGTGAGTTCTTCTTCGGCACGGTCTGGGATCCGCGTTTCACCGGCGCAGGCGCGCAGACATCGGGAACCTTCGGCTTGATCCCGCTGCTGGCGGGTACGATCTATATCGGTTTTGTCGCCATGCTCTTTGCCGTGCCGATCGGGCTGTTCGCGGCGATCTACATGGCGGAGTATGCCTCGGCACGCGTGCGCTCCATCGCCAAGCCGATGCTTGAGGTGCTGGCCGGTATACCCACAATCGTTTATGGCTTCTTTGCGCTTGTCACGGTCGGCCCTTTCCTCAGAGACATTTCAGCCGAGATCAACGGCCTGATGACGGGAAGCTACACGAGCTTCATCGAGGCACAGAGCGTTCTGACCGCCGGTTTCGTCATGGGCGTGATGCTGATCCCCTACGTCTCGTCGCTGTCGGACGATATCATCATGGCGGTTCCGCGCTCGCTGCGCGACGGCTCGCTCGGCCTCGGCGCCACGCGCTCCGAGACGGTGAAACGCGTCCTCTTGCCGGCAGCACTTCCCGGGATCGTAGGTGCGCTCCTGATGACCGCCTCGCGAGCGGTCGGAGAAACGATGATCGTCGTGCTGGCGGCCGGCGTCGCGGCGCGCATGCAGTTCGATCCCTTCGAGCCGATGACGACGGTGACGGTGAAAATCGTCAATCAGTTGACCGGCGATCTGGAGTTCACCTCGCCGCAAACGCTGGTCGCCTTTGCGCTCGGCATCACCCTGTTCTGCCTGACGCTCTGCCTGAACGTCTACGCCCTCTACATCGTCCGCCGCTATCGGGAGCAATACGAATGAGCGATATCGTATCCTCTCCCCCGTTACAGAATATTCCGCGCGAGCTTACGCCTGGCACGCGTGTGCGCCGCGATATCGGCATTAGCAGGCGCTACGCTGCCGAGCGTCGTTTCCGCGCCTGCGGCATAGCCGCGGTCATCTTCGGTCTGGTCTTCCTCGTCATTCTGGTCTCGACGGTTGTCCGCAACGGCTATACCGCCTTCGTCCAGACCTCGATCACCTTACCGATCGAATTCAGCGAGAAGGTGATCGATCCGACAGGCAAGCGGACCAGCGATCCGAAGTTGCTGATATCGGCCAATTATCCGGTCCTCGTGCGCGATGCGCTGGTGAAGATGCTCGGTATCGATCCCGCCAATCGCGCGCTCGTTCGCGAGGCGACGGCCATGGTATCCGACAGCGCCAGGATCGCGCTGCGCGACAGGGTCGCTGCCAACCCTTCGATTGTCGGAACGACCCAGGACGTCACTTTCCTTGCCAGCGCCAACATCGACTCCGCCAACAAGGGCCAGATCGATCTCACGGCGGACGAGAAGGACCGGAAGGTATCCGACCGGCAGGTTGCCTGGATGAAGCAGCTCCGCGATAGCGGCGCGCTCTACAAGGCCTTCAATAGCGGCCTCTTCGTGTCGGGCAATTCGAGCCGACCGGAAGCGGCGGGCCTTGGCGTCGCCCTGATCGGCTCTCTCTACCTGATGCTGACCGTGCTCGTCCTCGCCTTGCCGGTGGGCGTCGCCGCCTCGATCTATCTCGAGGAGTTCGCACCTAAGAACCGGCTGACGGATTTGATCGAGGTCAACATCAACAACCTCGCCGCCGTGCCCTCGATCGTCTACGGCTTGCTCGGCCTCTCCGTCTTTATCAATACCATGGGCCTGCCGCGCTCGGCCTCGCTGGTCGGCGGCCTGGTATTGAGCCTGATGACGCTGCCGATGATCATCATCGCCACACGCTCGGCGCTGCGGGCGGTGCCGCCGTCGATCCGCAGCGCAGCGCTTGGGCTCGGCGCGTCGCGCATGCAGATGGTCTTCCACCATGTCCTGCCGCTTGCCATGCCTGGCATCCTGACGGGCACGATCCTCGGACTGGCGCATGCGCTCGGCGAGACGGCGCCGCTGCTCTTGATCGGCATGGTCGCGTTCGTCGCCAATTATCCCGCTTCGCCGCTCGATCCTTCGACGGCGCTGCCGGTGCAGATCTACATGTGGGCGAGCGAGGCGGAGCGTGCCTTCGTCGAAAGGACCTCCGGGGCCATCATCGTCCTGCTCTTTTTCCTCGTTGCGATGAATATCGGCGCAATCCTGCTGCGCCGCCGCTTCGAGCGGCGCTGGTAGGGGAGGAGCGCAAAATGAACATGATGACGGAAGCCGGAAGCGAAAGAGCATTGGCCAAGAAGATGATGACGATCCCCTACAAGATGATCGGCCAGGACGTTTCGGTCTTCTATGGTGAAAAGCGTGCCCTCTTCGACGTCAATCTGAATATTCGTGCCAATACGGTCACGGCTTTGATCGGCCCGTCCGGCTGCGGCAAATCCACCTTCCTGCGTTGCCTCAACCGCATGAACGATACGATCGAGACATGCCGCATCACCGGCAAGATCACGCTCGACGATCAGGATGTCTACGATAACAGCATCGACGTAGTGGAGCTGCGCGCGCGCGTCGGCATGGTCTTCCAGAAGCCCAATCCGTTTCCGAAATCGATCTACGAGAACGTCGCCTATGGCCCGCGCATCCACGGCCTGCATCGGTCCAAGGCCGATCTCGAGCACATCGTCGAAACCAGCCTGCAGAAGGCCGGTCTCTGGGGCGAGGTGAAGGATCGGCTGCACGATGCAGGCACGAGCCTCTCTGGCGGACAGCAGCAGCGCCTGTGCATCGCGCGCGCGGTTGCCGTCAGCCCGGAAGTGATCCTGATGGACGAACCCTGCTCGGCGCTGGATCCGATTGCAACGGCAAAGGTCGAAGACCTCATCCACGAGCTGCGGGAGAATTTTACCATCGTCATCGTGACGCATTCCATGCAGCAGGCAGCCCGCGTTTCGCAACGCACCGCAATGTTCCATCTCGGCCATCTGGTCGAGGAGAACGACACCGATAAGATGTTCACCAATCCCGACGATTTCCGCACGCAGGATTACATCATGGGCCGTTTTGGTTGATGATGTCAGGCGCGCGGCTCCCTTCACACAGTTCACCTTGAGGATAGAAAAATGGTCTCCACTCACATTCTCTCTGCCTATGACGAAGACCTGAAGTTCCTGACGCGCCGCATTGCCGAAATGGGCGGTCTGGCCGAGCAGATGGTCAGCGACAGCGTTCGCGCATTGGTTCATAGCGATGCCGCTCTCGCACAGAAGGTCATCTCCGACGACGTCGTTCTCGACCATGCCGAGCGTGAAGTCGGTGACAAGGCGATCGTCACCATCGCACGTCGTCAGCCGATGGCGGCCGACCTGCGCGAGATCATGGGTTCCATCCGCATCGCCTCCGATCTGGAGCGCGTCGGCGACCTTGGCAAGAACACTGCAAAGCGCGTCATCGCCGTGCAGGGCACCGGCGTTCCGCGCCGTCTTGCCCGCGGTATCGAACATCTTTCCGAACTGGCGCTCGGCCAGCTCAAGGAAGTGCTCGACGTCTACGCCACCCGCTCGCCGGACAAGGCCGTCTCGATCCGCGAACGCGACGAGGAAATCGACGCGATGTATACCTCGCTCTTCCGCGAGATGCTGACCTACATGATGGAAGATCCGCGCAACATCACCACCTGCACGCATCTTCTTTTCTGCGCCAAGAACATCGAGCGCATCGGCGACCATGCCACCAACATTGCCGAGACGATCTATTACATGGCGACCGGTGCTCAGCCCGAGGGCGAGCGTCCGAAGGACGATACCGCCAACACCGTCGGCGCGGTGACGGAATAATCTGGAAGCGAAGACAAGGAGACCAAAGGCGCATGGTTCCAAGAGTTGCTGTTGTAGAAGACGAGGAAGCGCTGAGCGTTCTGCTGCGCTACAATCTCGAGGCCGAAGGCTTCGAGGTCGACACGATCCTCAGAGGCGATGAAGCCGAGTTGCGTCTCCAGGAGCGCATCCCCGATCTTCTGATCCTCGACTGGATGCTCCCCGGCGTGTCCGGTATCGAGCTCTGCCGCCGGCTGCGCATGCGGCCGGAGACGGAGCGCCTGCCGATCATCATGCTGACGGCCCGCGGCGAGGAAAGCGAGCGCGTGCGTGGCCTTTCGACCGGCGCGGACGATTACGTCGTCAAGCCGTTCTCGACGCCGGAGCTGATGGCTCGCGTCAAGGCGATGCTGCGGCGAGCCCGCCCGGAGGTTCTCTCCACGGTGCTGCGTTGCGGCGATATCGAGCTGGATCGCGAAACCCATCGCGTTCATCGCAAGAGCCGTGAAGTGCGGCTGGGTCCGACGGAATTCCGCCTGCTGGAATTCCTGATGTCCTCGCCGGGCCGCGTCTTCTCGCGCTCGCAGCTGCTCGACGGCGTGTGGGGGCATGATATCTATGTCGACGAACGCACCGTCGACGTCCATGTCGGCCGCCTGCGCAAGGCGCTGAACTTCTCCAATATGCAGGATGTCATCCGCACCGTTCGCGGCGCGGGCTATTCCATGGAGGCCTGAGCGGCACATCCTTGTGTTGGGGGCGCTCAGGCATCAACATAGCGGCGGAAACAGAAAACGGGCCTCGAGGGGCCCGTTTCTTTGTCTGAATGCTTGGATCGTCGCTCGGTATTTTTGTTTTACGCAATTCCGGACGGAAAACCGTTTCGCACTTTTCCTGGAATTGCTTAGCCGTTGTTCCGCCGACGCTCATTCACCGGCTGATACGCCATGCGCTGATGGTAGGTGCAGTACGGTGAGGAATCCGGGCTGTCGTTGCCGCAAAAGTGGAAATCGTCCTTCAGCGGGTCGCCGACGGGCCACTTGCAGGTGCGTTCCGTCAGCTCCGTCAGGCCGAGGCGACGAGAGATCGGAACGACGACGTTCGAAGCCGGACGATAGGTAATCTCGTTGACCGCATCGACCTCGATCTCTTCCTTCAGCATGGTTGCGCCCTGCTGGCGGGTAACCGTGCGGGTTGCCACACGCGAAGTGTAAGCCGGGGCCCGCGGCGCCGAGGCGCTGCGCTTCGGCGTGCGAGCAGCCGTCGCCGTGCCACCCGCCTTCGCTCGACCGGGAAGGTTCAGGCGATGGACCTTGCCGATGACGGCATTACGGCTCACGCCACCCAGTTGCGCCGCAATCTGGCTGGCGCTCAACCCTTCGGACCATAGCTTTTTCAGCTTCTCGACGCGTTCGTCTGTCCAGTTCATGCCCTGTCTCCGCTGTCGCGTTTCCGGTGGCAGAATCCTTCACCATTGCCTCGAATGGGAACGAGGCACGAAACGCTTTAAAATTGTGGTGACTAGTTCCGCCGCATGCAGTCTAGCAATTGGTTTTTAACCTAGTGTGAGGCTGACTCCGTGACAAGAGTCGCGCGAATCTTGAGGAATCGATTTCGGGGTTTTCCCCAACTTGCTGCCCTGGCGTGGCATTTCTGCAATACGCAGTGGCGAACGTAATCCTTTTGCGCTGAAGCGCTTTCTCGCACTTGCTAAATCGCCAGTTTTGTTGACATCGCGGTGCAAAACATCAATAGTGCCTGGGCCGCCGCAAGGCGGCATTTTTGATTTTTTCGGACCCGTTTCATCAAGCGGAAGCGATTGGTCCTTAAAGTTGTGATCGAGGAGATATGGCCATGGCCGAGACCGCGCCGCTTTATGACACCTACATGCGTGCTCCGCTGCGGTTCGAGCGAGGCGAGGGCGTGTGGCTGGTCACGGAAAGCGGTGAGCGCTACCTCGACTTTGCAGCCGGCGTCGCCGTCAATTCCCTCGGCCACGCGCATCCGCATCTGGTGGCGGAATTGAAGGCGCAGGCAGACAAGGTCTGGCACCTGTCGAACCTCTATGAAGTGCCCGGTCAGGAAAAGCTGTCGAAGCGGCTGACGGAAGTCACCTTCGCCGACAAGGTGTTCTTCACCAATTCGGGCGCCGAGGCGCTGGAATGCGCCATCAAGACGGCGCGGCGCTATCACTTCGCCAAGGGGCATCCGGAGAAGTTCCACGTCATCACCTTTGAAGGCGCCTTCCACGGTCGCACCATCGCGACGATCGCGGCCGGTGGCCAGGAAAAATATATCGAAGGTTTCGGCCCGAAGGCTCCGGGCTTCGATCAGGTGTCGTTCGGCGATCTCGATGCCGTTCGCGCAGCCATCACCGACGCGACGGCTGCGATCCTGATCGAGCCGGTGCAGGGCGAGGGCGGTATCCGCCCGGCGACCAATGAATTCCTGCGTGGCCTGCGCCAGATCTGCGACGAGCACGGCCTGCTGCTGATCCTGGACGAAGTCCAGTGCGGCGTTGGCCGCACGGGTAAGCTCTTCGCCTACGAATGGGCCGGCATAAAGCCCGACATCATGGCCGTTGCCAAGGGGATCGGCGGTGGCTTCCCGCTCGGCGCTTGCCTGGCAACCGCAGAAGCGGCCTCCGGCATGAAGGCGGGAACGCACGGTTCGACCTACGGCGGCAATCCGCTTGCCATGGCGGTCGGCAATGCCGTGCTCGACATCGTGCTTGCGGATGGTTTCCTGCAGCACATTCGCGATGTGGCGCTGGTGTTCCGTCAGGGGCTCGCCTCGCTGAAGGATCGCTTCCCCGACATCATCGAGGATGTTCGTGGCGAGGGCCTGATGCTTGGCATCAAGGCGGCAATCCCGCAGGCGGATCTCTTGCAGGCGATCCGCGCCGAGCATCTGCTTGGCGTGCCGGCCGGCGACAATGTCATCCGTCTGCTGCCGCCGCTGGTCGTCACCGCTGAGGAAGCACGCGAAGGTCTCGCCCGCATCGAGCGTGCGGCTGAGCGTGCGCGCGCAGCCCGCACCAAGAAATCGGCCTAAGTTTACCGCCCGCAGTCGGGGCGTTCCTGCCCCATGCGGGCGTTATTGTTTTTTCTGGAGTACAGGTAAGGACATGGCTTCTCCGAAACATTTTCTTGATCTCTCGGCCGTCCCGGCTGCCGATCTGCGCCACATCATCGACGATGCGATCGTGCGAAAGAAGGCGCTGAAGGCGGGTGCGGCAGACAAGCCGCTGGCCGGCAAGATGCTGGCGATGATTTTCGAGAAGCCTTCCACCCGAACCCGCGTTTCCTTCGACGTCGGCATGCGCCAGCTCGGCGGCGAGACGCTGTTCCTCTCCGGAACCGAAATGCAGCTCGGCCGCGCCGAGACGATCGGGGATACGGCCAAGGTCCTGTCGCGTTATGTCGACGCGATCATGATCCGTACCACCGATCACGCGCGCATGCTCGAACTGGCGGAACACGCGACGGTTCCGGTCATCAACGCGCTCACCGACGACACGCATCCCTGCCAGATCATGGCCGATATCATGACCTTCGAGGAGCATCGCGGCCCGATCAAGGGCAAGACTGTCGCCTGGACCGGCGACGGCAATAACGTACTGCATTCGTTGATCGAAGGTGCCGCTCGCTTTGGCTATCGCATGAACATGGCGGTACCCCTTGGTTCCGAGCCAAAGGATCACTATCTGAACTGGGCCCGCAACGAGGGCGCCGAAATCCTGCTCTCGCATGATGCAGACCGTGCGGTCGCCGGCGTCGATTGCGTGGTAACCGATACCTGGGTGTCCATGAATCAGGAACACCGGGCCCGCGGTCACAACGTCTTCCAGCCCTATCAAGTCAACAAGGCTTTGATGGCACAGGCCGACAAAGACGCGTTGTTCATGCATTGCCTGCCCGCCCATCGCGGGGAGGAGGTGACGGACGAAGTGATCGATGGTCCGCAATCCGTTGTTTTCGATGAGGCGGAAAACCGCCTTCATGCGCAAAAGTCGATTCTTGCTTGGTGCCTGGGCGCGATCTGAGGATATGAAGCCGCGCTTGAGAGCGCGGGCGCAGTAGGAGTAAAGCAATGGCCGAAAATGCAGCCTCGCTGGGTCAGTTCGATTTTGCCGGTGACGATCACGTCGTACCCTTTCAGGTGGAGGGCCTCGATGTGCGCGGCCGCGCCGTGCAGCTTGGCCCGTTGCTGGATGCGATCCTTGCCCGGCACGATTATCCGACGCCGGTGGCTCGCCTTCTGGCCGAGGCCATCGTTCTGACGGTTCTGCTCGGCACGTCTTTGAAGTTCGAAGGCAAGTTCACCGTGCAGACCAAGGGCGACGGTCCCGTCGATCTGCTGGTGGCCGATTTCTCGACGCCTGAAAATGTTCGCGCCTATGCCCGCTTCAATGAAGAGGCGCTGGCGAAGGCTATCGCCGAGGGCCGGACAGAGCCGGAGCAGCTGCTCGGCAAGGGCGTTCTCGCCTTCACGATCGACCAGGGCCGGTTCAGCCAACCCTACCAGGGCATCGTCGCTCTCGACGGCGCGTCGCTTGAGGAGATCGCCGGCACTTATTTCCGCCAGTCGGAACAGATCCCGACGCGCGTGCGTCTGGGTGCCGCAGAGCTTTTTGATCGCGACGAGAACGGCAAGCCGCGCCATCGCTGGCGGGCAGGGGGCCTGATCGCCCAGTTCCTCCCCGAAGCGCCGGAACGCATGCGTCAGCCGGACCTGCATGGTGGCGATGGGGATGACGGCGCGCGCCGTCATGTCGAGGATGATGCCTGGGCGGAAGCGCGCAGCCTGGTCGAGACGATTGATGCAGACGAACTGACGGATCCGCTCGTCGGCACCGAGCGGCTGCTTTATCGTCTGTTCCACGAGCGCGGCGTGCGCGTCTATGAGCCGAAGGCCGTCTACGATCGCTGTTCTTGCTCGCGAGACAAGCTGAAGGGCGTGCTGCAGGGCTTTTCAGCTGAGGAAATCCAGGCGAGCGAAGAGAATGGCGAAATCGCCGTGACCTGCGAGTTCTGCTCCACCACCTATCGCTTCGAAGTATCCGAGATAGAAGCGGCCTGATGCGGCTCTGGAACATTCCCAGGAAGGGTCCGTAACGCCTTTCTGGGAATCCGGAAAGAAACAGGAATATGGGGTGTTCCGCTATTCGAAGTAGCGCCGAACGCTCTAGTTCAGCGTCCGCAGCAGGTTGGGCGTGTCGAGAGAGAAGGCGGGGATCTTGACGTGGAATTGCTCCCCGTCATCCGTTTCCATCTGATAATGGCCGAACATCATTCCTGACGGCGTGTCCAGCGGGCAGCCGGAGGAGTATTCATAGGTATCGCCAGGCTTCAGATGCGGCTGCTCGCCGACCACGCCCGGCCCCGTCACTTCGTCCACGATGCCGTTCATATCGGTAATGTGCCAATAGCGCGTCACCAGCTTGACGGACATCTTGGAATGATTGGAGATGACGATGCGGTATCCCCAGACATAGCGATCATCATCCGGATCGGATTGCTCCTCCAGATAAAAAGGCTCGACGACCACTTCTATGTCGCGTGTTAAGGCGCGATACATGCCTGCTACCTTGCCGCTGCCCTGAACCGTCGCGCGCTTCTCCAAGCCTCATCGTCGCTTCAGCATTTCCAAGTCTGCGGTATATTATCCGCTTTCCGTCTTTCCCGCAAAGTGCAGGATAACTAGCGATATCCTATAACCGATCCATTCCGTCAAGGAACGGCGTGATGAAATATCGCGCATGGAGGTCAGTCTTTTCAGATTTCAGCTATTACGACTGAAGAAACGGGGCCGTGACTTGCTCTAAAAGTATCTCTTTTGGTTTGTCATTTGGTCTTGTCTACCTTAATGCGCAGCGGCCGGTATCATGGCCGACATATACGCTTGTCAAAATTGCTGGCACACTCCGGCTTTATCTCCAGCTCGTTCGATCTGCCGTCGAAACCTTCAAACTGGCCGGCGCCGAACTTCCACTCAAGTTTCTTTCGAAAGCGCTTGCCTGAGATTTTCCGATGATCGGATTCGGGTTATCATCTGATTCTGGCATGGCCCGCGCCTCCCCCCTCCACTCGGGAAAGCATTCTTCATGCGGGGTTTTCGATCTCCAAACCGACTGTTTGAGCGCTGGCATAAGGAGGGGTTGCGATGATTGCTCGCAATAGGAGGTTTAGATGAGGCTTTCTGCCCCTGTATATCACTTGAAGCGTAAGGCGAGGCTTCTGTCCCGCCAGCAGAACATATCCTTGCATGCGGCGCTGGATCGCATCGCCGCGGCCGAAGGATTTGAAGGCTGGAGTTTGCTTTCAGCCAGAACGAGCACCGGCGTCCCTGTCAGCGAGTTGTATTCGCGACTGAACCCGGGCGATCTGGTTCTGGTCGGCGCCAGGCCCGGTCACGGCAAGACCTTGATGAGTTTGAGGCTTGCCGTTGAAGCCATGAAATCAGGCAATCGCGGCGCGTTCTTCACCCTGGAAGACACGGAGCAGGCCGTTCTCAATCGCTTCCGGATGATCGACGCCGATCACGCGGAGTTTGCTGAATTGTTCGAATTCGACAGTTCGGATGCCATCAGCGCCGACTATATCGTCACAAGGCTGGCCGCGGCGCCGCGTGGCACGCTGGCAGTGGTCGATTATCTCCAGCTTTTGGATCAGAAGCGGGAAAATCCCGACGTGATGACCCAGGTACAGGCGTTGAAGGCATTTGCGCGGGAAAGAAGCGTGATCATCGTCTTCATCTCGCAGATCGATCGCTCATACGATCCTGAACGGAAGCCTGTCCCCGATCTGGAGGATGTCCGCTTGCCGAACCCCTTGGATCTCAGGTTGTTCGACAAGATGTTCTTCCTGCACGACGGCGAGGTCCAGTTCCGGGCTGCAAGCTGACGGAGAGCCGCATCTTGAGGCGTTGCCTCACAAGCTGGATCGGGCCGCCCGGAGAGAATTCGGGCGGCCCGATTGAAATCAGGCGGAAACCTGCGCGAGCGCGCGGGCGAAATCCTCGACCAGATCCTCGCTGTCCTCGATGCCGGCGGAGAAGCGCACGGTGCCAGGCGAAATGCCGAGCTCTGCGCGTGCCTCGTCGGTGAGGTTCTTGTGCGTCGTCGTAGCCGGATGGGTGATCAGGCTCTTGCTGTCGCCGAGATTGTTGGAGATTTTGACGATCTCCAGGGCGTTCTGCAGCTTGAAGGCCGCTTCCTTGCCGCCTTTGAGTTCAAAGGCGATCAGGGTCGAGCCGCCGCTCATCTGCTTGGCGATGATATCGGCCTGCGGATGGTCCTTGCGGCCCGGATAGATCACGCGGGCGACCTTGTTGGTCTGCTCGGCGAGGAAATCGGCCACCTTGGCGGCATTCGTCGTTTGTTGCGCTACGCGCAGCGGCAGCGTCTCGATGCCCTTCAGCAGCGTCCAAGCGGTAAAGGGCGACATGGCCGGGCCGGTATGGCGGAAATAGTCCTGCAGGTGCTCGTCGATCCACTGCTTGTCGGAGAGGATGATACCGCCGAGCGAGCGGCCCTGACCGTCGATATGCTTGGTGGCGGAATAGACGACGATATGAGCGCCGAGCTCGAGCGGCTTCTGGAAGAGAGGCGTCGCGAAAACGTTATCGACCACGACCTTTGCGCCGATCTGGTTGGCGAGCTTGGCGACGGCTGCGATATCGACCACTTCCAGCGTCGGGTTCGTCGGGCTTTCCAGGAAGAACAGCTTGGTGTTCGGGCGGATGGCCTTTTCCCAGTTCTCTGTAAAGCGTCCGTCGACGAGGGTGCATTCGATGCCGTATTTCGGAGCCAGCGTTTCCACGACCCAGCGGCAGGAGCCGAAGAGCGCGCGGGCAGCGACGATGTGGTCGCCAGCCTGCAGCTGGCAGAGGATGGCGGCAGAGACGGCGGCCATGCCGGACGCGGTGGCGCGAGCATCTTCAGCGCCTTCCAGCGCGCACATGCGCTTTTCGAACATGTCGTTGGTCGGGCTGCCGTAACGGGCATAGATGAAACCTTCGGTCTCGCCCTTGAAGCGGGCTTCCGCCGCTTCAGAGGTATCGTAGACGAAGCCCTGGGTCAGATAGATCGCTTCAGAGGTCTCGCCGAATTGCGAACGAAGCGTTCCGTTGTGTACGAGTTGGGTTGCGGGGCGCCAAGTCTTGCTCATGCCATCACCACTTTCAAACAAAAAAACCGGTCGCGAAAGCAGACCGGTTCAACCCCGGTCTTTTTAGCCATTTGTTTAACGTGGCTGCAAGCCGACCGGCCAAATCACCACGGGATAAGTTGCAATACTGCCGTTGACGGCTTGCGTCAATTCCCTGAGTTTGGTTTTGTCTGCGACAAATTATGAGAGAAGCATGATGGCTCGCAATACTGGAATTTTGGCCGATCGCGCTATCGCTGCGCTGTTTGAAACAGGGCGGCTGACGAGCGAGAGAGAACTGGACGTCGATCAGATCCAGCCGGCAAGCCTCGACTTGCGGCTGGGTTCGCATGCCTTTCGCGTTCGTGCCAGCTTCATGCCAGGGCCTTCGCATCTCGTCGCCGACAAGCTCGACCGGCTGAAGCTGCATGTGGTCGATCTCTCGGAAGGCGCGGTGCTGGAAACCGGCTGTGTCTACATCGTGCCGCTGATGGAGCGACTGGACCTGCCTGAGGACATGTCGGCCTCGGCCAATCCGAAGAGCTCGACGGGCCGCCTCGATATCTTCACCCGCGTCATCACCGACCGGGCGCAGGAGTTCGACAAGATCCCGGCCGGCTATTCCGGTCCGCTCTATCTCGAAATCAGCCCGCGCACCTTCCCGATCGTCGTGCGCCGCGGCTCGCGCCTGTCGCAGATCCGCTTCCGCGTCGGCCAGGCTTTGCTGACCGAGCCGGAACTGCTGTCACTGCACGAAACCGAAACGTTGGTCGCCAGCAAGAAGCCCAATATCACCGGTGGCGGCATCGCGCTGTCGATCGATCTTGCCGGCGACAAGGAAGGACTGATCGGTTATCGCGGCAAGCACCACACGGCTGTCGTCGATGTCGACAAGAAGGCCCAGCACGATATCTTCGATTTCTGGGAGCCGCTTTACAGCCGCGGCCGCACCGAAATCATCCTTGATCCCGACGAATTCTACATACTCGTTTCACGAGAAGCGGTGCACGTACCGCCGCATTATGCCGCCGAAATGACGCCCTTCGATCCGCTGGTTGGCGAGTTCCGCGTCCACTATGCCGGTTTCTTCGATCCAGGCTTCGGCCATGCGCCGGCCGGCGGTCGCGGCAGTCGCGCGGTACTCGAAGTGCGCAGTCACGAAGTGCCCTTCATCCTCGAGGATGGCCAGATTGTCGGGCGCCTGATCTATGAACACATGCTGGAACAGCCAAGCAGCCTCTACGGCTCCGGCCTCGGCTCGAACTATCAGGCGCAGGGCCTGAAGCTTTCGAAGCACTTCCGGCTTTGAACATCCACTGACCGGCCTTGACAGAGGCCGGCAACTGTTGGACATCTCAGGATGTCAGGCGGGTGTAGCTCAATGGTAGAGCAGCAGCTTCCCAAGCTGAATACGAGGGTTCGATTCCCTTCACCCGCTCCAGCTCTCCTCGAAAATTCTGCATTGCCCAAGCCGGTTTGATCCTTTGTCGCGAATGCAATCATCGGTGGTTGTTGCGGCTTTCTGTGGCCATTGCGTGAATCTTCCGCTTTGACTAGCCTGTTCTCGCCATCAATTTTTTGGAGAGAAACTAGCCTTGATCGACCACATAACCATCGAAGTCAGCGATCTCGAAAAGAGCAAATCCTTCTATGAGCGAGCCTTCGAGCTCTTGGGATACCGCCTGTCTTTCGGAAAGGATGGCGTGTTCTGGGCGTTTGATGTCGGCGAGGGCAGCCTGTTCGAGATCCAGCATACCGGCAGCAAGCCGCCCTTGACGCATCTGCATGTCGCCTTCCGTGTCGAAAGCAGGGCCGAAGTCGATGCCTTCTATCGCTCCGCGCTGGAAGCCGGCGCGGAGGATAATGGCCCTCCCGGACCGCGGCCGGAATATACGGAGTATTACTATGCCTGCTTCCTCCTCGATCCCGATGGCTACAATATCGAGGCGATGGTGAATAGGCCCGGCGCCTGATTGCAGGCGTCAGGTCGAGAACGGCCTCTTCGTTTTCAGTGTTTCGGCCAACGCTTCGCCGAAGGTTGCGATCGGTCGGGCAAGACGTCCGGCCGGGGGGCGATGCACGAGCCAATTGACGACCTTTGGGCTGAAGTCCGGAGCATCGATGATCTCGACAGCGTCGCGCCAACGGCTGTCGGCCAGCGCTGCGGGAGTCAGCACGCCGATACCGAGCCCTCGCGCGACGAGAGACATGCGCAGATCGGCGCTCATGGCCTCGACGCCGACGTCGAAGGGCAAGCGTTCCGCTTCGAAGCGATGCTGAATGAAAGCCCTGAAGCCGCAGCCGCTTTGATTCATGATCCAGGGAAAGCGGGAAAGCTCGTCGAGCTTCGGCTCCTTGGGAACGCCGAGCGATGGCGCGGCGACAAGAATGACGCTGTGAACTCCCAGCACATCGCCGATGACATTGTCGGGCGGCTGCAACCCTTCGGCTAGGCACACGGTTGCCGCATCGAGCTCACTGCGAGCCACCTGCTCGACAAGCTGCGGCGACCATCCGGTGACGATCCGCAGCGTCAATTGCGGAAACTGATTGCGCAATTCATCGAGGGGCGCCGACAAGGCGGCTTCGGAGAGATAAGGCATGATGCCGAGGCGAAACTCACCGCCTATCGTACCGCCGGGTGAAACGCCGGCTTTGAGATCATCGAGCGAGCGCAGAACGCGACGTCCGTGCTCATAAGCCTCGCGTCCCGCCGCAGTCGGCTTGAGCGGTTTCGATTGCCGGTCGAGCAGGGCAATGCCGAGACTATCCTCCAGATTCTGGATGCGCCGGGTAATGCCCGGCTGTGTAAGATTGATGCGCGCAGAGGCAGCGACGATCGAACCCGTCTCCACCACCGCGACGAAAGCTTCCAGATCGTGAATGTTCATGCCAGATCCGCATAATCATTATTAGTTCATTTCAATTGTATCATTATGCAGCAAAGCGATAAACATGGCCATCTTTATTATCAGAAATTATTGGAGAGCCCATGTCACAGGTACCCGAATGTATAACGAGCGAGCCGGAGGACGATCTGTCCGCAGCCGCTGCTCCATCGACATTGCTGTTCGCCATCGCCACCGGCATCATCATCATCAATCTCTTTGCACCACAGACGCTGGTCGGCATCATCGGTCCGTCGCTCGGCTTTTCCGAGAGCGGTGCCGGCCTCGTCGCGATGGCCTCGCTGCTCGGCTATGCCGCCGGGCTATTCTTTCTCGTGCCGCTGGCGGACCTTATGGAGAATCGGCAGCTGGTGCTGCGCATGCTCGTCTCCGCGCTGGTGATGGCTGTTGCCGCCGCCTTCGCGCCGACGGGATGGAGCTTGCTAATCTTCCTGTTTCTGTTGGGAGCAGCCTGTTCCGCCATTCAGATCCTGGTGCCGATCGCCGCGGCTATGACGCCGCCCGAGCATCGCGGCCGGGTAATCGGCAACGTCATGAGCGGTGTGATGGTTGGCATATTGGTGTCTCGCCCTTTGGCGAGCCTGATTGCCGATTTCTGGGGTTGGAGAAGCTTCTATGCCGTCAGCGCGGCGGCGCTGGCGCTTATCGCTGCCGTGCTGGCTCTGAGGCTTCCGGAACGGCGCCCGCTGGCGACCGCGAGCTACGGTGCTCTCATCGGTTCGCTTTTCCAGCTGCTCCGCGACGAGCCGGTACTGCGTTTGCGAGCCTTCACGGCCGCCTTGATGATGGCGAGCTTCAGCCTGTTCTGGACATCGGTCGCCCTGCGCCTGGCGCAGCCGCCATTCTCGCTTGGTCAATCCGGCATCGCGCTGTTTGCGCTGGTGGGGGCAGGCGGTGCGGCCGCAACCTCTCCCTTTGGCCGCATGGGCGATAGGGGATGGACGCGGATCGCGACTTTGGTGTCGCACTTAATCGTGCTTGCCGCCATGGCTCTCGCGGCCTGGGTTGGTGAAATAAGATCGGGCCATCCGCTAACCCTGCTGATCCTCCTCGGCGTCAGCGCCGTGATGCTCGATGTCGGCATTACCGGTGATCAGACCTTGGGGCGCCGGGCGGTCAATCTGCTGAAGCCGGAAGCGCGAGGGCGCATCAACGGTCTCTTCGTCGGCATCTTCTTTCTTGGCGGGGCATTGGGATCGGCGCTTGCCGGCACGGCCTGGGATTTCGGAGGCTGGGTCGCCGTCTGCGCGGGCGCCGCAGGTTTCGGCGTGATTGCTCTCGTCACGGCTCTTTCCGTGCGGACGTGACTGAAAGGGGCGGGCAACTCAAGGTCGCCCGCCCCAGTATCGTGAACATGTTACCCAAGACGCGTCAAAGCTCTGTTCTACTCAGATGCATGACGAGGAAATCAGAACTCGGTCCAGTCCGCTTCCTTGCTTGTCGATGTCTGGCCGGCGCCGAATGCGCTGAGCAATTTCTGGCCGAGCGCGCGTGCCGGTGAGGGGGTAGGACGCACCTTGGCCCCATCGGCTGCCCGGATGGCAGGTGCCGCGACAGGCCGTGGCGCAGGGCGGCTCGGCGGGCGCGATGTGGTGCCTGAGACCGGCGCAACAGACAGATGAATGGCTTCATTGCCGCTTGTTCGGAACTGGCCGAGCAAGTTTGCAAGCGAGGCGGCCTCCGTTGCCAGTCCATGGCTCGCTGCGGTGCTTTCCTCGACCATGGCCGCGTTCTGCTGGGTGCCATGATCCATGGCGTTGACGGCGGTATTGATCTCCTGCAGGCCGGCCGACTGCTCGCGCGAGGCCTCGGCGATCGCATGCACATGGCGATTGATTTCCTGCACTTCCGACACGATGGCAGCCAGCGCCTTGCCGGTCTCGCCGACCAGGTTCACGCCGGTGCGCACATGCGTTTCCGATGTGGCGATCAGCGTCTTGATTTCCTTGGCGGCATTGGCGGAGCGTTGTGCCAGCTCTCGCACTTCCTGAGCGACGACCGCAAAGCCCTTGCCGGCTTCGCCGGCACGAGCCGCCTCGACGCCCGCATTCAACGCCAGAAGGTTGGTCTGGAACGCGATGTCGTCGATAACGCTGATGATATTGTTGATCTCGCCCGAGGATTTCTCGATCTGCTCCATGGCTCCGATGGCGTTGCGCACGATCTCGCCCGAACGCTCCGCGCCGGCACGGGTATGGGCGACAAGCTGGCTTGCTTCCTGCGTGCGTCGCGCGGCATCCTTGACCGTCGTGGTGATCTGTTCAAGGGCTGCCGCCGTTTCTTCAACCGCTGCCGCCTGTTGCTCTGTCCGCTTGGAAAGCTCGTCGGCCGCGCCACGCACTTCATTGGCGCCGGCGCTGATCGCCCGTGCATTCGAGCCTACAGCCTGCATGGTTCCATTGAGTTTTACCAGCGAGCTGTTGAAGTCTTGCCGCAACTGATCGAGGTGGGCGACAAACTGGGTGTCGATATGCGTGACGAGATCGCCCTCCGCCAGCCGCTTCAAGCCGTCGCCGACAGCTTGGACGGCCTGTTGCAGATGGGCAGCTTCGGCGGCCTGGCGGGTTTCCCGCTGAGCGCGCTCGCTGTCGCTAAGCGTCCGGTCGGCCTCCGCCTGGGCTTCCAGCCGGCCCCGTTCGATGGCATTGTCGCGGAAGACGGCGACGGCGGATGCCATCTGGCCGATCTCGTCGCGCCGGTCGCGCCCATCGATCTCGCTTGCGGTATCGCCGTCGGCAAGCGCCGTCATGCGTCGATGCAGGCGCATCAGCGGCGCGGTGATACCATTCTGCGCGACGTAGATGCCCAGGACCAGCGCAAGCAGCGTCAGGCCGCTGAGCGCGATAAGCGTGTAGTTGACGGCGCTGTTGACGTCGACGGACAAGGCATCCGCGCCGTTGTTCATGCGGTTGGACAGAGCGGCATCATTGGTGATCATGATGGCTATGATCTTGCCCAACTTGTCGTTGACCGAGACCATGCTCGCCTCAGCGCCCTTGAGGTCGCCGTCCTGGCGCTGCTGGATGGCTTTGTTCGTAAGCGCTTGCAGTTCGTCCAGCCCGGCAAGAAGGTCTTCGATCGATTGCTTTTCGTCCGGAACCAGGCTCAGGGCGTGCCTGAGCCGCTCCCTTGCCTCGTCGAAGTGATTTTTACCCGATGCAACCGCCTTGAATGCGTCGCTGGCAGAATCGAAATTCAGCATCAAGCTTGCCTGCAGCACCGAAGCGAGCGCAGCGGCGCTGGCGCGTGCGGATTCGGTTGCGGCAACGGCCTCGTTGTCGAGGAAGGCGCTATAGGCGCGGTCTGCCCGGCGGAACTCGCCGGCGATGTGCAGCAAGCCGGCGATGGAGATGATGCCGAGAAGCAGGATTACCGCTAGCATCTTGGTCTTGATTTTCAGATTCCTGAACATGGCTGTCCGTCTGCGAATGCCGCGCTGGCACCGGGGAAACATGCGGAACACCGCTCGCCCGGAAATGATCAAGGGGCGTGTTACCTGATGGGTGCGGGTGAAGGTCGAATGGCTTGATACCTTGCGAGGAAGGTTTGGACGACCTGCGTCATGCGATCGGCCCGGCCGATGTCGTCGATGCTGGTGAGTACAATCAACAGAGTTTAATCGACTGCTAACGGCGGGAACATTGCGAGCGGATTCCCAAACTAATTTCATGTTTGTCACAGCGACGCAATCAAGGGATGCATGTGGCGCGTGGATTCTTCTCCTGCACGCTGCATCGGTCATTCCCAGCGCGATATTCCCCCTGCGGCATGACTCTGCTACATCGGGTTGATGAATCAGGAATGTGCATTCACGATCGGAGGCCGGATCAAGACCATGCGTGTTTGCCTTTCAACGATCATGTCAGCGGCCGGGCATCTGACGCGTGCGATGTTGGTGGCACTCTCATGCACGCTGCCGCTGGCTGCTCAGGAGGCCAAGCCGCCCGGTCTGCCGATCCTGTTCGATGCGCGAGAACGTTTGCCGAAGCCCGACCTGTCTTCGCTCGTCAGGCTTCGCTTCCTGACGTCAACAGACTTTCCGCCTTTCAATTTTCTCGACCAGAACGGCAAGCTCACGGGCTTCCATGTCGAACTTGCCCGCAAGATCTGTGATGAACTCGCGATAGCGGACAAATGCCAGATCCAGGCTCTGCCGTTCAATGATCTGCAGGGCGCGCTTGCGGCGTCGCAGGGCGACGCGGTGATCGGCGGCATCGCGGTCACGCCGGAACTGCGCAAAAGCTTCGCTTTTTCGCGCCCCTTCCTGATGTTGCCGGCGCGCTTCCTGCGCAATCTCAAGGCCTCGCTCAACGGAACGACCGCGGCATCGCTGGCCGGCCATCCGGTCGGTGTGGTCAAGGGAACGACGCACGAAGCGATGCTGGCGTCCTTCTTTCCAACGATCAAGCCGGTGCCGTTCGACGACAAGGATGCGCTTCTGGCCGCCCTCAAGGACGGCAAGGTCGATGCTGTTTTTGCCGACGGCCTGCAGCTGTCCTTCTGGGTATCGTCGCCGGCAGCTGAAAAATGCTGCGCTCTTTTCGACGGACCCTATCTATCCCAGCAGTTTCTCGGCGAAGGCATGACCATCATGCTGCGCCAGCAGGACGCCGATCTGACGGCGGCGATCAACCACGCGCTGGCGACCCTGTCGCGTGACGGCAGGCTGCAGGAAATCTATCTGCGCTATTTCCCTTACGGGCTCTATTGATCAGGTCACGCCTGGAAAGCGCGCAGCCGTGGTCCGTCCGGAAGGCGGATAGTAAGATGCTTTATGCCTTGCGATAACGTGCGATGGCACTGCGCTCGATGGCGGCGCAGGTGAGCTTGTCCAAGCCGAGGCGGTCGCGCAGCAGGCTGAGCAGACGCAGTTCCTCCGCCTTCACCGACAGGTCGGCCGAGGCGACTTCGACGGCAAGCGCGTAGGCGGTGTCGTAGAGGCGCGCCGGTAGGGTGTCGCGCACCGTTTCGAGCACGATGTCGAGCCCTTCGCTGCCCGAAAGCAGCTTGGCACAGTCGCGCGAAACCGAAATCAGCTTCTCGTCGTCAAAGCCTTTGAACACCGGCAGGGCATGAATGAGCTCTCCGATGCGGCTGAGCTCCCGGTCGTTCATCGTGCGGTCGACGGCCGAGGCCAGTACCATGACGTAGATCAGGGCTTCGTGAGCGGAAAGCGGCTTGTTCATGACAGAAGAAGTCCTTTGAATATGGCAGACTGAAAAGTCGCGCGTCTCATGCCAAAAGCTGGTGGCGGAAGCAAGGCGTCAGATCGGATTGAGGGGATCTTCCTTGGGCAAGGCAGGGGCGAGGGTCGATTTTCCGTTCTTTCGCGGATCGTCACCATACATGCCGCGCTTCTTCTCCTTGGCCTCGTCGACGAGCGATGCGAGTGGAGAGCCCGGCTCGGGATCGGCCCAGCCGAAACGAACCAGCCAGGCGCTGAGATCGACGCGGACATAGCGGCAGTTGGCCTTGACGGTGCCTTTCCAGGCGGCATCAGGCACATCGCAATCAATGGAGCGCCCGCGCAGATACATGCGGAATGCCGTGCGTGCCGCTTGGCCGCAGGGCCAGTTTTTTCCGCTCGGACCGGTGCACATCCGCTCGACATCGGTCGGAATGACGCCATTAAGCTGCACGCTCCTGCCGCCGATGGTCAATATGCCCGCCAGGTCGGCAAAAGGACGAACAAGCTCGATAGTCGCCGTGTGCCCTTCCGTTTGGGAAGACGGATCGATGGAAGCCGGTTCCGATGTGGGTTTGGACTGAGGTGCAGGCTGTGGCTGTTCGCCAAGGGTACGATGCTCCGTCGCTGCCTTCTGCCGGTCGATCTGGTCGGCCGGGATCCGATTGTCCGGAGGGAGATCCGTTTTCGCCTGGTCCGCCGGTGCGGGCGGCGGCGACACCGCGGCTGCATCGGGCTTGTTCGTTGCCGCTTCAGCAGGTTTTGCTGCCTCGGCAGGTGCCGTTTCAGAGCTCTTCGCAGCGTCGACCGTCGCAGTCGCCGGCTGTAGCGGCGGCGTTTCCGCCGGCTTTGCCGGCGTATCATTGACTTTAACGGCTTCGGCAACAACCTTGTTTGCTTGTGGTGTCGTGGACGCGGGCGTCGCAGGCTTGTTGTCTTCGGCCTTGGCCGTTTCGCCGGCTGGGGCTTTCCCTGCACCGTCGATCGCGAGCGATGACACCACAGTAGCGGCCGCCAACATTGCAGCGTCCGGGGGCTGGATGACGCTGGCAGGCGCGGTGGTTATCGACGCAGGCACATCGGCTGCCGCAGGTACATCGGCCGTCGGGTCCGCCTTCTCCGGCGTTGCCATCGGGGCTGGCTTTGCAGGCTCTGCCTTTGCCTGCTCGTCCGGTTTCGGTTGGCTGGTGGCGACCGCGTCCTGCTTGGCCGGTTCGCTAAGTTTCGGCGTCTCGATCTTCTGTGGAGGGGCCGTGTCGGCCTTGGCAGTCGCTGCGGGAACGGCAGCGGGAGCCGGTTTTGCGGCCGGGTGGTTGTCTGCCATCGAAACGTTGCTGCCGCGGCCAGGCAGGCTGAAACCATGTCCACTGAACTGGACCGCGATCAAGGTCAACCAAGACCCGACGATCGCGCCGGCAACACCCGCAAGCAAAATATCACGACGCATAACGAGAAAACTTTCCTATTGGCTGGCCCATATGATGCGGGCAATCCATTCCACATCCGCGAGATCGAAGCTGCGGTTGGGGTGTTCGGGGTTGAGCGACAAGAGTTCTATCGATTTCGCGCTCTGCCGCAGCAGGATCTTGGCCATGACTTCACCCTCTCGGGTCTTCACGACGACGCGGTCGCTTTTCCTGATCTGCGCACCTGGCTCGACAATCAGAATATCGCCGTCGCGGTAGAGCGGCAACATGCTTTCGCCCTGCACCTCAAGCGCATAAACGCCGGTCTTTCGGCCGGTTGCGGCGGGAAATTCGACAATGTCCCAGCCCTGGCCGGCCGGAAAGCCGCCATCATCGAAGAAGCCGCCGGCGCCTGCCTGGGCGAAGCCGATGAGGGGGATGGCCTTTTCGGCGGGAGCAGCAGGCTGCGGAGCGACGGCGCCATGCGGCTCGCCCGGGCGGATGAAGCTGAGAAACTGTTCCAGGCTGGCGCCTGTCGCCTCCAGCACCTTGGCGATCGATTCCGTCGACGGCCAACGCAAACGCCCGTCCTGGCTCAGCCGCTTCGACTTGTTGAAGGATGTGGCGTCAAGTCCAGCACGGCGCGCGAGGCCCGAGGGCGTCAAGGCATGCCGCTCGGCAAGCCGGTCGATCGCCCCCCATATCTGCTCGTGTGACAGCATCGCCGCTCAGCATCTGTGCGCCGGCCAGCCCGGCGCTCAACTCTTTAAAAAACGTTAACCGAGGCGTTTTGGCGAGTAAAGACCGGCATAGGAATACGGTCCTTTATCCCCTTGCTTTCCTGGCGTGGCTTGTCCGTTCAGGTTTTCTGCGGCACCGGCTTCGCGTCCGGTTCCTCGTTCTGAAATTCCTTGGCCATGCCCATGAAGCCGCGCATGAATTTCTGCATGATGCCCAGCGTGCGGTCGACGTCAGCATCGCTCGGGAGGCTTGAGCCCTTGTTTGCGGCGACGGTTTTTTCCAGCTTCGTGACCCGGTCGGACAGCCGGTCCAGCTCGTCGTCATAGGCGGTACGCTCGTCGGCGGCCATGCGGCAGACGAGGTTGCCGTTCTGATCCTGACATATGGACATGGCGCCGGTCTGCCGGTCGAGGCGGACAAAATGATCGCCGCTGCGCTCGAGCTGGAAGCGCGTCGCATCCTGTTCAGCAGCTCTGCCCGGGGCTGCGAGCAGAAGAGCGGCAGGCAAGAGCAGGGCCACAAGGCCGATTCCGATTTCCTTCGTCATGTCATCCTCCGGATTTTCTGCGTTAAAATCTCGAATCCATCACGGAAACCGTGGACATTGGCCGCCGTTTTCGTGCAAAGCCCTATCACGACAGGTTTACATAGGGATGATGACCGCCATGTCAGTGGTTTACAAGATCGTGCCGGGTGCGCTCTGGGAGCAAGCCAGACAAACCGGCGTTTTTCATGGCGCGCCGATCGACTTCACGGATGGCTATATCCATCTGTCCACGGGCAAACAGGTGAAGCAGACCGCGGCGCTTTATTTCGCCGGCCAGACGGACTTGCTGCTTGTTGCGATCGACGGCGACGCACTGGGCGACAAGCTGGTGTTCGAGGTCTCGCGCGGTGGCGATCTCTTCCCGCATCACTACGCATCTTTGCCGCTCTCGGCCGTGCTGTGGGAAAAGCCCCTGCCGCTTGGGCCTGATGGCGCGCATATCTTTCCGGACCTGGCTGAATGATCGGCGCCTTTCGCGATCTCGGCCGGCGCGGCCTGTTCCTGTTCGATCCGGAAACGGCGCACGGCATGTCGATATCGGCGTTGAAGTCCGGCCTCGTCCCCGCCTGCCGCGTCAATGCCGATCCACGCCTGCGCCAGATCGTGGCGGGACTCGAGTTTGCCAACCCCATCGGTATGGCGGCTGGCTATGACAAGAATGCCGAAGTGCCGGAAGCGTTGCTGAAGCTGGGCTTCGGCTTCACGGAGATCGGCACGGTGACGCCGAAGGCACAGCCCGGCAATCCGCGCCCGCGCATTTTCCGCCTGGTCGAGGACGAAGGCGTGATCAACCGCCTCGGCTTCAACAATGAAGGCCATGAGGCGGCGCTCCAACGGCTCAAGGCTGTCCGCAGCAACGGCATCATCGGCGTCAATATCGGCGCTAACAAGGATAGCGCCGACCGTATCGCCGATTATGTTGCCGGCATCCGCCGCTTCTATTCGGTGGCGCGTTACTTCACCGCCAATATCTCCTCGCCGAACACGCCGGGCCTGCGCGATCTGCAGGCGCGCGAAAGCCTGTCGGCGTTGCTGGCGGCTGTGCTCGCCGCTCGCGATGAGGAAGCGGCCAGGGCCGGCAAGCGCATTCCGGTCTTCCTGAAGATCGCTCCCGATCTGACCGAGGAGGGCATGGACGATATCGCCGCCGAAGCTACGTCCCATGCGCTGGATGGCTTGATCGTCTCCAACACCACGCTTTCGCGCGATGGGTTGAGGGATCAGCGCCAGGCCAAGGAGGCAGGCGGCCTTTCCGGCAAACCGGTCTTTGAAAAATCGACCGCCGTCCTGGCCAAGATGCGCCGCCGCGTAGGCGCCTCGCTGCCGATCATCGGCGTCGGTGGTGTGTCGTCGGCGGAGACTGCACTGGAAAAGATCAAGGCCGGGGCCGATCTCGTGCAGCTCTATTCCTGCATGGTCTATGAAGGCCCCGGTTTGCCGGGGCAGATCATTGCCGGCCTGTCGAAACTGCTCGACCGCGAGCGTGTCGGCTCGATCCGCGATTTGCGCGATAGCAGGCTCGACTATTGGGCGAACCGGAACGTCTGATCCGCACGTTTCTTCAGGCCCATGGCCAGGAAGATACCGCGAAACAGCAGAAAGGCATTCATGGCCATCCACAGGCCGTGATTGCCGAGCGTCGGCACGAAAACGGCGAGCGCCACGAGATAGCCTCCGAACGAGAGCAGCATCTTGTTGCGCATCTCGCGCGACCATGTGGCGCCGATGAAGACGCCGTCCATCAGAAAGGCCAGCGCCCCGGTCAGGCCGGTAACGGCAGCCCAGGGCAGATAGGTGCCGGCCGCGATGCGGACGTCCTCCGAGGTCGTCAGCAGGCGGATCAACGCCGGGCCGACAGTGAAGAAGAAGATGGCGGCAGCCAGCGCCAGCCCGAAGGACCAAAGCCCGGTCAGCTTCAGCCCGCGCTCGAAGGCAGGCCGATAGTTGGCTCCGATCGAGCGACCGGTGATCTGCTCTGCGGCATTCGCCAGCCCGTCGAGATAATAGCCTGACAGCAGGAAGAAATTCATCAGCACGGCGTTGGCGGCCAGCATCACCGCGCCGAAGCTGTTGCCGATGCGCGTCATCAGCGTGAAGGCGCCGATGAGCACGAAGGTCCGGATCAGAATATCGCGATTGAGCGCGAAGAGCTGCGTGAGTTTGGTGCGTGAGAGCAACTCCGACCGTGGCGGACGGTCCTCGCCGGCAAAGCTGCGCAGCACGATCGCCAACCCCAGCAGCATGCCACATGCCTCGCCGATCAGCGTGCCCCAGGCAACCCCGGCGACACCCCAGCCAAGATGGAGGCCGAGCAGGATGGCAAGCACGATGTTGACGCCGTTGATGACGGTTTGCAGCAATAGCCCGATGCGGCCCTGGCCGCGTCCGAGCACGAAGCCGAGCAGGGCATAATTGGCAAGCGCCGCCGGTCCCGAAAGCATGCGGATGGAAAAATAGGTGCGGGTCGCGTCGGCAATTCCGCCCTCTGGCCCCATCAGCTTGATGCCGAGCCAGAGAAGGAGAGGCGACAGAACGACAATCAGGACACCGCAGCCGAGCGCGGAGATCAGCGCTCGCCAGAAGACGGCCTGCTGTTCACGCCTGTCATGCCGCCCAAACGCCTGGGCGGTAAGGCCGGTCGTCGAGGCGCGCAGGAAATTGAAGCTCGCGAAAAGGAGGTCGAACAGCACCGCGCCGATCGCGAGCCCAGCGAGCGCGTCCGGCTGGCCCATATGGCCGACCACGGCGGTATCGACGAGGCCGAGCAGCGGCGTCGTCATGAACCCAAGCGTCATCGGAATGGCGATCGACAGCACAAGCCGATGCGTCACGTCGAAGGGCAGAACCCTTCCGCTCGCGTTCTGGACGTCCATTCTATCTTATGCCTCCTCAATCCGAGGAAAGCACCATGGACCAATAAGGCCTGCCACCGGAAGAGGGAGCGTAGGCAAGAGCGACGCCGAGGCCGTCATATTTGCCGAGCATGTTGTGCAAATGCTTCGGCGAATTGATCCAGGCCAGTACGGCGGCATTCACGTCTCGTTGTCCTTCCGCGATGTTTTCGGCTGCCGGCAGCTTGACGCCGCTGGCCTTGACCCGCTTGCCGAAATCGTCACCGATGCCGATCAAGTGCTCCATCTTGCCGGCATCGGCCATGCGCCGCGCCTGATAGACGGCGGCAGCGCCGGCGGCCGTGTCGATCTTCAATGGCGGCAGGCCGTTCTTGGCGCGCAGCGCATTGACGAGCGGCAGGGCGGAGGCAGTCTGGTCGCTTGCGGGCGTATTGGAAACGCGGGCGGGCGGCGTGGCGCAGCTTGCGACGGATGCGGTGAGCGCAAGAGCGGCGAGGCGCAGCGCGTCGCGGCGCGAAAGGGACAATGTCTGGAAGGTCATATCAGCTGCGATAATTGAACAGGCGGAGGATGATGAAGATGGGAATAACGATGCTTGCGCCGACGAGCACATAATCGCCGAACTCGCCGAGTGCGGCAAAGCCGCTGTGCCAGAGATCGAGCAGGAAGCGACGGACGCCATAGAGAAAATCGAGCGGCCGCCAGCCGAAGAACTTCATGACGAAGCCGACGACGAGCGACACGATGACGAGCTTCACCAGTGTGCGACCGGGCGAGTCGCCAAGGAATCTGTTCACCTGATCGGACATGCTGACGTCTCCATAATGGCAGTCTGTGGCTGCTGAGATAGGGCCGGGGCCCAAGACTCGCAAGCACTTTTGCCTGATGCATACCTCAAACTGAAGCACCTCCGGGAAAGTGCACAGCGGTTTTCCATCCCGAATGTGGAAGGAAACAACGAGAGCGAGCGCCTTCGTGATTCGAAGAAAGGCGAAGGCGTTCCTGCGTCTGCCTGAAATAGGACTTGAGTTTTTTTATGGCCACGTTCAAAGCCGAGCGTCAAACAGGAAAAAACCCATGCTGCCAAGCCAGCTTTCCTCCGGCGATGTCATTGCCGACCGCCGCGCCGACTATGCGAAGATGCTTGCAGAAAGCGGAGACCCCGCAAGCGCCGGCGAACTGATGGAGCAGGCGCTGGAGCTTGTTCCCCGTTGGGCGGCGGGCTGGTTCACGCTCGCGACCTATCGCGAGAAGGCCGGCGATGCGGCGGGCGCCATCGCCGCGCTGAATGAGGTGCTGAGGCTCGACGAAGGGGATGTCTTCGGAGCGCGCCTGAAGCTCGCGGTTCTCGGAGGGGCCGAGCTGCCGGATCGACCGCCGAGCCTCTATGTCGAGCGGCTGTTCGACGACTATGCCGATCGCTTCGAAACCTCGCTTGTCGAAAAACTCTCTTATAGCGTACCCGGCAAACTTGCCGCTCTGATTGCCGGGACATCAGGCATTCCGGAACGGTTCCGCCTCGCCGTCGATCTCGGCTGTGGCACGGGTTTGCTAGGGCCCGAGATCCGCGCCGGCGTTGATCGGCTCGAGGGCTACGATCTGTCGAAAGGCATGCTCGCCAAGGCAGCTGAGAAGAATGTTTACGATCATCTCGGTCAGGCCGACTTGTCGGTGGAGCCGGATTTGTCCGGCATTTTCGATGCAGGATTCGCCTTGGGCCGCGCGGATCTGATCACCGCCGCCGACGTGCTGATGTATCTGGGCAATCTGCAAGGCGTGATGGCGATCGCGCGCAAGCTTTCGGCTAATGGCGCCGTCTTCGCCTTTTCGGTGGAGGATGCACAGCAGCCAGAGGGCTATGTGCTGCGCGATTCCCTGCGCTTTGCACATTCCGAAGCCTATGTGCGGGAGATATTGGCTGATCACGGCTTTACCGTGCAGGATCTCGCCCGCAGCACCATTCGCATGGATGGCGGAAAACCGGTCCATGGCATTCTGTTCATTGCCCGCAAATCGAGCTGATTATTCGAATCTTGCGAATTTGAAATAGGTCAGCATTGCTTACATATTTTCACTTGATTGTCGCCTGAGCTTTCAGCAAAAAGCCCCGGAAACACAGGGGAAAGCACATGGCGAACGCGAAGAGCGCCTTTGGCGTCTGGAATACATCTGCGACCCGGCACTCATGGGCCGAGGACTTTCAGGGCATCATTTCCGGCAGCCTGATTTCTTCCCTCGGGCTGTTCTGTCTTTCAAGCGCAGGCCTGTTGACGGGCAGCACGGCTGGCGTCGCTTTCCTGTTGCACTACGCGACCGGCGTGAATTTTGGCCTGGCCTTCTTCGTGGTCAATCTACCGTTCTTCTATCTGTCGCTGAAGCAGCTCGGTACGGTCTTTACCGTCAAGACCTTTATCGCCATCACGCTGACCTCGCTGCTCACCAATCTGCAGCCGCTGCTGTTCGATGTGGCTCACATCAACGCGCTGTGGTCAGGAATACTCGGCGGCATCCTTCTTGGTTTCGGGCTGCTTGCACTCTATCGTCACCGCGCCAGCCTCGGCGGCGTCGGCATTCTAGGGATCTATGTGCAGGAACGTTTCGGCATCAGGGCGGGGCTGGTGCAGCTCGCGATCGATCTCTGCGTGCTCGCTGTCGCTTTCGCAGTTACCACGCCGACCGTGGTCATCTGCTCGGTAATCGGCGCAATTGCGCTCAATCTTTTCGTCGCGATCAATCATCGCTCGGATCGCTACATCGCCTTGTGATTGGCGGCAGCCTTATTGCTTGCGGCTCGGATCCGTGTCGGTGATCGCGGCTTCATGATACCAGCTGTCGAAAGCAGCCGTTGCAATGCTCGCGCCGATGTCGGGCGTAAGGTTGACCATCGGGCGCTGCTGGCTCACTGCCGTAGCGCGGGCCGTGACCGGAAACTGATAGATTTTTGCCGTTTCATGTCGAGCACTGATTGCCATTCGCTGTCTCTCCCTTTTGGTTTTCAAGCGGACGCGCTTGAAGAGACAATCCACATATAGCAAAGCCCAAGGCGAATATCACCATTTCGCTTAAAAAAAATGCTAAAAGATGAAATTATAGGCAATTTGGCTGTTGCAGGCTCCGTGCCGTTTCTTTGACCTTCCGGGTTTTCGGTCCATTCCAAGGTTTGCAGGCCTGCGACATCTTGTCAGCTCGGCCGGAGTGGTGCTCGCGATTTGAAAAGAATCGGATGCTTAACGCTGGGAAATCTGGCTTCGAAAATCCCGAATCATAGAAATTTCACCCGCCACGCGAGGTTCTCGAAGAAACTGGCACGGCAAATGCATCTCCCTTGGCAGCTGTTCATAGCTAGGAATTTTCCGGCGGGCGCCGGGCAAGTTTCCTGCTTTGCCTGATTAACTGTTATGAGGTGCGTAATGACGAAATATAAGCTCGAATACATCTGGCTCGATGGGTACACTCCGGTGCCGAACCTGCGTGGCAAAACGCAGATCAAGGAATTCGACGCTTTTCCGGCGCTCGAGCAGCTTCCGCTTTGGGGCTTTGACGGCTCCTCGACGATGCAGGCTGAAGGCCGCAGCTCGGATTGCGTGCTGAAGCCCGTTGCCATTTATCCTGATCCGGCGCGCACGAACGGCGCTCTTGTCATGTGCGAAGTCATGATGCCGGATGGCGTGACCCCGCATCCGTCCAACAGCCGTGCGACGATCCTCGACGACGAAGATGCATGGTTCGGCTTCGAGCAGGAATATTTCTTCTACAAGGACGGCCGTCCGCTCGGCTTCCCGGAATCCGGCTATCCGGCTCCGCAGGGCCCGTACTACACCGGCGTCGGCTACAAGAACGTCGGCGATATCGCTCGCGAAATCGTTGAAGAGCACCTCGACCTCTGCCTCGAAGCAGGCATCAACCACGAAGGCATCAATGCCGAAGTGGCCAAGGGTCAGTGGGAATTCCAGATTTTCGGCAAGGGCTCCAAGCGCGCCGCCGACCAGATCTGGATGGCACGCTACCTGCTGCTGCGTCTGTGCGAAAAGTACGGCATCGACATCGAGTTCCATTGCAAGCCGCTCGGCGATACCGACTGGAACGGTTCGGGCATGCACTGCAACTTCTCGACCAAGTTCATGCGCGAAGTCGGCGGCAAGGCCTATTTCGAAGCGCTCATGGCTCAGTTCGACAAGAACCTCGAAGCCCACATCGCCGTCTACGGCCCGGACAACCATCTCCGCCTGACCGGCAAGCACGAAACGGCTCCGTGGAACAAGTTCAGCTACGGCGTTGCCGACCGCGGCGCTTCGATCCGCGTTCCGCACTCCTTCATCAAGAACGACTATCGCGGTTACCTCGAAGATCGTCGCCCGAACTCTCAGGGCTGCCCCTACCAGATCGCGTCGCAGGTTCTGACGACCATCTCGGAAGTTCCGACGGCTGGCTTCGCGTCTGAAGCTGCCTGAGTTCTAGGCTGACACAAACGGAAAGCGCGGGATTTTGGTCCCGCGCTTTTTGCATTCTGAGAGCTTGCCTCAAGCGGCCTTGTTTGCCGCATCGATCGGATGCTGCGAACGGAAGCCGACGGCAAGGCGGTTCCAGACATTGATCGTGGCGATTGCGACGGTGATCTTGACGATCTCTTCCTCGCTGAAATGCTGCTTCAGCGGCTCGTAGTCGGAATCCGGAATGCCGGTCTGGGCGATCTTGGTCACCGAGTCGACCCAGCGCAGCAGGGCGCGTTCGCGGTCGTCGTAAACGGGCGATTCCCACCAGACGCACATCAGGTTGATCCACTGTTCGCTGAGGCCGTCGTGCCGGGCCTCCTTCACATGCATGTCGACGCAATAGGCGCAGCCGTTGATCTGCGAGGCGCGAAGCTTGATGAGGTGGATGAAGCGGCGTTCGAGGCCGCTGCTCTGAACGAAATTCTCCAGCGCGACGACAGCCTTGTACGAGTCAGGCGAAGCTTTGGCGAAGTTGAAACGGGGATGCATGGTCTTCTCCTTGGGGTTTGGGTTCAGCTTTTGGTCTTGCGTTCATGCAGCTCGAGAAAGGCGCAGCCTCTCGCGGCTATTCCACCATCCGTGTCCGTCTGTCTGAGATCGGTCAGCACGTCGGCGATGGTCGTTTTGGCCAGTTCGGCCCGGTAAACACGTTCAGCGGCCAGCATGGCGGCGTTGATGCCGCATGGCTTGGTAAAGTAGCGTCCCTCCAGCGGGTTCGGTCCGCGCTGGCGGATTTCGGCGCATCTGAAGGCCGGCGCCGGGCCTTCGGCTGCGAGGACGATGTCAAGCAGGGTGATCGCCTCCGGCTTGCGCGCCAGCCGATAGCCACCTTTCGGTCCCGGCACGGTGTCGAGAATGCCGGCCCCTGACAGAGCCTGCAGATGCTTCAGAAGGTAGCTGACCGAAACGCCATGAAATTCCGCAAGCGCTGCTGCCGAGAGCACCCCGCCATCGGACAGACCTGCCAGCATGCCAACGCAATGGATGGATTGTTCTACGCCGTCTCCGAGCTTCATCTCTGCGCCTCTCTAATCATGGATATTTTTTATCCGCGATTATCACGGCCGTCAAGCCCTTTCTTTTTTCCGCGATTTGTCGCTAGGGTTCGGACGTGGACCAGATCGAGCCGAAGCATCCTCTTGCCTTGCCCGCCCCCTTTACCCGCTGGTTTGCGGAAAAGGGCTGGCAGCCGCGCGCCCATCAGCTCGAACTGCTTGCCCGCGCCGAGGCCGGTGAGAGCACGCTGCTGATTGCACCCACCGGAGCGGGCAAGACGCTTGCCGGCTTCCTACCGTCGCTGACGGATCTCACCCGTCGCGGCAAAATTCCGCCGGGTTCGGCTTTCACCGGCATCCATACGCTCTACATCTCTCCGCTGAAGGCGCTTGCCGTCGATATCGAGCGCAATCTGATGAAGCCGGTTACCGAAATGGGCCTGCCGGTCTCCGTCGAGAACCGCACCGGCGATACGCCGTCTGGCAAGCGGCAACGGCAGAAGCTCAATCCGCCCGATATCCTGCTGACAACGCCGGAGCAGGTGGCGCTGCTGCTTGCCAATCGAGAAGCGGAGCGCTTCTTCAAGGACCTGAAATACATCGTCTTCGACGAGCTGCATTCGCTGGTCACCTCGAAGCGCGGCCATATGCTGTCGCTCGGCCTTGCCCGCATCCGCAAGCTCGCACCCGATGTGCAGACCATCGGCCTTTCGGCCACCGTCGCCGACCCCATGGACCTGCAGAAATGGCTGGCGGCCCAACAGCCGGGGGAGGAGCATCATGCTGGCCTGGTCATTGTCGAGGGCGGGGCCAAGCCGGATATCTCCATCCTGTCGACGGAAGAGCGCATCCCCTGGTCCGGCCATTCCGCCAAATACGCGATCCCGGATATTTACCGTGAGCTGAAGGCGCATCGCACGACGCTGCTGTTCGTCAATACACGCTCACAGGCGGAAATGCTGTTTCAGGAGCTATGGTCGGCCAATGACGACAATCTGCCGATCGCCCTGCATCACGGCTCCCTCGATGTCGGCCAGCGCCGCAAGGTGGAGGCGGCGATGTCGGAAAACCGGCTCCGCGCCGTCGTCGCCACCTCGACGCTCGATCTCGGCATAGACTGGGGCGACGTCGATCTCGTCATCCATGTCGGGGCGCCGAAGGGGGCGAGCCGTCTTGCCCAGCGCATCGGCCGCGCCAATCACCGCATGGACGAGCCGTCGAAGGCGATCCTGGTGCCGGCCAATCGCTTCGAAGTCATGGAATGCCAGGCGGCGCTGGATGCCAATTATATTGGCGCGCAGGATACGCCGCCGATCGGCGCGGGCGCGCTCGACGTTCTGGCCCAGCACATTCTCGGCATGGCCTGCGCCGAACCCTTCGACATGCTGGAGCTTTATGACGAGGTGCAGAGTGCGGCCCCCTATGCCGAGCTTCCATGGGAGACCTTCGAACGTATCGTCGATTTCGTCGCCACCGGCGGCTATGCGCTCAGAACCTATGAGCGCTATGCCCGCATCCGTAAGACCCCGGAAGGGCGCTGGCGCGTCTCCAATCCGCAGGTCGCCCAGCAATATCGCCTGAACCTCGGCACGATCGTCGAAGAGGCGATGTTGAATATCCGCATGGTGAAGCGCAATGCGCTCGGCTCTCTGGGGCGAGGGGGAGCGCCGCTCGGCAAGGTCGAGGAATATTTTGTCGAGCAGCTTGCGCCCGGCGACACCTTTCTGTTCTCAGGCAAGGTGCTGCGCTTCGAAGGCATCCGCGAGAGCGAATGCCTGGCGTCGCAGGCGTTCTCGCTTGACCCGAAAATTCCCTCCTATGCCGGCGGTAAGTTTCCGCTCTCGACCTATCTCGCCGATCAGGTGCGAGCGATGATCGCCGATCCCGACCGGCGGCATCGCCTGCCGGATCAGGTGCGCGACTGGCTGGAAATTCAAAAGGAAAAATCGCTGCTGCCGAAGCGCGACGAATTTCTCATCGAGACTTTTCCGCGCGGCAGTCGCGCCTACCTAGTCGCCTACCCCTTCGAGGGGAGGCTGGCGCATCAGACCCTTGGCATGCTGCTCACCCGAAGGCTGGAGCGCGCCGGTGCAAAGCCCATGGGCTTCGTCGCGACCGACTATTCTCTCGGCATCTGGGGTCTGGAGGATATGGGGCTGATGATCGCCAACGGGCGCCTCAGCCTCTCCGATCTCTTCGACGAGGACATGCTTGGCGACGATCTCGAAGCCTGGCTTGACGAATCTTTTCTTCTGAAACGCACTTTCCGCAATTGCGCAGTCATTGCCGGCTTGATCGAGCGCCGGCATCCGGGCAAGGAAAAGACCGGCCGGCAGGTGACGGTCTCGGCCGATCTGATCTATGATGTGCTGCGCAGCCACGAGCCCGACCATATCCTGTTGCAGGCAACGAGACAGGATGCGGCGACGGGGCTTTTGGATATTGGCCGTCTTGCGGATATGCTGAAGCGAATCAAGGGCCATATTACCCATCGCGCGTTGGACCACATTTCCCCGCTCGCCGTCCCGGTGATGCTGGAAATCGGCAAGGTGCCGGTGCCGGGCGAGGCTCACGATTCCCTGCTTGCGGAGGCGGCCGACGACCTGATCCGCGAGGCGATGGGCTGAACGAACAAGGATGAACTGACGTGATCAACCGGCTGGCGCTGGCACGGAGCTTGAACTGCCAAGACAGCGGCGAATCCGCGCCGGCTGCGGGCGTCGAGACCGTTGTTCACGGCGTCGCCGCCATCTGCGATCCGCTGGGTGCGCTCTATCTGCCCGATCCCGGCATTCTCGTCGTTTCCGACCTGCATCTGGAAAAGGGCGCCGCCTTCGCCCGTCGTGGCATGATGTTGCCACCATACGATACGCTTGCGACACTGACTGTTCTTTCCGCCGTCATCTCCCGCTACGATCCGAAGCTGGTCGTCTCGCTTGGCGACAATTTTCACGATCGCGTCGGTTCGCAGCATCTGCCGGAAGAGTTTCGCAGCCTCATCGTCAATATGGCCCGCGGCCGCGAATGGATCTGGATCAACGGCAATCACGATCCGGATGGCACGGTTGATCTCCCCGGCCATTCGGTCGACGAGATGCATTATGGCGGCTTGACCTTTCGCCATGAGCCGAAGGCAGGCCTGCAGGCCGGCGAAATCGCCGGGCATCTGCACCCCTCCGCTACCGTTCGACGCCGTGAAAAGTCCGTGCGCCGCCCATGTTTTGCAACGGATGGCGCCCGCCTGTTGATGCCGGCCTTCGGTGTCATGACCGGCGGTCTCGATCTTCGCCACAAGGCCATGACGGGCCTCTTCGCGCGGGAAAGCCTGATAGCCCACCTGCTTGGCCGCGACCGCATCTATTCCGTGCGCTTCGGCAATCTGTCGGCCTAGCGCAATTCCCGGAAAACTGCGCAGCGGTTTTCTGTCTGGAATGCGGAAGCGGTCTAAGCCGTTTTCGTCGGTTCGTAGCGCAGGATTACCGCTCCGGTCTTCAGCGGGCTGGAATCGATGAGCGTCATCGGTCGCTGTTCCGCCGCCGGTTTGAAATACGGATTGCCTGACCCCAGCACGACGGGAACGAGGCAGATGCGGACCTCGTCCACCAGCCCCGCCTTGAGCAACACATCCGTCACATCGGCGCTGCCGAAGACGAATATGGTCTTGCCGGCTTCTTCCTTGAGTGCCTTTACCTCCGCGGCAACGTCTCTGACGACGCGCGTGTTGTTCCACTCCGCCTTGTCGAGGCTGCGCGAGGCGGCGATCTTGGCGATGCCGTTCATATAGGCGGCGATGCCGGGCGTTTCTGTCGCGTTCGGCCAATAGGCGGCCATTCCTTCATAGGTCTTGCGGCCAAAGATCAGCAGATCGCCTTCGCTCCCAAGCTCCGTCGCATAGCGCTCCAGCTCGTCGCCCCAGGCAAGCATATGAAAATCGAGATCCCATGGGTTGCTTCCCTCGAAATAGCCGTCGAGCGTCATGAGGTTCCAGACAACAAGCTTCCGCATCATTTCCTCCGTTTGAACTGACCGCACCGCAATCAAAACCAGTTTTAAAATGCAACCAGTTGATTGTTAGATCGACTGATGGCAAAATGCAAGCAGTTTTTTGGAGGTCACTATGGACGCATCGCATCGCTCCGGCTGCCCGATCAATCTGACGCTGGAAATTCTCGGGGATCGCTGGAGCCTGATCGTCATCAGGGACATCATGTTCGGCAATCGCAGGCACTTTCGCGAATTGCTGCAGAATTCCGAGGAAGGGATCGCATCCAACATTCTCGCCGACCGCCTGAAGCGGCTGGTCGAGCGCGGTCTGCTGACCCGCGAGGATGATCCTACCCACAAGCAGAAAGCTATCTACAGTCTGACGGAGATGGCGATCGACCTGGTGCCGCTCTTTGCTCATATGGGCGCCTGGGGCCGCAAGCATCTGCCGGCCTCGGAAGAACTGTCGATCCGCGCCGAGCTGTTGGAAAACGGCGGTGCAAAGCTTTGGGAAGAGTTCATGGACGAGTTGCGGGCCAAGCATCTTGGCAAGGCGTTGCCTCCAGGCACGCCCTCGGTGCTCGGCCGATTGACCGAGGCCTATCTCGAACTCGTCAATCGCAAGGAAGGCGGCTGATCAGTTTTTCCGGAACATGAAGCTGGCTCCCCATCCCGTCGCCAGGGCCAGCAACACCGCAAACACGCCATAGGCGATCGGTCGCTGATGTGCGGCATCCGTGATCATCTGCTCGATACCGGTCTTGATGACACGCAGCGGCAAAGCCTTTTCGCCGATGAACTTGCCGCTCTTGAAGAGATAGGCACGGACTGTGTGCACGCCGTTCGGCACATCGGCGGGGATTCTGAGTGTTGCCTTGAACAGCGAGGAGCTGACGAAGCGCACGCCGGCTGGATCGCTTTCATAAAGCCCGCCTGCCGACTGCAGCCGGCGGAAGGCCTGCCGGAATTCCGGAACGTCGCCGACATTGCCGACGAAGCCGACCGGGGTGAGGGGGATATGATCGACGCCGATACCGCGGTCGCTGAGTTCCAGCGGCGCCGTGATGTTGTCGACTGCGCGCGTGCTCGATAGCGAATAGGCTTGCGGCACATGCTCGAACGTCATCGAGCGGGTATTGACCCAGATGCCGAAGACGCGCTCCTTCCTGCGCACCGTCGCGTTTTCACGCGGCCCTTCCAGCACGACGACGATGTCATATTGCCCGATCGCCAGCAGCAGCTGATCGGTGTTGGAAAGTGCGCCGAAAATCGTAAGATCCGCACCGGCAAAGTCCGAGGTGATGGCGATCTCGCTAGTCGAAGTACCGATCTCCATCGTTTCGCGGGCAGTCGTCGAGGTGGTCGGCTGGTCGAGCAAAACCTGCGCGTGGCTTCCGAGCGGCGCAAGCAGCAAAGTCGCGACGACCAAAGCAATTCCAGCAAAAGTGCGCAGCGGTTTTGCTGGAATTGCGTGGAAATGCTTGGGCAATCCGAGGCCTCTCATCGGCTGACCCCTTCCATGACGACTGAATAGACGTCAGCCGGCGTGACCACGAGCGCGATCGCCAGACGAAGCCCGACGGCAAGGACGAGGAGGCCGAGCAGGGCGCGCAGCTGCTCGCCACGTAGCTTCTGGCCGACCCGAACGCCGTATTGCGCGCCGACGACACCGGCCACCATCAGCAGGAAGGCAAGAATGATATCGACGGAGTAGTTGGTCGCCGCCTGAACGATGGTCGTGAAGGCAGTGACGAAAATGACCTGGAACAGCGAGGTGCCGACGACGACGTTCGTCGGGACGCGCAGCAGATAGATCATGGCAGGCACGAGGATAAAACCGCCGCCGATACCCATCGGCGTCAGCATGCCGACGAAGAAGCCGAGGCCGATGACCGGGATAGCGCTGAGATAGAGCTTGGATTTCTTGAAACGCAGCTTGAGCGGCAAGCGCTGCACCCAGTTGTGATGACGCAGCTTGGCCGTTGCCGGCGGCAGTTTGCCGGCCGCCCGGCGCATGGCGCGTACGCTTTCCCAGAGCATGAGCGTGCCCACCGTGCCGAGCAGGAGCACGTAGATCAGCGAGATAATCAGGTCGATTTGGCCGAGCCGGCGCAACAGCACGAACAGCCATAGGCCGAAGGTCGCACCCGCCAGACCGCCGGCGAGCAGGATCGTGCCCAGTTTCAGATCGAGCGAGCCGCGGCGAAAATGCGTGAGTGCCCCGGATACCGATGACGCTACGACCTGGTTGGAACCGGTGGCGACGGCGACGACCGGGGGGATATTATAGAAGATAAGAAGCGGCGTGATGAGAAAGCCGCCGCCGACGCCGAACATGCCGGAGAGAAACCCTACGGCTGCGCCCATGCCGAGAATAATGAAGATATTCACCGACAATTCTGCGATCGGCAGATAGATCGTCACGCGCTGTTCCCATTTGCAGGCACTTCGGCACGGAAATCGGAGCCTGAGCCATTTTCCCCTTTAAACGGCGAATTCTAACCTGAAATCGTTGCCAGAGCCTTAGGAAAGCCAGACACGGCAGATTCGAATTGCCGGCTCTACTTTAGCGCGGCTTTTTTCGCTTTTCTGTGACGCGCGAGGCGCGACACCGGAAAGGGTTTGGGGGGCATCCGGAAACGGAAAATGCCGGCGTGGTCGCGCCGGCATTTCGTTTGACTGTGTTCGGCAGGTACGGGTCGCCTACTTGTTGCGGGCGAGCAGCTCCTTGACGACCTTGTCGGTCACCCGTCCATCGGACGGCAGGCCGACGGACTTCTGGAAGCTCTTCAGTGCCGCCACGGTCTTGTCGCCCATGTTGCCGTCGGGTGCGCCCGCGTCGAAGCCATTCTTGTTCAGGATCGCCTGGATATTGCGGATGGCCTTTTTCATGTCGATGGAGGCTGTGTTCACGCCCTTGCCCGTGGCCCACTCGTCAGGAATGTCCGTGCCGTTGGCCTTGGGATCGACCTGCTGGGCCTTCCAGAGATCGACCTTGGCGCGCGCGCTTTCGAGATCGGCCGGCTTCATGGCGTTGGCGACTTCGTCGCGCTTCTGCGCGGCATCCTTGTCGCCGCTCTTCGCCGCGATTGCGAACCACTTGTAGGATTCCTGCAGGTCCTGCTTCACGCCGTTGCCGCGAGCATAAAGGATCGCAAGATTGAACTGGCTGTCGGATACGCCGAGGTTGGCGGCGCGGGTGAACCAGCTTGAAGCCGAGTCATAGTCCTGTTGGCCGGCCGTACCCGAGGCATAGAGGACGGCGAGGTTGTGCATGGCGCTCGCATTGCCCTGATTGGCGGCCTGCTCGTAGTATTCCTTGGCTTTGACGAGGTCGCGGTCGATGCCGTTGCCCTTCTCGTACATGCTCGCGAGCCGGTACTGTGCGGGCGCATAGCCTTTCGCGGCCGCAAGCTGATACCAGTTCGCTGCCTGTTTCAGATCCGTTGCGACATTGCGGCCATCGGTATAGCGGGCGCCGATCTCGAAGAGTGCGACGGGGTCGCCCGATTTCGCGGCAGCGACAAGCGATGGCGGCTGGATGCCATCCGGCACCTGGATATCCGCGACGGCCGGAGCCGTGGTGGCGTTTTCGGTGGGGGCGCCAGCGTTTGCTTGTGGCGCGGGCGCGATGTTTCCGCCGGAACCATCGGTGGCCGCTTGAGGGACTTCGGCCGGAGGTGTCGCAGCGGGATAGTCGCTTGTCGGTGCGAGCGCCGGATTGGCGGGTGCCGCGGCGGGCTGAACGCCTGCCGTATCCGTCGTCGTTGCTATCGGCGCCGGGGCTTGGTTTGCGATCGGCTGCTGGTCGTTGGCGACCGGAGCCGCGTTGGCGGCAAGGCTCTTGGTCGTCGCGCTGTCAGCCGGCGCTACCATGGTCGAAATTTCCGTGGAAGCGGGTGCCTTCTGGCCGCGCGTCAGCGTGTTTGCCAGCGGGAAGGCCATGACGGCAAGCATGATGGCACCCAAGGCGAGCAGGATCGGCCGGCGGAAGCGTGAAAACACCCCACCTTTCTTCGCGTCTTTTTTGGCGGAAGGTGCGGTACGCTGCACCTGATCGACTTCTATCGCTGCTGCCTGTGCCGCGCGGCGAGCCGCTGCGATATAGTCGGCTCGCTCGTTTTCGGTCGGCTGACGGCCGCCACGAGCGGAATTCTGGCTGGCGCGAACCCGCTCCAGGATCTTCTTGATGTCAGGTGCGCCGGAGCCGGGCTCCAGCAGCTCGTTTGCTTCTTCCGACGGCATCATGTCGGCCGGGTCGATGGAAGGCGCCTGCTCGATCACCGGACGATCCGGAGGGAAGATCGGCTCAGCCTTTTCCGGCGTGAAGAAGCGCTTGCCGAGGCTGGCGAGAAGGCCGGCCTTGGAACCGCTCTTCTTGGCTGCAGCCTTGATCTCGGCCTTGGTATTGGCGTCAATTGCCTGCGCGACGGCGGTCTCCGAAGCAGTTGCCATTTCTGCGGGCGCAACCGTGCGGATGATGGGGCCGGCTTTCTGCTGTGCGGCCATCGGCGGCTTGATAGCCGGGGCATCCTCCTCGGCGAAGACGTCGCTTTCGAAGTTTGCTGCCGGCATGGCGGGCGCGGGCCGGCGATGCTCCATATGGTCGAGCCGGTCGGCAATCTGCAGCAGTGTGTCGTGCAGCGCTTCGAAAGTGCGATGCGTGCGCTCATCGCTGGCGCGGCTGAGATCCTCGAGGTGGCGCAGGTCTTCGGCGAGCGCCGTCAGCGCGGCCATGTCGCCAGCCTGCGCGCCGCTGGCGATCCCGCCTTCGCGCGAATAGGCCTCGACAACGGTTTCCGCCGCATGGCGTGCCGCCTCGATGATGTATTCGTCGTTGGTCGCCATATAATCTTCGATGGCGCTCATCCGCCGATCGAACTCGACTGGAAAATGCTCGGTGGACGTTGCCCTGGACTCGCTGGTGAGCAGGGTGGACAGGTGCGCGATCTGCTCCTCGAGATTGCGTAGGGCCAGGGTGTCCGTCGGCGGTGCGGCGGTGCTGGCTTCAAGCCGGGCGGCGATGTCGGAGAGGCGGCCTTCCAGCCGGCGTACCGAGCTGTCGTCGATGTTTGCGGCCGGAACCGGCGGATGGAAATCAATTTCGTCGATACGGCGGGCGAGATAGTCGAGCCGGTCCGCGAGGACATTGCCGACCGAGCCGTGTTCCAGCGCATCGATCTTGTGGGAGATGTCGGCGAGATAGGTAACGAGCTCGGGTTGCGGTGCCGCCTTCTGCGAGCGCTCCATCAGGTGCGAGAGTTGATCCAGACGCTCTTCGAGGCGGGCGACAGACTTGGCGCTGCCGAGTTCGTCGATGCGCATGGCGAGTGCTTCGAGACGGCCGGAGAGGTCGTCGGCAGGCTGTCGCCGTGCCGCATCGCGGCTCATGACGTCAATCTGGTCGGCAAGACCGCTAAGACGCCCTTCGAGTCGCTGCATCGCCTGGTCCTGCGGCTGCATCATCGAGCCAAGGCTTTCCATCGCGGTCGCGATCGTCAGCAGCTTGTTTTCCAGCGCATGCACGGCGGGGCTGTCATTCATGCCGCCGAGATGTTGCTTGATGTCGTCGAGGCGGTAGGCAAGCGAGACGAGCTCGTCCTGCAGACCGGTCGTGTCGATCGCTTTCACCTGGCGCTCGACATGATGGAGGGATTCCTCGCGGGCGAGACCGTCCATCAGCGAGCGCAGTTCGTCGAACTCGGCTTTCAGGCCCGCCGTTTCCGGCTGTCCGGTGAGCTGGTTGATGCTGTCGGCAAGCCGCGCCATATCCTCTCGGACATCGGCTGCGAAATGCTTGTCGTGGGTGTTCTCGCGGATATCGCGGATTTCGGCACGCAAGGCGCTGACTTCGCGGGTCACGCTATCGGCGATATCGCGCTTGAGATCCTGGCGAAGATTGACGAGCGCCTGGGCGATGTCGACGGAGCTTTCGGCGGTCGGCCGCTGCGGCTGGCGTGGGCTATAGGCATCGAGCGGACGCCGTGCCGGCTGCGGCTCTGCCTGGGGGATTTCTTCGCGGCGGGCAAGCAGCCGCTCGCGGTTTGCCTCGAGCGTGCGCTGGCGTTGGCGAATTTCGGCAAGCGGGTCGGGGCGGGTGTCGGCTTCCTGGCGCTCGGCGCGTAGCGGGCGTTCGTAGGGCCGGCTTGCCGGATATTCGCGTTCGGCGCGTGGCGGTACGCGCTCGGGCGCTGCTGCCCGTTCGGGAACGGCGCCATAGCCTGCTGCGACGTGCTGGCGCGTATCGCGTGAGGCGGCAGTGCCCATCAATCCCTCGATGCGCGCCTCCAGCCCCTCGATCGTTCGGCTGAGAGCATCCAGAGATGTCCAGTCGCCCGTGCTGGTAGGATTTGATCGCGATCCGCTCATATCTTTTGCTCGCCTCGAACTTTGGACCACCCCGGGCCGCCGTGTTGACGGAAGAAAGGCGTTGCGACCTTTGCCGCGCTGCCCGGATCCCGCCTTTCGGAAAGAGAATAAATGTATTTGTTTCCCTCAACCTGAGCTGCAAAACACCGCGCCAACAACGGACAGATTGAAGAAACGCGAAGCACTGCTGCACAACTCGTACAATTTACGAAACGTGGTAAACAACTCGTTAAGTTTGCCGGAAGTCTTAACCTTTTATTTTGGTTCTGCTGTCGGAAGCCCCGATATTCTTGTGGTGAGCCGCCGCCGATGACCGTGGAAACGGGTGATCTCGGCGTGTTCGCTCCATGAGCTACCCCACAGGCTCATCAAAAAATCGATGCGTCATAAATTTGACGTTTACGCAAACGTCAATATTTTGTAAGAATAGCTCAGCGACCGGAATCCGAGGTCCGGCGGCGAATTGGAGGAATTCGAAAGATGCCAGTCTACAAGGCCCCCGTGAACGATACGCTCTTCGTGTTGAACGATGTGCTCGGGGTGGAGCGCTACAACAATCTTCCAGGTTACGCCGATGCGACGCCCGACATGATCGAGGCGATCGTCGGCGAGGCGGCAAAGCTGTCTGAGGAAGTGCTATTCCCTCTCAATTACTCGGGCGATCAGGAAGGCTGCGTGCGTCACGACGACGGCAGCGTCACGACGCCGAAGGGTTTCAAGGAAGCCTATCGCGCCTACCGCGAAGGCGGCTGGCTCGGTCTCGCCGTGCCGGAGGAATTCGGCGGGCAGGGGCTTCCCTACGTGCTGCACTGTGCCGTCGGCGAATATACCTCCGCCGCCAACATGTCGCTGATGATGTATCCGGGCCTGACGCAGGGCGCGATCGCCGCCATCCTCGTCCATGGCTCCGACGCGCAGAAGCAGACCTATCTGCCGAAGATGGTCGAGGGCACCTGGTCGGGCACCATGAACCTCACCGAGCCGCATTGCGGCACCGATCTCGGCCTCTTGCGCACCAAGGCGGTCCCGCAGCCCGACGGCAGCTACAAGATATCAGGCCAGAAGATCTTCATCTCTGCCGGCGAGCACGACATGACGGACAATATCGTCCATCTCGTTCTTGCCCGCATCGAAGGTGCGCCAGAAGGCACCAAGGGCATCTCGCTGTTTATCGTGCCGAAGTTCATCGTCAAGGAAGACGGTTCGCTCGGTGCGCGCAATCCGGTTACCTGCGGTGCGATCGAACACAAGATGGGCATTCACGGCAACGCGACCTGCGTGATGAACTATGACGAGGCGACGGGCTTCCTCATCGGTGCCGAGAACAAGGGCCTGAACGCCATGTTCGTCATGATGAACGAGGCACGCCTCGGCGTCGGCCTGCAGGGCCTCTCCATCGCCGAGATCGCCTATCAGAACGCCGCCAACTATGCTCGTGAGCGCATTCAGGGCCGGTCGCTTTCCGGCCCGAAGGCGCCGGACAAGAAGGCCGATCCGATCATCGTCCATCCTGATGTCCGCCGCACGCTGATGACCATCCGCGCCTTCAACGAGGCCGGCCGCGCCTTCCTGCTGTGGACGGCGCTGAAGTCCGATATCGCCCATCGCTCCCCGGACGAGAAGGACCGTCAGGCAGCCGACGATATTCTTGGTCTCGCGACCCCGATCCTCAAGGGCGTCATGACCGACAAGGGTTTCGACCATGCCGTCATGGCGCAGCAGGTCTTCGGCGGCCACGGCTATATCGAAGAGCATGGCATGAGCCAGTATGTCCGCGATGCCCGTATCGCCATGATCTATGAAGGCGCCAACGGCATCCAGGCGCTCGATCTCGTCGGCCGCAAGCTGGCGCTGAACGGCGGCCGCGCCGTCATGGCTCTCTTCAAGGAAATCGGCGATTTCTGCGAGGAGAACCGCAACGACGAGCAGATGGGTTTCTTCACCAAGCACCTGAAGAAGGGCTTGAACGACGTGCAGGCCTCAACCATGTGGTTCATGCAGAATGCCATGGCCAAGCCCGATAATGCCGGCGCCGGCTCGACCGACTACATGCACCTCTTCGGCCTCGTCGTCCTCGGCTATATGTGGGCGAAGATGGCAAAGGCGGCGCAGGATGGCCTTGCACGCGGCGACACTGCGCGCGAGGATTATCTGAAGAACAAGCTTGTCACGGCGCGGTTCTACATGGAGCGCATCATGCCGGAAACGGCATTGCGCAAGGCCCGCATAGAAACCGGCGCCGACACCATGATGGAACTGGCGGCGGAAGCCTTTTGATCAAGGCGGCGCTTGCCGCTGCAGGGAGATGAGACATGACCGAGGTTTTCATTTACGACCACGTGCGCACGCCGCGCGGAAGGGGCAAGAAGGATGGATCGCTGCACGAAGTGCCGTCCGTGCGCCTCGCCGCCAAGACGCTGGAGGCGATCCGCGATCGCAACGGCCTCGACACCGAAACCGTTGACGACATCATCATGGGCTGCGTCGATCCGGTCATGGAAGCCGGCGCCGTTATTCCAAGGGGGGCCGCCTTCGAGGCCGGCTACTCCACCAAGGCGCCTGGCATGCAGATTTCCCGCTTCTGCGCCTCCGGTCTCGATGCCGTAAACTTTGGCGCGGCCAAGATCGCGCAGGGGGCTGATGATATCGTCATTGCCGGCGGCGTCGAAAGCATGTCGCGCGTCGGTCTCGGCATGTCCGGCGGTGCCTGGTTCATGGACCCTTCGGTGAACTTCCCAGCCTACTTCATGCCGCAGGGCGTATCGGCCGATCTCATCGCCACCAAATACGGCTTCTCGCGCGACGACGTCGATGCCTATGCCGTCGAAAGCCAGAAGCGCGCTGCCAATGCCTGGGAAAAGGGCTACTTCAAGAATTCCGTCATTCCGGTGAAGGACATCAACGGCCTGACAATTCTCGACCGCGACGAGCACATGCGCCCCGGCACGGACATGCAGGCGCTTGCCTCGCTCAATCCGTCCTTCCAGCTTCCGGGCGAAATGGGTGGCTTCGAAGCTGTCGGCATCCAGGCGCATCCGGAAGTCGAACGCATCAACTACGTCCACCATGCCGGTAATTCCTCCGGCATCGTCGATGGCGCTGCCGCCGTGCTGCTCGGCTCCAAGGCAGGCGGTGAGAGCATGGGCTTGAAGCCGCGCGGCCGTATCAAGGCCTTCGCCAATATCGGCTCCGACCCGGCGCTGATGCTGACCGGCCCGGTCGACGTCACCGAGAAGCTCTTGAAGCGCAGCGGCCTGACGCTTGCCGACATCGATCTATTCGAGCTTAACGAGGCCTTCGCCGCCGTTGTGCTGCGCTACATGCAGGCCTTCGACATCGAGCATGACAAGATCAACGTCAATGGTGGCGCTATCGCCATGGGCCATCCGCTCGGCGCGACCGGCGCGATGATCCTCGGCACCGTGCTGGACGAGCTGGAGCGCCGCGACCTCAATACCGCGCTGGTGACGCTCTGCATCGGTGCCGGCATGGGCACGGCCACGATCATCGAACGCGTCTGAGGAGGGAAAGCAATGGCTTACACAAATTTCACCGTTGAGACCGACTCAGACGGCATCGTACTCGTCACCTGGGATATGCCCGGCAAGTCCATGAACGTCTTCACCGCCGAGGTGATGGATGAGCTGAACGCCATCATCGATGCGACCGTTGCCGATGCAGCCGTCAAGGGTGTGGTCATCACGTCAGGCAAATCCTCCTTCTCCGGCGGCGCCGATCTGTCGATGATCAAGTCGATGTTCTCGCTCTATCAGGATGAGAAGGCGAAGGACCCGACTGCTGCCGCGCAGAAGCTCTTCAATCTCGTCGGGCGGATGACCGGTCTGTTCCGCAAGCTCGAAACCTGCGGCAAGCCGTGGGTCTCGGCCATCAACGGCACCTGCATGGGTGGCGCTTTCGAGCTGTCGCTGGCTTGCCACGGCCGCGTTGCATCGAGCGCCAAGAGCGTCAAGATCGCGCTGCCCGAAGTCAAGGTCGGCCTCTTCCCGGGCGCCGGTGGCACGCAGCGCGTCTCGCGCCTGACGGACGCTCAGTCGGCCTTGCAGATGATGACGACGGGCCAGTCGCTGACGGCGGCGCGCGCCAAGGCGATGAACCTCGTGCATCAGGTGGTCGAGCCGGATCAGCTGATCCCGGCCGCCAAGCAGATGATCAAGGATGGCCTGAAGCCGATTGCACCGTGGGACGAAAAGGGTTTCAAGGCACCTGGCGGCGGCATCTGGACGCCGGCCGCAGCCCAGCTCTGGCCGGCAGCCCCCGCCATTCTGCGCCGCGAGACATCGGGCAATTATCCCGCTGCACTGGCTATCCTCAAATGCGTCTATGAAGGTCTGCAGGTTCCCTTCGACACCGGCCTGAAGATCGAGCAGCGCTATTTCACGCATGTGCTGCAGACCACCGAAGCCTATTCGATGATCCGCTCGCTGTTCATCTCCATGCAGGAACTTGGCAAGGGCGCCCGCCGTCCGGCAGGCCAGCCGAAGACGGAGTTGAAGAAGGTCGGTGTGGTAGGCGCCGGTTTCATGGGCGCTTCCATCGCCTATGTCACCGCAGCCGCCGGCATTCCGGTCACGCTCATCGATCGCGATATCGAAGCCGCCACTAAAGGCAAGGGCGTCGGCGAGGGACTGGTCAAGGATTCAATTGGTAAGGGAAGGCTAACCCAAGAGGAAGGCGCTGCTCTGCTCTCGCGCATCACGCCATCATCAGATTATTCCGATCTCAAGGATGCCGATCTCGTCATCGAAGCCGTGTTCGAGGATCGCGAGGTCAAGAAGGCTGTGATCGAGGCTGTCGAAGCCGTATTGCCGCCGAATGCCATCTTCGCGTCCAACACGTCGACGCTGCCGATCACCGGTCTTGCGAAGAATTCCAGGCGTCCGGCGGACTTCATCGGCGTCCATTTCTTCTCCCCGGTCGAGAAGATGATGCTGACCGAAGTCATCCTCGGCAAGGAAACGGGTGACCGTGCCATTGCCGTCGCGCTGGATTATGTCGCCGCCATCAAGAAGACGCCGATCGTCGTCAACGACACCCGCGGCTTCTTCGTCAATCGCTGCGTCTTCCGCTACATCCACGAAGCCTATGACATGCTGATCGAGGGCGTGCCTGCAGCCATGATCGAGAATGCCGCCAAGATGGCCGGCATGCCCGTAGGGCCGCTGGCGCTCAACGACGAAGTCGCCATCGATCTCTCCTACAAGATCCTGAAGGCGACGGTCGCGGATCTTGGCGAGAAGGCTGTTGATCCGCGTCACATGCAGCTGGTCACCGGTCTGGTGGAGCGCGAAGGGCGCCTGGGCCGGAAGAATTCCAAGGGCTTCTACGATTATCCCCCGAAGCCGGCCAAGAAGTCGCTCTGGCCGGGCCTTAGGGAACTCTACCCGCAGAAGAAGGCCGATGATATCGACGTCAACGTGCTGAAGCAGCGCTTCCTCGTCACGATCGCGCTCGAGGCATCCCGCACCATCGAAGAAGGTATCGTCACCGATCCGCGTGAGGCGGATGTCGGCTCGATCCTCGGTTTCGGCTTCGCCCCCTATACCGGCGGCGCGCTGTCCTACATCGACGGCATGGGTGTGAAGGTTTTCGTAGACCTTTGCGAAAAGCTCGCTGCCGCCTATGGCCCGCATTTCCAGCCGACAGCGCTGCTGAAGGACATGGCCGCGAAGGGCGAAACCTTCTACGGGCGCTTCGATCCCTATCGCGTCGTGAAGGCAGCCTGAAGCGAGGCTCATCTTCGTGGGTAAAAATAATAGGCCGCCCTGAAAGGGGCGGCCTTTTCGTTTCGCCGAATTCAATACGTAAGTATTATCTTACGCGATACTCAATTGCTTGTCCTTGCCAGCCCGCAGGGCAAGGACGCCCCAGCCGACGAGCAGAATAATGGCTGCGGCATAGATATCGGCCGCCTCGACAAATCCAAGCGCCTTCGACAGGAAGCCCGCGACGATGGCGGGCACGCTGAAGGCAAGGTAGCTTTCGATGTAGAAAGCCGAGAGAAGGCCGGCACGTTCGTCGGGCTTGGCCAGTGGCATGATGCTGCGCACCGTGCCGAGAAAGGTCGCGCCGAAGCCGGAGCCGGCGATGACCGTTCCTGCAGCAAGGATCGATACTTCGGCCGTATGCACGCCGACAATCACGGTCAATACGCCAAGCGTCATGCTCGATATGCCGAACTTCATCGCCGTGGCGGCGGATCTTTTGCGCAGGAGAAACACTGCCGTAGCGCCGCTTATGGTCAAAGCGGCGACCACGGAGCCGCCGACAAGCGGCATCGTGCTGCCGGTCGTCGCACTGACCAGCGAAGGCACCAGCGACAGATAGAAACCACCGAGCGCCCAGACGGCAACGTTGATCGGTGTCAGCGCCAGCAAAGTACGACGCACCTGTTGGGGCACCGCCACTTCCGGCTTCAGCGATGCAAGCAGCCCGGCGCGGCGCTGCGTCGTCTCCGGCACCAACCACAAAAGCACCGCTTGAAGCGCCAGCAGAGCAAGCGTGACGATATAGACGAGCAGCATCGGCGCGGGCGCGAATTGAACCAGCAGGCTCGTGGCCAGTGCGCCGACCGCCATGCCGGCAAGCGGGGCAAGGCTGTTGGTAATCGAGCCTTTGATCGGATCGAGATCGACAAGGGCAGCCCCGATGGAACTGGCCGCAGCGCCTGTTGCCAGGCCTTGCACGACACGGGCCGCAATCAGCCAATTCGGGCCCTCAGCCATTAAAAATAGCGCCATCGCCACCATATTGAGGAGGATCGATGCGAAGATGACAGGGCGCCGGCCAAGATGATCGGAGATCGAACCGACGATCAGCAGCGCGAAGAGGAGGGCGAAGGCATAAACGGCGAAGATGACCGTGATCAGCACCGGCGAGAAGGCGAAGGTCTGTTGGTAGAGGCGATAGAGCGGCGTCGGTGCGGATGAGGCGGCAAAGAACAGCGCGCTGGTCGCGGCATAGTAGAAGGGCGCAAGACGTCTGGCCGGAGAAATCGGCGCGCTAGCAGTGGAAACGGGCTCAGTCATCGACTATATCCTGACTTAAAGCTAAAAGATTGCGTTAGGCGGATATAGGATGCCTGGCGCACAAAAGCAAATAATTTGCGTTAGTCGGTGTCGAATTGTGCACCACTGCCGGCAAAAGCGAAAGATTGGCAAAGGCTTATGAGCCACAGAGAGAATCCTCGTCCGGGTGGGCGCAGCGCGAGAGTACAGGCGGCGGTTCATCAATCCGTCCGCGACATACTTGCAACGATGGATCGCACCTATGTGACAATCCCTTTGATCGCACAGCGCGCCAATGTTACGCCATCGACCATCTACCGTCGCTGGGGCGATCTGCAGGAGCTTCTGGCCGATGTGGCCGCTGCGCGCCTGCGGCCGGAGAGCGAGCCTCCAAGGATTGGCACTGCCCGCGAGGATCTGGAGTCATGGATCGAGCAATATGCCGACGAGATGGCGTCCGGTGTCGGACGGCAGATGCTGCGCGACATTCTTTCCTCGGTCGACGGCACCAGTGTCGAAAAGTGCCGCTGTTATATGCAGCAGCAACTTGCCGTTCTCATTGCGCGGGCGGAGAAGTCCGGAGAGCCGTTTCCTGACCTGGAAGAGCTGATGGATCATGTCATCTCGCCGATCATATACCGCATCCTTTTCGATTGCCCGCTCGGTGAGGATTACGTTCGCGAACTGATCGCGAAGGTGATGCAGAAACTCCAAGGGTAGATCGTCGCTACAGAATCCGGCGCGGCACCCAAAATCCACGAAGTCCATTGCCGGCGTCTCGGATCGCGTTGCTCGCAACTGAAGAACAAGAAAATCGGTGCGCGCACGAATAGGTTGCTATATCCATGGAATTATCTTGGGATATGGGCGCTGGAGCGGGCCGATGCGCCAATTTGCTGTTGAAAAATAAGACAAAAGATGATGCTAATCATCATTAGTGAATTCAACGGCAACGCGAAGGGGACTGCTCAATGCTTAATGAATTCAAGGCATTTATCGCCCGAGGCAATGTCATGGATCTCGCAGTCGGCGTGATCATCGGCGGTGCTTTCGGCGGCATCGTGAAATCGCTGGTTGACGATATCATCATGCCGATTGTCGGTGCCATTTTCGGCGGCTTCGATTTCTCGAACTACTTCGTCGGTCTTTCCTCGGCCGTCAACGCGCCGACGCTGGCCGCCGCCCGCGCCCAGGGCGCAGTTTTCGCCTACGGCAACTTCATCACCGTCCTCATCAACTTCCTGATCCTTGCCTGGATTATCTTCCTGATGGTCAAGGGCGTGAATAAGCTGCAGAGCCAGGTTGCGCGTAAGGAAGAGAAGGCCGCCGAGGCAGCGCCTCCGCCAGCTGACGTTCAGCTGCTGACGGAAATCCGCGATCTTCTCGCGAAACGCTGATAGGATTGGCTCCACGTTTTTGAAAGCCTCGGTCCCGCAAGGGCCGGGGCTTTATTCATCACGGAAATCGATCGGTCGCTAAGGCAAAGTCATGGGATTTGTCCGCCGCTCTGCTTTATGAAGGCAGAAACCGGAGATTCTGCATGTCGATACTGAATAGCCTCAGCCCGCGCGCGCTCGCAGCCCCCGAAAGCGGCATCGTCGAAGTGGTGAACTATGCCCGTGGCCGTGATGGCCTGCTGCCGCTCTGGGTCGGCGAGGGCGATCTGCCGACGCCCGATTTCATCAATCGCGCCGCTATGGCCTCGCTCAATGCCGGCGAAACCTTCTACACATGGCAGCGGGGCATTCCGGAACTGCGTCAGGCGCTGGCAGACTATTACGGCAGGCATTTCGGCACTTCGTTGCCGATGGAGAATTTCTATGTCGTCGGCTCCGGCATGCAGGCGATTCAGCTTTCCGTGCAGGCGATCACCTCGCCCGGCGACGAGATGGTCTATCTGACACCCGCTTGGCCGAACATCGCCGCCGCTCTCGAAATTGCCGGCGCGCGCTCGGTCGGTGTGCCGCTGCAGTTCGAAAACGGCAAATGGACTGTTGATCTTGGACGCCTGGAAGCGGCAATCACGCCGAAGACCAAGGGCCTGTTCATCAATACGCCATCCAACCCGACAGGCTGGACGGCGACCCATCAGGACCTCCGGGATATTCTGGCCCTGGCGCGCAAGCACAGCCTCTGGATCATGGCCGATGAAATCTACGCGCTGTACTATTACGCTGGCGGCCGCGCACCGAGCTTCCTGGATGTGAAAGAAGCCGACGACAAGATCCTCTTCGTCAACTCCTTCTCGAAGAACTGGTCGATGACCGGCTGGCGTGTGGGCTGGATCGTCGCCCCGGCCGAGCTTGGGCAGGTGCTCGAGAACCTTGTGCAGTATTCGACCTCAGGCGTCGCGCAGTTCATGCAGAGGGGTGCGGTCGCCGCTTTGAACGAAGGTGATGATTTCGTTCGCTCCAACATCGCCAAGGCGACACACTCGCGCGATATTCTCTGCGATGCGTTGATTGCGACCAATCGCGTGCACACGCTGAAGCCCGATGGCGCGCTCTATTCCTTCCTGAAGATCGACGGCGTCACAGACAGCCGCAAGGCTGCCCTCGACATCGTCGATAAGACCGGCGTCGGCCTGGCGCCCGGAACGGCTTTCGGGCAGGGCGGCGAGCTCTTCATGCGCGCCTGCTTCCTGCGTGATCCGGCGAAGATTGCCGACGCAGCTGAGCGTTTGAGCCGGTATATTCAAGGACTGTAAGCCTTTCGCTTCGGCGTGGGTCGGTGTCGGTCAAAGAACCTTTATTTGCCGCGCTTCCGTCCCCCTCTGCCACCGTCGTGACAGAGGGGCATGCCCCTCCGGCAGCCCAACGGTTGCCGTCGTAAAGCCGGTCGATAGAATGCAATCGATCCGCGAAAGAATGCCCTAACCATTCCGGCAATCTTCCCTGTCCCACCACCCGCTTTTAATCAAATTGGCAAGGGACGACGCGCCATATATCGCCAACAAGACTTGGCGGGGACGCGAAGAATGACGGTGTTGGTGACTGGCGGAGCCGGCTATATCGGCAGCCATATGGTCTGGAAATTGCTGGATGCGGGCGAGAAAGTGGTGGTCATCGATCGCCTCTCCACCGGTTTCCGTTGGGCAGTTCCGCCCGCCGCCCGCTTCTATCTCGGCGATATCGCCGATGAAGCACTGCTGTGTCAGATCTTCGCCGAAAACGATATCGACGCCATCATCCACTTTGCCGGTTCTGCCGTCGTCCCAACATCGATCGAAGATCCTCTTTCCTATTACGAGAACAACACCGGCAAGACGCGCATTCTGATGAGCGCTGCGGTCAAGGCTGGAATCCGTCATTTCGTCTTCTCCTCCACCGCTGCCGTCTATGGCCCGCAGCCGGTGGATAGGCCGGTCAGCGAGGACGCATTGCCACGGCCGGAATCCCCTTACGGCCAGTCGAAGCTGATGTCGGAACTGATGCTGCGCGATGCCGCTGCGGCGTACGATTTCAGCTATGTGGCGCTGCGCTATTTCAACGTTGCCGGTGCTGACCCGGAAGGGCGCGCCGGCCAATCGAACGAGGGTGCCACCCATCTCGTCAAGGTCGCCTGCGAGGCCGCACTGGGTCGCCGCCGCCAGGTGAATATCTACGGAACGGACTATCAGACCCATGATGGCACCGGCGTTCGCGACTATATTCATGTCAGCGATCTTGCCGAGGCACATCTCCAGGCACTCCGGCATCTGCGCGGCGGCGGTCAGTCACTGGTTGCCAATTGCGGTTATGGCGTCGGTTATTCCGTGCTCGATGTGCTGAACATGGTCATGCGCGTGCATGGTCGCGCGTTCCGCATTCATATCGCGCCACGCCGGCCCGGCGATGCTGCCAGCGTCGTGGCAGATGCAACGCTTGCGCATAGGGAATTGGGCTGGGTCCCGAAATACAATAGCCTCGAAACGATCGTGCGCTCGTCGCTGGATTGGGAGTTTCGTCTCGCTCAGCGCATAGAATTCGATGGTGGCGAACCGCAGTCGTTGTTCGCAGCTCAAGGCGCCTGATATCGGAGATTGGCGTTCTCAGCCCTCGGTGTTTCTCCAGGGGCCGAGAAAGGCCGGCGCGTTCCGGCGCACGGCTTCCATCAGGAAATCGATGACGGTGCGCACGCGCGGTGATTGGCGCAGGTCGCGATGGCAGGTGATCCAGTAATGGCGCCGGAGATCGACCTCCTGCGGCAGCACGACCTGCAGATCCGGATGCTTGCCGGCGATGAAAAACGGCAGCACGCAAAGGCCGAGGCCGCTCTTTGCCGCCGTCAGCTGTGCAAATATGCTCGAACTCTGGAATTGCGGCCTGATGCGCGGATGGACATGGCCGAGATAATCCAGACCCGGCGCAAAGATCATGTCTTCTATATAGCCGATGAAAGCAAAGGCGGGCAGGTTGTCACGGCTTTCAATCGGTGGGTGGCGAGCGAGATAGTCCCGGGATCCATAGATCTGCAGATGATAGTCGGTCAGCTTCTCGGTGAAATAGGGGCCGGCCTTCGGCGGGTCGAGCACGACGACGATATCGGCCTCCTTGCGTGAGAGCGACATGATCTGCTGAATGGTGATCAGCTCCAGCGAAATGTTCGGGTGCTTGGCGGTGAACTCCGGCAGTATGCCGGTGAAGAAGAAGTTGGAAAAACCCTCCGGCGCACTGATGCGCACCACGCCGCGCTGTGCCGCTGATCCGGCTGAGAGATCGGCCTGGAGACGCTCGGTCTCCTGCTCCATGCGCTCGGCGGTGTCGATGAAACGCTGGCCCATGGTCGTCAGCATGTAGCCGCGCGGATTGCGCTCGAAGAGTTTGACTTTCAAGGAGAATTCCAGCCGGTCAATGCGGCGGGAAACGGTGGCGTGGCTGGTGCGGAGCTGCCGGGCGGCCGTTGAGAGCTGCCCGGTTCGCGCCACCGCGAGGAAGAATTGCAGATCGTCCCAGGTGAAGTGCGGCGCGTGCTTCATGCTTCTCCTTCTGTTCAAAATTGAACAGACCTTGTTTGGAATTAGTTCCAATCGCGACTTGCGTCAACGCGTGAATTCCGTGATCCTGCTTGCAAGGGAAAGTCGTTTCGACGAATTCGGCTCGCCAATTTTGAACAGATTCGTTTTTGCCAAATCTCTGGGAGGAGAAGATATGCGAAAGAGTCTTATTGCATCCCTGGCTTTTCTGCTTGCAACGAGCACCGCGGCTTTCGCCGCCGGACCAGCCAACGGTTTCGTAAAAATAGGTATCCTGAACGATCAGTCCGGCGTCTATGCCGACTTCGGCGGCAAATCGTCTGTGGAAGCCGCAAAGATGGCGGCAGAAGATTTTGGCGGAAAGGTTCTCGGCGTGCCGATCGAGATCATCGATGCCGACCACCAGAACAAACCTGACATCGCATCCAACATCGCCCGCCAGTGGTACGATCAGGATCATGTCGACGCGATCATGGAGCTGACGACCTCGTCGGTGGCGCTTGCCGTGCAGGCCGTCGCCAAGGAGAAGAAGAAGATCGACATCGTCACGGGGGCGGCGACCTCGGATCTCACGGGCAAGCAATGCTCGCCCTACGGCTTCCATTGGGCCTATGACACGCACGCGCTTGCCGTCGGCACCGGCGGAGCACTGGTCAAGCAGGGCGGCGACACCTGGTTCTTCCTGACCGCCGACTATGCGTTCGGCTATTCGCTCGAACAACAGACCGGCGATTTCGTCAAGGCGAGCGGCGGCAAGATCCTGGGTTCCGTCCGCCACCCGCTGTCGACCAATGATTTCTCGTCCTTCCTGTTGCAGGCCCAATCGTCGGGCGCCAAGGTCATCGGCCTTGCCAATGCCGGGCTCGATACATCAAACGCCATCAAGCAGGCCTCCGAATTCGGCATCACCCAGGGCGGCCAGCACCTGGCAGCGCTCCTCTTTACGCTCGCTGAAGTTCATGGCCTCGGATTGCAGGCAGCTCAAGGCCTGACGCTGACGGAAGGCTACTACTGGAACCTCGACGACAAGAGCCGCGAATTCGGCAAGCGCTTCTTTGCCCGCACCGGCAAGATGCCGAACATGATTCACGCCGGCACCTATTCCGCCGTGCTGCAATATCTGAAGGCGGTTCAGAAGGCCGGAACCGACGATACCGATGCCGTCGCCAAGGAACTGCATGAAATGCCGGTGGACGATTTCTTTGGTCGTGGCGGCACGGTCGGCGCCAACGGCCGCATGATCCACGACATGTATCTGCTTCAGGTCAAAAAGCCCGAAGAGAGCAAGGAGCCGTGGGACTACTATAACGTGCTGGCGACGATCCCTGGCAAGGAAGCCTATATCGATCCGGCCAAGAGCGGCTGCGACCTCGTCAAGCAATAGGGGCTGCAACCGGCCTATGACGATCCCCGCGACAGAAGAATATGAGAAGCCTCGGGTGGTTTTGTCCGCCCGAGGGCTACGCCGGGATTTCGGCGGCTTCACGGCCGTCAAGAATGTAGATCTCGACGTGCATCACGCCCGCGTCCACGCGTTGATCGGCCCGAACGGCGCCGGAAAGACAACGGTGTTCAACCTGCTGACCAAGTTTCTGCAGCCGACGCATGGCACGATCATGCTGCTCGACACCGACATAACCCGCACGAAACCCGACAGGGTCGCCCGCATGGGGCTTGTGCGTTCCTTCCAGATCTCGGCTGTCTTTCCGCATCTGACGGTGCTGGACAATGTTCGCATCGCGTTGCAGCGGCCGAACAATCTTGCGCACCAATTCTGGCGGCCGATCTCTGTGCTCGATAGTCTCAATGCTCGCGCCGAACAGCTGATCGCCTCCGTCGGTCTCTCGAAGGAGCGCAATGCCATAGCAGCCGATCTTTCCTATGGCCGCAAGCGCGTGCTGGAGATCGCGACCACGCTCGCGCTCGATCCGAAGGTGCTGCTGCTCGACGAGCCGATGGCCGGCATGGGGCTGGAGGATGTGAACACGGTTTCGGCCATCATCCGCGATGTGGCGCGCGACAGGGCTGTGCTGATGGTGGAGCACAATCTCTCCGTCGTTGCCGATATCTGTCACCATGTCACGGTGCTGCAGCGCGGTGAGATCCTGGCCCAGGGCGATTATGCGACGGTGAGCCGCGATCCGCGCGTGCGGGAAGCCTATATGGGCACGGAGGAGCCTTGACGATGGCGCCGCTTCTGGACGTTCAGGGCCTCAATGCCTGGTATGGCGAAAGCCATATTCTGCATGGCGTCGATATGCAGGTGGGCGAGGGGGAGACCGTCACCATCCTCGGCCGCAACGGTGTCGGCAAGACGACGACGTTGCGCACCATCGTCGGCATCGTTCGCGCCCGCAAGGGCAGGATCGCCTTTGCCGGCAAGGACATGATGCATGTGCCGCTGCACAGAACTGCTCATCAGGGCATCGGCTTCGTGCCGGAAGAGCGCGGCATCTTCTCGACGCTCAGCGTCTATGAAAATCTGATGCTGCCGCCGGTCGTCGCCGCGGGCGGCATGACGCTCGACGAGATCTTCGAGCTGTTTCCCAATCTGCATGAGCGGCGCAACAGCGTCGGCACCAAGCTTTCCGGCGGTGAGCAGCAGATGCTTGCCATGGCCCGCATCCTGCGCACCGGCGTCCGCATGCTGCTGCTTGACGAGCCTACGGAGGGCCTTGCTCCCGTCATCGTCCAGCGTATCGGCGAAGTCCTGCAAAAGCTGAAAGGTCGGGGCATGACCATATTGCTCGTCGAGCAGAACTTCCGTTTCGCCAGCCGCATCGCCGATCGTTTCTACCTGATGGATCATGGTCAGATGGTTTCGGAGTTTCCAGTCGGCGAGTTGTCCGGGCGCATGGATATGCTGCACAAGGTTCTGGGGGTCTGAGCCATGACGACAATATTCGGCATCCCCGCCCAGGCGCTTCTCGGCCAATTGCTGATCGGCCTCATCAACGGCTCCTTTTATGCGCTGCTGAGCCTCGGCCTCGCGATCATCTTCGGCATGTTGCGGGTGATCAATTTCGCCCATGGCGCCCTTTATATGCTCGGCGCCTTCACCGCCTATCTGTTGCTGGCCTATGCCGGCATCGGCTATTGGCCGGCTCTGATCGTCGCGCCGCTGATCGTCGGGGTATTCGGTGCGGCCGTCGAGCGGCTGTGCCTGCGTCAGCTCTACAGGATCGACCCGCTCTACAGCTTGCTTTTCACCTTCGGCATGGCGCTGACCATCGAGGGTACGTTCCGCTATCTCTACGGCTCCTCCGGCCAACCCTATGCCGTTCCGACGGAATTGGCGGGCGCCAAGAATATCGGCTTCATGTTCCTGCCCGTCTATCGCGGCTGGGTGGTCATCGTTTCGCTGGTCATCTGCATCGGCACATGGTTGCTGATCGAGAAGACCAAGCTCGGCGCCTATCTGCGCGCGGCGACGGAAAATTCCACGCTCGTCCAGGTTTTTGGCGTCAATGTACCGGTGCTGCTGACGCTCACCTATGGCTTCGGCGTTGCGCTCGCTGCCTTTGCCGGCGTGCTTGCCGCGCCGATTTATCAGGTCTCGCCGCTGATGGGATCGAACATGATCATTATCGTCTTCGCGGTCGTGGTCGTCGGCGGCATGGGTTCGATCATGGGCGCGATCGTGACGGGTTACATGCTCGGGGTCGCCGAGGGTCTGACCAAGGTTTTCTACCCGGAAGCCTCCAACATCGTCATCTTCGTCATCATGGCGATCGTGCTGCTCATAAGGCCGGCAGGCCTCTTCGGTCGGGATGCGTGATATGGCTGGATTGATCACATTGAAACCGAAGACGGAGCAGACGCTCTCGGCACAGAAGCTGCTGCTGGTTCTCGGCCTCGTCGGGTTGATCTGGGCGCCGTTCTTCATCTATCCGATTTTCGTCATGAAGGTGCTGTGCTTCGCGCTGTTCGCCTGCGCCTTCAATCTTTTGCTCGGCTATGCCGGCCTGCTGTCCTTCGGCCATGCCACTTTCTTCGGCGGCGCCGCCTATTTCACGGCCTACACGGTGAAGGAATGGGGCGTCCCGCCCGAACTCGGCATCCTGATCGGCGTCGCCGGTGCGGCGTTGCTCGGTCTGGTCATGGGTTTCGTCGCCATCCGCCGGCAGGGCATCTATTTCGCCATGATCACGCTGGCGCTCTCTTACATGTTCTATTTCTTCTGCCTGCAGGCGAAGTTCACGCAGGGCGAGGACGGCATTCAGTCGGTGCCGCGCGGCTATCTTTTCGGCGTCCTCGATCTCAACAACTCGTTCAACATGTACTACCTCGTCCTTGCCGTGTTTCTGATCGGCGTGCTGATCACCTGGCGTTTCATCAATTCGCCTTTCGGCATGATCCTGAAATCGATCCGTGAGAACGAGCAGCGGGCGGTCTCGCTCGGCTACTCCGTCGCGCATTACAAGCTCGGCGCTTTCGTGATGTCGGCGGCGCTGGCCGGGCTCGCAGGTGCGGTCAAGGCGCTGGTCTTCCAGTTCGCGACGCTCACCGATGTTGCCTGGCAGATGTCCGGAGAGGTGATCCTCATGACTTTGCTCGGCGGCATCGGCACGCTGATCGGCCCGATTTTCGGAGCGGGGTTCGTGGCGACGCTGGAAAACTATCTTGCGACCTCGGAATTCCCGGTCACCATCATCACCGGCATCGTCTTCATGGTTTGCGTCCTCCTCTTCCGCCGCGGCGTCATCGGCGAATTTTATGCCTCGCGGCTGGGACGGAAACTCGGCTTTGAATATCGGCGCTGACTATCACCTTCCTTCTCCCCGTCCTGAGCTTGTCGAAGGGGCGGGGAGAAGGTGCCCGAAGGGCGGATGAGGGGACCCGTACGGGCTCGCAGCAAATAGAGAGTTTGCCGGACCTTTCTGCCCCTCATCTAACCCTCTCCCCGCTGGCGGGGAGAGGGGATCACTGAGTTTGAACATGGATCGCTTCGACTACATCATCATCGGCGCCGGCAGTGCCGGGTGCGTGCTGGCCAACCGGCTTTCGGCCGACCGAAACAACCGTGTGCTGCTTCTGGAAGCCGGCGGCAATGACAATTACCACTGGATACATATTCCGGTCGGCTATCTCTATTGCATCAACAATCCCCGTACCGACTGGTGCTTCACCACGTCTCCGGAAACGGGCCTGAACGGCCGATCCCTGAACTATCCGCGCGGCAAGGTTCTCGGCGGCTGCTCTTCGATCAACGGCATGATCTACATGCGCGGCCAGGCGCGCGACTACGATCTCTGGCGGCAGCTAGGTTGTGCCGGATGGGGCTGGGATGACGTGCTGCCCTATTTCATCAGGTCCGAGGATCATTACCGCGGCAAGGACGAGATGCACGGCGCCGGCGGCGAGTGGCGGGTTGAGAAGGCGCGCGTGCGCTGGGCCGTGCTTGATGCTTTCCAGGCCGCCGCCAAGGAGGCCGGCATCCCGGAGACTGCGGATTTCAATCGCGGCAACAATGAAGGGTCTGGTTATTTCGACGTCAACCAGCGCTCCGGCATTCGCTGGAACACCACGAAGGCCTTTCTGCGACCGGCCATGAAGCGCAGCAACTTGGCAGTCTATACCAAGGCGCAGGTCCGCCGCCTGATCGTCGAGGGCGATGCGGTCACTGGCGTCGAATTCCAGCATGACGGCGTGGCGAAACGCGCCTATGCGAACAAGGAGACGGTGTTGTCGGCCGGCTCCATCGGCTCGCCGCAAATTCTCGAACTCTCGGGCATCGGCCATGGCGACGTGTTGAGCAAGGCCGGCATCGAGGTCGTGCGCGAGGTCAGGTCCGTCGGCGAAAATCTGCAAGACCACTTGCAGCTTCGTATGGCCTATAAAGTAACGGGCGTTCCCACGCTGAACGAGAAGGCGACAAGCCTTATCGGCAAGGCGGCAATCGGCCTTGAATATCTGGCTCGCCGCTCGGGTCCGATGGCGATGGCGCCGAGCCAGCTCGGCATCTTCACGCGCTCCGGACCGGACAAGGAAACGCCGGATCTGCAATATCATGTGCAGCCGGTCTCGCTCGACAAGTTCGGGGATCCGGTTCACCCCTTTCCGGCCATCACCGCCAGCGTCTGCAATCTGAGGCCCGAAAGCCGCGGTTCGGTGCATGTACGCAGTCCCGATTTCGCCATGCAGCCGGCCATCAGCCCGAATTATCTCTCGGCTCAACGGGATCGGGAGATCGCCGCGCGCTCCATTCGTCTGACGCGGCGGATCGTGGCGCAGCCCTCGTTTGCCCGGTTCAGGCCGGAGGAATTCAAGCCGGGGCCTGCCTATGAGACGGATGCGGATCTGGAGCGGGCGGCGGGCGATATCGGCACGACGATTTTCCATCCCGTCGGCACGTGCCGCATGGGCGGGGACGCACAGAGCGTCGTCGATCCTCGCCTGCGGCTGCGGGCATTGGCACGGCTGCGCATCGCCGACGCTTCCGTCATGCCGTCGATTACATCGGGCAATACCAATTCACCAACCATCATGATCGCCGAAAAGGCGGCCGAGATGATCCTCGCCGATAACGGGTGAAAGCCCATTGATGAGTACAAGTCCCGGGGAAGAGCGCAGCGGCTTTCCGTTCGGAATTGGGTTAGGACAAGGAACCAGAGCGGCGCGGCGGCTCCATGAGAGAGACGCAGACCGTTCCGGCAGTAAGGACAGGAGATTTGCATGAATAGCACGGACGAGGTGATCATCGAGCGGCGCGGATCGGCCGGTATCGTCAGGCTCAATCGCCCGAAGGCGCTGAACAGCCTGACATTGCCGATGGTGCGCGCCATCGCGTCGGCATTGGAGGATTTCGCTGCCGATCCCGCGATTGCAAGCGTCATCGTCATGGGCGAGGGGGAACGCGGCCTGTGCGCCGGCGGCGATATCCGCCTGCTGCACCAGAGCGGCAAGGAAGGTTCCGGGGAAGCGGAAACCTTCTGGCGCGAGGAGTTCCTGCTCAATCATGCCATCTCGCGCTATCCAAAACCCTATGTGGTGCTGATGGATGGTATCACCATGGGCGGCGGCGTCGGCCTTTCGGCACATGGTAGCCATCGCGTCGTCACCGAGCGCACCCGGCTTGCCATGCCCGAAACCGGCATCGGCTATTTCCCCGATGTCGGCGCCACCTGGCGGCTGCCGCGTGCGCCCGGCGAGGCAGGCACCTGGATGGGGCTGACCGGCCTTACCGTCGACGCTGCCGATGCGATCCATGCCGGCTTTGCCGACCATTGCGTGGTATCCGCGCAGCTGTCGGCGCTTGTGGACGCGATTGCGGTGCTGCCGGCTGGCACCTCTGCCGCAGACGTGCACGCGCTGATCCGGACGTTGGCGTCTGACGCAGGCGCCAGCCGGCTTGCCGCAAACCGCGATGTGATCGACCGTGCCTTTGCAGGCGATACCGTCGAAGGTATCCTGCAGGCATTGTCCAGTGAGCCGGGAGAGTTTGCTGCCGAAGCCGCCGGTGTCATCGCCGGCCGCTCGCCCACCAGCCTGAAGCTGACGCTGCGGCTGCTGCGGGCGGGAAGAGCGAGCGCGAGCCTGGCCGAATGCCTCGATCGCGAACTCGGCGCCTGCATGGGCATATTGCACAATCACGACTTCTACGAAGGCGTGCGCGCTGCGGTCATCGACAAGGACCGCAATCCCAAATGGTCTCCCGCCAGCCTTGGCGAAGTCACCGCGGATAATATCGACCGCTTTTTCGTGCCGCCGCAGCCACCGCTTTTCGCGAGCTAGGGCGGCTCGGCCCATCACCGAATCTCTGAACCGCGCTATCTCATCGCTTTAGGCAATTCCGGACGAAAACCTGCTCCGCAGCCAACCGGAATTGCACCAACGGATCATGGAGGAAAACATCATGACACGGATCGCTTTCATCGGCCTCGGCAATATGGGAGGGCCGATGGCCGCCAATCTGGTCAAGGCCGGGCACGCCGTCATCGGTTTCGATCTTTCGCATGACACGCTCAAGGCGGCCGAGGCTACCGGCGTCAAACCGGCGAATGTGTTGACCGAGGCTCTGGCCGACGCCGAAGCCGTCGTAACGATGCTGCCGAAAGGCCAGCATGTCCTCACCGTCTGGACGGATATTCTGCGGTCGGTGCCAAAGGGAACTCTGCTGATCGACAGCTCCACCATCGATGTCGATAGCGCTCGCAAGGCACATGCGATGGCCGTCGATGCAGGCTGCCTTTCTCTCGACGCGCCGGTTTCCGGCGGCACGGGTGGCGCTGCGGCGGGAACGCTGACCTTCATGGCCGGCGGTTCCAGCGAGAGTTTTGCGGCTGCAAAGCCCCTGCTTGATATCATGGGCAAAAAGATCGTCCATTGCGGCGACGCGGGCGCCGGCCAGGCCGCGAAGATCTGCAATAACATGATCCTCGGCATTTCCATGATCGGCGTCTGCGAGGCCTTCGTGCTCGGCGAAAAGCTCGGTCTCTCGCATCAGGCTCTCTTCGACGTCGCCTCGACCTCCTCCGGCCAGTGCTGGTCGATCAATACCTATTGCCCAGTACCCGGCCCTGTTCCGACCTCGCCCGCCAATAACGACTACAAGCCGGGCTTTGCGGCCGCTCTGATGCTGAAGGATCTGCGCCTGTCTCAGGAAGCGGCTCTTTCCAGCGGCGCTTCGACCCCTCTAGGCGCTGAGGCGGCGCAGCTCTATGCGCTGTTCGAAAAGCTCGGTAACGGCGGCCGCGATTTCTCGGCGATCATCGAGATGTTTCGCGAAGCGAAGTGACGATTACCGGTGCGAGATTGCCTCGCACCCCAGCCCTCTTTCCGTTTGTGGGGAGAAGGTTCGGGGCTCTTTGAAAGTCGCGGCTCCAAAGAACAATCCAGATTTATCGCCACATGCCACGCATGCGCGCACCGACATCGACGCGAACCTCTCGCGCCCGAATGGCGGCCGCGCTTTCGGCGCGCCCCTGCGGCCAGCCGCAAACTTCGAAAAACTGCAGCAGCGTTGCCGGAATGAAGCGCGTGCGCGAGGCAAAGACATGCTTGTCGCCCTGCGCATGCTGACCATGCACGAAGAAGCGCTGGGGAATGACGAGATCGAGATTGTCCTTGGCCCGGGTCATGGCGACATAGAGCAGCCGTCTCTCCTCTTCGATTTCGGCGGATGATCCGACGGCGAGATCGGCGGGGATGCAGCCGTCGACGGCGTTGAGGATGAAGACTTTCGTCCACTCCTGCCCCTTGGCTGAATGGATCGTCGACAGGATCAGATAGTCCTCGTCGAGCAGTGGCACGCCGGCCTGATCGCTGGTGGCGTCAGGCGGATCGAGCGTCAACTCGGTGAGAAAGCGCTCGCGCGAGCCGTAGCCTGCTGCGATCTGCTCGAGCTGGATGAGATCCGCCAGCCTTGTCGACGCATCTTCGTGTGTTCGCTCCAGATGCGGTTCGTACCATTGCCGCACCAGGGCGATTTCCGCCGGCCAGCCGGCTTTGCCGCTTTTGACCTCCCGCATCGTATCGACGAAAGCGGTCCAGTCGTCGCCCGTGCGCGGCGGCGGCGGCAATTCCGTCAGCGCCGTGATCGGGCTTGCCTCTTCGCCGATCTGGTCGAGCACGCGCTGCGCGGTAGAGGGGCCGACGCCGGGCAGGAGCTGCATCAGGCGAAAACCTGCTACACGGTCTCGCGGGTTCTGGGCGAAACGCAAAGCCGCCAGCATGTCCTTGACATGGGCGCTGTCGAGGAACTTCAAGCCGCCGAACTTGACGAAGGGGATGTTGCGTCGGGTAAGCTCCACTTCCAGCGGGCCGCTATGGCTTGAGGTGCGAAACAGCACGGCCTGCTGCTTCAGCCTTGCACCGCCCTCGCGATTTTCCAGCACCTGATCGGCGATGTAACGCGCCTGATCGGCCTCGTCGCGCACCGTAACCAGCCGCGGCCGCTCCGCGCTCTGCCGTTCGGTGCGCAGGTTCTTGGTGAAGCGTTCCGAGGCAAGATCGATCACGGCATTGGCTGCAGCCAGGATAGGTTGCGTCGAGCGATAGTTGCGGTCGAGCGTGACGATATCGGCCGAGGGCGTGAAGGCCTTGGGGAAGTCGAGAATATTGCGCACGGTCGCGGCGCGGAAGGAATAGATCGATTGCGCATCGTCTCCGACGACGGTCAATCCCCGCCCATCGGGCTTGAGTGCGAGCAGGATGGAGGATTGCAGCCGGTTGGTGTCCTGATATTCGTCGACAAGCACGTGATCGAAGCGGCTGCCGATATCCTCGGCGATCAGCGGCTCCTGCAGCATATGCGCCCAGTAGAGCAGCAGGTCGTCGTAGTCGAGCACATTCTGCACCTGCTTCGCCTCGACATAACAGGCGAAGAGATCGCGCAGCTGCTGCTCCCACATGGCGCACCAGGGGAAGTAGTCCTTCAACACGCCGCCGAGCGGCGCCTCCGCGTTGACAGAACGCGAGTAGATGGCAAGGCACGTCGCCTTGGTCGGGAAACGGCTCTCGGTCTTCGAAAAGCCGAGGTCGTGGCGCGCAAGGTTCAGCAGGTCGGCGCTGTCTTCCCTGTCGTGGATCGTGAAGGCCGGATCGATGCCGATCTGCTCGGCATAGTCCCGCAGCAGGCGGGCGCCGATGCCGTGAAACGTGCCTGTCCAGGCAAGCGCATCGGCGGTAATGCCTGCATTCGTGCCCAGCACCTCGCGGCAGATTCGCTCGACGCGACGGCCCATCTCGGCTGCAGCCCGGCGCGAAAAGGTCATCAGCAGGATGCGGCGCGGGTCGGCGCCCTTGACGATGAGATGCGCCACGCGATGGGCAAGCGTGTTCGTCTTGCCGGAGCCGGCCCCGGCGATGACGAGCAATGGCCCGGCGACATGGCCGTCGCCCCCGGTCGTGCCATGCTCCACTGCCAGCCGCTGCTCCGGGTTCAGCTTTTCCAGATAGGCAGCGGTCATGAATTCTCCTGAATGTGCCGGATGAAGAATGGCCAGGCGCAATCTGCAACGAATCGCAAGCGCGACAATATATGAACGTTCTATGGATGTTCCGAATCGCTGAAGACTGTCAAGGTTGGCGGCAGCTGCACGCAGATGTGACCTCTGGCGCAATAAACTTATCCGGATTTGGTCAGGCTAGGCTCGAAAATGACTTTCTTCGTACTTATTTAACATTTTGGCGCGGTATTTTGAGTGTTGGGCTGGTAGTGCGTAACATGAAGGTCTCAGGGCATGAACGAAACGATCGCCACTAGGCTGCGTCTGCCTAGCGGGCTGGTGGCTTTGTCCGACGGGCGCTTTGCGCTGTTGGAGATGGATGCCAGCCGCCGCTGCCTGAAGATTTTCGACACAAGCGGCGCGTATCGCGAGGTCAGCCGGATCGGCGGCAGCCCAAGTGGAATCGCGCTCGATGGGGATGGATGCTTCTGGATAGCTGATGGCCCGGAAAACTCGCTCCTCAGACTTTCGCCCCAGGGGCGCGTGCTGCAGGTGATCGAAGGCAGCGCGGATGGCCCGTTTCTTCATCCAAATGCGCTCGCTTTCGGACCGGACGGCCTGCTTTACATGACCGATTCTGGCATTCGTCTCGAGGATCTGCTCGAAGGCGGCCATATTCATCCCGATTTCTTCAAGGCCGCCTACAATGGCTGTGTCTATCAGATCGACCCCGCAGAGGGGCGCGTCATCAGGGTTTTGGCGGCCGGCCTGCTTCTGGCAAGCGGCATAGCTTTCGGTTCCGATGGCCTGCTTTATTATAGCGAGACACTGACCGGAAAGATCCACCGGCAGATCATCGGCGGCCGGCAGGAGCTATTCGTCCAGTCGATGACATCGCCGGCCATAAATGTCCTGCGCGGGCCTGCCGGTCTCGCTTTCGATCGTAGCGGCGTGCTCTATTGCGCGATGTATGGTCTTGGTGAAATTCTGCTCGTCGATGGCGATGGTAAAATGGCTGGTCACATTCGGACGAACGGTACGAGGCCGAGCAATATCGCGTTTACGATCGATGGCAAACATCTGCTCGTCAGCGAGCAGGAAAACGATGTCGTCGAGAAGATAACGGCGCCGCGTCCCGGGTTGCCGCTGCACATGCCGTCCATTTCGTAGAACGGCCCCATTTCTCGGAGCGGTTGGCGGACATGCCCGGCGGCCGGGCATGTCCTGTTTCTTTCGATTTGCCGCTTATTCCGCGGCAGGGATCTGCTTGTTACCCTTGCCCGACTTGCCGTCCGTCGATGTGGTATCGTTGGCGGCAGGCTTGGCGTGGCGACGACGCCAGTCGCCGAGGAAGAGCAGGATCGGCGCGGCGATGAAGACCGACGAGGCGCCGGCGACGAGGATGCCGAACACCATCGGGATCGCGAAGCTGGAGACGGCGCTGCCGCCCCAGATTGCCATCGGCACCAGCGCCAGGAAGGCGGTGGCGTTGGTATACAGGCTTCGCGCCAGGGTCTCGTTGATCGATCTGTCGATGATCTCGCGCAATGGCATCGACTTGTAGAGCCGCATGTTTTCGCGCATGCGGTCGTAGACCACGACCTTGTCGTTCACCGAATATCCCACAAGTGTCAGGATCGCAGCGATGGCCGTCAGGTTGAAGTCGAGGCCGGTGATCGCAAAGAAGCCGATCGCCTTAGTGACGTCGAGTATCAAGGTAACGATGGCGCCGACCGCGAACGGCCATTCGAAGCGATACCAGATGTAGAACAGCATCGCGAGGCTGGCGATCACGACCGACAGGATGCCGGCCTGGGCAAGTTCGCCCGAAACCTTCGGCCCGATGACATCGGTGCCTTCGATGGTCGCGGTCGGGTCGATCTTGACGATTTCCGCCTTGAGCTTGGTCACGGCCGCCGTTTGCGCCTCTTCGCCGCCGTCCTGACGCTGGGCGCGGACAAGCATGCTGTTGTTGTCGCCGAAGGACTGCAGTGCGATTTCGCCAAGGCCGAGCGTATTCAGACCCTCGCGGAACGTTGACAAGTCCGTCGCGTCCTTGGTCTTGACCGACATCTGAATGCCGCCGCGGAAGTCGACGCCGTAGTTGAGACCCGGATGGAAGAACAGCACCACCGAGGCGAGCGACAGGATCGCCGAGACGGTAATGCCAAAGAAGCGGGCCTTCATGAACTGGATGTGCTTGTCATAGGGGCTGAAGGGGATCAGCGGCCTGATGTTGAGCACCTTCAGCTTGCGGCGACGGGTGATGGCGATCATCACGACACGCACGAAGGCGACGGATGTGAACATCGAGATAATGAGGCCGAGACCCATGGTCACGGCAAAGCCGCGAACCGGGCCGGAGCCGAAGTAGAACAGGATGGCGGCCGCGATCAGAGCCGTCATGTTGCCGTCGATAATCGTCGAATAGGCCTTCCGGAAGCCGTTATCGATGGCGGCGAAGGCGCTCTGGCCCTTGCGGGTTTCTTCGCGGATACGCTCGTTGATGAGAACGTTGGCGTCAACAGCAAGACCGATACCGAGGACGACACCGGCGATACCGGGTAGCGTCAGCGTGGCGCCGACCAGTGTCAGGGCCGAGAAGGTCAGGACGGTGTGGATGAGGAGCGCAACATTCGCGAGGATGCCCCAGGAGCCGTAGAGTACGAAGATGAAGGCGGCAACCAGGACGAAGCCTACCAGGCCGCTATAGATGCCCTTCTGGATCGCATCGGCGCCGAGGTCGGCACCGACTGTGCGTTCTTCGATGACAGTCAGCTTGGCGGGAAGGGCGCCTGCGCGCAGCAGCGCTGCCAGCGTGGTGGCGCTGTCGGCGGTGAAGTTGCCGGAGATCTGGCCGGAACCGCCAGTGATCGGCTCGCGGATATTCGGCGCGCTCAGCACCTTGTTGTCGAGAACGATGGCGAAGGGCTTGCCGACATTTTCGCGGGTGATTTCCGCAAAGCGGTTGGCACCGGCGCTGTCGAAGCGGAATGTGACGAGTGGTTCATGCGTGTTGGGGTCGAAGCTGACGCGAGCGTCCGTCAAGCGGTCGCCCGACAGTTCGATGCGGTCGAGCACCGGATAGCTGTTGCCCTGCTCGTCCTTCATGATCGTGACGCCGGGGCCGGGATTGTTCGGATCGACATTGTCGGCCAGCAGATGGAAGGACATCTTCGCGGTCGAACCAAGAAGTTCGCGCAGACGCGACGGATCCTGCGCGCCCGGAAGCTGCACGAGAACGCGGTTCGGGCCGACGCGCTGGATGGTCGGCTCGGCGACGCCGACCTGGTCGACGCGCTTGCGGATGACTTCAAGGCTCTGCTGAACGGCGGAATCGACGTTGGCTGAAATACCCGCCTGCGAGAAGGACATGGCGATCGTTGCGCCATTCGGGTTGATCGTCAGGTCGGACTGGCCGGCGGAGAGGCCTGACGTGACCGTGTTGGCCAGCGTCTGCAACTGCGTGACTGCCGCACCGCTCTGCGTGGGATCGGTCAGCGTTACCACCACCTGATTGCCGTTGCGGATGATCGAGCGGGTCAGGATGTTCTTGTCGCGCAGCACGCGGCGCGAATCCTGCTGCAGGGACTGCAGCCGGCCGTTGGTCAGGTCCTTTTCATCGACTTCGAGGACGAGATAGGAGCCGCCGCGAAGGTCGAGCCCGAGCGGAACCTGGCTATGCGGCAGCCAGGATGGGACTTTCTCGAGGGCCGACTGCGGAAGTACGTTCGGCAAGGCAATGAGAAAGCCAAGCACGATGATCACTGAATATAGTGCCACCAGCCATGGTGAAGTGCGCATGGGTATTATCCTTGGAAATACGCTGATGCCAGCGGCCGGACCGCTGGCGCAATTAGGTCATGTCGGAGATGCGCGCGTTGGCGCGAAGGCTCAGGCGAAACTGGCCGGGGGTGCGCGGGCAAGATAGGCGCGGGAATGAGCGGACTTGAGCCGCGATACGATTGCATGGCCGCTCGGCTGCCAAGGTCTGGCGATAAGCTCGAGCGAGGGAATTGATGCGGGCGTTGCGGGACCGATATCGTGCCAGGTCGCTTTCGGCGTCAAAAGCCGGTCGGCGACGACGATGCCGCGAATGGGATCGCGGATGGAAAGATAAAGCGGCTGGTTATCCTTGCCGGAGGAAAGCGCCTCTGCATCCGCCCGGGTGGCAAGGTTGATGCCACCGCCAAGCGCCAGCCCGATATAGGCGAAGAAGGCGACGAACAGCGAGGCAATCACGCGCGCTCCGGCGCGGTGCGTCCTGTCGTCTCTATCTTCGCTGTCGGCGGCGCCGAATTCGAGTGGGCTCAACGGTCAGAAATGCCTTCTTTCCTTTGCCGGCGCGAACTCCGGCGGTTCGGTCATGATATCAGGGCGCCTCGCGCCTTCATAGTGTGTCCCGTCATGATGCACTTGCGCCGGTCGGTCAACCGTCCCGGCGCGATTTCTTCCATGACAGGACCGTCGGGCATTACGGCTTGGGTGCAAGGCAGCTTGCCGGAACGCGATAGGCATAGAGCGTATCGCCCTTCATGTCGCCGAAGGGGGGTGACCAACTCTTGATGAGTTCGGCCTGGCCCTCGGCGCAGGTGATCGGATCGGTGTCGACGAACAGCACCGGACCGCTCACATTGGCGGGTAGGGAGAAATCCTGCTCGTAATAATTCTTAGGGAAACCGCCGAAATTACGGGCGTAGATATGGAACGGCTTGCCTTTCAGCGTGTAAAAGAGATCGGCAAGGATGGCGCGGTCCGACGCCACGATATCAGGCAGTTTTGCAGTCGTGGAGATATCGGCGATTTCCAGGCTGACGATGCTGCGGCCGACATAGCGCTTCATGACGAGGTCGCCGTTCGGCATTTTGACGTCCAGCGCGAAAACGGTCAGCACCGGGATGACGATGGCGACGATCGCACCGATGATCAGCGACGTGACCAGCCCCTTCTTCGTCAGGCGATACAGCAGCCAAACGGCCAAAATCGTTCCGGCGGCGTAGGCGGAGACGGCCCAGTTGGCGTAGGCCTTGGCGAAAAGTGCCTGCAGAGAGATCAGGATCACCACCGGCATGGATAGCCAGAACAGCAGCTTTTCCCTGTCGTCGCTCTGTCCGCGGATCAACCGCCATGTCGCCCACAGGAGCGCGTAGAACACGACGGGGCCGACCACACCGAACTGCGCTCCGACGAAGCCAAGCCCATTGAGGAGATGCTTCAGTGCGCTTGTTCCGCTGTCACCCGTGCTCCAGCGTGCGATGCTTTCGGTATGCTTTACCGTCGCCGCGTCATGCGTGAGGTTCCACCAAAGATTGGGCGCCACGACGATGGCACCGACGACAGCGGCAATGGCGACGTCCCGCCAGGCAATGCGCGCCGACCGTATCGTCAGCATGGCGATGCCCACGCCCGGCAGCAGAAAGAGCACGGAGTACTTCGTCATGAAAGCGAGGCCGAGGCTGATGCCGAGGATCAGCGCTTCTGAAACGGAAGAACGCTTGGTCAGGCCGAGAAAGGCCCAGATGGCAATGGTGATGAACAGGATCTGGATCGTGTCGGTCGACACCAGTACGGCCGAAAGCGAGGCAGCCGGCAGAGTGATGAAGATCACGCCAGCCCAGGGAGCGATCTGCCGTCCTTCCTCTCCGTCAAACAGCCGGCGCGTGGTCGCGATCAGCATCAGCGCGGTGGCGAGATGGAAGAGCGGCGCGGATATGCGGATCCAGAAGGTCGAATCCGATCCCGAGATCGTATTAAAGAAGCGGATGACCCAGGCGATCATCGGCGGCTTGGAATAATAGCCGAAGTCCAGGTTCTGACCCCAGAACCAGTATTGCGCCTCGTCGACGAACAGGTCGGTCCTGTTGATCAACAGCATGAGAACGCGCCAGAGCGTCACGCCGAAGATGATCGTAAGCGCTACTCTAAGCGAAAGCGTCTGGGTATTGGTTCGGGATTGGGTCGTATCGGACATTAAAGGATAGATCTCGGTGCCAAGTCGTGAGGCTTAATACGGAACTATCAGGCCTAATGCTAGCTGCTGGCGAACGAGAAACATCGGGAAGACGCGCCCTGTCTCAGTCAATGGAGAGTTCGGCGCCGGTCCGAGACTGCGATGTCGGGGGTCGATGGCGTCAAAGCACGCGAGAGGTGTTGATGCCGCGTGCCTGCTCGATGCGGCACAGAAGCATAAAGGCAGCGAGCGTCATGCCGGCCATCAGCGAAGCGGTCAAACCAAGAACAATCATTGCTCTCTCCGTATCGACATCAAGGTGTCTAGGCCTTGAGCACTAGGGCATGAAGCTTGCTCGTGACTTGCGTTGAAGTGGCTTTCGCCGGGGTTGGACACGCATAAAGGGCTGTTCCGGCTCCGCGATGACCGAAACCGGGCGGCCGGCCTGATGTCATTAACCTTCGGGCAAGGAATTAACCATAAATAATGAGGCTGAACGTCGGAATGGGAAAATTGTGACTCGTTCTCAGCAGGCATGAAGCCGCCCCGTCGTACCGGGTCAGATCCGGTATCCATCTCATCAAACAGGTCCGCACAAGACTTTGATGAACGAGCGAGCTTCAGCGCCTCGATCATTTGATCGGCGGCCTCCTGTGCTTTTCCTCGCGTCCTCATCGCGCTTTGCGCGGATTATCAGCGGTTTCGCCGGCGCTTGCGCGCTCGGCACTTCGGCGGGGACGATTTTGGCGCAGGATTCGCCGTCAGATCAGGCAGGTAGGGCGCAGGCTGGCAGCCTTCGCGACCGCTTGCGTTTTGCTGGTCTCGATGCCGGACAATGCGAGGCGCTGCGCCGTAACAGGCCAATGCTCGAGGCCCATCTCAAGTCCGGCCTGCGCGATCTCTTCCACCGCTTCCAGACGTTTCCGGACGCTGCCCGCAATTTCACCAGCGAAAACCAGCTTGAGCGACTTCAGGATCTGCAATCCTCGCACTGGGACGTTCTGACGGACGCCCGCTTCGACAGTCTTTATGCTGAGCGCGTCAAGGTTCTCTCCGACAGCGAAAGCAAGATGGGCCTCGACCCGCGCTGGCACGTTGCGGGCCACGGCGTAATGCTGGAGCATATCCTTGCCGGTCTCCTCGATGAGATGGGTGGTCGTGCCATCCTGCCGGGAGCCAAGCGCCGGGCGCGTGAGCTGAAGGAACTGGTCACCTCGGTCGTCCGTCTTGTCATGGTCGATGTCGAGATTGCCGTATCCCTGCGTTTCAACGAATTGCGCATCGGGCATCAGCGGGCTCTGGCCGAACAGCGTCTCGCCGATCGCAACGAAGCGGCAGGTCTTTTCGCCGAATTAGCCAACGGTCTCGCCGATCGCGATCTGACTGCTCGCCTGCCGGCCGATTGTCCCGAAGCCTACATGGAAGTAGCTGAAGCGTTGAATGCGGCGCTGGAGGACATTCGTCAGCAGTTCGCAGCCCTCTCCAGTGGTGTGCAGGCAGCCGAGGCGACGACGGACGCCATCGCTCGCACCTCCAGATCCTTTGTCGAGAATTCAGCCGAGCACGCACAGGGGCTAGCGGCCTCGGCGCGCCAGCTTGCCGAGCTTGCCGATCACGTGCGTGGCAATGCAGCCAGTACCCGCTCGGCAGAGCGCGCTGCCGCATCGACACGCACGGCTGCGGAAGACAGCGGCCGCATCGTCGGGCAGGCGATATCGGCCATGGCGGATATCGAGACGTCAGCCGAAAAGATCGGCCAGATCATCGGTGTCATCGATGAAATTGCCTTCCAGACCAACCTTCTCGCCTTGAATGCCGGCATAGAAGCCGCCCGCGCCGGCGATAGCGGCCGTGGTTTTGCCGTCGTCGCGCAGGAGGTTCGCGCGCTTGCGCAGCGTTCCGCCGATGCTGCGCGCGAAATCAAGGTTTTGGTGACGGGCACGAAGGCGCAGGTCGATGCAGGCGTGCAGATGGTAGGCCGCACGCAGGATGCCATCGGCAGCATCGTCCGCCAGGTAACGGATATCAACGACGCCATTTCGGGGATCGCGGCGGCAAGCGACGTGCAGGTCGCCGGCCTCAATTCGCTCTCGACGGATATCGGCGGTTTCAGCGCGCGCGCGGCCGTTGGTGAAGACCTGGCCAATCGTTCGCAGGAAGGTGCCGATCACCTTCAAACAGTTGTTGTCGAGCTTGGCCGGACCATCCGCGAGTTTCGCATCGAGCGTGAGAGGCGCCAGGCAGCCTCTCCGGCGCCGGTGAAGGCCGTGCAGCAGCGACAGCTTTCCGCCCGCGACGAATTCAGCGTCGGGCGCGATGAAGACGAAATGGCCGATTTCGGCTTCCCGCTTCGCAGGACGGCGATGGGAGGCGAGCGCAATGCCTATTGATTTAACCGTTTCGTGTGTGTGCGGGCCAACCGGTCCGATCTCAGACAACAAGGAATAATGCGATGCCAAGCAGGAAAGGCGAAAAGACAATCAGTCTGGCCACGGTGCTGGATCTCAACGAGGCCTCGACGCTCCGCGGCAAGTTGATGGGGATGCGCGGCAGCAATGTCGTGATCGATGCGTCCGGCGTCGAAAGGGTTGGGGCCTTGTGCATGCAGGTCATCATGGCCGCTGCCAAGACCTGGGATGAGGACAAGCTGTCCTTCACCTTTTCCAAGGTGTCGGACGCATTTCAAAAAACGATGCAGATGATCGGGGTGGATATCTCTCATCTGCTGGCCAAGGAGATCCGGCAATGAAGAAAAAAGTGCTGACCGTGGATGATTCACGGACCATTCGAAACATGCTTCTCGTCACCCTCAACAATGCGGGTTTCGAGACCATCCAGGCTGAAGACGGCGTCGAAGGTTTGGAAATTCTGGAAGAAGCCAATCCGGACGTCATCGTCACCGATATCAACATGCCGCGCCTCGATGGCTTCGGCTTCATCGAGGGCGTTCGTCGCAACGACAGATATCGTGCGGTTCCGATCTTGGTGCTGACGACCGAGAGCGACGCCGAAAAGAAGAACCGTGCCCGCCAGGCCGGTGCAACCGGCTGGATCGTCAAGCCGTTCGACCCCGCCAAGCTGATCGATGCCATCGAGCGCGTAACCGCCTAAACAGGATCCGCCCCTTATGGATATGAACGAAATCAAAGAGATTTTCTTCCAGGAGTGCGAAGAGCAGCTCGCGGAACTGGAATCCGGTCTCCTGAAAATGAATGATGGCGACCGCGATCCGGAAACCGTCAATGCCGTCTTCCGTGCCGTTCATTCCATCAAAGGTGGGGCGGGAGCCTTCGGTCTGGATGACCTGGTCTCATTTGCTCACGTCTTCGAGACCACGCTCGATTGCGTTCGATCCAACAAGCTGGAGCCGACCCAGGATGTCCTGAAGGTCATGCTCAAGTCCGCCGACGTTCTCGCCGACCTGACCAATGCCGCCCGTGATGGCGGCAGCGTCGATCCGGCGCGCAGCCGCGGACTGGTCAAGGAGCTGGAGGCATTGGCGAACGGCGATCTGCCAGCGCCGTCCGCAGCCGTGGCGGTGGCCGCTGAACCGGCTCCGAAGGCGGTCGCAGCCGCACCGGCTCCGACGGACGAAAGTGGCTTCCAGCCCATCCCGTTCAGCTTCGACGACGATTTCGGTGCCGACGAACCGGCCGCCGATGCCTTGCCGGAATATGAAGTCAGCTTCAAGCCGCGCTCCGATCTCTACGCCAAGGGCAACGACGCCACGCTGCTGCTGCGCGATCTCGCGCGGCTGGGTGAAATGAGCGTGTATTGCGATACGGATGCGTTGCCGGGGCTGCCTGAACTCGACCCGGAAGGCGCCTATTTCAAGTGGACGATCTCGATCAAGACGGACAAGGGCGAAGATGCCATCCGCACCGTCTTCGAATTTGCCGAATGGGATTGCGATCTCGATGTCCGGCTGGTCGGTGCTTCCGCATCCGATGACGAAGAGTTGCCGATGGTTCCGGTGCCCTTCGACCTTTCCGTTCTCGATGACGAGCGCGCCGAACCGGCAGTTGAGCCGCTCGAGGAAGCTCCTTTGTCGAGGAGCGATGCTGCCGCTGCCGTCGCCGCTGCCGAAACCGCCAGCAACGTCACGCAGCTCGCAGCCGTCGCAGCCCGCGTCGAGAAGAAGGAAGCGGCTCTTGCTGCCGCCGCAGCCGCCAACGCTGCCGCGGCGCAGAACAATGCCGCCGCCAGCGTCGGCCAGACCATCCGCGTCGATCTCGATCGTGTGGACAGGCTGATCAACCTCGTCGGCGAGCTCGTCATCAATCAGGCGATGCTGTCGCAGAGCGTTGTCGAAAACGACAACAACGGCGCATCCTCGATCAACATGGGTCTTGAGGAGCTGCAGCAGCTCACCCGCGAGATCCAGGATAGCGTCATGGCGATCCGCGCGCAGCCGGTGAAGCCGGTCTTCCAGCGCATGTCGCGTATCGTCCGCGAAATCGCCGACATGACCGGCAAGTCGATCCGCCTGATCACCGAAGGTGAAAATACGGAAGTCGACAAGACTGTCATCGACAAGCTCGCCGAGCCGCTCACCCACATGATCCGCAATGCCGTCGACCACGGCATCGAAAGCCCTGAGAAGCGTTCGACGCTCGGCAAGAACCCTGAAGGCACGGTTCGACTGACGGCCAAGCACCGTTCGGGTCGCATCCTGATCGAACTTGCCGACGACGGTGCCGGCATCAATCGCGAGAGGGTGCGTCAGAAGGCCATCGACAACGACCTGATCGCGGCTGACGCCAATCTCTCCGATGAAGAAATCGACAACCTCATCTTCCTGCCGGGCTTCTCGACCGCCGACAAGATTTCCGACATTTCCGGCCGCGGCGTCGGCATGGACGTGGTCAAGCGCTCGATCCAGGCGCTTGGCGGCCGTATCAACATCAGCTCGAAGCCGGGGCAGGGCTCCGTCTTCACCATGAGCCTGCCGCTGACGCTTGCCGTTCTCGACGGCATGGTGGTGACGGTTGCCGGCCAAACTCTGGTCGTGCCGCTGACGGCGATCGTCGAGACGCTTCAGCCGGAGGCCTCCGCGATCCATTCCTTCGGCGCGAACCATCGCCTGATCTCGATCCGCAACAGCTTCTGCCCGCTGGTCGATGTCGGCCGCATCCTCAACTTCCGCGCCACGCAGGCCAATCCGGTCGAAGGCGTAGCGCTGCTGGTGGAGTCGGAAGGCGGCGGTCAGCGCGCGCTGATGGTCGATGCGATCCAGGGGCAGCGTCAGGTCGTCATCAAGAGCCTCGAAGCCAACTATACGCACGTGCCCGGCATTGCGGCCGCAACCATCCTCGGCGATGGCCGCGTAGCTCTCATTCTCGATGTCGACGCGGTGGTCGGCGCTTCGCGCGGTCAGTCGCTGAAACCAGAAATGTCCTACGCAGCGGTGGGGTGAGTTTATGTCCTATGCCGTCAAGAATCTGACCCAGGGAGTCCGGGAGCTGATCGCCTTCCGGATTGGCGAGCAGGAGTTCTGCGTCGACATCATGTCGGTTCGTGAAATTCGCGGCTGGACTCCGGCGACCGTCATGCCGCATGCGCCGGCCTATATGCTTGGCGTCATCAATCTGCGCGGCGCCGTGCTGCCGATCATCGATCTTTCGAGCCGTCTCGGCATGAAGAATGCGGAGCCGACGGCGCGGCATGTGATTATCGTGGCGCAGGTTAAGCGCAAGGTTGTCGGTCTTCTGGTCGATGCCGTGTCCGATATCCTGACGATCACCGACGACAGCATACAGCCGACGCCGGAGGTCTCGTCCGACCATGAGCGGCAGTTTGCCCGCGGCATCGTCGCCATCGACCGCCGCATGATCTGCCTTATCGAACTGGAAGCCCTGTTCCCCGAGAGTGAAAGCGAAGCTGCATGAATGTGATGGGAGCGATAGATCTCAAGGCATCCCCGGACGAGGTGCTGGCCAGCGGCGAATATCCGCTGACCCGGCGCGACCTCGCCGAGATCGCCGCCATGATCTATGCGGATGCGGGCATTTCCCTCAACGAAAGCAAGGCGTCGCTGGTCTATTCGCGGCTGTCGAAGCATATCCGCGCACTCGGCTTGCCGGGCTTTCGCGACTACTGTCTGCTGGTGTCTTCGCCGGCCGGAAGTGCGGCACGGCGGGAGATGCTGTCGCATCTGACGACGAACTTCACCCGCTTCTTTCGGGAGAACCATCATTTCGATCATCTGCGCACCGAAGTTCTGCCCGGCCTGTTAGCCCGCGCCAAGGCCGGCGGCCGTGTGCGGATCTGGTCGGCGGCCTGTTCCGACGGGCAAGAGCCCTATTCCATCGCGCTGACGGTCTTGTCGCTGATGCCGAATGCAGCGGAGTTCGATTTCAAGATCCTGGCGACGGATATCGATCCGAAGATCCTCGGCCTTGCGCGCGCCGGCGCCTATGACGAGGCTGCGCTCGAAACGATCTCGCCTGCCATGCGCAAGCAATGGTTCCAGGAGGTCAATGTCCAGGGCCGCCGCAAGTTCCAGATCGATGATCGCGTCAAGCGGCTCATCACCTTCAACGAGCTGAACCTGATGGCGCAGTGGCCCTTCAAGGGCACTTTCGACGTCATCTTCTGCCGCAACGTCGTCATCTATTTCGACGAACCGACGCAGGTGAAGATCTGGTCGCGTTTCGCTGGTCAGCTGCCGGAAGGCGGCCATCTCTATATCGGCCATTCAGAGCGTGTCGCCGGGGAATCGAAACACCTCTTCGACAACATCGGCATCACTACCTATCGCTATCTCGGCAAGAACGCGGGGAGAAAACCATGAACGCAGCTGCCCGTGTTCTCGTCGTCGACGATTCCCCGACTATGCGCGGCTTGATTACCGCTGTCCTGCGCTCGGATCCGGAGGTCAATGTCGTCGGTCAAGCCGGCGATGCGCTGGAGGCGCGCGCAGCAATCAAGGCGCTCAACCCCGATGTGGTCACCCTCGATATCGAGATGCCGAACATGAACGGCCTCGATTTTCTCGAAAAGATCATGACGCTGAGGCCGATGCCGGTCATCATGGTCTCCACGATGACGCATCGCGGCGCCGACGCGACGCTCGCCGCCCTTGAGATCGGTGCGTTCGATTGCGTCGGAAAACCCTCGCCGGGCGAGCCTCATCCGTTCGGCGACTTGGCTGAGAAGGTCAAGGCCGCCGCCCGTTCGCAGCGGCAATACGTCAAGTCCGGGACAGAACGCGCTCCGCCGGCCCCGGCGGTTGCCGATTTCCGCGTCGGTCGTAAGATCGTCGCCATCGGCTCTTCCACCGGCGGTGTCGAGGCATTGATCAATGTGCTGCAGAAGTTTCCGGCCAATTGTCCGCCGACCGTCATCACCCAGCATATGCCGCCGACCTTTACGCGCAGCTTTGCAGAGCGGCTGAACCGCCTCTGCGCGCCTGTCGTCGAAGAGGCGACCGACGGCGCGCGGTTGGCGATCGGCAAGATCTATCTGGCGCCCGGCGGCGAGAGGCATTTGCGGGTTGCCAATGCGTCGGCACCGCATTGCCGCCTGGTCGAAGGCGCGCCGGTCAACGGCCATCGTCCTTCCGTCGACGTGCTCTTTGATTCGGTTGCCGAACTGGCAGGCCGCAATGCCGTCGGCGTGATCCTGACCGGTATGGGGCGCGACGGCGCCGCCGGTCTCCTCAAGATGCGCCACGCCGGTGCGCGCACCATCGGTCAGAACGAAAAGACCTGTGTGGTCTACGGCATGCCGAGGGTCGCCCATGAGCTTGGTGCCGTCGAAAACCAGTTTCCGCTGAACGCCATTGGCGAGGAAATCTTGAAAATAACAGCCGCCCGAAAGGAAGGGAGCGAATAATGTCTCTAGCGGAGAAAATCAAAGTTCTGATCGTCGACGATCAGGTCACCAGCCGGCTTCTGCTCAGCGATGCGCTGACGCAGCTCGGCTTCAAGCAGATCACGGCAGCCGGTGACGGCGAGCAGGGGATGAAGATCATGGAGCAGCAGCCCCATCATCTGGTCATCTCCGACTTCAACATGCCGAAGATGGACGGGCTTGGCCTGCTGCAGGCGGTGCGCACCAACCCGACGACGAAGAAGGCGGCCTTCATCATTCTGACGGCGCAGGGCGACCGCGCGCTTGTCCAGAAAGCGGCCCAGCTTGGCGCCAACAACGTGCTGGCCAAGCCCTTCACCATCGAAAAGATGAAAGCGGCGATCGAGGCCGTGTTCGGAGCATTGAAATGATCGTCGAGGGTGCTGCCCGCCGCGTTCACATCATTCAGGGCGAGTACAAGGTCGTGAGCGATCCGGAGGTGGTGTTGACCACCATCCTCGGTTCGTGCGTCGCGGCCTGCCTGCGCGACCCGATCGCCGGCGTCGGCGGCATGAACCATTTCCTCCTCCCGGGAATGGCAAGCTCGCCGATGACCGGTGGTGATGCGACGCGCTACGGCGTGCACCTCATGGAGCTTCTGATCAACGGCCTCCTGAAGAAGGGCGCGCGTCGCGATCGGCTGGAGGCGAAAGTCTTCGGCGGCGCAAAGACGATCGCGACCTTCTCCAATGTCGGCGAGCAGAATGCAGCCTTTGCCATGCAGTTCCTGAAGGACGAAGGCATACCCGTCGTCGGCTCGAGCACCGGCGGCGAACATGGGCGCAAGGTTGAATATTGGCCGATCTCCGGAAGAGCCAGACAATACCCGCTCACCGGTGCGGAGACGCAGAAGACCGTGGCGCTCGAGCAGCGTCCTGTCGTGGCTCCGAAGCCGGTCGACAATTCGATCGAATTTTTCTGATCAGCGAGGCTACCGCATGACCCCCTTCCAGCGCGCCGAAATGACCGACTCCGAGGATCTGCTTCCGGCTATTCTCCTGCGTATCGTTTCCGAATTGCACGATGTCGCCTATCTGATCGAACGCATCGAGCCGCAGCTGCTGGATGTCGGAGGCGCAAAGGTGCTGGAATCGCCGGGCACGATGAAGGTCCTTCAAGGCATTGACCTTGCCGTCCAGAAGACGCGCGGCATCGCCGAGTTCATCGACACCATTGCCGGCAGCATGCCGGAGGGATGGACGGTCGATCTTGCGGCTGCGTTGAGCCTGGTCAAACTGACGGAGATGCAGAAGGCGCTTGGCGGCAGCAATTTCCACGCCCATCAGCAACCCATGGCGAAGGCGGCCGGCGATTTCGATTTCTTCTGATCGGGCATCCGCAACGGATATTGTTTTTCTTATATAATTTTCCCTCGCTTCTCCCCCGCTTTTTCCTTTGAGGCGGGCCGGACGAAACGTTCGCACAAGTTTCAATTTCTATTTTCGCTACGGAGCACAAAGGCATCAGGTCTTTGACGAATCGTGCGAGAACAGAATGAATCTGTTAAATCAACTAGTTCCCTTATTCCGGAACATACAGAATCTGGGCAAGACGCGCCTGATGATCATGGGTGGCGTCGGCGCAGCTTCCATTGTGCTGGTCCTTCTGGCGGCCCTCTTTGTCAACAAGCCGGCGCAGGAAACGCTCTATGTCGGCCTGGATACGACCGATCTCAATCAGATCAGCATCGCGCTTGCGGAAGCCAAAATCGGATTTCAGGTCGGTACCGACGGCACCAGCCTGACCGTTCCGGTCGGCATGACCGGCAAGGCGCGTGCGCTGCTTGCCGAGCGTGGTCTGCCGAGCAGCGGCAAGGCCGGCTACGAACTCTTCGACAATGTCGGCTCTCTGGGCCTGACCTCCTTCATGCAGGAAGTCACTCGCGTGCGTGCGCTCGAAGGCGAGATCAGCCGGACCATCACCTCGATCGCCGGGATCAGCGCTGCGCGCGTTCACATCGTCATGCAGGACGTCGGCAACTTCCGTAAGGCCGATCAGAAGCCGACGGCGTCTGTGATGATCCGCGCGAGCGCCGAGGCGGCGCGCAGGTCGGCACCGGCCATCCGGCATCTGGTCGCTTCGGCCGTTCCCGGTCTGGAAGCCGATGACGTAACGATCCTCGATTCGACCGGTCAGCTGCTCGCATCAGGCGACGATCCGAGCAACGGTGCGCTCAGCCGTAATCTCGGCATCGTGCAAAATGTGCAAGGCGAGATCGAAGGCAATATCAACAAGGCCCTCGCACCGTTCCTCGGCATGGACAATTTCCGCTCCAGCGTCACGGCGCAGCTGAATACCGATAGCCAGCAGGTGCAGGAAACCACCTTCGATCCGGAATCGAAGGTCGAGCGTTCCGTCCGTACCGTCAAGGAAGCGCAGAAGTCGCAGCAGAGCCAACCAGACACGGCGGCGACAGTAGAGCAGAATATCCCGCAGGCGGCTCCGCAATCCGGCGGCAACACGCCGACGTCGAACGACCAGTCCGACAAACGCGAAGAGCAGACCAACTACGAAATCAACAGCAAGACGACGGCGACCACCCGCAACAGCTACAAGATCGAAAAGCTCTCGGTCGCCGTGGTGGTCAATAGGGGCCGTATCGCCCAGATGCTTGGCGACGGTGCCGATCAGGCGAAAGTCGATGCCTATATCGCCGAAATGCAGAAGATCGTTGCTACGGCTGCAGGCGTCGATCAGGGTCGCGGCGACGTCGTCACGGTCAATGCGATGAACTTCCTCGACAACCAGCTTCTGGAAGATACCGGATCAGGTTTCAGCATCACGGAAATGCTGAGCCGCAACCTTGCCGGCATCATCAACTCGCTGGCCTTTGTCGCGGTCGCCTTCCTGATCGTCTGGGTGGGCTTCCGTCCGCTGATCCGCTCGCTGAGCGGCGGTGCGGCAGGCGGTACGGCCCTGCCAGAGGCGGCCGGCCTGGAACTGCCGGACTTCGCGCCTCCGGTGGGCGGCCCGGGTGCCGCGCTCATGGATGGCTTCGGCTCGGATTTCGGCTTCGACAGCACCGACGATCTGCTGACAATGGGCGACGACGGCGGCACGTTCAACCGCCGCGTCAAGGAAGGACCGGAGCGCCGTCTTTCGCGCATGGTGGAAATCAGCGAAGAACGTGCCGCGAAAATCCTCAGAAAATGGGCCGTCGATCAGGCCGCATGATAAGACGACCGGGAGAGATCCCGGTCGTTTGCATTTCCGGAACGGTCTCATACCTCTACCTGCTTTGCCGGCTTCATTGTTGCATGTTCGACTCAGCCAAGTAATTTGACGTGTTCGTAAGATGGAATTTTGATGTATAGGCCGTTGCTGGGTAGAAAGAATCGACTTACTAATATGCCAACTATACTTGTTAACCGTTTAACTGGCGCGAATCGGTCTCCGATCTCAGCGTTTCGCAAGCTTCCTGGGCTTGTCGAGTCCGGGCGCGGGAAAATCGGTGCATGGTTGGTTGGTCATGTCCGCAGTGTCTATGCGGCACGATCGTAGATGTGGAAATCAATGACGGGTGCGTTGATCCACCCTACCTTCACCGGGATGTGTTTTCGTCACGGTAAACAATGATTCGGCGCCGACGCCCCATGGAAATCAGATTGATCTTCCGGGCTGGGGCGCCGGGCTTCGACTGAATGATGCTCTTGTTGACGACCCATCGTCCACCAGCGGCAGGAAATGCGGGAATGGACATACAGATATCGCAGGCGAGCAAAGGCGATAGGGATGCGCGGTCAATTGCGCCTGCCACCGCCATGTCGCGCGAGCAGCTGATTCTTCAGCTGAGTGCCGTTTCCGGTCCGACCTATCTCCAAGCCGGACTGCGGGCGCTGGCGAGCTATGCCGGTGCCTCCCACTATCTTCTGGTGCGCTGCGACTTCATACAGGAAAGCGGCCTGGATTTCGTTGTTTCCTCCGATTGGCCCTTTGATCTCGTCAGACGCCTCGCGTCGGAGCTGACAAGCGGCTATGGCCGTATCGGCGAGCTGGAAAAATGCATGTCGTTGTTCCAGCCGAGCGTGGCTTCCCTGCCTGACGATCTCGAACTGCCGGAGGGCGTCGGTCGGCAATATTACGGGCTGACACTCAATGTCGGCCGTACGCGCTTTTCGCTGCTGCTGCTGACGCGTGACTCCGTATCGCTCTCTTCGGATCGGCTGCGTGATGTCGGCCTGCTGTCGGGCTATCTTGCCAGCTGCACGCGCTGCTTCGAAGACAAGCTGGAGCGCGATTTCGATCTCACGGAGCGGGAGCTGGAGTGTCTGTTCTGGATCGCCGAGGGCAAGACGAGCGACGAGATTGCCATGATCCTCGGGATCTCGCGCAACACCATCAACAACTATATCACCAGCGTCATGCGCAAGACCGCCACCAAGACCCGGTCGGAGGCGATCGCCTTCGCCGTTCGAAACAACCTCGTTTGAAGGCCCGTTGAATGCGATATCAGCCAGACAGGACGACGGATATGCCGGCAGAAGCGCGGCTGACCCGCTCGAGCCGGATTTCTGGCCGCTCCGATCTCTTTCCGAAGCTCGTTGCGATGCTGAAACTGATAGATGCGCAGCATTTCGCGGTTTGCCGTCTTCACGGCTCTGGTCTGCCGCACAAGCAGCGTCTGGTCTGCGAGCTCGACAATTGGGGTTCGGCCAATTCCGTGGTCGCCAAATCCTTTCTCGATGCCTATGGCGACGCGATGATCGAGCATATCGACAAATCGCTGCTGCCGCTCATGTGGAACGGCCGCGATAGCGACAGCACGGCCGAGACCCCCGACTTTGCTGCCTTCACCCAGCGCCTGAAGCCCCACCTTTTGCCCTTCGCCGGCGTGGCTTTTCCCGTCCGGTTGGGCGCCGTGGGCAACGGCTACGTCGTCTTCACGGCGAAGTTCATGGACCTGACCAGCGATGTCATCGTCGAGCTGCACGGCCGTAGCTGCCGGGTCATGATGGAGCTCCTGTCGCTGGACGAGCGCCGTTCGCAGGCCGCCGAAGCACTCAGCGAGCGCGAAATCGCCTGCCTGCAGCTTGCCGGCGATGGGCGCATCAGCGAGGAAATTGCCGAGAAGCTGGGATTATCGGTTCACACCGTCAACGCCTATCTCGGATCGGCGACGATCAAGCTCGACAGCGTCAATCGTATTCAGGCGATCGCAAAGGCGATTCGCTTCGGTCACATCAGCTAAGGCACGTCGCGCAAACCCGCGCACTGCTTCCCGCCCGGAATTGCCGGTCGATATCATCGAGCAAAGAAATAGAGCGGCGGTCCCGGCTTCAGCCGATCCACGCCGCTCCAAGATATCACTTCCTGAAACCTGATTTTTAGCGCATTTCCGGGAAAACACGTCGCGGTTTTCCGTTCGGAATGCGTAAAAGCAAGAAGATGGAGCGCTTCCGCGATTCAAAAAACGCGGAAATGCTGCGTCAAATCGCGCGCACGGCTTCGCCGCGGATGACGTAACGCGCATCCTTGAGGCTGCGTGCGAGAAGTGCCGTGTTCTCGTCTGGATCGGCCGAAGCCTTGTCGAAAGCGATATGGTTGATTTCTATGCCCGCATAATGCTCCGTCAGGGCGAGCTTGGCATAGATGATGACGCCGCGCGGCTTGATTTCCAGATCGAGCGTAACTTCGGCGGGGCCGCTCCAATCGAGCTTGTAGTCGCCTCCGAGTCCGAAATTGACGATGCCAGGCAGGAAATACAGCTCCGCGGCCGAAGCTACGAGGTCGGCAAGATTACCATATCGTTCAAAACGCAGCAGAGAGATCAGGTCGGCGGCGTCGAGCAGACGCAATTCGCTCGCGACAGGGCTGATAGCTGCGGCAAGTATTCGTTCGCGTTGGGCAGAGTAGGGGCATTTTTTCATATGGTTTATCGTACCCGTTTTCTATTCGACTGCGCAGCGTAGACCCGGTGAATGAGCTCGGCGACAGCCTTGTAAAATACTGACGGTATGACGCTATCAACCGAGACTTGCGCAAACATGGAGCGGGCGAGGGGAGGATCCTCGAAAACGGGAATATTGTTCGCCTCCGCTATCTCTCTGATTTTCAATGCGATGAGATCCTGGCCCTTGGCAACGACGACAGGCGCGTCGCCTTCCTCGCGCACATAGCGCAACGCGACCGCGAAGTGCGTCGGGTTGGCGATGACCAGGGTGGCGCGCGGCACCTGCTTCATCATGCGCCGGCGGGCGCGGTCACGCGCGATCGAGCGCTGGCGCGATTTGACGATCGGATCGCCTTGGGACTGCTTGTGCTCGTCCTTGACTTCCTGCTTGGTCATCTTCAGCTGGTCGAACCAGTGATGTCGGCTCCAGAGAATATCGGCGACGCCGACGACCACGGTCGCCATCAGCACGATGATCAGGATACGCTGCACGATCTCCGAGAGGCGTATGAAGATGGTATGCGGATCCGACTCCATCGCATCGATCGAATGGAAAAACTGGCTGCGCAGCACGAAGAACATCACGATGCTCACGAGCAGGATCTTCGTGAGCGACTTTCCAAACTCCACCAGGCCGCTCTTGCTGAACAGGCGCGACCAGCCGGAAACGGGCGATATCCGCGAGAACTGCGGCCTGATTCGTTCCAGCACAGGCGTGGGCAGGTTCTGGAATATCGAAGCGCCGATGCCGAAGGTCAAAAAAAGCACGACGGCCGGAAGCACCAAATTGGCAACTTCCCAGCCTATGCGGATGAAGAGCGAAATGGCGTCGGGGCCGGTTTCAAGCTTCCATTGATCCGGCTTTTCGAAGAGATCGCGAAGAACCTCGCCCATGCGGCCCATACGGGCCGGCAGGAAGAAGGTGACGTAGATGACGGTCGCGAGCATGGTGGCGAAGATGGTCGCTTCCCTGGAGTGAGGCACATTGCCTTTCTCCTGGGTTTCGCGGAGTTTTTTCTCCGTCGGGTTTTCTGTTTTACTGTCCTTGTCTTCGTCAGCCAAGCAGCCGCCCTTTACGCAACGGAAAGAGGCCGCGCATCATACGCGGCCTAAGCTGAGCACTCTAAGACAATTCAAGTGAGTCGCGGCGAGATTACGCCGCTTCTTCCACAGGCGTATTTTCCCTGGGCTTGAGCTCGATCTGGCCGGAATTGGCAAGCCGGATGGCTTCCTGGGCGATTGCGCGGCGCGCAATGGCGATTTCGCGCGGATTGATGCCGTTCGTGCCCGTCTGCAGATCGGATTCGATCATGCGGCGCTGGCGCGGGCTGATCGAAGACAGAACGATCTCGCGGATCTCCGCGCTGGAGCCTCGCAGCGCCATCGTCAGAATGTCCGAGGCGATGTCGTTGAGCAGCAGCACGCGGCTCGGCTGCGGCATGCGCGTGAGATCGTCGAACAGGAAGATCTTCGGACGAACCTTCTCGACCGATTCCTTGTTGATCGATTCGAGCGAGCTGAGCAGCGTATCCACTTGCGGCTTGTCGAGTTCGTTCATCAGGTCCGCGACCTTGGTCGAGCCGGAGGCGTTGCGCTCGGCGTCGATCTCCGCCATCAGTCCGAGAACGCGGTTCTCGATGATCTGAGCGGCCTTCGGGCTGACTTCCTTCAGGTTGACGGTGCGGTTCATGATGTCGGCGCGCTGGGCTTCGGGAAGCTGCAGCAGCACCTTGGCGCCGAAAGCGGAAGGCATCATCGACAGGACATAGGCGATGGTCTGGGGATGTTCGCGCATGAGGAACTTGGCGACGAAGACGGGGTCCGCTTCGCCCAAACGATCCCAGATGGAGGTTTCGTAGGCCTGGAAAGCGGTACGGCGGCCGAGCAGACTGTCTACTTCATCCGGCGTCAGGCCTTCCTCGAGAATGCTCTCGATGGCCTTGGCGTTATCCATCAGGCCGGCACCTTCGGTGAACAGGTCTTCGAATTCGGCCACGAGCTGGGCCAGTTCGTCCGGCGGGATGAGCCTCAACGACTGCGCCGAAGCGATGATCATCTGCAACTCGTTCTGCGTGAAGTACTTGAGCAGCCGTCCTGCCACCTGCTTTCCCATAGCAAGAAGGACGGCCGCCGCCTTTTCAGTCTGAGATAACGGTTTCTCGGCAAGCGTGCCGCTGAAATCGTCAAAGTCCATCATGGTCTTCGTCTCCATCCCGCACAGGGAGTGGGCTCATCCTGAGCCGGGTTCAGCTTTTCTTCGTGTTGTAGATTTCAGTGAGCTTGATGCCGAATCTGGTGTCATCATGTTCCAGAACGGTAATCTCGCCCCGGCCGATCTTGCGGCCGTTTACGGTAATTTCGACCGGCTCGCCGATCTTCTTGTCGAGCGCGATGATTGCGCCTTCCGTCAGGTTCATCAGGCCAGAGACCTGCATGCGGCTGCTGCCGAGCATGATTTGGACGTCGATCGGGATATCCATGATCATGTCGAGATTGGCGGCAAGAGCGCTGCCGAGCGCTTCAGGCGCCGGAGAGGCGCTGCCAAAGTCGCTGTCGTCGAAAGCCGGGCTGGAGGCGTCGTCGCCAAAGTCGCCGAAGGTAGACAGATCCGTGCCGGTTTCCATGCTGAAAGCATCGGCTTCGAGATCCGGCGCGCTGCCGTCGCTATCCTTCTTCAGGACACCGCGCAGACCATCGATGGCCTCGTCCAGTGCGGCGTCGCTGTTTGAAATGTCCAGCGATTCGTCGCTGTCTTGCTGTATCGTCTTCGTAGCCATGAAATCACTATTCCAGTTGAAACTTGCCTCAAGCTGCCGTGGGTGGGGACCCACCCGCCAGCCGGTCAATTCATTAGGTGTCGAAGAAGCTCGTCGTCTGAATTCACGTTGTCCTTGACGCGCACCGTATAATTTTCGCCAGAGCGGCCGAATTCGCAAATATAGAGGTCTTTGCTGTTGGCGCTGACCTCGACCCGGACGTCGCCGGTATTATCCATGAAGGGAATGACATCGCCGACGGCGAGCTTCGAGATCGTGTCCAGCGTCAGCGATTGCAGCCGGATACGCGCTTCGAGCGTCACCTGAGAACGGCGGACCTGTTCGCTCAGTTGTTCCGACCACGCCTGAGAGGCAGCTGTCGGATTCTTGGCGCGCGGTGCGCTGATGACGGTGCGCAACAGATCGCGCTGCGGCACGACGATAACGATTTCGGAGACGCATTTGCCGAGCGAAATCATCATCGTGATCGCGGCGGCAAAATCATCGTTGTCATCGGCGATCGGCGCCGGATGGTCCTCGATGTTGCGCGGTGGATCCAGATAGGGCTCGAAGCCGCCCGAAGCATTGACCGCCGAGCGGAGAACATTGGCGATCTTCTCGAAGATCATGACGGAGAGATCGAGCTCCATCACCGAAAGCGGCCTGGCAATGGCCACTTCCATGTCTTCCGGCCGCGCGCCCAGCATATGTTCCATCAGCGTCATGATGAAACTTGAGCCGCAGCCGAGAACGAACTTCGGCGCCCAGTTGCGCAGCGATCCGTTGACCAGAGCGTAGTTGCCGCCAAGCCCGGCAATCAGCTGGTTCATGAGGCCGGACTGACAGCCGGCATAGGCGATGTTGATGTCGAGACCCGTCTCGCTCTTGACGATGTCGGGCAAAAACTCGGCATAGACTTGGGCGAAGGAGGTGCCGAGTTTGGCAAGCATCGCCTGATCGCCGAGATTGCCTGTGAGCTTGGCAAAGAGGGTGCGATCCATGGTGTATGCCTTGGGTGCGGATTGCTGGCTCATGATCGTCAGGCTGCCTTGCTTTCACCGCCGGGGTTCATCATTTCCTGCTCGACGGCGTCGATGGAAGGACGCTCGTAGGAAGAGATGGTCTTGCGGCCGTATTCCAGTGCGACCTGAGGCACGGAGCCGTTCATATAGGCCAGCAGCGTCTGCTTCACGATGACGTAGAGGCGATGCTGCTTGCTGCGGACGACCTTGATCTGCGAAACCAGCGGTGCGCAGACGGAATAGGACAGGATGATCCCGAGGAAGGTGCCGACCAGCGCCGATCCGATCAGGTGGCCGAGAACCTCAGGTGATTCGTTGATGTGGCTCATGGCCTTGATGACGCCGAGAACGGCGGCAACGATACCGATGGCAGGGAAGGAATCGCCCATGATCGTGATGGCATGATAGGGCTTCATCTTGTCGTGCTGCATGGTGTTCAGCTCTTCATCCATCAGCGCCTCGATCTCGTGCGAGCGGGCGTTGCCGATAATGATGAGGCGGACGTAATCACAGATGAAAGCCGTCAGATCCTTGTTCTTCAGGACCGTCGGTGCGGCCTGGAAGATCGCCGATTCATCCGGGTTGTCGATATGTGCCTCGATCTCGTTGCGCGACTTGGTGCGTAGGTCGCGCATCAGGGCATAGAGCACACCGAGCGTGTCGAGATAATTGCGTTCCTTGGGAACCGCATGACGGAAGGCTTCGCCGAGCGCCTTGCCCGAATCCTTCACCACCTTCATCGGATTGGCCATGATGAAGCCGCCGAGACCGGCGCCTGCGATAATGACAAATTCGAAGGGCTGGAACAGCGCGCCTACGTCTCCGCCCATAGCCATAAAGCTGCCTATGATGCAGCCGCAGGTCACTACAAATCCGATAATAATGTTCATCGTCGGTCCACACCTGAACGTTGCTTCATACGATGAACTAGGAGACCTGCCTTGCGTGAGGCTGTTCGATGCCGCTCGCAGCCTTATTTTGCCGTGTCAGCTTCGCACAAGCCAATGCCGGCAGGATAGCGGGTAAGGGCATCGATGCCCCGCTAACGAAATGTAGGAGCGCCCCGGCGCGTTTCCTTTCCCGTTATTCTCCAATGTCCGGAGGGCGTTGAAAATGCAGTCTGGTATCTATGTGGCGCTATCGTCTCAGATGGCGCTCGAGCGGCGTCTGACGACCATCGCCGACAACTTGGCCAATGTGAACACGACGGGCTTCCGCGGTACGGAGGTCAAGTTCGATCAGGTTCTCAGCAATACCGAAAACAAGCTCAACGCCAAGGTCGCCTTCGTCTCGCAAGGCAACGACTATCTTTCCGTCGATAATGGCGAACTGCAGAATACCGGCAATTTCTTCGATTTTGCCGTCAAGGGCGATGCCTGGTTCGGCTTGAATACGCCGGCCGGTACGGTCCTGTCCCGCGACGGCCGTTTTACCATGTCCGAGAGCGGCGCGCTGGTTTCCGTGCGCGGCCTTCCTGTGCTCGATCCCGGCGGCGCGCCGATCCAGCTCGACCCGTCGGGCGGAGCGCCGTCAGTCTCGTCGAACGGCACAATTACCCAGAACGGTAAGCGCATGGGGCAGATCGGCCTCTATTCCGCGGATGTCGGCAAGGGATTCCTGCGCTATCAGAACAGCGGCATTCTGCCGACCGATACGCCGCAGCCGGTAATCGACCGCTCGAATGTCGGCGTTGCGCAAGGATATCTCGAAAATTCCAACGTGAACGGCATGAAGGAAATGACCAACCTGATCGAGGTCAGTCGCGCCTTCGACAATATCAGCACGCTCACCAGCAGCAGCGAAGGCACGCTCACCGACGCGATCAAGACCCTCGGCGGCAGCCAGTAAAGAGGGCTTATCATGGTCGAGGATCGGTTGCCGGAGGACGTGATGTCGCCGAAGCTTTCGCATATGGCTGTCCTGACGGGGCAGTATGCGATGGCGGAAAATGCCGTGGCTCATGGCGGTCACGTGCGCACTATCGCTGCTGGTCACTATACGGTTGCCGGCCTTTCCCGGCAGGTGCGCCTTGGAGATTTCGTCGCGCATCGCTCCAAGACGGGGGTTCACCTCGGCGAGGTCGTGCGCGTCGAGCCGGAGCTGACCTATGTCTGTCCGATCGAGCCGGGCGAGCCGATCGGCATTCAGGACACCATCATCCGTAAGGGCGCCTTCCGTATTTCTCCCGATAACAGCTGGTGCGGCCGCACGATCAACTCGCTCGGTGAGCCGATCGACGGGCTCGGACCTCTGACGAACGGGCTCGAAGCGCGCTCGATCTCCAACACCGCGCCGCCCTCGATGACGCGCCAGCGCGTCGAAACCGGTTTCAAGACCGGCGTACGGGCTATCGATATTTTTTCACCGCTCTGCCTTGGCCAGCGCTTGGGCATCTTTGCCGGCTCCGGTGTCGGCAAGTCGACGCTTCTGTCGATGGTCGCCAGAGCGGAAGCCTTCGACAAGGTGGTGATCGCGCTTGTTGGTGAACGCGGTCGTGAAGTTCGCGAATTCATCGAGGATACGCTCGGCAGCCATATGCAGAAGGCGGTGGCCGTCGTCGCAACCAGTGACGAAAGTCCGATGCTGCGCAAGATGGCGCCTCTCTCGGCGATTACCATTGCCGAGCACTTTCGCGACCAGGGCGACAACGTATTGCTGATCGTCGATAGCGTCACGCGCTTTGCCCATGCCATCCGCGAAGTCGCGACCGCATCCGGCGAGCCGCCGATTGCTCGCGGATATCCGGCCTCCGTCTTCACGGAGTTGCCGCGTCTTCTCGAGCGGGCCGGGCCAGGTCCCGAAGGTACCGGCACCATCACAGCCATCATTTCCATTCTCGTCGACGGCGACAATCACAACGACCCGATCGCCGACTCCACCCGCGGTATTCTCGACGGTCATATCGTTCTGCAGCGCAGTCTCGCCGAGGAAGGTCGCTATCCGCCGATCGATCCGTTGGCGTCGGTTTCGCGTCTGGCGCGCAAGGCGTGGACGCCGGATCAGGAAAAGCTGGTCTCCAGGCTGAAAGCCCTTGTGCATCGCTATGAGGAAACTCGCGATCTGCGCCTGATCGGCGGTTATCGCCAAGGCAGCGACGCGGATCTCGATATCGCCGTCCGCCAGGTGCCGATCATCTACGACATCCTGAAGCAGACCCCAGGGGAAGGGCCCTCGGAAGACTCCTTCACCGATCTTGCGACTGCCTTGAAGAATGGCTCCGCCGCGGCGGTGCCGGTTCGGGCGAGGTGACGTCGCATGCGGGATCGCTTCAATCAAACATTGTTCGCAACCAGCCGATATCGCGGCATCGGGTGCCGAAAGAGGGGGCAGACGTGAGAGAAACCGACGCAGACGAACCGGTCGCTCCGTTGAAGCCGGCGAGGAGGCGAACCGTCACGGACAAGGCGCTGGCCTGCACGGGGCTGGTACTTGCCGGGGCTTCGGCCTTCTTCCCGTGGTATGTTTTCCTGAACCCTGACAAGTTCGGTATTCATGTGGCCGAGGGCGATCGCACCCGCGATCTGCCGAACTGGCCGGGCCGCGAGGTCGTGAGCGTCTCGCCGCTTGCCATGGTCAACAAGAACCCCGCCGAACCGAGAGATCTCATCCCGGATCCGTTGACCACAGCGACCGTTAGCAATACCGGCCGCGAGGACGACAAGGGGCCGGCTGCCGATCAGCAGCCGTTTCCGGGCAAGGTTCCATTCCATCTGCTGCACATCGTCAACGGTCGTGCGCTGATCGAGGACGATACGGGCATGTATGTCGTACGCGTCGGCTCGGTTCTGCCCGATAACAGCCGCTTGGCCTCGATCGAGCAGCGGGACGGAAAGTGGATCATCGTCACCTCAACGGGCGATGTTTACGGCAACAATTGAAAGACCCGAAAGTGCCTGAGTTTCAGGCACTTTCAAGACCTTTACAGGAACGCATTTCTCGCAAGTCCCACGCAAGATTATCCCGCTAGATTCCTAGTGTAAGAACGGAGAGAAGCCCATGCAACCGATTCAGCTTTTTGACCTGGCCTCGCGGCAAGCCGAGTGGCTTCAGGCGCGCCAGGAAGTCGTTGCCGGCAATATCGCCAATGCCAATACCCCGAAATATCGCGCCAAGGATGTCACGCCGTTCCAGGCTGTTCTGGACAACCAGAACATCGGCATGGCGAAGACCAATCCGGCGCATCTTTCGGGCAATGAATTCAGTTCGAGCGGCAATATCAACGTAGAGGAAGCGTCGCTCAATCAGGAAATAGGCGTTCAGGAGTCGGGTAACACCGTCGGCCTGGAGGACGAGCTCGCCAAATCCGGTGAAATCAAGCGCCAGTACAGCTTGAACACTGCGCTCGTAAGCTCCTTTCATCGCATGATGTTGATGACCGTAAAACAATAGATGAAGTGAAGATGTCATGGACCCGTTATCCGCCGCATTGAAGATCGCAGGCTCCGGCCTGGAGGCTCAATCGACTCGCTTGCGTGTCGTTTCCGAAAATATCGCCAACGCCCGTTCGACGGGTGACACTGCGGGCGCCGATCCCTATCGGCGCAAGACCGTGACCTTCGGCGCCGAAATGGATCGCGCCAACGGTCTCACCACGGTCGGAGTGAAGAAGCTCGGCCAGGATACGGGCAAGTTCATCCAAGAATATGATCCGGGCAATCCTGCCGCGGACCAGAAGGGCTACGTCAAGATGCCCAACGTGAACATCCTCGTCGAAATGGCCGATATGCGCGAAGCAAACCGGTCCTATGAAGCCAACCTGCAGACGGTCAGGCAGGCTCGCGACCTCATCTCTTCCACTATTGACCTGCTGAAGAACTCATAATGATCGACTCCATCAAGAATGTAGCCTCTCTCTCGGCAACCCGCGGTCTCGGCAGCATCGCTACCGACCTGACCTCCGCAGCTTCCAGCACGCTGAATGCCTCGCCGGCAGTCGCCATGGGAGCCGAAGCCGGAATGAACTTCGCTTCGGTCATGTCGAATGTCGCGAAGGATTCCGTCAACACGCTGAAGGAAGCCGAAAACGCCTCCTTCGCCGGCATGAAGGGAACGATGAGCACGCGCGAAGTCGTCGACAAGGTCATGCAGGCAGATCAGACCCTGCAGACCGCGATCGCACTGCGCGACAAGGTCGTCTCCGCCTTTCTCGATATTACGAGAATGCAGATCTAGAGCGGGGTTTCCCGCCCTAACTAACTGATTTCGCGTGAGTTGCTCGCTGACCGCACCCGGTTTCGACGATCACGCCCCAGCTCGAAGGACGAAAGCATGAGAGCGCTCGCAATTGCCGCAACGGGCATGGACGCCCAGCAGACCAATCTTGAAGTCATCGCGAACAACATCGCGAACATCAACACGACCGGTTACAAGCGTTCGCGCGCAGAGTTCTCCGACCTTCTCTATCAGACCGAGCGTGCCAAGGGCATCGCCAACCGGCCCAACCAGGCCGTGGTTCCGGAAGGCGCCAATATCGGTCTCGGCGTGCAGACCACTGCGGTGCGCAACATCCAGATCCAGGGACAATTGTCGCAGACGCAGAACGACCTCGACGTCGCGCTTGTCGGCCGTGGCTGGTTCCAGATCCAGATGCCCGACGGAACGACGGCCTACACCCGCGCGGGATCGTTCAACAAGAGCGATACCGGCCAGATCGTCACGCCCGATGGCAACGTGCTGGCGCCCGGAATCACCATTCCGAACAACGCCACCAACATCACCATCAACCAGTCCGGTCAGATCTCCGCCAATATCGGCACGGCCACCACGCCGACCACCCTCGGTCAGGTACAGATCGCCAACTTCGTCAATGAAGCCGGTCTGCAGCCCATGGGCAGCAACCTCTTCACACAGACGCCGGCCTCTGGCGATCCGGTCATCTCCGACCCGAACCAGAACGGCTTCGGCTACATGAAGCAGTACTATCTGGAATCGTCGAACGTCGATCCGGTCAAAGAGATCACGGACCTGATCACCGCGCAGCGCGCCTACGAGATGAACTCCAAGGTCATCACGACGGCCGACGACATGGCGCAGATCGTCAGCAAGAACCTGAAGTAGCGGGAAGGACGGGCCAAACATGAGGTTTTGCCGGATGAAAAGCTTAGCAATGGCCTGGTTCGCCGCCGCGAGCCTTTCCGTCATGTTCGCAGCGCCTGCGGGCGCGGCGAGCGCCGACGCAGGCGGCATGGGCACCGCCGTGGTGCCGACGGAGACGATCTATCCAGGCGACATCATCAGCAGCGGTCAGCTCGAGGAGGTTGAGGTCACCAACCCCAACCTTACGGGAGATTATGCCAAGCGCATCCGGGAGGTTACCGGCAGGGTATCGAAGCGGACGCTGGTGCCCGGCCGCACCATCTCCATTTCCGCGCTGCGTCAGCCCTTTGCCGTGACGCGCGGCTCCAATGTCCGCTTGGTCATGAGCATGGGCACCATGACGATCACGGCAGCCGGCACGCCACTGGATGACGGCGCCATCGGCGACAGCGTGCGGGCCAGAAACATGGACTCCGGCATCATCGTCAACGGCACGGTTCTCGAAAACGGCACGATCCGCGTGGTCGCAAAATGAAACGGCTTCGTCAATTTCTCGCAGTCCTGTTTGCATTGCCCAGCCTGATCATCGCCGATCCGGCTGCCGCGATGCAATCACGCATCAAGGACATCGCGTCGCTGCAATCCGGCCGCGACAACCAGCTTATCGGCTACGGCTTGATCGTCGGCCTCCAGGGAACGGGCGACAGCCTGCGCGCGTCGCCGTTCACCGAGCAATCCATGCGCGCGATGCTGCAGAATCTCGGCATCTCGACGCAAGGCGGCCAATCCGCCGCCAGGAATACCGCAGCCGTCATGGTGACGGCGAACCTGCCGCCGTTTGCCAGCCCCGGCAGCCGTATCGACGTGACGGTCAGCTCGCTCGGCGATGCAACGTCGCTGCGCGGCGGCACGCTCATCATGACGTCGCTCAGTGGCGCCGACGGCCAGATCTATGCGGTCGCGCAAGGGTCCGTCATCGTTTCCGGCTTCCAGGCACAGGGCGCGGCGGCATCCGTCACCGAAGGCGTCACCACGGCGGGCCGTGTCCCCGGCGGCGCCATCATCGAACGCGAATTGCCGTCCCGCTTCAAGGATTCGGTCAATCTGGTCCTGCAGCTGCGCAACCCAGATTTTTCCACCTCCATCCGTATTGCCGACACCGTCAACGCATGGGCGACCTCGCGCTTCGGCTCGCCGATTGCGGAGGCGAAGGATTCGCAGGAAGTCTCCATCAGCAAGCCGAAGATGTCGGATCTGACGCGACTGATGGCCGACATCGAGAATCTCAATGTCCAGACGGATACGCCGGCCAAGGTCGTGATCAACGAGCGCACCGGCACCATCGTCATCGGCGCCGACGTTCGCGTCTCCCCGGTTGCCGTCAGCTACGGAACGCTAACCGTGCAAGTGAGCGAGAACCCGCAGGTGATCCAGCCCGAGCCCTTCTCGAACGGACAGACTGCCATCCAGGACCAGACCGACATCACAGCCACGAAGAGCGGCGGCCGTGTCGCAGTGCTCGAGGGGCCTGACCTGAAGACGCTCGTTTCCGGCCTCAACAATATCGGCGTCAAGCCGGACGGCATCATCGCCATCCTGCAAGGCATCAAGTCTGCCGGCGCCCTGCAAGCGGAGCTCGTGCTGCAATGATATCGATCGTAAGCTCCAAGAAGATGCTCATCTCCTGCGGTCTGTCGGCTGTCTCCGCAGGGGCCATCTTGCTGCTGTCGCTTGGAGCGGGTGCGGCGCAACAGGCGCCGAAGCCTGTTGTCGATCCGGCCTCCAGCCAGGACGAGATCCGACAGTTCTGCACCAACATCGCCGATCCTGCCCGGGATCAACGCTACCTGCTTCAGAAGCAGGAGCTGGAAAAGCTGCAGGCTGACGTCGACAAGCGCATTGCCACCATGGAAAAGCGCAAGGCCGAATACGAGGACTGGCTCAAGCGTCGCGACGACTTCCTGAAGACGGCGGATGTGGGGCTGGTCGATATCTACAAGAATATGAAACCGGATGCCGCTGCGGCCAGCCTTAACGACGTTAGGACGACGACTGCGGCTGCGATCATCATGAAGCTTTCGGCGCGGCAGTCGAGCCTCATCCTCGCGGAGATGGATGCGAAAAAAGCGGCTACGATCACCAACATCATCGCCAGCGCATCCGACCCGAACACATCGAAGTCGAAGGACCCCTCATGAACACGCGCGTTAAGGCCGCCTGCGCAATCGTCGTCTTTCTCGCCGGTTGCCAGTCGCAGGCCATGAAGGAAATCGGCAGGGCGCCTGCCATGAGTCCGATCGGCAGCGGCCTGCAATATGCGCAGACGCCGCAGATGTCGCAATATCCGAAGCGGCCGCATCAGGTCGCGCAGGGCTATTCGCTCTGGAATGATTCGCAGGCTGCTCTCTTCAAGGACGCACGCGCGCTCAATGTCGGCGATATCCTGACGGTCACGATCCAGATCAACGACAAGGCGAACTGGGACAACGAAACCAACCGCAGTCGCGTGAACAAGAGCGACATGAACTGGAACATCGCCGCCAAGATCTTCGGCTGGCAGCCCGCCACGAATGCGACGGCGACCTCAGGCTCCGATACCAGCACGGACGGCAAGGGCAAGATGCAGCGCTCCGAGCAGATCAACCTGCTCGTCGCAGCTGTCGTCACGGGCATTCTGGAGAATGGCAACCTGATGATCAGCGGCTCGCAGGAGGTCCGCATGAACCAGGAAATCCGCATTCTCAACGTCGCCGGCATCGTGCGTCCGCAGGACGTCACTTCGGAGAACACGATTTCCTACGACAAGATCGCCGAAGCGCGCATCTCCTATGGCGGTCGCGGTCGTCTGACGGAAGTGCAGCAGCCGCCGCGAGGTCAGCAGGCAGTCGATCTGCTGTCGCCGCTCTGACGGCTGACGGCATCGGATAGTGAAAGCAAAAAGATAGAGCATTTCTGTAGCTCGGTTTGAAACGGAAATGCTCTAGATAACGGACGGACAGGGACATGGCTGCAGCCGCAGACGAATCAGCAAAAGGCAAGGGATCGCCACTCATCATGACGATCGTCGGGCTGCTCGTGCTGACCGTCCTCGGCGGCGGTGGCGGCTGGGTACTCGGCACCATGGTTGCGCCGAGGATCAAGGCAGCCGCTGCGGCCGTGCAGGCGAAAACACAGCCCGCCGGCGGCAAGCAGGCGGCCACTGCAGCGGCGGGACAGCCAAACGGCATCATCGCGCTCGACCCGATTACCACCAATCTCGCCTATCCCTCGCAGAGTTGGATAAGGCTGGAGCTGGCTCTGGTCTTCAAGGGGCAGCCGGACGCACAACTGGCTCAATCGATCCATCAGGATATCCTTGCTTACATCCGCACGGTGTCCCTGCAGCAGATCGAAGGGGCGCGGGGCCTGCAATATCTTCGGGATGACATTCAGGAGCGTGTTGACCTGCGCTCGGAAGGGCGAGTATCGAAAGTTATGTTCAGAACTTTCGTGATCGAATGAGTCGACTAGCTCTTGCCCTGTCCATATTAGTCCTCGCTGCATTGTCGCCTGAGCTGGCGATGGCGCAGCAATTGTCGCAACAGCTCCCCACCGATCTTCTGAATGCCCCGGTAAACGGCTCGGTTGCCGCCTGGATCATCCGCACCTTCGGGCTTTTGACGATCCTGTCAATCGCGCCTGGCATCCTGATCATGGTGACGAGCTTTCCGCGCTTCATCATCGCCTTCTCGATCCTGCGCACCGGCATGGGCATTGCGACGACGCCGTCGAACATGATCCTGCTAAGTCTGGCTCTCTTCATGACGTTTTACGTCATGTCGCCGACCTTCGATCAGGCATGGAAGGACGGCGTGCAGCCGCTGCTCGCCAACCAGATTTCCGAAGCCGACGCCGTGCAGCGCATCGCCGAGCCCTTCCGCACATTCATGTCGAACAATACGCGCGACAAGGATCTGAAGCTGTTCGTCGATCTGGCGAAGGAGCGGGGACAGACGACCGTGGTCGACAACAAGATCGACTATCGCGTTCTGATCCCGGCTTTCATGATTTCGGAAATCCGCCGCGGCTTCGAGATAGGCTTCCTCGTCGTCCTGCCGTTTCTCGTCATCGACTTGATTGTATCGACGATCGTCATGGCCATGGGCATGATGATGCTGCCGCCGACATCGATCTCGCTACCCTTCAAGATCCTGTTCTTCGTGCTGATCGATGGCTGGAATCTGCTGGTCGGCAGCCTCGTTCGCTCTTTCCATTGACGGATAACCCCTCAGAGGTGGTCTAAAGCGCGTCGCGGTCCTTCAGGCTCGCTTCCTGTGCTCAGCTTTCTGATTTTACCGATATCGTAGCACCAAGGCTATGCAACGGTTTTACGGCGACGGCATGTTCTAAAAGAAACCGCCGGGAACTGGTTCCCGGCGGTTGTTTATGCTTTTCGATTTTCCGACTTACTCAGCGGCGATTGCCGGCGTGCTCGCGTCGTCCGTCATGAAGGGTTCGGTGCGGATCGGCAGCGCCGGCACATCCATATGGTCGGGTGCCAGCCCTTGTTTGGCGCGGTTCACCATCATCTCGAAGGCGGTCTCCAGATGATGCGTGAAGCGCTCGGCGTCGAAGAGCGGCTTGATGTAGCGATTCGCAACCAGCGTTTGCTTGAGCTGTGCAATGCGTTCCGGCTGGGCGGCAAGCGCCACCGCCATGTCTTCATAGGCCTTCATGTCGTCGACAACCAGTTCCGGCACGCCGACCGCGTTGAGCAGGCTTTCGCTGACGCGTGAGGCGAAGTTGGTGCCCTTGACAGTCAGAACCGGCAGGCCGCCCCACAGCTGCTCCGATGTGGTCGTATGACCGTTGACCGGGAAGGTGTCGAGGCCGAGATCGGCAAGCTGCTGACGATCGATATGTTCCTGATAATCGATACGGGAGGTGAAGACGACACGCTTGCGGTTGATCCCCCGCGCTTCCAGACGCGCGCAGAGATTGGCCTCGGCGTGCGGGCCATTGCACAGCAGCCAGAGTACGCTGTCCTTGCTGCGCTTCAGGATGTTGCACCACACATCGATCATCTGCGAGGTGATCTTGCGGTTGCCGTTGAAGGACGCAAAGACGAAAGCATCTTCAGGCAAGCCATGCAGGGCACGGGTCGTCGGCCGCGGCTTTGGCCGGTTGAGCGGATCGTTCGGCTGATAGCACTCGGGCAGGCGGCAGAACTTCTCGTGGAAATGTTCCTTCGAGCGCTCCGGCAATACGTAGTGGTCGCCGATGATGTAATCGAGATCGATATTGACCGTCGTGCCGGGGAAGCCCAGCCAGGCAACCTGGATCGGCGCGGCCATATGGTTGAAAATGTGAGCGCGGCTTGCTCTCGTGTGTCCCTTGAGGTCGATGAGGATGTCGATGCCGCGCGCGCGGATCTCAGCCGCCGCAGCCTGATCGGAATGGCCGCGGATATCGACCAGGGTTCCAAGCTTTGTGTAATCGAATTCCTCTTCCTGCTGGGCAAGCGGGTTCGAGTGGTCGAACAGCGTGACCTCAAACCGCTCCTTGTCACGCAGCTCGAGAACATGCTGCAGGAGCTTCATCGTCGCGTGTCCCGGCCAGAAGTCGGAGGAGACGTAGCCGATGCGGATCTTCCGCTCCCATGCGTGGGGGAGCTTGCGGCGGGTCTCGGCATGGTCTGCGGGCAGCGCTTCGGTATCGTGGATTGCGAGCTTGTTGATCGCTTCGTCACCACACCAGTGAAGGTGGAAGAACGGGTTGTCGGGGATTACGTGATCGAGCTTGCCTTGCGCCAGAGATGCCAGAACCGGTGCCATGTGCCTGTCGATGGCAGCCAGATCGGAGTCCTCGCGTGCGAAGATCAGATAGAGCGTCCGGAAGATGATGTTGTCCGGGTAGGTCTTGAACAACGTCGCGACGATGTGCTTGTTGCCCTCTTCATAGAGATCGTCGGTAAGAAGCGTTGCCGCCATAAACCGATGCTTCATCTCCGGTCCTTCGACCAGCACGCTCTTGAAGCCGGTCAGAAGTTCTTTTTGCTGGCGGCCGAGGAGAATGCGGCTGAGAGCGAAGGCAAGGTCCGGATCCTTGAACGCCAGCGGCAAGATGAGGCTGCCGACGGCGAGCGCCTGATCGTCGTTGCCGCATTCGCTATGGAGCAGCAGCGCTTCGCGCAGATAGTCTTCGCGGCGGGGCGGCTGCCTGCCTGCCAGTTCATAGGCGCTCGCCGCATCGGCCTTGAAGCCGAGCTTGAGCAGCGTCTTGGCCAGCAAGGCATATGTCTTGGGTGACTGGTCGACGTTAAGCAAATCGTTCAGCGTTTCGAGCGCGCGCGTATATTGTCCCTTCTGATAGAAACCGGACGCTGTTGAGAAGGCGTTTTTCGTATTCACGAGCGAGAACTCCAAGCGGAATGTTGAACAGGCTCTCGTCAAAGGCCGAGTGCCGGCATCATGGATTCGCTCAATCATCGCTGACGTAGCTTGCCTGAAACCGAAGCAACCGTCGAAAATCCCTTTACGGATTCTTAGCCACGTTCTGTAGAGCCGTTTTCAGGCGGCCCGAATTTAAGAAATTGGCAAGCAATGGATGCGAGTTTCCTTGCGACATGACGGGTTTGGTCCTCTAGGAAGACGGATCGAGGGGCATGAAGCTGCTCCGTCATCGCCGGTATTTTCAGTCCGGTATGTCCTCCTTTCGTATCCAGTTTCCAGGGGACACACTCAATGACCAGCATTATCACCAACAATTCCGCAATGGCCGCTCTCCAGACGCTGCGTGGCATCAGCAGCAACCTGCAGGGCACCCAGGCAGCGGTTTCGTCCGGCCTGCGCATCTCCAAGGCTTCCGACAACGCCGCTTACTGGTCGATCGCGACCAGCATGAAGTCCGACAACGGCGCTATCGGCGCTGTTTCCGACGCTCTCGGCCTCGGCGCCGCAAAGGTTGACACCGCTTCGACGGCCGTCACCAGCTCTATCGACATCGTCGGCCAGATCAAGAACAAGCTTGCGACCGCCATGGAAGGCTCCGTCGACAAGAAGGCGGTTCAGGAAGAAATCGGCCAGCTGCAGCAGCAGCTGCAGAGCGTTGCTCAGTCGGCTTCGTTCAACGGCGAAAACTGGGTCATGGCGAAGAACGGCGGCTCGGCTTCGGTCGTCTCCTCCTTCATCCGCGGCACCAACGGCACGGTTTCGGTCAGCACGACCAGCTACAAGTTCGACAGCAGCTCGGTCGGTAACGTTCTGTTCGGCGCAACGGCATCCGGTACGCTTGATACGGCTTCCGGTATTCTTGGCACCAAGAACACCACTGTCGGCGCTTCGGTATTCAGCCTTGACATCAGCAAGATGACCTCTGGCCAGATCTCCAGCGCCCTGAACATGGTTCAGACCGCTCTGAACTCCATGACCAGCATGGGTTCGAAGCTCGGCTCGATCTCCAGCCGTATCGACCTGCAGACGAGCTTTGCCTCTTCGCTCTCCGACTCGATCCAGTCGGGCGTTGGCAAGCTGGTTGATGCCAACATGGAACAGGAATCGAGCAAGCTGTCCGCTCTGCAGACACAGCAGCAGCTGGCCGTCCAGTCGCTCTCGATCGCCAACTCCTCGACCCAGTCGATCCTGTCGCTCTTCCGCGGCTAATAGATTTCGGCGCAAACCGCCGAGCGAAATCTTAAAAAATACGTTAACCGCGCCTACCTAAGGCGCGGTTTTTTTTATTTTTTTGGTTTTTGGCAGGTTCAAGATTTCTTAACCATATTGCTGTTTCTTAGGACCATCGAAACGGCGAGTTAACCCTAACGGATTGGGTTAACAGGCATGATGCTGAATGCCGTTACCGGTTTTAGGTCCGGAATGTCCCTTAATTTAACCACTGCCAAAAGGGGCAAATATTATGACGAGCATTCTTACCAACAACGCCGCAATGGCCGCCCTCCAGACGCTGCGTGGCATCAGCAGCAACCTGCAGCAGACGCAGAGCCATGTTTCGTCCGGCCTGCGCATCTCCAAGGCTTCCGACAACGCCGCCTACTGGTCGATCGCGACCAGCATGAAGTCTGACAACGGCGCTATCGGCGCTGTTTCCGACGCGCTTGGCCTCGGCGCCGCAAAGGTTGACACGGCTACCACCGCTGCCACCAGCGCGATCGACATCGTCGGCCAGATCAAGAACAAGCTTGCAACCGCCATGGAACCTTCGGTCGACAAAAAGTCGGTCCAGGAAGAAATCGGCCAGCTGCAGCAGCAGCTGCAGAGCGTTGCTCAGTCGGCTTCGTTCAACGGCGAAAACTGGGTCATGGCGAAGAACGGCGGCTCGGCTTCGGTCGTCTCCTCCTTCATCCGCGGCACCAACGGCACGGTTTCGGTCAGCACGACCAGCTACAAGTTCGACAGCAGCTCGGTCGGTAACGTTCTGTTCGGCGCAACGGCATCCGGTACGCTTGATACGGCTTCCGGTATTCTTGGCACCAAGAACACCACTGTCGGCGCTTCGGTATTCAGCCTTGACATCAGCAAGATGACCTCTGGCCAGATCTCCAGCGCCCTGAACATGGTTCAGACCGCTCTGAACTCCATGGTCAGCATGAACTCGCGCCTCGGCTCGATCTCGGCTCGTATCGACCTGCAGACGAGCTTCGCCTCTTCGCTCTCCGACTCGATCCAGTCGGGCGTTGGCAAGCTGGTTGATGCCAACATGGAACAGGAATCGAGCAAGCTGTCCGCTCTGCAGACGCAGCAGCAGCTGGCTGTTCAGTCGCTCTCGATCGCCAACTCCTCGAGCCAGTCGATCCTGTCGCTCTTCCGCGGCTAATAGGCTCCGGCGTCGACCGCCGACCGAAAATCTTAAACAAGACGTCAACCGCGCCTGCACAAGGCGCGGTTTTCGCTTTCTGGCCAGTTGCGTGGCGATACAGGGCCACCCACGCGAAGAAGTCGCGTGAAAATGTCGTTTTCTCGCAACCGACACGACAATCGCTCGGGCCTCTCCGCGAGAATGTCGTGGTGGCCTTCATCGCATGATTGGGTTTCGCCTTGATGCCGTCCGATTTTGTTAACTATTACAGACGGCGTTAACCTTTTATTAACGCTATTATTGTCAGTTGCAGCTAACGCAACGGTTGGTTAACCTCTCCTAAGAGCCGGTTAACAAGCATGAGGCTGATTGCCGTTCCCGGCCGCAGACCGGAATGTCCCTTCCTATTTCAGCCACAAGGGGCACCCTCGATGACTAGCATTCTCACCAACGACGCGGCGATGTCCGCTCTCCAGACTCTGCGCTCGATCAGCAGCAATCTTCAGGATACCCAGAGCCGCGTTTCCTCAGGCTATCGTGTCGCCAAGGCATCGGACAATGCCGCCTACTGGTCGATCGCCACCACCATGCGTTCCGACAACAGCGCGCTTTCCGCGGTGTCCGATGCACTGGGACTGGGAGCCGCAAAAGTCGACACGGCCTACACGGCGATGGATAACGCCATAACCGTGGTGCAGCAGATTAAGGACAAGCTCGTCGCCGCGACAGAAAACAGTGTTTCCAAAAGCGATGTGCAGGAAGAGATCACGCAGCTTCAGCAGCAGTTGCAGAGCATCGCTCAATCCGCGTCCTTCTCCGGCCAGAACTGGATGTTCGCGGCGAACGGCGCGTCGGCATCGGTTGTATCTTCGTTTGTGCGCAATAATGACGGCACCGTTGCGGTCAACAGCACCAGCTACAGTTTCAACACTGGCTCTCACGGCAACGTCTTGTTTGGCGCGAAGTCCGGCGGCGGGCTCGATACCACTTCAGGCATTCTCGGAAGCAAGCAGACGATCGGCAGCAAGTCCTATTCAGTCTTCAGCCTCGACATCACCAATATGACCGGCGGCGACATTGGGAAAGCGATGAACCTTGTCCAGGGCGCGCTCAGCGCCTTGACCAGCACGTCTTCGCAGCTTGGTTCGCTCTCGACCCGTATCGATCTGCAGACAAGCTTCGTCTCCACCCTGCGCGATACGATCGACTCGGGCGTCGGCAAGCTGGTCGATGCGAACATGGAGGAAGAGTCGAGCAAGCTGTCTGCCCTGCAAACGCAGCAACAGCTGGCGATACAGTCCTTGCAGATCGCCAATACCAGCGCGCAGAGTGTCTTGTCGCTCTTCAAAGCTTGATCGGAGCTTGCGCTAGGATAGCGCGACGGCATTTCCCTCTTGTCGTCGCGCGTTGGCTTTTGTTAACCTTACCGACAACTGATTTGCAGTACTTATTCAAGAGTTGGCTCTCGACTTGCTTCAAAGTGAGGGCGGCGTCTTGTTTTAGCGACGGGCCGCGCTGGGAAATTTCCCGCTGGTGGGCATGAGGCCAATCGTTGCTGCCGGACCGGCCCGGTTTGCCAATCCCAATGGAATTACGGATTTTCTGATGAGCAATGTGACGGCGAATGGGGCCACGTCTGCGGCATTGACCGTGTTACGCGGAGTCAACAAGGATCTCGGTGTCGTGCAGCAGCAGGTCTCGTCCGGCCTCCGCATTAAGAACGCGAGTGACGATCCTACCTATTGGTCGATGGCGACCACCATGCGCTCGGATCAGAGCAGCCTTTCGACCATCAACGATGCCCTTGGTCTCGGTTCTTCCAAGGTCGACACCGCATCGACCGCCATGGATACGGTCGTCGGCCTGCTGACCCAGATCCAGTCCAAGCTGGTTTCGGCAAAGGAGCCCGGCACCGACAAGACCGCCATCAATGCCGATATCCAGCAGCTCAAGAATCAGCTGCAATCGGTTACGCAGTCGGCATCTTTCTCCAATGAGAATTGGCTCTACAACACCGAAGCACATCCTACCACACAGCAGTCGGTCATCAGCAATTTCACCCGCGGCACGGGCGGGCAAATCAGTCTGGCGACGATCGGCTACGACAGCTCCCAAACCTTGATGATCGATACCGCCGATGCGAGCCGTGGACTTTTGACGAAGAATGTCGACGCCAGCACGCTCGGCACGTCGAGTGGCGGTGGCGCGACGTCCCGCAACTATTATCTTCTGGCAGCCGCCGGGGGCACGCCGCCGGCCGGCGGTACTGAAATTGCCATTTCGAGCACCACCACGGACGATCAGCTCAATGACATGCTCAACGTCACGAATTCGCTTCTGAAGTCTGCCACGTCAGCGGGTTCGACGCTGGGCATGATGAAATCGAATATCGACGACCAGGCGAATTACATTTCCAAGCTCACCGACAGCATCAAGAGCAGCGTCGGCGATATGGTCGACACGAACATGGAAGAGGCAGCGGCGCGGCAATCGGCCCTGCAGACTGCACAGCAGATGGGCGTTCAGGCGCTGTCGATCGCCAATGGCATGGCAAGCAAGGTATTGATTATCCTGCAGGCGAAATGATGCCGCGCGGCATAGCCCGATCGGCAGTGCCGTCCCGCATTCATCCTCGCACAAGTTTGACTGCCTACGGTCCGGCGCAGTGGCATGGTTGCGCCGCAGTTCGCTGGAGATAGTCGCATCTCCGGCGGCGTTGCCAGAGGACGGAAACCGGAAGCGTGATGATCGACGTTTTGAGAATGGGAAATGATCGGCCCTCTTGTGGCATCCACATGCAGCGTCGCGCCGACGCCAATGGGGAGACGTACGCGTGAGCCCGGCAATATCCCGATACCTCAAGGATTTCAGCGCCGAACAGGCGCCGCTTCCAGATATGCCGGACATGGCTTTCGCCGAGCCGCTGGAGTTTCACGACACTGCGGTGGAGCCGCCGGTCGATGTCGAGGCCGAGCGTCGCGCCGCCTATGCGGAAGGACACGAAACGGCGACGCAGGAACTGTCTGAAAAGCATCGCGCCGAGTGCGATGCGATGACCCTTTCCTTTCGTGCCGAAATGGATGCTTTGCGGGCACGCTATGAAGAACAGGCAGCGGAGCGAATTGCCGCGGATCTGACTCGCATCGCCACGATGCTCGGCCAGGCCATCAGCGCGGAAGCCGCCGCGGTTCTCGCGCCGATCATGACCGAGACGATGACTATGAAGGCCGTTGCCGATCTAGCCGATCTGGTCAGGACCGCAATCCTCGATGGCGGCGCAGGCCCCATTTCCGTAAGCGGTCCACGCCATCTCTTCGAAGCTCTGCAGGCCAGTCTTGGTGAAGACGCCGCTCTCCTGCGTCATGTCGAGGCCGAAGATGTCGATCTTACGGTAACCATCGGTGAGAGCGTTCTTGTGACCCGCATGTCTGCCTGGGCCGCCAGCTTGAAAGAGATTCTGAAATGAGCGACGGCGATCAAAATCACGGCAAGCACGAGATCATCATCGTCAAGCGTCACGGCGGCGGCGATCATGATGGCGGTCATGGCGGAGCATGGAAAATCGCCTATGCCGACTTCATGACGGCTATGATGGCTTTTTTCCTCGTCATGTGGCTGGTGAATGCCGCCAACGAGGAGACGAAGGCCTCTGTCGCGTCCTATTTCAACCCCATCAAGCTTGCTGACGAGAAACCTACGGAGAAGGGGCTCAAGAAGCCCGTCGACAAGGCCGAGGGCGAAAAGAACCAGCAGAAATCGGATAAGGCACAGGACAAGCCGAATGACGGCAAGTCCGCCAAGACGGGTGAGGACCTGACGGCGACTTCGGGCGACCAGACGAACTATTCCGAGGCCGACTTCTTCGAAAATCCTTATTCCGTGCTGGCTGAAATCGCACAGGAAGTCGGCCAGCAGGCCAACGTCAGCGCCAAGGGCGAGGGCGGTGCGGCTCAATCCGGTCCTGCCACGGGCGCCGATGGCGGCCAGGCCTATCGCGATCCCTTCGATCCGGATTTCTGGACCAAGCAGGTTCAGGTTTCAAGCGCTTCGAAGAAGGCGAATGAGGAACAGTCCGCCAAGTCGGATCAAACGCCTAAGGGTGAAGTCATCGCCCTGTCGAAGGCAACGGCCGCCGATAGCGGCCTGCCTGCCGATCAGCCGCAGATCGCGGAGCAGCAGCCGACGCAGAGCGAGCCGCGAGCTACCGGCAAGCAGACGCAACAGCAACAGGTCGCCAGCGCCAAGGAACAAGGCAGCGCCTCTAGTTTCGACGATAGCGCTGCCGTCTCCCAGAATAAGGACATTCCGCCGACCAAGGCCCAGCAGCAGGAAGCCAAGCAACTGCAGCAGGAGATACAGGCGCAGATCGGCGGCATTGCCGGTCAGCTGGCCGAGGGACTGCAAGTCACGGCCGCAGAAGGCGGCGTACTGGTCACCATCTCCGACCAGAGCAACGATCCGATGTTCAACATCGGTTCCGCCGTGCCGCGCCGGGAAATGGTGCTGGCAATGGAGAAGATCGGGAAGGTTCTCGCGGAGCGCAACGGGTCGATCCTTATCCGCGGTCACACCGACGGACGCCCCTACATGGTCAGCGGCCGCAACGACAACTGGCGCCTGTCGCTCGATCGTGCCCAGAGCGCCTATTACATGCTGACGAGCAGCGGTCTTGACGAGAAGCGGATCTCGCAGGTCTCCGGATTTGCCGATCGGCGGCTGAAGCTGCCCAACGATCCCTTCAACGACGCGAACCGCCGTATCGAGATCCTGATCGTCAATGCGCCGACTCAGGCCGCGAAGGATCCTGCAAAGTCTGATGGCCAGAGCCCCGTCAAACAGGCACCGGAAAAAGCCAAGCCCGGCCAAGGCAAGCAGGGATAGTCCATGGCGCGCAAAACGCATCGTCATCGTCTTGCACTCGCGTTGACCTTCGGCGTACTGGCACCGGTGGGCGCTCGTGCCGAGGGGCCGGACAACCTGCCGCTCTACAAGATGCTGCGCTCGCTCGAATTCGTTCAGGATTCCGTGGTCGCGGGTGACAGCTCTGCCGGAGAGATGCAGCGGTTCCTGCTGTCCACGATAGATGCTCGCCTGCGCAACGCCGACAAATCGGTGTTCGAAGATACGCGCAATGTCGATGCTGCCCTGGCCTACGCCATGAGCGGCGGCAATCCGGAAACGCTCGAATATCTGATGCAGCGCGACGTCAACGGCAATTTCGACAACCGCGTTGCCGATGTTCTCAGAAAATATCTGAACGGCAAGGGTCTGCTGGTGGTCAACACTCTTGCGGACATCGCCAAGGAATATCGCGACAAGCCGATTGGTCCCTATCTTTCGCTGGTCGCCGGCAATGTCATGTCCGGCAAGAATGCCATGGCGGCCTTGAAGCTTTACGATTGGGCCCGTCTGATGGCGCCCGGCACGATCGTCGAGGAATCGGCGTTGCGCCGTTCGCTTGCCCTGTGCGCCGATGCCGGGCTGGTGCCGCTGGGGCTTGAATATTCTCAGCGCTATACGAGACGCTTCCTGCATTCCCCCTATGCCAGCCAGTTTGCCGACCTCTTCGTGCAGCTTGTGGTGGATCACGATTCCGACGTCAAGCAGCAGGATATCATCGACATTCTGTCGTTCATGGATCCGCCGAGGCAACGGGAGATCTATCTGCGCATGGCGCGCCGTGCCGCGATTGCCGGCAAGTCCGATCTGGCGGCGCTGGCTGCCGGACGTGCCCAGGCGATTTCCAGCGACGGCACCGATAGCTTCGACGCTTTGGCGGGCTTTTACGGCGGCGTTGCCGGCGTCTCGACGCCGGGTCTGGAGGCGGCGATCAGCAACCTCAACCAGATGCCTGCCGGCGAATTGAACGCACGGGATAGGGCTCTGCGAGACGCGGCGAAGGCCGTGGCGCAGGAGATCCTGCGGGTGCCCGATCCTGCAAGCCTCGGGCAAGGCAACGTTCCTAACCTGCCCAATCAACAGAATACTGAACACGATGCTGCTGTGACGAAACAAACGGGAGGCCAGTCTCCCGGCACGGCGGGTGTTGAGCAGGGAGCCGCGGCAAAGGCAGCTCCCGCCCCGGAGGGAGGGAGGCAGGAGGCCGACTCTTCGTTCAACGCATTCGTCACGACGAGCCGCTCGAAGCTGGACGCTATCGACGGCATGTTGAAGCAGGAAAGTCATTGATCATGAACGACATCGGTGTCTCTGGCGCCTCGTCCGGCGCAGATATTGTTGCGGCCGCCAAGGGCTCCCGCTCGGGGAAGCAGGACGATGGCAAGGGCTTTCTCGATGCGCTGGCCAACTCCCTCGGCGACGGGCGTAAATCGTCCGGCACGAATGTCGGTACGGGTGCGACCCAGACAGCCAATGACAACACGGACGGGGACGCGGGCACGACAAAGGCGACCGTTGGCAATCCAGCGCTTGCCATTGATGGTGGCCTCAACGCCGGGGGCGTTATGATCGATACATCTGTGGCGAATATCGCCAATTTGGCGAAGGGAGCGAAGTCTCCCCAGGGAGCCGGACCTCTGTCGCTTTCAAAGTCGTTGATAGACCTTCAGAAGGCAGCGCAGGCGATGGCTGGCGCCGACCCTTCTGCCCCTGATGCGAATGATCCGGTGGCTACAAAGCCGGATGTCGGCCAACTTCCCGCACAGACAGATGCCGCGACACAGCTTGCCGAGGTTGCGCAGCAACTGGCCGAAGCTGTTGGAGGTGGCCAAGTCTTGCCGACTGATGGTAGCGGCAAGGCGCCCTCCGTCAAAGGCGATAAGAACCCTTCCACGACCGATGATGGTAAGGCAACGGCGACGCAAGGCACCCAGGCTACGAATACCATCACCGATGCGCTGTCGCTTCTGAACGTCGCGCAGACCGTCGCCGTGGCGCAGGATGCTGCTGTGGCAGGCGGACAGGCTCGCAGCGATCCCAAGGTGCAGGGGCTAACGATCTCCAACGCAGGACTAAAGGAAGCGGCGTCCGATACAGGGCAGGCCATGCCGGGTGACAGCGCGACCGCGGATACGGCGCAGACCTTCCGGCTGGCGCGCGCAGATGGGCGAAGCGGTGCGCTGGATATGTCGATCGCCAAGCGCGGCGACGATGCGGCCGATATCAAGATATCCGCTCCTGCAGGCGGCGATGCCCAGGCTGTGACTGTTCTCGAATCCCGCCGCTACCTCGGGCTTGCGGGCAATTCGGCACTGGTCGCCGGTTCGCTCGCAGGAGATCGCGATTGGTCGGCAGCGATGCAGCCTGGCTCGGCCCTTTCCAATGCCGCCAATCTCACCAGCACCGGCAAGGTCGTCAACACGCTCAAGATTCAGTTGAGCCCTGACAATCTCGGCGACGTGACCGCCACGATGCGATTGTCGGGCGATCAGTTGACCGTCGATCTGAAGGTGCAGACCGGTGAGGCCTACAGGCAGCTGCACGCCGATCAGAGCCACATGATCGATGCGCTGCGGGCACAGGGCTATCAGGTCGACAGCATCACCGTCACGCTGGCCTCCAGCACGGATCAACAGTCGGATGGCAGCCGGCAGTCCGGATCGAACCAACAGCAGCAATCTCTGCTGAACCAGGGACAGGGCGGCGACGCGCGTCCTAGGGGCCAGAATTTTTCGGGGCAACAGGCAGATGGAAGCAACGGCAATCGGAGTTCGAGTGAGCGCGGCTTGGAAGATGGCGCTGGTGGTAGTGCTCAGCGTTCTCGCTCTGGTGCGGTTTACCTCTGATGCCGGAGCATCGGGGAACCCGTCGCCGCCGAATAATGGCGCCGCCGGCCTCTGCGAGCGAGAAATCCAGTCTGCAGCTGCGAAATATGGAATACCGGAGGGGATACTTTATTCAGTTGGTTTGACCGAGACGGGGCGCAAGGGATCGCTCTATCCCTATGCGCTCAATGTCGAGGGACGACCGATTTTCCCACCGTCCGAGAATGCTGCCCTGCAGGTTTTTGCCGCTGCGCGGCAGAATGGCGCGAAGCTGATCGACATCGGCTGCATGCAGATAAACCAGTATTTTCACGGCGAGAATTTTACCTCCGTGGAGGCCATGTTCGACCCACGCAGCAACGTCGAATATGCTGCCAAGTTTCTCCGCAATCTTCATGACAGGCATGAGACCTGGACAATGGCGGTAGCAAGATACCACGCCGGACCGAACAACGACCCCGCCCAGAAGGTCTATGTTTGCCGTGTGATCGCCAATCTGGTCGCCACGGGTTACGGCAAATGGACGCCCAACGCGGCAACATTCTGCCGGAATTAAACAACCTATAGGTTGTATTTGCCTTCTGGTTAGCAGCCGCTAACCCTTGCGCTGCGATTGACTGCCATCAGATTGCCTAAAAGGCGCGTGTTAACGATAAGCTAACTAACAGGTTTTTTATCGGTGTAAATCGAAGTTCACCTACTATATGTAGTGCAAATCGCACCCTTATGGTTAATCAATTATTAATTTCCGCCACTCATTTCCGACAGTTGTTCGTGATTCGCCCGATTCGTACCCATAGGCCATCGAAACACCACACTGATTCGGAGGCGGACGAATGATCGTAGTGGTTGATGAGCGAGAGCTCGTTAAGGACGGATATACATCACTCTTTGGGCGGGAAGGCATACCGTCCACGGGATTTGATCCACGCGAATTTGGCGAATGGGTCTCGACGGCGGCAGAGGGCGATATTGCTGCTGTCGAAGCGTTTTTGATCGGACAGGGACAGCACGTTCACGAGCTTCCCCGGGCGATTCGCGACAGGACCGCAGCGCCGGTCATCGCAGTCAGCGATCAACCCTCGCTCGAATCGACGCTTGCACTCTTCGATTGCGGCGTGGACGATGTCGTGCGCAAACCGGTGCATCCCCGCGAGATCCTGGCAAGGGCCGCGGCGATCCGCCGGAGGCTCAAGGCCATCAACAACTATACCGATATCGGACCGATTCGCGTTTTCGCGGATGGTCGTGATCCGGAGATCAACGGCGAGGTCTTCGCATTGCCGCGGCGCGAACGCCGCATCCTGGAGTATTTGATCGCCAATCGCGGTCGCCGGGTAACGAAGACACAGATCTTCAACGCCATCTACGGCATCTTCGACGAGGAAGTCGAAGAAAACGTGGTCGAAAGCCATATTTCGAAGCTTCGCAAAAAGCTTCGCAAGAAGCTTGATTTCGATCCAGTCGATTCCAAGCGTTTCCTTGGCTATTGCATCGATTGGGAATGAATCTTCCAAATAGCCTGTAATCTTCCGAATTTGACTATGTGCCCGGGAATCCAGCGATTCCCGGGCTTCTTTTTTGTGAAGCGCTCATTTGGTCGCCCCCCACGAAAAGGTGCGTAATGACTTACCTTCAGTGCTTTGCGAATGCCGTTTGCAGGTTTGTCGGGATACTCCGCGGGGCGTTTTCACAATGATCGGTTTTCTGTCCTCACAGACAGCTTCACGCAAGGCCCACCACCTACTCTCAGTCGCATGAAGGATAACGAGGATTCCAGATGAGGAATTTCGGCAGCGTGAGGGCAGTGATTGCGGAAAGGGATGTGCAGACGAATCGTCTGGGCGTCGCTTCCAGCATCGTCGTCCGTGCGGCGCCGGTCCGTCTTGATGGCCTCGCATGCCAAAATGTTTCCAGTCGGTCGTTTCGACCCCGCTCGGGTGACGCCAACGACAGTCTGCTCAACTCCGCCGGCCTCATTCTGATGGGCTATTCCGACACAGCCGGCGCGCCATCGGCCGATCTGCGGCGCTAAAACGAATAGGGTATCGAGTCAGTCATGACGCTCACAACAGCTCTCAACAACGCGCAGGCAATATTCAACAATACCGGCACGCAGAGCAGCGTCGTGTCGAACAATATCGCAAATGCGAACAATGCCGATTACTCGCGTCGACAGGCCGTGCTGACGACGAACGGTGCCGGCGCGCAGGTTGTCAAGATCGCTCGAAGCCAGGAGCCGGCGCTCCAGGCCGCCTATCTTTCCAACTCCTCGTCCGATGCGGCGCAGCAGCTGCTTTTGACTGCCTACAGCAATCTCCAGTCGGCGACGCTTGGCGGCAACAACAATGAGATCGCGCCAGCCACCTATCTGGCGGCTTTCCAGACCGCGATGCAGAATTATTCCGGTTCGCCGTCCAACACGACGGCGGCGAAATCGGCAATCAATGCGGCTCAGAGCCTGGTCACATCGCTCAACAATGCCACGACCGTTGTGCAGAATGCCCGTACGGATGCGGACAAACAGATCAGCTCCGATGTCGACACGTTGAATAGTCTGCTGAAGCAGTTCCAGACGGCGAACGATGCGGTGAAGTCGTCAACGGGGACCGCAGGTCCGACGTCGAGTGCGACTGCTGATGCGCTCGACCAGCGCGATTCGCTTCTGAAACAGATTTCACAGATCGTCGGCGTGACCGCGGTAACCCGCGGCAACAACGACATGGCGCTATATACCTCGAGCGGCACGACGCTCTTCGAGACCATCCCGCGTACGGTGACTTTCACACCGACGAACACCTACACGGCGGGAACGCAAGGCAACAATGTCTATATCGATGGGGTGGCGCTGACCCAGGGGCAGGGTGCCAGCACGACCGCACAGGGCAGCCTTCAGGCCGCGCTTCAGGTTCGCGACAGCGTTGCGCCCACCTACCAGAAGCAGCTAGACGAGATCGCGCGCGGCCTGGTGACGACATTTGCCGAAACGACGTCCAATGGAGCGACCAAGGCTGCGGGCCTTTTCACCTACAATGGTGTGCCAGCCACCTGGGCCAGCGGTTCCGGATTGGATAGCGGTGCAGTTGTGACCGGCCTGGCTGGAAATCTCAAGCTCAACTCGGCCGCAGTTACCAATCCGACCTTGCTGCGTGACGGCGGCATCAACGGCAACGCCTACATCACGAACCCGAGCTTTGATCCGTTAAATCCGTCAAAGCCACTGGATGCCGGCTATTCCGGGAAGCTTGATGGCCTCATCACCGCGATGAACACGAAAATAAGCTTCGATGGCGGTGCCGGTACAGACACCAGCGCCACTCTCATGAGCTATTCGGCCAGCTCCATCGGATGGCTCGAAGGCCAGCGCAGCACGGCAACCTCGGCGGCGGAAAATACATCGGCGGCCCTGTCGCGCTCCTCGGGTGCCTACTCGAATGCAACCGGCGTCAACCTCGACGAAGAGCTGACGCTGATGATGGATATCGAACAGTCCTACAAGGCTGGAACCAAGATATTGAACGCAGTCAATGCGATGCTTCAATCTGTACTGGATATTGCGAGCTAAGCCATGAAACTCTCTTTCATCTCGAGCCAAGCCATTCAGAACGCCATGCGCCAGACGATCCGTCAGGCGCAGAACGAAATGTCGAGTGCCTCGACCGAGGCAACCACTGGCGTCTACGCTGATATCGGCGTCTCCCTCGGCAGCAACACCTCGCTCAGCGTCAACCTGACGAGAGAAGTTTCGCGCATTGATTCCATTCTGGGCAGCAACTCGATTGCAAACCAGCGGATGACCACGTCGCAGACGGCGCTGACCGGCATGGGCTCGAACGCGCAGAAACTCATGGATCAGTTGGTGGCGCTGCGCGGCAACACCGATAGCAACAGCATTGCGCTGACCCAGCAGCTCGCGACCTCGACGCTGTCGAGCGTCATCGCTTCCGCCAACGTCATGGTCAACGGCGAGTATCTCTTTGCCGGCACCAACACCGACGTTCAGCCGATGACCGACAAGTCGGCGTCGACGACCGCGGACATCCAGACCAAGCTGGGCGCTTATGCGTCAACTCTTTACCCATCGGCGAGCCCGCCGTCGTCGGCGATTGGTCAGCTGACCGGCGCACAGATCAAAAGCTTCATTACGACAACGGTTGAACCGATGTTCACCTCCGACGCCGGCTGGTCGCAGTGGTCGAGCGCGTCGGACCAGAACATGACGAGCCGGATCAGCAATACCGACGTGGTTGAAACCTCGACCAACTCGAATTCTGCCGGCATGCGCTATCTGGCGCTCGCCACCAGCGTTACCAATGCGCTGATGAACACGACGCCCGCCCTCAGCCAGGATGCGCTTAGCGCGGTTACCGATCAGGCCATCAGCTACTCACGCCAGGCGATCGACGGGTTGAACAACCAGGCTAGCCAGCTCGGTCTGTCGCAATCGCGCCTGTCGGACGCGAACACGACGCTAAACGCACAGAAGACCATTCTCAATACCAACATAGGCGACCTCACGGGGGTGGATCCCTATGAGGCCTCCACAAAGGTCAACAGTCTTCAGACCCAGCTCGAAACAGCTTATACTATTGTCTCAAAGATCCAGCAGCTAAGCCTTGTAAATTACCTTTGATGATCAAAGGGACGGAATGACCAGGAAGGATGCATGAATGTATCAGTTCTCATATGCGGAAGTCATGCAGGATGCAGTGGCCGACGCCAAGGAGCGAGAACGACAAGTTCTGGACCGGTCGATAGCTCTTCTTTCTGCGGCCCGTGATGCGGAGAAATACGGCCGGGAAGCGATCGAAGCTCTCTATTATACGCAGCGCGTATGGGTGAGTTTTGTCGAGGACCTCAAAAGTCCTGAGAACCAGCTGAACATCGAACTACGGGCCAATATCATCTCGATCGCCATCTGGATTTTGAAGGAATGCGATCGAATCCGGCGGCGCCAGTCGGTAAATTTTCAAGGCATCATCGATGTCACCACCATCATCAGGGATGGACTTAAATGAAAAGTACGCTTCGCATATCGCTCAAAGCCGGGGAAAAGATTTTTATCAACGGGGCCGTTCTGCGCGTCGATCGCAAGGTCGCCCTGGAATTCCTGAATGATGTGACATTCCTGCTTGAAAACCATGTGCTTCAGCCAGAAGACGCGACCACCCCGATGCGTCAGCTCTACTTCATCGCACAGATGATCCTCATCAATCCCGAGGGCAAAGAGCAGTCGACGGCAATGTTCCGCAAGTCGATCGTCATGCTGCTGTCATGCTTCCACAATGAGGAAGTGCTGGCCGAGCTGAAGCGTATCGACGGCCTCGTCGCAACGGGCCGTGCCTTCGATGCGTTGAAGGCAATTCGTGGGCTCTATCCGATCGAAGACAGCATTCTGAACAACCAGGAGATGCCGGCGGCGACGATCGAGCATATCCGCCGGGAGATCGCCCCATGGCAGCGGTAGACGCCGTTGCCGGCGCTGCCGGAAGCTCGTCTTCGAGCAATTCTTCGAAAACGGCTGCCGGCGCGGCCGTAAGCGCCAACCTGAATTACAACAACTTCCTGCAGCTTCTCGTTGCCCAGATGAAGAATCAGGATCCGACCGATCCGATGGATGCCAGCCAGCAGATTTCTCAGCTGGCCAGCTTCTCTCAGGTTGAACAGCAGATCCAGACGAATTCGCATCTCGAAACGGTGCTGCAGAACCAGTGGATCTCGCAGGCCTCCGATTATATCGGCAAGCAGATCATGAGCGCCGACGGCAAGACGACGGGCACCATCAAGGAAGTAACCGTCTACACCGACGGTATCATTGCCCAGACTAATGCCGGCGACAAAATTCTGATCCAGGCCGGCGTGACGATCGCTCCGGCAGGCACGACCATTGATACGCCGCCCTCGTCGAGTGATAATAGCACTGACGATTCGTCGAACCAGAATGCGGATTCGACCGGCAGCTAATGAGTAGCTGCCGAACCACGGGATGATGCTGCATGAATGAAGCCGACGCGTTGGATATCTTCCAGGCAGCCATCTGGACCGTGCTCGTAGCTTCCGGCCCGGCCGTGCTCGCTGCGATGGCGGTAGGCTTGGTGATTGCCTTGATCCAGGCCTTGACCCAGGTTCAGGAAGCGACGTTGACCTTCGTCCCGAAGATCGTTGCCGTCATGGTGACCATCGGCATCACCGCTCCCTTTGTCGGTTCGCAGATCTCGATTTTCACCAATCTCGTCTTCTCGCGCATCCAGTCTGGCTTCTAAAGCGGTTTTCCGCAACGCTGCGCATAGAATGCAAGGCATGTTGCGGTTTTGCGAGAGCGGCGACCAGCGGGCCGAAGCGTGGCGGATCTGAAGGATCGCGGTGCGCTTTAAGCACCCCATGCCATCGCTAAAATAGTATTTGGGATCACGCGCTTCGCCGGCATAGCCATTCTCGCGCAAGCTTCGCCTTTTAAAGATCGGTTCGAATAGGGCAGGCGGGTCAGCCGTTTGCCTCCTCTCATGAAGAGACGGAAAATCGGTCGATGGCACAACCACCCGCACTAGCGCTCCCAAAAGCGAATCCCAGCGTCCGTGATATCGGGTTTGCCCTCGGTATCATGGTCATCCTTTGCGTGCTGTTTCTGCCGATCCCGGCATTTCTGATCGACCTCGGGCTTGCCTTTTCGATCGCGCTTTCAGTGCTGATCCTCATGGTCGCATTGTGGATCAAGAAGCCGCTGGAATTCTCGTCTTTCCCGACGATCCTGCTGATCGCCACGATGACGCGACTTGCGTTGAATATCGCGACCACACGCGTCATTCTTTCCCATGGTTATGAAGGGCACGACGCCGCAGGCGGCGTCATCGCCGGCTTTGCGAGCCTGGTGATGTCGGGCGATTTCGTCATCGGTCTGATCGTCTTCCTAATTCTCATCACCATCAACTTCATCGTCATCACCAAGGGTGCGACGCGTATCGCCGAAGTCGGCGCCCGCTTCACCCTGGATGCCATCCCCGGCAAGCAGATGGCGATCGATGCCGACCTTTCGGCCGGCCTGATCGACGAGAAGGAAGCGCAGCGTCGTCGTCGCGAACTGGAAGAGGAAAGCTCCTTCTTCGGTGCGATGGACGGTGCCTCGAAATTCGTGCGCGGCGATGCCGTTGCCGGCCTCTTGATCACCTGCATCAATATCTTCGGCGGCATCATCATCGGCTATTTCCGTCATGGCATGCCGATCGGCCAGGCTGCGGATGTCTTCGTCAAGCTTTCCGTCGGCGACGGTCTGGTGTCGCAGATGCCGGCACTCGTCGTGTCGCTCGCCGCTGGTCTCCTCGTCTCACGCGGCGGCACGGCTGGTTCCACTGACCAGGCGGTCATCAATCAGCTGAGCGGCTATCCGCGGGCGCTCGCCGTCTCGGCCGTCCTTATGGGCATTCTTGCCGTGATGCCCGGCATGCCTTTCTTTCCCTTCGTGTTCCTTGGCGGCCTGCTGGCTTCCGGCGCCTGGTTCATCCCGCGCCAGATCGAGGCCGAGAACAAGCTTCGCCGCGACGCCGAAGAGCAGAAGGTGATGCAGACGAAGGAGATGGAGAAGGACTCGGTCAAGTCGGTGCTGAAAACAGCCGAGATCGAACTGGCGCTCGGCAAGATCGTTTCGACGCGCCTGCTCGGCGCCCATCAGGAATTGGCCTTCCGCGTCGGCAAGATGCGCAAGAAATTCGCCACGCAGTATGGCTTCGTCGTGCCGGAGATCAAGGTGATCGACGACATGGGCATTGCCGACAAATCCTACCAGATCCGCATCCACGGAACGACGATCGCTTCCAACATGCTGCGCGTCGGCGAAGTCCTCGTGGTCACCGGCTCCGGCCGCAAGCCGACCGTCCCGGGCGACGAGATTCGCGAACCGGCTTTCGGCATGCCCGCCGTCTCGGTCCTCGAGGCTTTCACCGAGGATCTGAAGCGCGAAGGCTTCCAGCCGATCGACAACGTCTCCGTGGTGCTCACCCACATGAGCGAGGTCATCCGCAACAACCTGCCGGCACTTCTGTCCTATAAGGACGTGAAGATCCTGATCGAGCGGCTCGACCCGGAATACAAGAAGCTGGCGGACGAAATCTGCTCGTCGCACATGTCCTATTCCGGTCTGCAGGCGGTGCTCAAGCTCTTGCTCGCCGAGCGCGTCTCCATCCGCAATCTGCATCTTATCCTCGAAGCAGTCGCGGAACTTGCGCCGCATGTCCGCAAGACAGAGCAGATCGTCGAGCATGTCCGCGTGCGTATGGCACAGCAGCTCTGCGGCGATCTTGCCGACAATGGCGTGCTGCGCGTGCTGCGCCTCGGCAGCAAATGGGACCTGATCTTCCATCAGGCGCTGAAGCGCGACCAGAAGGGTGAGATCGTCGAATTCGACATCGATCCGCGCAGCCTGGAAGAGTTCAGCGAGCAGGCGGGCAAAGTTATCCGTGAATACATGGACCGTGGCATGCCCTTCGTCCTTGTCACGTCGCCGGAAACGCGCTCCTATGTGCGCATGATCATCGAACGCCTGTTCGCGACCCTTCCGGTCCTGTCGCATGTGGAATTGGCCAAGGGGATCGAGATCAAGATTCTAGGTTCGATTTCATGATACCTGACCCCCAGGGGACCATTCTGGCGCTTTTCGTCGCCTTCTGCCGCATCGGCGGTTGCATAATGGTGCTCCCGGGATTTTCGTCAGGCCGCATACCTGTGCAGATCAGGCTTCTGCTCGCTGTCGCCTTGTCGATGGCCGTCCTGCCGCTGCTCTGGAGCACCATCTATCCGGCAGTGGCAAATGGCGGCGCCAGCTACATCGGACTGATTTTCACGGAAACGGTCATCGGCCTGATGTACGGCATGATGGCCCGCATCTATACGCTCGGCTTGCAGTTTGCCGGCACCGTCATATCGATGCTGATCGGCTTCAACGCGCCGGCCGGCGCGGATATCATTGACGATTCGAGCGAGACCTCACTGACGAGCTTGATCAGCTTTTGCGGGCTGATGATCCTCTTCATTCTGGATTTCCATCACTATGTTCTCCAGGCGCTGGTCGATTCCTATTCGGTCATTCCGTTCGGTGGCCATATCGATCCACGATCCGCGCTGATCTCCATCACCGATACCCTGTCGACGACTTTTTTCATCATGCTGAGGTTGTCGAGCCCGTTTCTGCTGTACGGCATGATGTTCCAGATCTCGATCGGCTTCATCAACAAGCTGGCGCCGCAGATCCCGATCTACTTCATTTCCACCCCCTATCTTCTGATGGGCGGGCTATTCATGCTCTATTTGAGCATCGCGGCGATGATCAATCAGTTCTCCGGTGCGTTTCTTACCGTATTCAATGGGCATTAGCCGATGAGCAGCGAAGCCAGTAAGCATATGTTCGAGGTGACCGGTGACGTCAGCTTGGTGGGCAGGTAGACGATGGCCGAGCAAAGCCGTTCCGAAAAACTGAAGCGTCTGGTTGCGGTGCAGCGCCATCTGGAGCGTATCGCCGAAAACGAGCTTGCCGATACCACCCGTCATCGCCTGGATGTAACCGAATCGATGGAGCGGGTCATGGATGCCATTGGCTCGTCCGACCCTGTGCATATGGCGTTTTCCGTCCATTATGCCGAGCGCTACGGCCGCCTGACCATCAAGGATCAGCAGCTGGAGGGCATTCAGACGCTGATTCAGATGAAGGTCCAGCAGGAGCGCACCAAGGGTGACCGGCTGGAGGAGCATATGAAGGATGCCCGCGAGCTTGAAACTCGCGAAGCCGACGACAATGCGGTCTATGACATTATCGACCAGCGCTTCGCCGGCGCAACGCCAGCCTCCAGCAAGCTTCAAAATTCATAATCGCAGCGATCACGGAGCATGGCATGCATCACAAGGTTGCCAGCCTGCTCCGACCGTTTGATTCGACATGCCAAGCGAGCGCCTATCGGGTTTTCGGGAGCGTGCGATAGCAGAAGGAGACGTGACGTGGCTATTTCGCCTCCGAGTGATTTGGTTCTGGACGTTGTCAGGGCCGCGAATCCGGACGATGTCCAGGTTGCCCAGGCGAAACTTGCTGCCAACAAGGCCGCTTTTGCCGCCACCAGCCTCGCCGAAAACGGCAATGGCTTCGGCGCGGCCGTCGATGCGCTGAACAGCGCCTCGACGCAGGCTGGCCTCGGCAACGCCAGCACGCATGCCGGCCCCTCGAAGGTGCCGCAGGTCTACCGCAAGTTCGAGGCGATGGTGCTGCAGAACTTCGTCAAGAACATGCTGCCGAGCAGCGAGACGCTCTACGGCAAGGGTTCTGCCGGCGAAATCTGGAAGGGCATGATGGCCGAACAGCTGGGCAATACGCTCGCCAAGGACGGCGGCGTCGGCATTGCCGAGAAGATGTACAAGGAACAGGTCGACAAGATGCGCAACAGCGGCGTTGCCAATGCCACGACCGACGAGAACGACAAGAAGATGGCGTTGAGCGCCATCACGGATTTTCAGCGCAAGACGCTTGCTGCACATGACGCCAATGACGGCGACAAGAGCATTACAAATCAGAATACGCTGACGTCCCAGAGAGCATAAGCGAGGTAACAACATGGAAGTGATGTCACAGGACTATCGGATCAAGTCTGTCCTTGGCCGCCTGGAGATGATTATCGACAACGAGAACAACCGGATCGGCAGCGACCCGGAATTCGATCTCAAGGTGTCGAACGCTCACAAGAGCCGCTGCCTCTACGAACTGTCGATGCTGTTTCGTGATACCGATCCGGCGGATCTCGCTGTTACGCATGTCGAGCAGCTGCATGGGTTGAAGAAGAAGCTGGTGGTGAATGCCCGCCGCGTCGAGGCTCATCTCGAGGCCGTCCGCGCCGTTGCCGACATTCTGAAGAATGCGGCGCAGAACGCCGATACTGATGGCACCTATTCGCAGGAGCAATTCCGCGTCCGTGAGGCCGGATGATCAAGCTTGTGCTCACCGGCCTTTGGGTCTGCGCGGTAACATTGGCTTCGGTCTATTTTTCGGTGCAGACGGCGACGGCGCCCGTGATCAGCCCTGACGACGCCAAGAAGGCGCAACAGGAACTGGTCAAGGGCGAATCGATCAATGTCCCCGTTATCGCCAACGGCCAGGTGACCGGCTATTTCCTGACGCGTATCTCCTTCATGATGGAGAAGGGCAAGGCGACTGCGTTGCAGATACCCTTGCCTGAGTTGACCACCGACGAGCTTTTTTCGCTGCTTGTCGGCAACAATGCGATTGATATCTCCCACACACAGAATTTCGACGTCGCGGCTTTCCGCAGCGATCTGAAGAAGCGGATGAACGAGCGGCTCGGCGGTGATTATGTCGCCGAGGTCCTGATCGAACAGCTCGACTACCTCTCCAAGGAAGAAACCCATGGCGGGGAAGGCATCGGCAAGAGGACGGTCAAGCCGGTAAAAATCGTGCCGGATGCGGCAACGACCAAGGTTTCGGCCGAATAGTTTCCTTGATCTGCAGGTGAGGCTGTTCCCTGGCGGAGCGGCCACCAGCCGTTTGCGACCATTGACATGCTTAACAAGGCATTGATGATTTCAAGCAATTGCTGCTTTTTGTCCTAACGGAAGCTTGGGATTGCTTTGCTATAAGCAACCTCCAGCAATGCCCCTATCGTTGCCGCGCCGATGATTGGCGAAGGGACAGGGCCTTGCAATACCGGTGTTTTTCATGTCGATGACGCCGGCAGGAGGTTGTTGGATTGAACCAGGTTGCTGATTTTGCCGTCGTTGCGTCGCGCCGTATGATCTTTGATCTGCCGGTTTGTGATCTTGATTGGGAAGATGCGTTGACCTTCGTCAACGAACTCGCATCCTTGCCCGTCGGTCAGACGTCGATCTCCTTCGTCAACGCCCATAACATGCTGGTGATGCTGCGCGATGGCAACTACCGCGAGGTTCTGGAGCGCAATCTCGTCCTTCCCGATGGCGTGGGCCTCGATATCGCCTCTCGCGTTGCGCATGGCGAACCCTTTCCGGCCAATCTGAATGGTACGGATTTCGTTCCGGCATTGTTGACCTTCATGGAACGGCCGAAGCGCATCGGCTTGCTCGGCGGCCGCCGTTCGGTGGTCGAAAAGGCAGCCGAAAAGCTGCGGCAGCATGCGCCTTGGCACGAATTCACCGTCATTTCCGATGGCTTCTTCGATCCGGAGAAAAGCAATGCGGTCACGGCAGAAATCAGCCGGCAGAAGATCGATATCCTGATCGTCGGCATGGGTACGCCGCTGCAGGAAAAGTGGGTGGCCGAACATATCGGGCCGCAGCACGCGCGGCTGGTTCTGACTGTAGGCGCACTCTTCGATTTCGTTTCCGGCACAGTCCCGCGTGCGCCGGCTTTGGTGCGTGCGTTGCGCAGCGAGTGGCTGTTCCGCCTGGTCCTGGAGCCGAACAGGCTCTGGCGGCGCTATATGCTGGGCGTGCCGCTCTTCCTTTATCAGGTCATCAGGCATCAGTTCGGCCGCAAGGAGCGGATCGGCCGCACGGAGACGCAGCAGACGAGGCCGCGCCTCATGCCCCCCAATAAACTGGCAAGCTAAAGCGCGTCGCGATCTCTAAGATTCGCTTCACGCGCTTTAGCTCTTTGATTTCACGCATGTCGCAGCCGCAGAACCGCTGCACACTTTGCGCGGCATGCTCTAGCTCCTCACACGCGGGCGTTAACCCTTTCTTTGCTATGAAAGTTTAGAGTGGGTTAACATTTGCATTGGTCGCGAGGCCAAGCGCGTGAGATGACCCGCCATGTTTGAGAGCAAACCCAGGACCGGATTATACGCCGACGATGCCGAAACCTTCGAGCTTTCGCGCAGGTCGGGCGAACATGCGTCACCAGACCGTGATGAGGACGTTTACGGCCGTGCCGATTTGCGCGCCGCCAATTCCGATGATCCGCGCGATGCGGAGCTGCGTGCGATCCTTCGCCGAAGGCTGAACGGCGATCCCTATCCCGTATCGGGCAGGAAGGCACCGCAGGCTGAGGAAATGCCGCAGGTTCAGCCACTGACCGAGCAGATTGGCAGCATCCTGGGCCATCGTTACGGGAATGATGAGCCCGCCGTTAAGCCAGAGCCCGTGCCAGACCTGCTGGAATTCGTGCCGGACCTGCTTGATGGCGAACCCGAGACGGGTTTCCCTGTCGCTCTGCCTCGCCGCCGTAACTGGTCTCTCGGCATCGGTTCCCTCGGTTTCATCATGGCAACGGCACTGGCCGGTGCGGCCATACCGACATTGCTCGCGCCGCCGCCGCTCTATGTCTCTCAGGCATTTTTGCATGCGGAAGGCGAGGGAAGGGCACGTCAGTCCGTGTTGAATATCGCGGCAAGGCGTGCGGTTGCTCCTTCGGCGCTGTCCGATGTGGTCGCCCGGTTGAGGCTCGACCGCGATCCAGAATTCACCGGCACTCGTGCCGGCGCCCTCGGCGTTGCCATGGAGCTCCTGTCCGGCAATGGTGGCGCATCGGATGCGCCGTCCCGCGCACAAGCAACCCTTCGCAAGAGCGTTGCCGTCGGTATTGACGATGCGACCGGCCTCCTGCGGCTCACCGTTACCTCCGGCGACCCGGCCAGATCCGCCGATATCGCCAACCGTCTGGTGGTTGCCACCATTTATGACTCTGCTGTCGTGCAGGCGGCAGCTGCTTCGAATGCCGTCGACACGGCAACCGGCCGCAGCCGCAAGGAACTCGATCGCGCCACCGCTGCGCTCGCCGAATTCAAGGCGGAATTCGGTGACGACAAGATCGCTGCCGCGCTGGCGCTGCAGGATCAACGACGTCAGCTGGACAGCGAAATCAAGACGGCGGATCTGGCGGTGCGTACCGCCAAGGCGAATGTCGCGGCAGCCAGATCGGCAACGCCCGCATCGCTGATGAGCGGCGCTCTGCCGGCGGATCTCACCTCCGCCGGCCTAGACGATCTGCGCAGCCGCTATAGCGCAGCCAAGTCACAGCTCGCCCAGCTTGCGACGCAGCTTGGTCCACGCCATCCGCGCCTGCTCGCACAGCAGGCAACCGTCGACGATCTTGCCGCCAATCTTCGTGGCCAATTGCAGCGGCTTGTCAGCAGCAGTGATGCAGCCCTGAAGACTGCGCTCGACAAGCAGGGAGCGCTTTCCATACAAATGACTGCGCTCAGCCAGAAGAGCACGGATGTCGATATCGCCCGGCTCGGGCAGCTGCGAGATACGGTTGCCGCTGCGCAAAGCCGCTTTGATGCAGATCAGCAGAATGCGGCTCTGGCGCCCTCGGAAGTCAGGCCTCCCATGACGGTCATTTCGCAGGCCGTCGCGGCCGCTGCTCCGATCGACGACCATCTGGCAAGCAATCAGTTGACCGGCTTCCTGGCGGGTCTCGGCCTGTCGCTTGGTCTTGTTTTCCTGCGGAAATGGTTGGCCGGTGCTGCGGAAGCCGAGGACCGGGAGATCGGTCATGCCGCGGCGCAGATGCCGGTTCCTCACGACCAGATCGAACCATTCCCCGCGCAATTGCCTGGGATACTCCGCGAGGACGACGGCGAGCCGTTCCGCGATACAGAGACACCAAGCGCCCCGGCCGACGAATGGCTGCGGGTGCGGCAGGAACTGGCGGAACTGCGCTCGAAAGTCGAAACATACGCCGCGCGCAGGCACGCTGGGCTCGATTGACGCGGCTGCCGTTTTCTCCTTGCAATTACCGCTTTCAGACACCATAGGGCGTTGGCAGGCAATTCCGTGCGGCTGATGGTTTGTAGATTGGCGCATGTCCAGGAAAGCGGCGCAATGCCTTTCCTTTCGGACTGCGCAGTGAAGCATAAGGAATGAGCGTTGCCTCGGTTCGAGGAAAAGCGGAAGCGCTCTAGCGTCGAATTCATATCGGGAGACCAGCGTGACGACAGTGATCGATGGCAAGGCTGCAGCGGCTTCGGTGATCGAGGCGGTGAAGGTTGCAGCAGCGGGGCTCGAAGCTGAGGCCGGGGTGAAGACCGGGCTTGCGGTCGTCATCGTCGGTGACGATCCGGCGAGCCACACCTATGTCGGCGCCAAGGGCCGCATGGCGAAAGAATGCGGCTTCAACTCCATCCAGCACACGCTGCCGGCCGAGACGACGCAGGAAGCGCTCGCAAGCCTGGTGGCCTCGCTGAACGACGATCC